>Ga0187816_10000012_pt1 | contig 40505 bp, 39 predicted proteins | sample NC_wetland_sal_i_16_FD_132960 | JGI IMG/M metagenome (GOLD analysis project Ga0187816, IMG submission 132960) | Wetland sediment microbial communities from Neuse River Estuary, North Carolina, USA - SO4_1 | ecosystem: Environmental > Aquatic > Freshwater > Wetlands > Sediment | place: USA... | reverse complement strand
TAACGCCCCCCGGGAGACCCTCGGCCTGAAATTGTAAACTACAAAGCCGAGCCGAGGCCATCGGCTGTCGCATGGCTCCCACGCCACAGGAATTTCGGGCTTCGTTGATGTCGCCTGTGGGTCGTTCGCGATGGATGCTCGGGCCCGGAAGAAAAGTGAAATCAATCCTCGCCGAGCTCGCGCAAAATCTCGGCGGTGTGCTCGCCAAGCCGAGGCGATGGCCGCTCCGACGCCATCGGTGCTCCGTCCAGCATGATCGGCGTGCGGATGCCGGGAATGATGCCGCTCTTTGCCGCCGGGCTTTTCAGTTCAAGCCGCATGCCGCGATGGACGACCTGCGGGTCGGCGAACACCTGTTGCAGATCGTTGATCGGACCAGCCGGTATGCCGGCGGCTTCCAGCTTGTCCAGAAGCTCTTCGCGCTTCATCCGTGAGGTGAGCGCGCACAGTTTGCCGACCAGTTCGGCGCGATGCGCGACGCGGCCTTTATTGTCCTTGTAGGCCTCGGCTTGTGCGAGCTCCGGCGCGCCGAGAATGCCGCACAGCTTGACGAATTGCGCATCGTTGCCGGTGGCGATGATGACGCGGCCGTTGGACACCGGGAACTCCTGATAAGGAACGAGGTTCGGATGCGCATTGCCGATGCGCTTGGGAAGTTCTCCCGAGACGAGATAGTTGAGCGCCTGGAAGGCGAGCGTGCCGACCGTGGAATCGACGAGCGCCGCATCGACATAACCGCCGCGTCCGGTTTTTTCGCGCCGCACCAAAGCCGCAAGAATCCCGATCGTGGCGTAGACGCCGGAGAAGATATCGGAAATCGGCACGCCGACGCGCGTCGGCGGGCCGTCGGCCGCGCCGGTCATGCCCATGATGCCGCCGATGCCCTGCGCCATCAGGTCATAACCCGCGCGCGCGGCGGATGGCCCGGTCTGCCCAAAACCGGTGACCGAACAATAGATCAATCGCGGATTGGCCGGGCCGAGGCTTTTGTAGTCGAGACCGAATTTGACCAAGCCGCTGACCTTGAAGTTTTCGATCAGCACATCGGAACGCGCGGCGAGCTTCTTGACGAGCCGCTGGCCATCGGCGGTGGTGAAATCCAGCTCGATCGAACGCTTGCCGCGGTTGGCGCAATGAAAATAGGCCGCATCAAGATGGCCGCCGTCGGCCGCCGGTACGAAGGGTGGGCCCCAGGCGCGGGTATCGTCGCCGCCGCCGGTGCGTTCGACCTTAATGACGTCGGCGCCGAGATCGGCGAGGATCTGTCCGGCCCAGGGGCCGGCCAAAATGCGGGCAAGTTCGAGTACGCGCAATCCAGCCAAGGGGCCCGGCATGATCAACTCCACAAGCCGCGCGGCCGCTGCCGCGCCGGCGCTTAACTGCCCAAGCGGCGCCGCTTTGTCTACAGGGCTTTAACCAGCTTGTTATTAGAGTATCGCGGCATTAGCTAAGTCTTGCCGTACGGGATGACGCGGTGAACACCACTTTCTTCAGCGAGATGTTGCAAAGCATCGCCGACCGCAGTCGCGCGCTGATCAAACGCGAGCGGCGCGAGCCGGCGCATGAACGTTCGGCTGGCCTGATCGAATTGTGCGAGGATTTGCTGTCCGGCCGCGGCGAGGCCTCCGGCGTGGCGCTGGCGCAGGAAATTTTGGCGGGTTACGCCGAGATGACGACCGGGCCGCGCATTGCCTTCTTCGAATCGCTGGCCAGAACCTTCGGTCACGATCAACCGCGCATCGATCGCGCCATCGCCGCCTGGCGCCAATCGCCGTCGGATGAAACCGCGTCCGATCTTCACGCCGCCAGCGAACCGCGGCGGCTCGAATTGTTTCGCCGGCTCAATCTCGCGCCCGGCGGTACCGCGGCATTGGTGCGCATGCGCGAACAGTTGCTCGATGCCATGGATCATCGCGACGATCTCGCAGTCGTCGACAACGATTTCGTCCATTTGTTCTCGTCATGGTTCAATCGCGGCTTTCTGGTCCTGCGCCGTATCGATTGGTCGACTTCGGCATCGGTCCTGGAACAGATCATTCGCTACGAAGCGGTGCATGAGATCAGGGACTGGGCCGATTTGCGCCGGCGCATCGATCCGCCGGATCGCCGCTGCTATGCCTTCTTTCATCCAGCGCTTGTCGATGAGCCGTTGATTTTCGTGGAAGTGGCGCTGACCCGTGCAATTCCCGGCGCAATCGCACCGATCCTCTCCGACAAGCGCGATCCGGTGGAACCGAAGCGCGCGACCACCGCGGTGTTCTATTCGATCACCAATTGTCAGCGCGGCCTGACCGGCGTGACGTTCGGTCATTTTCTGATCAAGCAGGTGGTCGAGGAGCTCTCACGCGATATTCCCAGCGTCGGCACCTTTGTGACACTGTCGCCGGCGCCAAATTTCGCCGAATGGCTCAACCGCGAGCGCGCCAAAAGCGGTTCTGCCGCGATCGACGACGCCGACCGAAGGGCGCTTGCCGCGCTCGACGCCGACGGCTGGTGGCGCACGCCCGAAATTGCCGAACGAATGCGCGAGCCGTTCCTTCGCGCCGCCGCATGGTATTACCTGCGCGCCCGCAACGGCCGCGGCTTGCCGGTCGACGCGGTGGCCCGATTCCATCTCGGTAATGGCGCGCGGCTCGAGCGGCTCGATTGGCTGGCCGATACGTCGGAGCGGGCGCTGAAACAATCCTATGGCTTAATGGTGAATTATCGCTACGACCTCGATTATATCGAGCGCAATCACGAGGCCTATGCGCAACAGCGCGCGCTGGTCGCCGCCAGCGCCGTGACCCGGTTGGTGACCATGCCGGAGCACGAAATCGTTCCAGTCGCGGGATAGCTTGGATTATTTTCTCGTCACGCCGGCGCCGGCGAACACCGCCGCATGGGGAAACGGAAACGGCAGATGCCTTCTCTCCTCGGCGTGTTGGAAACCGTTCTCTACGTCGAGGCATTCGAGCGCGCCTGTCCGTTCTATGAACAGGTTCTTGGCCTGAACAGCATTTATCGCGATCCTCGGCTTTGCGCTTACGATGTCGGTCATCACGGCGTGCTGCTGTTGTTTCTGCGCGGCCACTCGCTGCAAACCGTGCATCTTCCTGGCGGCACCATTCCGCCGCACGACGGGCATGGTCCGGTCCACGTGGCTTTTTCCATCGCCGCGGAGGAACGACAAGTTTGGGAAAGCCGCCTCAACGAGGCCGGTGTCGCGATCGAAGGCCGCACCCATTGGCCGCGCGGCGGCGACAGCATTTATTTCCGCGATCCGGACGGCCATTTGCTCGAACTGGCAACGCCTGGGCTGTGGCCGGGATATTAGGCGACTTCGCCGCACTTCCGCTCGTTTGCCCTTAAGCGGGGACGAGCGGGTTATGCGCACTTGCTACGACTTTCCGTAGACCGGAACGATGGCGCCGCGCGTGACCAGGTTTTCGGGCGAAGCCAGAAACGCGATCGTCGCCGCCACCTCTTCGACCTTCGGCCACAGCCCGTAATCGGCTTTCGGCATGGCTTGCCGATTGGCCGGCGTGTCCATGATCGACGGCGCGACCGCATTGACCAGGATGCCGGCCTTGGCGACTTCCTCGGCGAGCGCCGCGGTCAGCGCCGCCACGCCGGCTTTGCTGGCGGTATAGGCGGTCATGCCGGCGCCGGTTCGCCATTCCAGCGCCGGTCGCGCGGCGACGTTGACGATGCGGCCGCCGGCGTCCGTCATGGCGCGGACCGCGGCGCGGCAGCACAAGATGCAGCTGATGAGGTTCATCTCGATCTGCTGGCGGATCGTCGCCAAGTCAGTATCGCGCAAAGCCGAGGCGGCAAAGCCGCCGACGGTATGGATCGAAGCCCAGAGCGGCGTCACTCCGCGATAAAGCTTTTCGATCGCCGCCTCGTCGGTGAGCGATCCGGTGACGATGACCGTGACTTGCTTGTGATCGCGCAAACGAAAGCGCGCGGCCTCCGCCTCGTTAAGGCAGGGCACGTGACAGACCGCGCCCGCCTCGATCAGCCGTGCCACTACCGCGGTGCCGAGCGCGCCCGCGCCACCGGTAACAATGACATGACGATTGCGAAAGTCCATGCGTAGTATCCATTCCGAGATAATCACCCATCTTGCACCTGAGGCAAGATCGCGGTTGGCCTTCGATATTCCCCGGCCTGGGAGGCGCAGTGGCTGATTTTGATCTGGCTATTGTCGGCGGCGGTATCAATGGCACCGGAATTGCGCGGGATGCGGCCGGCCGCGGCCTGCGCACGGTTTTGATCGAGCAAAACGACCTCGCCTCCGGTACGTCCTCGGCCTCCTCCAAACTCATCCACGGGGGCTTGCGTTATCTCGAACACGGCCAGTTTCGCCTGGTGCACGAGGCCTTGCGCGAGCGCGAAGCGCTGTTGCGCGCCGCGCCGCACCTGGTGCGGCCGATGCGGTTCGTCTTGCCGATCAATGAAGTGCGGCGCTCGGCGTTACTGCTGCGGCTCGGGCTTGTGCTTTACGATTGGATCGGTTGGCGCAACATTCTGCCCGGCACGCGTGAACTCGATCTCGTCACCGACGAGGCGGGGCTGCCGCTCAAAGTCCGGTTTCACCATGCCTTCGAATATTCCGATTGCTTTGCCGACGACGCGCGGCTCGTCGTGCTCAATGCTGTGGATGCCGCGGAGCGTGGCGCCGTCATCCGCACTCGCACCCGCTGTGTGCGGGCAGAGCGCGGCGACAGCTGGCGGCTTGTTCTCATCGCGCGCGGTCAGCGCGATGTCGTGACCGCCCGAATCCTGATCAACGCCACCGGAGCCTGGAACGAAATATTCGCTGAGACCGCAATGCGCCAAGAGCCGCAGCATCGCCTGCGGCTCGACAAGGGAAGCCACATCGTGGTGCGCCGGCTTTACGATCACGATCGCGCATACATCTTGCAGGCTGCCGATGGGCGGGTTGTTTTCGCCATTCCGTTCGAGCGCGATTTCACGCTGATCGGCACCACCGATCAGATGTTCGCCGGCGACCCTTCGACCGCAGCGCCGAGTGGCGAAGAGATCGATTATCTGTGCCGGGTCGCCAATGAATATTTCCGGACCGAGATTGGCGCTGCCGACGTCGTTTGGGCGTTTGCCGGTGTGCGCTCGCTTTATGACAATGGCGCGCGCAAGGCCCAAGATGTCGGTCGCGATTACGAACTGATCCTGGAGAAGCGCTACGGCGAAGCGCCGCTGCTCACGGTCTACGGCGGCAAGATGACGACCTATCGGCGTCTTGCCGAACAAGTGTTGGCGCGCTTGCGGCACTTTTTCCCGCATTCGCGGCCGTGGACGGCGCAAAGCCATTTGCCGGGCGGCGATTTCGTTTATGACGGGCTCGAAACGCTGGTTGAACGCACGTTGCGAACTTGGCCGTTCCTGCGAGCAGGGCACGCTAGGCGGCTGGTGCGAGCCTATGGCAGCCGTGTCGAGCGCGTGCTTGAGAATATCAGCCGAGCGGAGGATTTGGGCACGTGTTTCGGCGCCGATCTTACCGCCGCCGAAGTGCGCTATATGATGCGCAAGGAATGGGCGCGCACTGCGGACGATGTGCTGTGGCGGCGTTCGAAGCTCGGACTGCGGTTCTCTCCGGAGCAGACGGCGGCGCTCGAACGCTTCATGGCCGAGGCGAACGCGACAGCGCGGGCATGAGCGGCGCGGGTATGAGCGGGGATGGCTTCGCCGCCGGCGCTGTTTCCGAGAATCGTGAAAATGCATTAGCGTGGCGGCGGCACCAGCACACGCACGCGTGGACGATCGATGGCGACTATGGCGGCGAGTTCGGGATTTGCGAAACGGGGCTTCGCGAAACGGGGCTTCGCGCCTTGGGCCGAACGCAATTTACAGCCGCTATTGCGCATTGAGGCCGTCAGCAAGCGCTTCGGCGAGTTCACCGCGGTCGACCAACTCTCGCTTGATGTCTTTCAAGGCGAATTCTTCGCGCTGCTTGGCCCTTCAGGTTGCGGCAAGACCACGCTGTTGCGGCTCATTGCCGGATTTGAGAAGCCGAGCTCCGGCCGCATTCTTCTCGACGGTGTCGATCTTGGGCCGGTGCCGCCGCATCGCCGCCCCGTCAACATGATGTTCCAATCCTATGCCTTGTTCCCGCACCTGACCGTCGAGGCCAATATCGCTTTCGGCCTCAAGCAAGAGGGCTTGCCGAAGTCTGAAATCGCCTCGCGCGTCGCCGATATGCTGGCGCTGGTCAAGCTTGAAAATTTCGGCCGCCGCAAGCCGCACGAATTGTCCGGCGGTCAGCGTCAGCGCGTCGCGCTTGCACGCTCGCTGGTCAAGCGGCCGCGGGTGCTGTTGCTCGACGAGCCGATGGCGGCGCTCGACAAAAAATTGCGCGGCGAGACGCAATTCGAGCTGATGGACTTGCAGCGCCGGCTTGGCCTCACATTCGTCATCGTTACCCACGACCAGAGCGAAGCGATGACGTTGGCCGACCGGATCGCAGTCATGGATCGTGGCCGCCTGATGCAGGTGGCACCGCCAGCTGAAATTTACGAGCAACCGAATTCGCGCTGGGTCGCCGACTTCATCGGCACCATCAATCTGTTCGAGGGCCGCGTCGGCGACGCCGCGGGTACGATCGAAGGGACGGCATTGGGCCGGCTGCGCATCACGGGAAAGATCGACGCCGAGCCCAACGCGACGGTGTGGGTCGCGGTGCGGCCGGAGAAGATCCGCCTCATCCCGTGCGCAGTCGAGCCGACGCAACGCGCCAATGCGGAGAACTGCGTGCTCGCTACCGTGGTCGATATCGGTTATCTCGGCGACTTGTCGCTTTATAAGCTGCGCACCGAGGCCGGCGTGCCGCTGCAAGCGGCAATTGCTAATATCGGGCCGCTCACCGCGCGCGGGATTAGCTGGAACGATCAGGTGTGGCTTAGTTTCGCGCCGGAAGCGGCAATCGTGTTGACTCGATGAGCGGAGCGAGAGCCGCATGAGCCCGCAGCCGCAGCGCTCGCGTCTTGCCGGTATCGTTCTGTGGCTGCCCTACGCGTGGCTGGTCGCATTCTTTTTGCTGCCATTTTTAATCGTGCTCAAGATCAGCTTGTCGCAGAGCGCGATTGCGCAGCCGCCCTACACGCCAGTCTTCGATCTGTCGGCCGGCTGGAGCGGCGTGCGATCGTTTTTTGCCAGCCTGTCGCTGGACAATTACGTCTTCCTCGGCTCCGACCCGCTTTATGTCGTCTCCTACATGAAGAGCCTGCAGATCGCGGCGTTTTCCACGCTGCTGCTGCTGGTGATCGGCTACCCCATCGCTTATGCGATTACGCGCACCCCACCGCGCCTGCAGGCCGTCCTGGTGGTGCTCGTTATTCTGCCGTTTTGGACATCGTTCCTGATTCGCATTTATGCGTGGATGAACATCCTGCAGCACGACGGGCCGCTCAATCAGCTGTTGCTGGCGCTGCACATCGTACGCGAGCCGCCGGCGTGGCTATCGACCAATACCGCGGTCTATATCGGCATCGTCTATTCCTACCTGCCGTTTATGGTTCTGCCGCTCTATGCGGCGTTGGAGAAGCTCGACCAATCGTTGCTTGAGGCCGCCGCGGATCTCGGCTGCCCGCGATGGCGGACGTTCTGGGCCGTCACCTTGCCATTGTCGGCGCCGGGCGTGATCGCAGGCTCGTTGCTCTGCTTCATCCCGATCGTCGGCGAATTCGTCATTCCCGATCTGCTCGGCGGCTCACAGACCGCGATGATCGGGCAGGCGATCTGGAGCGAATTTTTCTCCAACAAGGACTGGCCGACCGCCGCAGCCGTCGCCGTCGTTCTGGTCTGCCTTTTGGTCACGCCGATCGTGGTTTTCCAGCATCAGACCATGCGCGGCATGGAGCGCGATTAAGATGCGCAAGCTGTCCGCCTTCAACATCGCGGCGCTAATTCTCGGCATCGGGTTTTTGTACCTGCCGATCGTCATTCTCGTCGTCTATTCGTTCAATGCCTCGCGCCTGGTGGCCGTGTGGGGCGGCTGGTCGATGCGCTGGTATGCCGTGCTGGCGCAGGACGCAGCGCTTCTCCAAGCGGCATCGATCAGCTTTCGGGTGGCCTTCATCTCGGCGTTCACCGCCACGTTCTTGGGCACGCTCGCCGCGGTGGCGCTGGTCCGGTTCGGCCGCTTTCGCGGCCGGCTGCCGTTCGCCGCGATGATTTATGCGCCATTGGTCATGCCCGAGGTCATTACCGGCCTGTCCATGCTGCTTTTGTTTGTGGCTGTTTCGATCGATCGCGGGTTTTGGACCGTGGTCATCGCACATACCACGATGGCGACGTGCTTCGTTGCCGTTATCGTTCAATCCCGGCTCGTCGATTTCGACCTGAACCTGGAAGAAGCCGCGATGGATCTCGGCGCATCTCCGGCGCAGACTTTTGTGTTGGTCACCTTGCCGCTGATCTTCCCGGCAATCGCGGCGAGCTGGATGCTCGCTTTTGCGCTTTCGCTTGACGACTTGGTCATTGCCAGTTTCACCACCGGCCCCGGCGCAACGACGTTGCCGATCCGCATCTATTCGGAGGTGCGTCTCGGCGTCAGCCCGGAAATGAACGCGGTCTGCAGCATCGTCGTCGCTGTGGTCGGACTGGCCGTGATCGCGGCTTCGATCCTCACCAAGCTCAGCGCGTCGCGCGGCGCGCCGGCGCGCGTCCAACCCTGATTGCCGCGCGTGCGATGTGCCGCGCTCGCGGGTGTGTTTTGCTTACTGCATGGAGTGCGGCGCGCTGGGCGCCGCGGCCGGGGTGGCGGCGGGCGATGCCGCCGGCGTTTGCGGGGTGGCCATCAATTGATCGATGACCGAACGCACCGCATCGCCGGCATTTAACGGCTTGCCGCCGCCGAGAAGCGGCGCGGCTGCCCCGGAGCGCCGGATCAGACTCTGCGCATCCGGCAGCATGATTGGATCATCCCACGGGCCTTGCACCACAAACGGCAGTTCGAATTGATCGGCACTGGCGGTGGAGATCAGCGTGGCCACGCCTTTGAGATCGAGATCGCGGGTCGGCACCGAGGCCTGACCGGCAACAGCGAGGCGAACCGACGGGCCGACGACGCGCATGTCGTCAATGGAGACCAGACCTTGGTTGACCTTGAGGTTTATGACGAGCTGATCGAACGGCGTGCGGCCGCTGCGGAAGTCGCCGCTGCCCGAGAGCGGGCGGCGCTCCAGGCGGCGCAGCAGTTGTTCGATATTAATGCCAGTCAACGCGCCGGCGCTCGCATTCAGCACGGCGGTGCCATTGAGGCCATGGGTGACGGCCAGGACCGAGTCGCCACCACCCTCGAGATTGACCGTCAATGTGCCGCGGCCTTCGACCTTATGCAGCCCGAAAACCTGCCCGAGACAATTATCCAGATCGACGTCGGCGAACTGCATATGCGCGGTCGCGGCAACGCCGCCGTCGGCGCTGGCGAGACCGAGCGTGCCTTTGGCAACTCCGCCGAAGGCCTGCGATTCGCCGACAGTGATATTGAGTTTCTTCTCGCGCATCGTGGCGGCGACGGCGGTGCGGCCCAATCGGGCGGTGGATATTTTGATGTTGGCGGCTGAGAGCCGCAGGTCGAGACTTAGGTCGTTGAAGCCATCGAGCGTAATCGGCAGCTGACTCCAGTTGCGTTCGTTGCGCTCGAGCAGCCGAATTCCGGAAACATAGGGCGTCAGATCGAGCGTGTCGGACGCCAGCGTGCCTTGCACCAGCCGGTGCGGGCCGGTCGATACGGTGAGCGCGCCTTCCGCGCTGTTGCCGTCGAGCTCGACATTGACATTGGAGAGCGATGCCACGCGCCCACCGATGTCGCTTTGCGCGCGCAGGGCAAATCGGCCAAAGCCGCCAAACGGCAGCCGGTCATTGCCGATCCACCGCAGCGCCTCGCGGAGCGATGGCGCCTCCACGCCGAGCGTGCCTTGGACTTTGAGCGTCGGTTCGTCGCTTGCCGAACCGTCGAAAGCAAGCGTGAGCGGCGCACTGGACAGCCGGATCTTGAGACCGGAACGGTCACCGGTCAGCGCCGCCAGAAAATCGCTCAGCGTAAGGCTCGCTTCGACTTTCTCCTTGTGCCAGGTGAAATGGCCATTGGCGCCGAAGCTGCGCGAGATCGAAGGCCACGCCACCTGAAACTCGAGATCTTCCAGCCGTTCGGTCGCGTCACTGCGAGCGTCATAGAGAATGACGGTGCCATCCTGAATGCCGATTTCGGAGAAAGCGGCGCCGCGCTCGGACTGCGGTGCAAGCCCGCGGGCGAGCGATGAAATCAGGCCCGACCAATTGGATTCGCCCGCGGCCGAGAAGGCGACCTTGATGGTCGGACGCACCAGCGTCACGTCGGCGATTTCGATGCGGCCCGCTAACAGCGGAAAGTATCGCAGTCGGGCGACCAATTCGTCCGCGGCGACGGCCGGCTCGCCGGTCGGTTGATTGGCAAGCACGACGTTGTGGAAGCGCACGCTTCCCGATGGAAACAGCGACAATGAGATATCGTTGCCGAGCACCGGATCGAGACCGGTCACACCGCGAATTTCCGACTTTATCGCATCGCGGACCGACGCCGCCGGCAGCAGCAAAGATACGCCGATAACGCTGATAAGCACCGCCGCAATAACGGCGGCGGCGGCAATCGCAAGGCGTTTCAAGCCAAAAGCCGCGTTCACGGGACGTTTTTCCGATTGCTGTGAGGCCCGCCGACTATACCGGGCCGTAGATAACCCGCAAACAACATGGTCATCATCTGTGTCGCTTTCGTGGCTTGCGGCCGCGGCAGCGGGGCCTTGCCAAGCCCAACAAAAATGCGCTCGCGCGGCCCCAGATTCACCGCACTGCAGTCCGCCGGAACTGGGTCTCGCGGTTTCTCTCTCGCCCTTGGGCAACCTCGGCAATCAGTTTGCTGATAATTGCCTCGCCAAAGGACTCGAAATTCCTTGCCACCATGACGAAGGCGCCCGGGCCACCGATGACATTGGTGCGATAATAATGATCAAGCCCGCCGGGTGGATTGGTGTGCTCCGGATTCCACGGCAGCGGAGTTTCGCTCAGGATTGCGAGTCCATTGATCGTTATTCCTTTCGCCACGGCTTGATCGCGTAGTTCAGCCACATCGCGGCCGGAATTGTTGGTGCCGTCACCGGAAATATCGATGATCTGGCGGCGCGAGCCAAATGGCGCCTGGGCGAGCTGGGCCATCGCGAATTCGATGGCGCCGCTGATCGAAGTGCGATCGGCGAACGAGCGCGGCGACTCCAGCAGACGATCGCCGAAATCTTTCGCCGATGCCGCATCGCCGACCGTCATCCAATCAACGACGGTGCGCTGCGCGCCGATCCCGGACCACTCGATGAAGGTCAATCCGATCCGGCCATTGCGGCCGGCGCGAACGGTATCGAGGACCCGCGCGTCGGCGACCGCGGCGGCATAGCCGTCGCGCTGCAGCTGGAATTTTGCGGCATCGATGCTGCGCGATACATCGGCCGCCAGCACCAGCAATAGATCGACGTCGGCCGCGCGCGCCGCCGGCGTAAACAAGACGACGCCGACTAGAAACAAAGCCTGGACGACTTGGCGCATGACGACTTGGCGCAGGACGACTCGGCGGAGAACGACTTGGCGGGGGCGGGTCGCCGCATTCATTGTGGAAGCATGATCGGCAATCTCGGCAAAAACTCGACCGCAACGCCCGACGCGGCGCTGCGCGATCAGTCGGCGACCGTACGATTCGGTGGAAACGCGATCTCGACCAGAGTTCCAGCCTCCGGCGCGCTTTTGATCCGAAACTGCGCCTGATTGGCTTCGGCGAGCGCCTTGGTCAATGGCAGCCCAAACTTGGTTCCACCCGAACCAGAGTTGGCCCAGGCGTCGATGTCCGCAAACGGCTCAAGCGCAGCCGCGATCTGTTTTTCGCTCATGCCGGCGCCGGTGTCGCGAACGCGCAAGATCGCCTCGCGCGTGTCGGCGAACACGGTCGAGACGATGATCTGACCGCCGGGACCGGTAAACTTGATCGAGTTCGACAACAGGTTGAGCACGATCTGCCGCAGCGCCCGTTCGTCAGCTTTGACGAGCGGCAGCGCGGAGGTCAGCGCGCTGCGAATGATGATGCGCGCGCGGTTGGCCTGCGGCTGCATCATGCCGACGCATTGCTGCACAAGTTCATTCAGATTCACATTGGCAAAGCTCAGATCGATGCGCCCGCTCTCGAGCTTCGACAGGTCGAACATGTCGTCGACCATCGACGACAGATGCGCGGCGGCGGCGTGGAGATCCTTGATGTATTCGCGGTAGCGCTCATTGCCGATCGGCCCGAAGCGTTCGCTCATGATCGCTTCGGCAAAGCCGGTGATGGCGGTGAGCGGATTGCGGATATCGTGACTTATTCTGGCGACAAATTCGGCCTTGGCCGCCGCGGTCCGCTGCGCCTCGCGCTCGGTATCGGCGGCTTGTTCGTCGGATGCGTTCGCCGCGTGTCCGGTCGCCGCGGCATCGGATTGGTTTTTGTTCAGAATAAGCGCTATCGCCGGCGCCGCGTTCCAGGGCACGGCGACCATCCGCCCTTCCACCGGCAGCCGCTCGCCAGACTGGGTGATGATTGCCGCCGCCGCGCCGGTACTATCGGCAAATGCAGTACTGGCGTCAGGTTCGGCGAACAGTCTGTTCAGTCCTCCAGCCGCCTCAATCGCCGCTACATCGCTGTAGCCGCTCAAATCCAAAAAGTGCCGATTGGCGTACAGCAGTCCGTCATGACGGTAGACCAGAATGCCGAGCGGAATGCGATCGAGGAAAGCCGGCGTGAGCAATTGCTCCGCCACCGGCTCGGCTGCATCAAGCTCTTGTTCGCTTGTCGCGTCATGTGCCGGTTCGCTCGAAGCTTCGCTCTGCTCTTGGCCCTGCTCTTGGTCCTGCTCTTGGTCCTGCTCTTGGCCCGGTTCTTGGATTTCGCTGCGGCTTTCTTCGTTCGCTTGTATGTCCGCTGGTTCGGCCGGGTTTTCGTCGGCGTTCTGCTCCGGTTCTTGGCTCTGCTCTTGGCTCGGCTCCTCGCCGAACTCCGCGTCGTTTCCCTGATTGAGCGCTTGGCTTAAAACCTGCCGCAGCTCGTCTTGGCTCAGGGTTTGGTCTTGGCTCGCGGCCAGTTCTTGCGCCACGGCTTCGGCGGTTGCCGCGGCGTGTGAGCCGCGCAGGCGCGAGGTCAATTCCTGCGCCAGTTCGCGAAACGCGCGCCGCTCGATCGGGCTAAGGCTCGGCGCCGGTTTCGGCTCAACCGCGGCGGCAGGGCGAAATGGCACCACATTCGCCGAAACCGGACCGCGATCCTGTAGCGCTTGGTCCGGCGCCGCGACGGTTGCGCGGTCGAGCGGTGCTGGCGGACTGAGCGGCGGCGCGGCAGCTGGTGCGTCCTCACCGCGCGGTGGCCGTACCAATCCGTTGATCTGCGTCAGGTCGCGGCAGACGCCGAAGCCGCGATAGCCGCGGAAGCTTCGATCGCGATCGAATACCGGAAGACCGGAAAGTTCGATCGGCAGCCGCAGTTCCGAATGGCGATCGGAACCCGGCGGCGCGGCGATCGGCCATGAAACAGTAATCCCGCTCCAGGTTTCTCGGCTCGCCACCGCGGCGGCTACCTGATCGGCCGGATCGAGTTTTAGTTCGGCAGCGATGTCGCGCCACTGCCGCCCGAGCAAGGCGGCCCGCGCTCCGATCAGTTGGAGGAATTCGTCCGACGCGATGGAGAAGCGGCCGTCGGCATCCATGTCCCAGACGAAGCGCAGCGGATGCCGGCGCTCCGCTGCCGCCCCAATCCCCGCTGCCGCTCTCGCCGGTGCGGCGGCCACCGCTCCGGTATCCGATGCCGCCGCGGACGACATTGGCTGGGCTGATCTGTTTTGACTTTCCGGCGCTGTCTCGAGTTCGATCTTAGCTGCGAGCGCCTGATTTGTTTGCCGTGCCGGCCGCTGTACGACGACAAGCACAACGCTGCTGGCGCCTTGGCCGAGACAGGCGAGCAGAATGTCGCAGGCATCGCCGTTAAGCTTCGCGGCGGTATTGGCAGTGCCGGTTTGCAGCGCGGCCGTGGCAAGCACCTCGAGGCCAAGCGCGGCCAGCGTGCTGGTTCCGTCAAGCCAATGTTGCGCTTGGGCATTGGCATAAACGAGCCGGCCATCAGGCATAAAAGCCGCGGCAGGATCGGCGTCTTCATCCAAGAGCCGCTGCACACGCTCGGCAAGTGTCAGCGCCGGCCCCGCCGGCTCGGCTGCGACTATGAGCACCGCCCCTCTGCCGTCGCCGGCGACGATCCGCGAACAGGTACAGGTCAGCGCACGGCCGAGGCTGCCGCCGAAACCACGCAAGCGTTCCAGGCGCTCTTGCCCGCCGGACGGCAGTGTTGCCGCCAGGCGAAGCACCTGCGCGGCGGGCAGTTCGCTGACGGAAAAGCGCCGGTTGGCGCAATTGCTTGAGGTTGTCGCCCCGAAAATCGCGGCGCCAACCGCATTGGCCCAGAGAATTCGCGAGCCGTCAGCGCTCCAGAGCCAGGCGGGCCACTCTGCCGTCGCCAGCGCCGCAAGACGCGGATGCCGTAATACCGCGCGTTCACTCCCCACGGTGGACATGCCTGACGGAACTCGGTTGCTAAACGAATTCTTAATAATCCGAGGCGTTTGCCGCGTCCATGCCGGCCCGCTGTGGCTTAATGCAAGAAGCCGGGATAACCTTAATTGCCATGGGAACTGCCATGAAAGCTGCCATTGGAAGTGCCGCGAGCGTCAGGGGCGCCCGGCCAATTTGCTTCTGGCTGCGACGGTTTTCGGCTGGCATGTGGACCGGATAGCATGGGGACCGGATAGAAGGAGCGTGCGATGGCCAAGGATCCATTCGAGCAATTCGGAATTCCGACCGAAATGCGCGCATTTGCCGAACGAAGCGTGGCGCAGGCGCGCGAGGCATTTACCGGCTTCGTGGAGGCCGCGACCAAGGCGGTCGGCCAGATGCAGGGCAGCGCCCAGGTGGCGCAAAGCGGCGCCAGCGAGATTGCGCAGAAATCGATCTCCTATGCCGAGCAGAACGTGGCCGCGACCTTCGACTTCGCCCAGAAGCTGATGAAAGCGAAAGACGGCGCCGAGGTGTTGGGCCTGCAGTCGGAATTTTTGAGCCGGCAAATGCAAGCGCTTTCGACCCAAGTGCAGGACCTCGGTCAAAGTGCCGCCAAAATTGTGGTCGATGCTGCTAAGCCTAAGACTTAGTTCCGACATACGCCGGCAGAGTTCCAAAACCACAGCAAATCCAGGCCATTACCTAATCTTTGTGCATTGCAACAATTCCTATTGCAACGCACCAAAAGAGATGTTATTTAATGCTACGGAAGAGCTCGGGTGTAATCGGTACAGCGTTCGGCTCAGGAAATGGTAGGCAGCGCGCAACGGGCGGCGCGGCCATAACAAAAAACTTTCTCCGTGAGTGAGAGACAGCCCCAAGTGTAAAGAGCGAAAGATCAAGGATCGTGTCATGGCGGAAGCCGCAACCACAACCTCCCCCAAAGTGAAGTCGAGCAAGCCCTCGGTCGGGGCATTTGAAATGCCGAAATTTGAAATCCCCAAGTTCGAGATCCCCAAGGTCGAGATGCCCGCCGCATTCCGTGAATTTGCCGAGCGCGGCGTGGCGCAGGCCAAGGACACCTACGAGAAGATGAAGGCGGCCGCGGAAGAGGCCACCGACGTGCTCGAGACCACCTATTCGACGGCGACCAAGGGCGCCTCCGACTACGGCCTCAAAGTCATCGAGGCGGCGCGCGTGAATACCAACGCCGCGTTCGATTTTGCCGGCGAGCTGATCACGGCGAAGACGCTTTCGGAAGTGATCGAGCTGTCGAGCGCCCATGCGCGCAAGCAGTTCGAGGCTCTCACCGAACAGAGCAAGGAACTCAGCGCGCTGGTGCAGAAGGTCGCGACCGAGACCGCCGAGCCGATCAAGAGCGGCGTGAACAGGGCGTTCAGCAAGGTCGCTTAATTCGGCCTTCGCGAACGGCATCGCCAAGCTAGCGTAAAGTTAAGCGGCGAGGGGAAGCCCGGGCATGGCCCGGGCTTTTGCTTTTTGGGGGCGGACACACGGCCAACTTGCCAAAGCGCGGTGTTGCTCATAGGTTTCGCGCGCTTGCGCATGATCCCGAAAAGTGGATACCGGTTTTCGGAAAAGATCATGCGCAAAATAAAAGCCGCAGGCCGTGCAGCTGTAGCTCAGTTGGTTCAGAGCGCCTGACTGTGGATCAGGAGGTCGGTGGTTCGAATCCACCCAGCTGTACCAGCGCCGCGCGCAGCACCTTTTGGGACAGGACACCGCATGCGCTCGCGCATCGGTGTCTGCGTCGTGGCAATGGCCGTCATACCCGAGAAGGAAAACCCCTCACGTTGCGTGCTGGTCGGCGCGGCTATTATCAGCGCGACTTTCGCCCTCGACGCTCGCTTTATTGGACGACTCTTCGCCTGGAGGTGGGCGTTCGGAATCCCCGGCATTTTCGCCGTCGGTTTTTGTTGCAATTGGGTTGGCTTCAATTGGAATTGCCCCATCAGCCGCTTTCGGCGTGGTATCCTTTACCAGATCTTCCATGTTGCTTGTTGACGGGGAGTCCGTGCGTTCGAGAATGTGACGTTCTCCAAGCTGTGTCGCTTTTAAACGGAAGCGACGCTCGAGATCGCTAAGACGCAGGGCTAGCTCCGTCGCGTTTGCGTTCACCTTTTTGAGCCGTTTGACAAACAAGCTGATGAGGGTCGCTAGATCTTTGCGCGCTTTTTCTTCAAGCAGCAGACGCGGAGATAATTCATCCGCGCGCGTCTGGGCATCGAGGACACGAGAGTTGATGGCTTCGATTGAATTCTTGATGTCTTGCTCTCGTACAGTAGCCTCATCAATTGTTTGCTTAATCAGCGAAAGCTGATCGCTTAGCGCCGTCAGGCTTTGCTGCTGATCGCTGAGCGCCGTTAGGTCTCGCTTAAATCCCACCAGTCGGGCAGCGATCCGCTCATTCTCTTCTAAAGATTGCTTCTGAGTTGCTGCGATTTGGGTCGCGGTAGCAGCGGCAGCATCACTGTGCTCTTCCAATTTCGCCATACGGACATCTAAATTCTGGATCGCGCTGGCATCGTCGTGCTCTTCCAATTTCGCAAGACGAACATCCAAATTCTGGATCACCGTGGCATCGGTGTGCTGTTCCAATCTCGCAAGGCGGACATCCAAAATCTGGGTTCCAGCCATATGGGTCGCAGTTGCATCAGCGTGCTGTTGTTCTAATCTCGCAAGGCGGGCATCCAAATCCCTCACCGTCGAATCGATTGGTTTTATAACTGAGAAAATATTGTCGTGGATTGTTCTGGCGACGCTTTTGATCGTCGCCGCTTGAGCGGCGTCGATTGAACGCCGGAACTCGAGTCGAAAAGCCTCGATGCTGTGCTCGAGATTGGCAGCTTTGGCATAATTCCGGCGAGATAGGATTACAGCCGCGCAGGCGACGATCACCACAACAAGGGCAAGGCCGAATCGCAGGGCGAAATCGCTCAACGCTTAACCCCTTGCTTTGCCTCAATCCAATGGCTTTTTTCCAAAGCCGAGACGCACCAATTTTTGAAGCTTAACACAATCCTGAACGAAGTGGGGTCGGACGTCACAATCCGATGAGCCGCTCATCAATAAGACGCGAAAAGCCGACCTACCCGAATACCCCATTTCCGAACAGGCGAAATGTCTGCTTGGCGCCAGGGTAGGCAACTTTCAACCAGTCATTTCTTGACGCTCGCCTCGAATGCTTCGAGAACCGGACGCCACTGCTCCTGCTGTGCGTTGATGAACGTATTGACCTCAGACGGCGACATTGGATCGACATAGGCGCCGCGCAACGCGAGTTGTTTGGCGAGGTCCGGCTCACCCAGTACCTTTCTCAGGCTTTCGTTGATCTTCTGTATGGCTGCCGCGGGTGTCCCGAGCGGCGCCACAATGCCTTGCCATCCTCCGGCGGCGAAGCCCGGCAAGGTCTCGGCCACTGTCGGCAGATCGGGGAAATCGGGCAGGCGATGCGCCGATGCAACGGCCAGCACATTGACGTTGTGCGCCTGTATTGCGCCAGCCAGACCGGAATAGCCTTCGATGATCAGCGGCACGCGACCGCCAAACACGCTCCACCGGCGCCAGGCTGATCGACCGGTATAATCCGCTGGCCCACGGCAGTGCCGAGCCGATCCATGACCATGCGGAAAGTCACGTCGACGGCACTACCCGGCGCGGAATCGGAAATGACTTTGATCGGTTTGTTTGGATAATCGTTCGCAAAGACCGGCCATGCGAGGATAGTCGCGAGCGCCAGAAGAGTACCGGCCACACACCGCATCATTAGTCTCATCGCCCCTCACAATTTAAGCGGCATCTCACAGCGGCGACGGCAACCAAGAAGGTCTACCTGACATACTGGCAGGTTTGCTCCTGCTGGAGCCGTTGCGCTTCGTCTGGGAACGACTGGTGCCGCTCGGATGTTCTACCGGTGTTCGGGGAATCGGCATGGAGAAGATCATGACGAGATCAACACGGATCGGTTTGGCGGCGGCCTTGTTGCTGGGCGGCGCGACGTTTGCCATGGCTCAAAATGGCCCAGCCACCGGAGGCTACCCGCCGGGCACGAAAAACCCGAATCTTTACGGCTACTACGCTTACTCCGGATACTACGCTCGACCCCGCTATGCGCCATACTACCATGGAACGCCCTATTATGTTCTGGGCTATCCCGTCCCACACTACGGCTACATGGGTTGGCGCGGTTGGCGGTAGCTTAGCCAGCAAAAAAACCGGCCCCAACGGGTTGATGTTGAGGTCGGTTGCTGTTTGGGGACGCAGGGGAGCAACCCTGCGTGACGACGGTACGTGAACGGGTCGCTCATCTGTCCAAGCTCGCTTTGACTCGAATTACTGAGTCGGCCGAACCCGAAGAGCAGTCGGCCAATACCGAAAGTTAATCGCGCTAGTTGTGCGCATCAATTCGGTCCCGGCGCGTTGTGTCGCTATCTGTTTTAGTTAAACAGATTGTACCCGGCATAAGGGAGATGGACACCGCTGGCACCTAGCAGTCCCTTCATCTTCTTGGCCGTTTTTTCAATCATCTTGCGCGGATGGTCGACCTGAATCATCAACTCAACGAGAGTTTGATTAGCGCCGTCGAGGCGCCGGGCCAGTATTGCCGCAACGTAGAGGAGCACAGCTGGGTCTTGCAGCAGAGCAGCCGCGTCGGCCACGTGAAACTGCGAGGATGTCAAGGCGCGCACGTCTGCCGAGTGCGGTTGATCTAGCAGCGCGGAGATTTCGCCGAAAACCGCACCGGGGTTCGTCACCCTGGCGATCTCGACGCCCTCTTTAGCGACTGCGACAAGGCCCTTTCTGAGAATTAGCAGCTGGCCGGTCGTATGACCGGCAGTGAGGACCATCTCACCAGCTTGGTAGATCTTAAGCGGAAGCGCGGCGATGCTTTTTCGGAAAACAGCGGTGTCGGTCAGCATAATGCGGCCCCAATTCGACCAGCTGATCCCTGGACCGTGTCAAATAAACGGCTGGCTCCTGGCCCTGCATACAAAATGCCGCCCTGTGGCGCGAAGGCCACGCCCACTCGATTCCTAAGGACGCGGTTGGCTCTCCAACCTGCGGCGGGCAGGTAGTTATTCCGCTTTCTGCGGAGAAAATCTCATTGTCCAATCTGGGTTTGCACGGCGCACAAAGAAACGGCCCCATGGGGAGGGCCCGTAAAGTCAGGAACTATTTTCCATTACACGTCCATTAATGTGTGGATTTGCTCTGCGGTTAAATGCGCTGGATATCATTCAAGGAAAGTTGAAAGCGCTACGCGACAATGGACAGAGGTTGGGGCAAGAATCCAATTTAAGGCATAGAAGGATTCAATATGAGGCCTCGCATCTCTGTGCCGAGGAGCCACATTTATGAATGGTATTTCGGGCGGTGCTCCTGCCCGAAATGTGGCGAATTAGTGAGTGCGCCCGCATATTCGGAATTTCTCGAGCGCGATAACGTTCGTCACACGTGGATCTGCAACAAATGCGACTATGAGTTTGAAACATTGATTTGGCTCAACATACCTCCGGGCGCGAGGACTAGTTAGGCAGCCAATCTCGCCAATGCGTAGGGCGTATGTAGTAAAAGCAAACTTGCTTGCTGGTTTCGACATCGATCCAGCGGCTATCCGCAAGACGGCGACACGGAAAAGCGACAAGATGCGTCCCTTTGGTGTCGATAGCCGCGAGTTCCAGATCGCGGTCGAACGGTGCGGTACCTATTAGCTTCCAATCCATGATGGATGATAATCACCCACCAAGCTGACCGACGTCTGTGATCTAAATCACTGGAATGGGTATTGTGTGGTTAACAAGGCATTGTCGCGCGCGAACCCAATACCGATAACGAAGACGTCTTTCATTGCAGACCGTCGCGGTCGGATACGAGCCGAAGATCGATGTGTCCGATGAGCGCCGTCCGCTTTGCCTCGGCCGCGGTCAACTCATGCGTTGCTTCTTTCGCGGTGCTGTGGCTCGAGCCGGCGGCGACGATACCGCCCAGCACTGCCGCGACGGCTACTGCCATAACCGACGGATTGAACTGGAGCGCACCGATCAAAATAGCGACGAGAACCGCCCCACCGCCCATCACGACGATCCGCCCGGCTAGAATAAACTTACGACAGTTTTCAATCCTGGCGGCGAGCTCATCAATCTGCTCCTCAAGCCGCACGATCTCGTCGCGATAGTTACGATCATTCATTGGCCCACGGCCACGTTGCTGCGGGCTCTCAAATGACTTCCTTGGTCTTGTCGTCGGTTTCGCCGTAGCGGCGCAGCGTCGCCGGCCGGGTGCCGGCATAATGCTGCTCCAGTCCCGGCGCGATCTTGGCGTTCTCGCGCTCGAACAGGCTGTTGCCGGCAAGATCGCTCTCGACCAGAAACGGACCGAAATTTTCGACTTCAAGGACCCAGACCGCTTGCGCGAGTCCGAGCTCTTCTAGCCAGTAGACGCCGGCGACGCGCCTGATGCCGCGGCCGAGCAACGCGCCGGTGCCATAGCCGACCGTGGTGAGATAGACCGCGTTATTCGGCACAAAGGATTGGCGATAGACCTCCGACGTCATGCCGCCTTTGCCGATGATGATGTTGCAGCCGGACAGGGCGAACCAGCCGTCGAGCCATTGCGCGAAACGGAACGACGCGGTCGCCGTCACCGCGCCGACCGTGTAGCTGCCGTCAGGATTGATGCTCGCCGCCGGCGAGCAATGGAAATTGGTGATGCCGAGCGCGTCTTTTCCCGCCGGCATGCCGAAACCGTCGCTGATGGCGCGCTTGTAGACGCCTTCGCGCGCGGTGAAGAGGCGGCCGCTCAAATAAGCGACCGAAGCTATCTCCAATCCGCGCAGATCCGCGGTGCTGGCCGGAAGCTTGAGATGAACGGTTTTAAGGTCGGTCATATTCTTTTTACCCGGTCAGCCGGTCTTCTATTCCGCCGCCTCGGCCGTTTGTCGTCCCCATTCGACCGTTTCGCGGCGCATGTAATCGGTGAACCACATCGGATCGGTACGGAACGTTGCCTTGCCGCCGGCGGCAATGCGCGCGCACGCGCGCCGCGACGACAGGCAAAACATGTGCACCGACATCGGCATGCCCCCGGTATGGCAGTAGCCAACCTCGATGTGGCAATCGATCACCATCGATGAGCCGACAAAGCCCATCGCGCCCATGCCGATATTGTTGCCGAGCTCCTTGAATTCTTGTTCCAGCGCGGCGACGCGCGGATCGGGATTGCGCGAGCCAACGGTGCGCAGGCAGGACGCCTGTTTGCCCAGCACCATGCTGGTATCTTTCGAACCGCCGAGCCCGATGCCGACGATCGCCGGCTGACAGGCAAGCCCGCGTTTGCCGAAGCCAATGAGCGTGTCGAGATAAAAACGCTTGATGCCTTCGATGCCGTCGCCGGGAAATAGCATGCGATAATCGGTGCCGAACAAGCCACCTTTGTGCACGGTGGTGAGTTCGATCCAGTCGGCGTCGGGGTGAAACGCGTATTCGATTTCCGGCGCGTTGATCCCGACATTGTTGTTGTGGTCGGTGCGCCATAACGGATGCACGCGATTGGGCCGCAGCGGCACCGACGTCGTCGCCTGCGCCGTGGCGCGGCGCAAAGTCGCTTCAAGCGCAACGGGGCCGCCTTCGATGCGCGCCTCATTGCCAATCTTGACGTACCAGCGCGGCAGGCCGGTATCACCGCACATGGCGCGGCGATCTTCTTTGGCCGCTTCGTAGTTCTCCAGCATCGCCTTGATGACGAAGGCTGAGAGATCGCCCTTTTCGGTGTCGGCGCAGCGGCGCAGCCCGTCGAGATAATCCTCGGGGATTTCGATGGCGGCTTTCGCCATCAGTTCCTCGGCGGTGCGTTGAATGGAGGTCACTGGAATCATCTTAGCTTGCCTCATTCCGCCGCGATCGGATCGCGTATGAGCGTCTCGCCCGGCTTCACATGCGTGAACTCCACCGGCGCGTCGGTCAATTCGATCCGCCCGGCGTTCTGGCGCGCCACGGTGAACGTCGAAGTTGCCAGATCCCCCGGCTCCGGGAAATCCGAACGGTAATGCGCGCCGCGCGAATTTTCGCGCCGGGCCGCCGCCAGCGCAATGACCCGGCTGATCTCGCATAGCGAACGCAGATTAAGCCAATCGTGCCAGGTCAGGTTGAAGCGGCGGTCGCGATCGGCGACGCCGGTGGCGAGGAGTTCCACTTCGATCGAGTCGAGCGTGGCAAGACCGCGCTCGATGCTTAAGCGATCGCGCACCACGCCAACCTCGTCCCACATCGTGTCGAGCAGCTTTTCGCGCAAGGCATTGAGATCGCCGGCCTGACGCGAAAACGGATGTTCCGCCCGCGTCACTTCGAAATCGATGACATCGGGATCCGGCGCGCGATGGCCGGGATTCTTGGCAATCCAGCGCGGCATCACGTCGCCGGCAATACCGCCGAAGACGGTCGAATTGGCGACGCCGTTGCCGCCGAGCCGGTTGGCGCCATGCATGCCGCTCGCGTCCTCCCCGGCAACAAAAAGGCCTTCGCATTCAGTCGCCGTGTCAAGATCACAGACCAGTCCACCCATAAAATAGTGTGCCGTCGGCACCACTTCGACCAGTGCGCCGGCGAGATCGAAGCCGCAGTCGCGGCAACGCTCGACCATGCCTTTGAATTCTTTGGCCACCTTGGCCGGGCCGAGATGCGACATTTTGATGTAGACGCCGCCATTCGGCGTGGTCCGGCCGGCCTTCATCTCGGCGTAGATGGCGCGGCTGACGACGTCGCGCGTGGCACGCTCAAGTTTCGGGTCGTAATCGGCCATGAAGCGGTGCATGGCGCCGTTGAGAAGGTAGCCGCCGGCGCCGCGCAAGCCTTCTTCGAGCACCGTGCCGGTCATGCGCGTGTCGGGGCCGGCGAGCAGTCCGGTCGGATGGAATTGCACCATCTCCATGTCGCGCAGCGGCAAGCCGAGGCGGAGCGCCATGGCAAGCCCGTCCATGCTCTTGTCGCCGGACGGCGTGTGATAGCGATACATGGTCGGGCCGCCGCCGGTCGCCAGCAGCACGGCCTGAGCCTGGACGAAACGGAACTCGCCGCTGCGGATATCGATCATCAGCGCGCCGGCGAGCGCGCCATCTTTCGCCGGGATCAATGCGACCGCGCGATGCTCCTCGAGGCGGCGGACCGGCCGCGCCCAGACTTGCTCCATGAGACGATTGATGATCTCGATGCCGGTGAGGTCACCTTTGTGTACGGTGCGATCGAAGCTCTGGCCCGCGAAGGCCTTGCCGTGCAGCGTGCCGTCCGGGTTGCGGTCGAAGAAGCAGCCGATCTCGTTTTCCAACTCCCGCACGCGCTCGACCGCGATTGAGACCAGCGTCCAGGCGAGTTCTTGATGCGGCAGCCATTTGCCGCCTTCGATCGTGTCCATGAAGTGCCGTTCGATCGAGTCGCCGGGATTGATCGCTACGTTGTAGCCGCCCTGCACCATGCGCGTGCATCCGCATTTGCCAAGGAGGCCCTTGCCCGCGACCGTCACATCGAGATCGGGATTGGCTTTGAGCGCATGCAACGCCGCAAACAGCCCGGCGCCGCCGGAGCCGAGGATCAGAATGTCGGTCTTGAGGTGCTCGACTTTCATGGCTTTCAGAACACGCGCACTAGAAAAGCGAAGGCGACGAGAGCGGAGAGCGCCGCCGCCAAGGTAGCCAGCTGCTTCTGACCATCGCGCCAGTCGAAATTCTCGATTACCAGAATGCGCAACCCGCCAAGCAGATGCACAGTGAACAAAAACACCAGGCCGATTTCGGCGGCTTTGACCAGCGGCTGATCGCTCCAGCGCAGAAAGCTCTCCAATCGCGCTTCGCTCTCGATCGCCAAGCCGAGCGCCAGAAAATGCAGTGGTAGAAAGATCGCGAGCGCCAGCCCCGAGATCCGGTGCACCATCGCGGCGACCCACAAGGCGCTGTCACGATGTTTGACGGCGCGCCCGATCACGGCAGCACCACCGCGGCAACCGCGCGCAGGCCGAGCACCGCAAGCACGAGCCCGAGGAAAACCGCGCAAGCGTCAACGCGCCGTTCGTTGAGCGGCGTCCATTCGCTCAATATATTGCGCACGCCGATCGAGGCGTGGATCGAAACCGCGAGCACGAACACACCATAGAACGCCGCCCAGGCGATGCTGCCGCGCGTGCGCGAAAGAATATCGGCCGCGCTCATGCCGTGCCGCGTCGCATAGAAGATCACGGCGATATGGACCACGACCAGCGGCGCCATCACGGCGGCGGTGGCGCGCTGCCAAACATAGAGCCGCACGTTCATACCTTGATCTCGCCTTTGAGATAGGCCACCGCGGTCCGGCGCTTGAGCGCGGCGATCGCAGCGGTCGGATTGAGCGCCTGCGGGCACAGCTCCTGGCAGGATTGATGCGAATGGCAGGCATGACAGCCGCCAGCGCCGGCGATGGCTTGCAGGCGGGCGAGATTGCCGCCATCGCGTTCGTCGTTGACCAGCGTCCAGGCGCGGGTGAGCGCTGCCGGGCCCAGATATTCGGCATTCCACCGCACCGTATCGCAGGCCGCGTAGCACACGCCGCAATTGATGCATTCGATGGCTGCGTCGGCGGCCTTCCGCGCCGGCGTGTCCGGCTCGATCTGCGCAATGGCGTCCCGCCGGGTTTTGGTTGGCGCGAAGGCGCCTTTCGCCTGCTGCCATTTCTCAAAGAACGGCTGCATGTCGGTTGCGAGATCCTTGATCACCGGCAGGTTCGCAAGCGGGCCGATTTCGAGCCGGCCGCTGGCGGCGACCTTGGCGACATGGGTGCGGCAGGTCCAGCGCGGCTTGCCGTTGACCGTCATCGCGCAGGAGCCGCAGACCCCGACCCGGCAAGCGAAGCGATACGACAAGGTCGGGTCGATATGCCGCTGCACGAAGGTGACGACGTCGAGCACGGTCTGGCTGGCGCGCTGCGGAACCAGATAAGTCTCGTAGCGGCCGTTCTGCGCGCCACGCCAGAGCGAGACCGATAGTTCCGTATTCATGCCGGCGATCGTCCTCGTCGAGCGTTTGGCCTTATTTTGCGCACTTTAGCAAGCTGGACCACGCCCACAAAGACGCGCGGGCCTGGAGTTTTCGTCGCATTGGCAGAGCCGGCGGCGCGCCTGCATCTGGCGCGGCTGCCCCGGTTGCGCGCTATAATCGCGCTCAAAATGACGGGAGGAACGGCGATGGCACTTGAGCTCAGCTATGTGCACGGCGCCAGCGATCAGCCGCTGATCGGCAAAGCCGTCGGGCAATTCTTCGACGAAGCCTGCGCGAAATGGGCATCGCGCCCGGCGCTGGTGGTGCGTCACCAGAAGGTCCGTTTCAGCTATGGCGAGCTGCGGCAAGAGGTCGATAAGCTCGCCGCTGGGCTTCTTACGCTTGGCCTCAATCCGGGCGATCGGATCGGCATCTGGTCGCCGAACAACAGCGAATGGGTGCTGACCCAGTTCGCCACCGCCAAAGCCGGACTCATCCTGGTCAACATCAATCCCTCGTATCGCATCGCCGAGCTCGAATACGCACTCGTCAAAGTCGGCTGTAAGGCGCTGATTCTCGCCGAGCGCTTCAAGACTTCGGATTACATCGGCATGCTGCGCGAACTGGCGCCGGAGCTCGGCCAGGCCCAGCCCGGTGAGCTTCAGTCAAAGCGCCTGCCGTCGCTGCGCTCGGTCGTGCTCCTCGGCGATGCCTGGCATCCGGGAACCTTCCGCTTCTCCGAAATCATGGCGCGCGGTGGCGCCGCTGAAGCCGAGCGCATCGCCGCGCTTTCACCGCAATTGCAATTCGACGAGCCGATCAACATCCAGTTCACCTCCGGCACCACCGGCTTTCCAAAAGGCGCGACGCTGTCGCATCACAATATTCTCAACAACGGTTTCTTCATCGGCGAAGCCATGCAGCTTACCCCCGAGGATCGGCTTTGCATTCCAGTACCGCTCTACCATTGCTTCGGCATGGTGCTCGGCAATCTCGCCGCGCTGACCCACGGCGCTTGCATGGTGTTTCCCGGCGAAGGATTCGATTCGCTTGCCACGCTGCAAACCGTAGCTGAGGAACGCTGCACCGCGCTCCATGGCGTGCCGACGATGTTCATCGCCCAGCTCGATCATCCGGAATTCGAGAAATTCGATCTTTCCTCGCTCCGCACCGGAATCATGGCCGGCTCACCTTGTCCGATCGAGGTGATGAAGCGCGCCGTCGCCAAGATGCATCTGTCCGAAATCACCATCGCCTACGGCATGACCGAAACCAGCCCGGTCAGTTTCCAGAGCTCGACGCAGGACCCGCTCGAGCGCCGCGTTTCCACGGTCGGGCGCATTCAGCCGCATATCGAAGTCAAGATCGTCGATCGCGACGGGCGCATTGTGCCGACCGGCACGCCGGGCGAGCTGTTGACGCGCGGCTATTGCGTGATGCTCGGCTATTGGGACGACGAAGCGCGCACGCGCGAGGCGATCGATGCGGCGCGCTGGATGCATACCGGCGACCTCGCCACCATTGACGCCGAAGGCTATTGCAACATCGTCGGCCGCATCAAAGACATGGTCATCCGCGGCGGCGAAAACGTCTATCCGCGCGAGATTGAGGAATTCCTCTATCGCCATCCGAAGATTCAGGACGTGCAGGTGGTCGGCGTCCCGGACGATCGCTATGGCGAGGAGATCTGCGCCTGGGTCAAGCTTCGTCCCGGCGTGACTGCAACCGAGGAGGAAATCCGCGCCTTCTGCCGCGATCAGATCGCGCACTACAAGGTGCCGCGCTACATCAAGTTCGTCGACGAATTCCCGATGACCGTGACCGGCAAGATCCAGAAATTCATCATGCGCGAGCGCATGATCTCCGAACTCGGGCTCAAGGTGCAGAAGACGGCGTGAATGTTTCCGTCACTGCGAGGAACGCCCGCCTTCGCTCGCTGGGCGAGCTGCGGCGGGTTTGAGTCCGCCGAAGCGCGGAGCGCGTAGGCGGAAAGCGACGAAACAATCCAGTCCTTCTCGCTACACTGGATTGCTTCGCTCCGCTCGCAATGACGAGTGCTGCTACACCTTCACCTTCTCATCCGCGACGACGCGGGCGGCGGCCGGCCGCTTGAGCAGCCGATCCTTATGTGCGGTGTAGTTCTTCAGCTCCGCCATCGGTAGCTCACGGCGCACGCCCCAAGTGTAAAACACGAAGGCATAAGGATCGAGTACCGAATAGCGGTCGGACAGCCATTCGCGGCCGCCAAGCATGCCGTCGATCTGCTTCAAATAAGTGTGGAAAGTCTTCAGCCCCATGTCCTTGATTCCCGGAAATGCCGAGGCATCCGCGGTGTAACGCTCGGGCCGTCCGACATGGGCATGCGCGGGGTGCACGCTGGTGGCGAAGAAGCCGATCAGCGCTAGCGCTTTGGCCTCGCCGAGCGCATCGCTCGGCCACAGCGCGAAGCGCTTGCCGAGATAGGGCAGGATGGCGGTGTTTTCGGTCAGCGGGTCGCCGTTGTCGAGGCGGAGCGCCGGCACGCGCCCCAGCGGATTGATTTTCAAATAGGCTTCGGTGCGCTGCTCGCCGCCTGCGAGATCGACTTTCTTGGGTTCGTATTTCTCGCCGCTCTCTTCGAGCACGATATGCGAAGCCATCGAGCAGGCTCCTGGAGCATAATAAAGCGTCAACATGCAAAACCTCCTGTACTGCGCGCGTGGCCTTATCACACGTTCGTCTTTGATCCTAATCAAGGTTCCGATGGGTGCGCCGTTGTTTAAACGCTACGTTGGTCGTCTTTCCGATGTAAAAACGAGGCAGCAATGCGCTGGGTCTATTTGACTTTGGTCGTCTTATTCGTGGTCGCGACAATAATTTTCATCTTCCAGAACGTCGAGGCTGTCACAATGTCGTTCCTGGGCCTTAGCATTCGTGTGCCGCTCGCTGTTCTGGCCGCGGTCGCCTATATCCTTGGCGCGGTGACTGGCGGCAGCCTGTTCGCATTGCTGCGCAAATCGGTCCAGGGGTCCCGCGCGGTGCGCCCTTGATCACTTCACCGGAATTTTTTCGAGCACCGGCAGCCAAGTGGCCTGTTGTTGCTCGACGAAGGCAAGCGCCTCTTTGGCGTTCATGGCATGCGAATAGCTGCCGACATTGGCGAGCAGCTTCTGGAATTCGGGATCACTGACGACCTTGGCGAGATCGGCGTCGATTTTGTCAATGATCGCCGCTGGCGTGCCGCGCGGCGCGACCAGCACCTGCCAGCCGGTCGCGGAAAAGCCGGGGATCGTTTCGGCGACCGTCGGCAGATCGGGAAACTGCGGCAATCGCTGCGCCGCTGCGACCGCGATCAACTTCACCTGTCCCGCCTTCACCGCGCCGACGATTCCGGAATAGCCTTCGATAATCATCGAGACACGTCCGGCGGCGACGTCGGACAGCGCTGCCGCCGGTCCGGCATTATAGGGGACGGGAAGGAACTCAATACCGGCGCGTTCCTGCAGCAACAGCCCGGTGAGATGCGTGAGCCTGCCGACTCCGGTCACGGCGATAGAAATGGCGCCGGGTTTTTTCTTGGCGAGCGCGATCAGTTCCGGCAGCGTGCTCACGCCGAGACCTGGGTGCACCGCGACGAACATCGGATTTTCCGCCGTAAAGCCGATCGGCAAAAAATCGCGCGGCAGCCGGATCGGTATATTGGGCGCAACCGATTGCAGCGCGACGAAGGTCGAGAGCGCCGGCATGAACAGCGTATAGCCGTCCGGCGCGGCTTCGGCGGCGACACGCGCGGCGACGCTGCCATTGGCGCCGGCATGATTGATGATTACCGCCTGCTGGCCCCAGAGCTTGCTCAACCCGGCGGCGATGAAGCGCGCATCCACATCCGGCGTGGAGCCGGGTGGCGCATCCGAAATGATGGTGACGGGCTTTTCCGGGTATTTGAGCGCTTGAGCATGGGCGCACGCAGACCATGCCAGCACGCCGAACATGGCAAGGCCGATCCAATACCGACTGGCAGTCATGTCGTTCTCCCGGCTTGTGGGTTTGGCAAGAATAAAACGCTCATGCCGCGGTTTCTACCGACATTCCGCGGCTGCGCCAAACCGACACGGACTCGTTTCTCCAAGCGGCGTCATCCTGAGGTGCGAGCAAAGCGAGCCTCGAAGGATGACCGAGCGGGGCCGTCGCTCTTCGAGGGCCGCGGAGCTTGTCATCGGGCCGGCCACTTTGGGCCGGACCCGTTGGCGGCCACCTCAGGGTGACGGAGATTGGTTCAACGCAAGCAGCTTGTCCCCGACTGATATGCCCTATCGCGTGATCCGGTCCAGGTTTTCAGTCATGCGCGTGATGACGCGGCGGAACGTGGCGAGGTCGCGCGCGGCGAGGCCTTGTTCCGCCTCGGCGGTAATGCCGCGGGCGAGTGTCAGCAATTCGTTGCGCAGCCGTTTCGCCTTGGCGGTTAGGAAGACCCGCACCTTGCGGCGATCGTCGTCGGCGCGCAACCGGCGAATGAGTTGCGAGCGCTCCATGCTGCGCAGCGCGATCGCGGTGGTCGGCTCCATCATGCCGACGCGCGCCGACAGTTCACGCTGCGACAGTCCGTCAGCGATCCATAGCACGCGCAGAAAGTGCCATTGCCCGCGGGTGACGCCGTAAGCCGCGATCCGCCGCTCAAGAAGTCGCTGAAACGCGCGGTGCGCATCGCGCACCAGATAACCGGAGGACAGCTGCGGCGGAAAGGCGGCGGCGCGGCGCGGCGGCTTGGTTTTGCGCGAACGACTGGATTTCAGCAAACGTTCCGGCGGCATCGGCGTTGACAGATCAAAGGGGCCGCGCCGATAATACTTAGCATTCTATGCAATAGGGAAGTCAGTCATGCAGCAAACAGCGCGCGGCAAAGATCAGCGCGGCGAGCCGCAAGCCGGTGCGCTGCCGAACCAAGCCTTCGACCTGCGCAGCACGCTAGAATGGCTGCGCGGCTGCGGCGAACTGATCGAGACCGACAAGGAAGTCGATCCGGACCTTCAGGTCACCGGCCTGCAAAAACACATGGATGGCGGTTGCCCGGTTCTCTTCAACAACGTCAAGGGCAAGCCAAACCATCGCGTGATCACCAATCTGTTCGGCGACATGGCGATCATCAATCGCATGTTCGGCTGGAAGGACGATGCCGAGCGGGTGCGCAAGCTCGCTTATGCGCTGTCGCATCCGATTCCACCGGTCGAAATTTCGCAGAGCGAGGCGCCGTGCCAGGAGCACGTCATCGAGTCACCGCGCGACGTCAACGAATGGATGGTGCCGATCCGCCACACTACCTATGAGCCCGAACTCACCGTCGGCTCCGGGATTCGTTGCGTCACCGGCCCGCAATTCGAGGGTGGCTCCGACCTCGGCTATAACCGCATGAATTTCCGCTGGGGCAATATCGGCACGTTCCAGATCTCGCCCGGCTCGCACATGTGGCAGGTGGTGAATAAATATTACAAAGAGGATCAGCCGGTGCCGATCACGGCGTGTTTCGGCGTGCCGCCGGCCTGCACGCTCTTGGCCGGCGCCGGTTTCGATTACGCGATCCTGCCGATGGGATGCGACGAGATCGGCATTGCCTCGGCGGTGCAGGGCGCGCCGGTGCGGCTCGTTAAGGCGCGCACGGTAGACGCCATGGCGCTGGCCGACTCCGAAATTGTGCTCGAAGGCTATGTCAATCCGCGCGACCGCCGCTTCGAAACCAAGGAAGCCGAAGAGGCCGGCGTACAGGGCCGCTATCATTTCCACCCCGAGTGGGCCGGTTATATGGGCAAGTCCTATAAGGCGCCGACCTTCCACGTCACCGCCATCACCATGCGCAAGCCGGCGACCAAGCCGATCATCTTTGCGCTCGGCGTGCACATGCTCGATGACCATAACATCGACACCACCGTGCGCGAGGCGGCGATCTACGAACTGTGCAATCGCTTGCAGCCCGGCATCGTGCAGAACGTCGTCATCCCGTACTGCATGACCGATTGGGGCGGCTGCATCATTCAGGTGAAAAAGCGCCATCAGATCGACGAGGGCTGGCAGCGCAATTTCATGGCTGCGGCTTTGTCGTGCTCACAGGGCATGCGGCTGGCGATCGCGGTGAGCGAAGACGTCGATCCCTACTCGATGGACGACGTGATGTGGTGCCTGACCACGCGCGTCAATCCGCGCACCGATATTCTCAACCCGATCCCGGGCGGCCGCGGCCAAACCTTCATGCCGGCCGAGCGCATGACGGCGGGCGAAAAGCAATGGACCGCGTCGAATACACAGTTCGAAGGCGGCATGGGCATCGATGCCACGGTGCCGTTCGGCTACGAGAGTGATTTTCTCCGCCCGGTCTACCCGGTCGACAAGGTGCGGCCGGAGGATTTCTTCTCCAAGGAAGACATCGCCAACGCCAAGAAGCGCATGCAAGGCTGGGTGCATTCGCTGGCGAGAAGCGGGCGATAGAATTCAGCAGCGGCGACTTACTCCTCCCTCCCCCCTTGATTGGGAGGGAAGGGGAGGGGGGTTAGAAGAGAAGATGACCCCCCTCCCGGCTCGCTGCGCTCGCCGGCCTTCCCCTCAAGGGGGGAGGCATATTGTTTCTTCCATCGCTCTACGAGCGCCTTGCGGTCGAGCTTGCCGCGCTCGGTCTTTGGCAGCGCGCTCGCGAGCACGATCTGCTTCGGCGCCTTGAAAGCGGGTAGCCTCGCGGCGCAGTGCTGTAACAGCGCCGCGGTATCGAGCGCCGCGCCGGGGCGGCCGACGACGTAGCTCACGACGTCCTCGCCATAGATCGCATCGGGCACGCCGACGGTGGCGGCTTCGATCACTTCGGCGCATTGCATCAGGCAGGCGTCGATCTCGAGCGGCGAAATCTTGGCGCCGCCGCGGATAATCAATTCCTTTTCCCGCCCGGTGAGCATCAAAAAGCCGTCGGCGTCGAGGCAGCCGATATCGCCGGTGCGGATGCGGCCGCGCGCGTGCACTCGGATCTCACCGTCTTCGGCGAGATAGCGGAACGGATGATCGGGCCAGCCGCCGATTTCGACATAGCCGATGTCGCCGGCCGGCAGGTGGCGGCCTTCGTCATCGACAACGGCAACGTCATGGTACGCAAATGGCCGGCCGACCGTGCCAAGCCGGCGTTCCTCGCCGGGAATGGCGGCGATCCAGTTGGCTTCGCTGGCGCCGTAGCCTTGGGCGACGCGAATACCAAATATCCGCTCGAACCGCTTCCATTCGTCGAGCAGCAAGGGCGCCGAACTCGATGTGACAAAGCGCAATTTCGGCAGGGTATCGCGTTCAAACTTGATTTCGCTGTTGAGCAGAATGTTCAGCGTGGTCGGATTGCCGGTGGCGACCGTCACGCCATGGTCACGCAAATGGTCAAAAAATCGGCTCACCGAAAATTTCTCGGCCAGCACCAAAGTGGCGCCGCGATTGACCGGCGCCAGCGCGCCGAGAAGCTGCGCCGAAGCCCAGCTAAAGGGGCGGAAATCATAGAGCCGATCGTCGGCGGTAATGCCAAAGCCCGCGGCGAGCGGATCGATGTTGGAGAGAAATTCGCGAAAGTTTAGAACCACGCCTTTCGGCTTGGCGCTGGTCCCGGAGGTGAACAGGATCACGGCGTCGTCGTCCGGCCGCGCGGCGGTTTCCGGCTCGCCCGGCGCGCAACGCGCGAGTTCGCCAAACAGCGTGGCGGCGCCCGGCGCGTCGTGACGTCCGATGCGGAGCCGCGGCGCGTCGGCACTCGCGAGCGCCTCCTCCAGCCGCAAGCCGTCTTGATGGAGAATGAGCTTCGGCTTGAGCCGATCGAGAATGCCGGGAAGCTGATTGCGGTTCATTTCCACATGGACGGTGCAGACCGTCGCGCCCGCCGCCATCACCCCGAAATAGCACAGCAATTGCTCGATCGAATTGTCCGCAAGCAGTGCGACCCGATCGTTCGGTCCGATGCCGCGGCGGCGAAGCCAGACGGCGAAACGGCCGCCGAAGTCGCGCAGGCGCGCGTAATCCACAATGCGGCCATCATCGACCGCAATGACCCAGGGCTTTTGCGGCGAACGCGCGGCCGCCCGCGCAATCCAGCTGTGTAAAAGGTTTGATCCAGGAGTTTCACTCATGACGGTCAACACGCAATTCCTTAGCATCATAAGCATTCAAATGGGATAAAAAATCAGCATGATAGGCGCTCTCACATGATAAGCGCTGTCACACGGGGCTTATCCGCAGTGTTAGTTTGTCGCTTTCACGCGACGCCTATTTTTGAGGAACGGCAGGCGCGGCGGCGGGCAAACGGCCTGTCGTTGGATTTTTGGTCCCGGGTACGCAGGCATCCTACAGCAAATGGCTTAACGGCTTCGTGCAACGCATGCGTGAGCTGGGCTGGAGGGACAGTGATAACGTCGAGATCATTTATCGCGCGACGGAGGGCGTGAAGGAGCGCTACGCGGAAATCGCTGCCGAGTTCGTCAAGCTCAAGGTTGACGTCATCGTCACGTCAGGCTCGGAGGGTGTCGTCGCGGCAAAGCAAGCAACCTCGGCCATTCCCATTGTGTTCGCGGCTACCGCCGATCCGGTCGCTATCGGTCTCGTTGAAAGTCTCGCGCACCCGGGCGGCAACGTCACCGGCCTATCGGCGGAGTCGACCGACTATGCCGGCAAAGAGGTCGAATTATTAGGTGAGCTCGTCCCCGGTCTTCATCGCCTGGCGATCCTGACCAACGCCGATAGCCCCGGCATGATGGCCGAGACCGGCAAAGTACAAGCGGCGGCTCGCGCCGCCGGCCTCGACGTCGTGACATTGGTAGTCCGGCGGGCCGAGGAGATAACGGCTGCGTTCGACGGATTGAAAAACAAAGCCGATGCGATCTATTGCGTGCCCGGCCCGTTGACCGGAGAAAATCGTGTACGCATTGTTACGATGGCGCTCGCGGCAAAGCTGCCGGCGATTTACGGCCCCCGGAATTATGTCGACGCCGGAGGCCTTTCCTCCTACGGGCCGGACATCGCCGATCTATTCCGGCGCGCCGCCGATTTTGTCGACAAGATTCTTCGCGGCACGAGGCCGGCCGATATTCCCGTCGAGCAACCGACCAAACTCTTGCTCTTTGTCAATCTGACCACGGCCAAAGCGCTTGGGCTTGTCATTCCCCAGTCGATCTTGTTGCGCGCCGACGAAGTGATTGAATGAGGGGGTAGAAGGCGTCACCTGACGATACAGCCGGGTACCGAGAAAGCGAGGGCCGCCATGAGTATCGGCACAAATTCGCAATGGCCCGATCTGCCGTTTGAAGCTTGGCGCGACACCTGCGAGACCCTGCTGTTATGGACGCAGATCGTCGGCAAGGTGCGCATCGCCTGCACGCCGCTCGTCAATCATTGGTGGAACGCAACATTTGACGTTACTTCGCGTGGACTTATGGCCCCCGCAATGCCCTATCGCGGGCGCACCTTCGATGTTGTGTTTGATTTCGCCGAACATCGGCTTCGCATCGAGGTAAGCGACGGCCGCGCCGCAGTGCTTCCGCTCGAACCCATGACCGTCGCCGATTTCTACGCCGCCGTCATGGCGGCGCTGCGCCGGCTCGATATCGACGTGCACATCTGGACCGTTCCGAGCGAAATCGAGGGCGCGATTGCGTTCGAGCAGGACCGCGCGCATCGGCAATACGATCGCGTCTATGTCGAAAGGTTCTGGCAGGCCCTGGTGCAGGTCAACCGTGTCCTAACCGAATTCCGCGCCCGCTTCATCGGCAAAGCAAGCCCGGTGCACTTTTTCTGGGGTGGGCTTGATCTGGCCGTCACGCGGTTTTCCGGCCGCACCGCGCCGCCGCTCAAAGGCGAAACGCCAAACGTAGCGAAGTGGGTCATGGACGAAGCTTATTCGCACGAAGTCTCAAGCTGCGGCTTTTGGCCGGGCAATGGCGGCTACGGCCGCGCTGCGTTCTACGTCTATGCCTATCCGGAGCCGGCCGGTTACGGCGATACCAGGCTGCAGACCGCCGCAGCGTCTTACGAGAAAGATTTGGGGCAATTCATTTTGCCTTACGACGCCGTGCGCCAGGCGAGCGATCCCGACGCGCTACTGCTCGGCTTTTTGCAGGAAACCTATGAGGCGGCGGCGGAACTTGGCAAATGGGACCGCAAAGCGCTGGAGCGGCAGGCCGGTTAGGCGGGTTCGATAAAGTCGTGCTAAGGACGCGTGGCATGGATTATTGGATGGCCCGCGGGACGATATTCTGCGCACTCGTGGTGTCGGTGACAATTGCGTTGGCCGTTGTGGTCGACTCGGGCGCTGTCGCGCAGACATTAATCGAGCCCAATTCCAAGCCAAAATTGTCTCAACCATCAGGCTTGGCGAAATCGCAACCCGCTCCGCGGACGAAATCCTGTAGCACTTTTGGCGCGGGGTTTGTCCAAGTTCCGGGCACCGATACGTGCGTCAAGATCGGCGGCTACGTAACCATGGAAGGTACGGTCAATCACGGTCGCTGATCTCGGTCCAAAGCGCCAAGCGCGCCCGGAGGGCATTTCTGCAACGAACGTTGTCTGACGGATCAGGCTTTAGGCTTTGCTCAGCTCACGCCGCAGCAGCGCCGCGCCGTCGGCCATGGCCTTCATTTTGGCGAAGGCAATCGCGCGCGGCAGATATTTCATCCCGCAATCCGGCGCCACCACAATCCGTTCCGGCGGCACCACGTCGAACGCGCGCCGGATGCGGTCGGCGACGACACGCGGTGTCTCGACCGTCATGTCGCCAAGATCGATCACGCCCAGCACGATGGTCTTGGAAGGCAGTTGGTGGAGAATTTTGAGGTCGAGCTTCGGTTGCGCCGCCTCGATCGAAATCTGCTGCGCCTTGGATTGCTCCAATTCCGGCAGGAAGGAATAGCCCGACGGCTTATCGCGCACCACCGCGGCATAACCGAAGCACAGATGCACGACGACGGTTCCGGTAACGCCGTCAACCGCGCGGTTGAGCGTCTTGATACCGTAACGGCGCGCCTTCTCCGGATGTTGCTGCATCCACGGCTCGTCGATCTGCACCACGTCCGCTCCAGCGGCGAAGAGGTCCTTGATCTCGGCATTGACGGCTTCGGCATAAGCCATCGCCACCGCTTCCTCGTCACCGTAATAGTCGTCCTGCGCCTGGCGGCCCATCGTGAACGGGCCTGGTACCGTGGCCTTGATCTTGCGGTCGGTATTGGCGCGCAGCACTTTGAGATCGCGCAATTCCACTGGCTGCCGGCGCCGGATCGGGCCGACGATGCGCGGCACCGGAATGGGCCGTCCATTGCGATTGATCACCGTGCCTGGATTGTCGATATCGATGCCGTCGAGCGCGGTGGCAAAGCGATTGGAATAGCTCTCGCGCCGCCGCTCGCCGTCGGTGATGATGTCGAGTCCGGCGTGCTCCTGGTCACGGATGGCGAGGATCGTGGCGTCGTCTTGCGCCGCTTCAAGCTTGTCGGGCGAAACCAGCCAGAGGTCGTCGGCGCGCACGCGCGGCACTTGCTTGGACAGTTTTTCGCGGTCGATCAGCCATTCCGGCTGCGGATAGGAGCCGACGAGCGAGGTGGGTAGAAGCATTTGCGTTCAAAAAATCTGTTGCCGGCAGCGCCAATTGGCGCGCCGCGTGATTGGCATCACCAACTTCGAACGGTTTGTCCGTGATACAGCCTGTCGGCGCAGCGCACTACGTGGCGCGCTGCGCTTTTGTCCTGCGGCACGACCTTTTATCCGGTTGCCTTCTCGTAGGGATAGATGACGTTGCCGGTCTTCTGGTCGGCCGGCGTGAGGACGGTCTGGTAGCTCATGCCGCGCCACGTATCGAGGTTCGCGCTGTCGGTGATGTCGTGATACTGGACCTGCATCACCCCGGATTTGGTCCACTCGCCGTCTTTGCCGAACTTGATCTCGGGATTCATGATCGTGCTGAATGCGTGGGTACGCATGTAGTCGGCGAGCTTGTCGTCGTTGAGGCTCTTGGTGGCCTCGACCGCCTGTTGGAGCACCTGCAAATAGGTGTAGCCCCAGCCGCCGAGATAATAGCCCAGCGGGTCAATGCCGCGGCTTGCCGCCTGCGCTTGGTATTTTTTGAAGAAGTCGGCTGCCGGCGCCATCAATTTGGGCGTCGGCACCCAGAACTCGTAATTCACGATGCCGTTGAGTTTGGTTTTGAGTTTGCTTTTAATGGCGGTGTATTGGATTCCGACCATGCCGCCGCCCATCATCTTCGGTTTCAGGCCCAGCTCGCTGGCGGACTGCAACATGCCCACCGAGGTATTCGGATAGGAGCAGATCACCACCAGTTCTGGATTGGTCGCCTGGATAGCGCGAATGATCGGCGAGAAGTCCGTCGTGCTTGGCGGGTAGGTTCTATCGTAAACCGTCTTGAAACCGTACTTGTGGACGTTCTCGCGAGCGCCTTCCGCGGCATTGCGCGAGAACTCGGCATCCTCGGCCGTGATCGCAACCGTTTGCGGCTTTGGATTCTGCGCCGCCGCAACCTCGAAGAAGCCCTCCGTGAATGACGCTTTTGGCGTAGGACCGGACGGCAGCATGGAGAAGTACTTCGGGTAGTGAAAGTCATGATTGGCATCGAGTGCGAACAGGCCAATCAAGACTTTCCCCTTCTGCATGACGGACGGGATGGTCGGAGCCACCAAGTTCGTCCCATACGGTCCAATGACAAGATCGACCTTGTCGACGTCGAGTAGCTTCGCGTAGATGCCGGGCACATTCGAGGGGTTGGTCTGGTCGTCATAATAGATGAGCTTTACAGGCCGGCCGAGCAGGCCGCCCTTGGCATTGATGTCTTCCTCCCAAATCTGGTTGCCGAGCAAAGCCTGCTGGCCGGCACCCGCGAGCGCGCCGGTCTGCGCCATGCTGAAGCCGATCTTGATTGGTTCGTCGGCGGCGAAAGCGCGCGCCGATCCCCAAGCCGGCGAAATCACAGCGGCCCCGATGGCGGCATTAACGTGACGCCGGCTGATACGACTGGTCATGTTTTCCTCCGCAGAAGCACTAATTTGTATTCGTGGTACCCTGGCCGGCCGCCCGAGGGGGCATAGCCTGGCAGTGTCGGCCGGTAGCATGCCCTGCTTTGCCCAGCCTGAAAAGAGAGCGGCGGGTGACGTGGCAATCTGCCCGAGGCGCCTTTGCTGTCCCGCCGGGGGGATTGACGATTTATACTGAAACAGTATCGCCTTAGGCGTCTTGGCGTGGGCTGTTGCCGAATCGAAATTGGTTGATGCAACGGGAGCTAAAGCCAGTCGATGACCGCACTGTCGGTAAATGGGAAAACCTACAATCTCGACGTGGAAGATGACACCCCGCTGCTATGGGTGCTGCGCGACACGATCGGGCTGACCGGAACCAAATACGGCTGCGGTATTGCACAGTGCGGCGCTTGCACGGTGCTCATCGACGGCGCGCCCACCCGCTCCTGCCAAGCGCCCGTCGGCAGCCTCGCCGGGCGATCCGTCACCACGATCGAGGCGCTGGCGCAAAACGGCAAGCTGCATCCGGTTCAGCAAGCCTGGATCGATCTCGACGTGCCGCAATGCGGCTATTGTCAAAGCGGAATGATCATGGCGGCGGTGGCGCTCTTGCGCGACAAGCCGAAGCCGACGGATGCCGATATCGATGCGGCCATCACCAATATCTGCCGCTGCGGCACTTATCAGCGGGTGCGCGCCGCGATCCACGCCGCGGCCAAGGCGTAACGCATGATCGCGCCGCAGCGATGAACGAGACCGCGAACAGATCGCAGCCGGCGGGACGTTATGCCAAGCGCGCCTGGCAGTCCGACGTTATCGTCGATCTGATCAAACATTATGGTTTTCCGTATATCGCGCTCAATCCGGGCGCGAGCTATCGCGGCTTGCATGACTCGCTGGTCAATTACGGCGGCAACGATCCACCGCTCTTGCTCTGTCAGCATGAGAAGATCGCGGTGCAGATCGCGCATGGCTACGCCAAGGCGACCGGCGAGCCGATGGTGGCGATCGTGCACGACGTGGTCGGCATGCTGCATGCCACCATGGGAATCTACTACGCCTATCTCGATCGCTGTCCGGTCTTTGTCATCGGCGCCACCGGCCCGATGGACGAGAGCCGGCGCCGGCCGTTCATCGATTGGATCCACACCGCCAATGTCAACGGCGAGCAGCTTCGTCATTACGTCAAATGGGATTATCAGCCGGCGAGCATCGAGGGCGTGCCGGATTCGTTTGCGCGCGCCTATGCCGCGATGATGACCGAACCGCAGGGCCCGATCTACATGTGCTACGACGCCTGGCTGCAGGAGCAGCCGCTTGCGCGCGACGTTGCACTGCCGAAACCATCGCATAGCAAAGTACCGGCGCCGATGGCGGCGGATCCGGCGGCGCTCGCTGCCGTCGCGGAGCGTCTCCTGGCCGCGAACTACCCGGTGCTGATGGCCGAATATGTCGCGCGCGGCGCAAGCGGCTTCGGCCATCTCGTGGCGCTGGCCGAGACCGTCGGCGCCGCCGTCTTCGACGTCCATGCGCGGCTCAATTTCCCCAACCGCCATCCGCTCAACCTGAGCTGCCACAAGGAAATATTCCGCGACGCCGATCTGATCGTCTCGCTCGATACCCGCGATTGGGAGAAGTCGACGCACTTTATCGAACGCACCGAGCGCCGGGTGGTGCCGTACTACCCGCCGCATTGCGACATGGTCGAGATCGGCTTCGGCGAAATCAACTTAAGCAAATGGTCGATGGACTACACGCGCATGCCGGCGTGCAGTCTGCGTGTGCTCGGCGACACAGCGACTGCGATCCCGGCGCTGACGCAGTTATGCCGGGAACGGATTGCCAAAGACCCGCGGCTTGGCGCACGCGTCAAGGAGCGCGCCAGCGCGGTGCGCTTAAAGCAC
>Ga0187816_10000011_pt1 | contig 40834 bp, 40 predicted proteins | sample NC_wetland_sal_i_16_FD_132960 | JGI IMG/M metagenome (GOLD analysis project Ga0187816, IMG submission 132960) | Wetland sediment microbial communities from Neuse River Estuary, North Carolina, USA - SO4_1 | ecosystem: Environmental > Aquatic > Freshwater > Wetlands > Sediment | place: USA... | reverse complement strand
GCGGTGGAACGCCGACAGTCGTGCGCCTGGCGATCCAGGCGCGGCCGTGCCCGTCGGCACGGCAGAATAAGACAATTGCGTCTGTCGGCGTTTCGCCTCCGAATCTTTTTCGTTCTTCCGTTCTTTTCTTCGTCATGCCCGGGCATAGCCGTTCGTAGAACGGCGTCGCTTCGCTCGCCTATGCCGGGCATCCATGCAGAAGCTTCGCTGGCACAGGCGCTTCCACCGGCGCTCGGGCGCGACGCATCAGCATGGACCACCGGATCAAAGTCCGGTGGTGACGACTTCAGAGAGTGGCTTCTCATAGCTCGGGCGCTCAGACGCGCCGCGAGAAGGATTTTGCTCACCCAAGCGCGCAGCGCGAAGCGTGGTGGGGGAGGTAGGACTCGAACCTACGAAGGCGTAAGCCAGCGGATTTACAGTCCGCCCCCTTTGCCGCTCGGGACACTCCCCCGCAACCGGGGTGCGGGAATAATACGCGCCGGCGCTATATGGTTGGACGGCAACGTCTAGTCAATCGAATATCGCGCGCCGAGGCGGCTTTCTCTGCCGCTTTCTCTAACGTGCAATGCGCCTTAAGTTTTCACCCTCGATACGTCATTTGAGCCGCTCCAGCGCGACAGGTAGGCAATGAGATTTTTGGCCCGATATTTCGGCCTTTTAGCGACGCTTGCCGCGGCTGCGGCGAGTTGCATTTTTCTTGCCGCGGACCAATCGGCGCGGGCACAAATCGCACGCACCATTCGGATCGTCGTCCCTTACGCGCCGGGCGGCGCCGCCGATATTGTCGCGCGGCTGATGGCGGACCAGGCCGGGCGCACCGGCGGGGTAACCATGGTCGTCGAAAACCGGCCTGGGGCGGGCGGCGCGGTCGGCACCGAGACGGTCGCGCGCGCTACGCCGGATGGCACGACGCTCCTCGTCGTTTCGACGCCGTTTCTGATCGATCCGCTGTTGCGAAAACTGAACTATGATCCGCTGCATAGCTTCGCGCCGATCTGCAACCTGGTCAGCGCGCCGACACTTATCGTCGTCAACAGCGTCTCGCCCTATCGCACGCTCGCCGAATTGCTCGACGACGCGCGCGCCAGGCCGGGGCAGATCACGATGGCGAGTATCGGTCCGGCCTCAAGCTTTCAGCTCGGCTTCGAAATGCTCAAGCGCGCCGCGAAAGTGGATATGACTTTCGTGCCCTATCCCGGCAACGCGCCAGCGCTCAGCGCCGTCTTGGGTCAACAGGTGACCTCGATGTTCGCAACGCTGCCGAACGTGTCGGAATATTTGAAAGCGGGAAAATTGCGGGCGCTCGCCGTCGGTAACCGCACGCGGGCAGAGCCGCTGCCGGACGTTCCCACCGTCGTCGAGTCCGGCTACGGCGATTTCGATATCGATGCCTGGTTCGGCGCCTTTGCGCCCGCCGCCACGCCCGAACCCGCGATCAAAGAAGTCGAGCATCTATTCACGGCGGCGCTGCAGGACACTTCGGTTAAAGAAAAGCTATCGGTTCAAGGTTTGTTTCCGACTGTGGCATGCGGTAACGATTTCGCCGCCTATCTGCGCAAGCAAAATGACGAATACAGCCGCATTATTACCGAGGCCAATATCAAGGCCGAGTAGATCGCGCGCTGTCGCGGTGAACAAAGCGTTTCGCAGTTCGCCGTATATTTAACAGTAATTAGGATAGAAAAGCCGCGAATATACGTTCTTTTTAGCGTGTTATTTAAACTGCTCTTAGACCCTTGTCGCTAGGGTGGCGCTGACGACGGGAACAGGGCCCGTCGCGGAAAAAGAAATTGTGTTGGGAAAGGCGTCACCATGAAAACCGTCGTCAAGGCGGTCGAGCCCGCCATGCACGAGGCGCGCTTCGACCATATTCGTCCGCACTATCTCGAAGCACTCACGCTGGTCGAGCGTCTGCATCGGCGTCTGCTTGATGTCATCAAGGATGAGTTCGACCGCCGTGGCCGCGCCGACATCAATTCAGTGCAGGCGCTGTTGTTGTACAATATCGGCGACAAAGAGCTCACCGCCGGCGAGCTGCGCACGCGCGGCTATTATCTCGGCTCCAACGTCTCATACAATCTGAAGAAGCTCGTCGAGATGGGCTTTCTCGACCATCAGCGCTCACGCATCGATCGGCGTTCGGTCCGCATCAAATTGACCGACAAGGGCCGCGAAGTGCGCCACACGGTGGATACGCTCTACGAAAAACATATGCGCACCGTTGAGCAGGTCGGCGGCATCAATGCCGATGATTTCGGCACACTCAACAAGGCGCTGCACCGCCTTGAGCGGTTCTGGACCGACCAGATTCTTTACCGGCTCTAATCGCCGGCCGGTCGACGACGGCGTAATAAGGCCCCGGCCAATGCTGGGGCCTTTTCGCGTGCGCGGTTTGCGCCGTCGCGCGCGGCCGTTATGCTAGTGCCGCGAACCCGAAGTTCGCACGAGTTTACCGAGCACGCCGATGCGAACTTCGGGTTCAAAAGGGGCACTACGAGGATAGACTTGCTAGTGTCCTTATCGATTCCGAAGTTCGTTCGAGCGCGCCGCAAATGCTGACGAACTTCGGAATCGGGACACTAGCGGCGGTTTTGGGGGCTGGCCGATTTCAGCCGCATTGCTCACGCAGATAGCCGTCCATGTTTAGACGCTCTCGCTCCGTGCGACCGCGCCACGACGCGGGACTTTCCCGCCGCATCATGCTGCAGCGCCTTGCCGGAATTGCGACCTTCGCCGCGGGCATTCGTTCGGCCTCCGCAGACGATCGGCCGCTCGATGCGCTCATGGGCGACGTCGATCACGGCGGCTTCGGCCAAGGATTCGATCAGGCATCGCGCACCGTGCACATGCCGAAGGCGACGATCCCGATGTTGTCGCCTGGGACGGCGGAAGCCACACGGCGCGCAGTCGAGGTCTACGACGGCATCGTCGCCCGCGGCGGCTGGCCGGAAGTGTCGAAAGTGCTGGAATTGCGGCTCGGCACGAATCATTCGAGCGTGGGCGAATTGCGTGCGCGGCTGACGATTTCAGGCGATCTCGATCCCAATGCGAGCGCGGTCGAGAACGACATCTATGATTCCTATCTCGAGGAGGCCGTGCGCCGCTTTCAGACGCGTCATGGCTTGACAGTCGACGGCGTCGTGCATGAGGCGACTTTCGACGCCATGAACGTTCCGGCGGTGACGCGGCGCGATCAGCTCAAGGTGAATATCGAGCGGCTGAAGACGCTGACCGGCAATCTCGGTCCGCGCTATGTGGTCTGCAATATTCCGGCCGCGCGCATCGAGGCGATCGAACATGATGTTGCCGTCTCTCGTCACACCGGCGTGGTCGGCAAGCCCGACCGGCCGTCGCCTGAGATCGACAGCAAGATCATCGAAATCAATTTCAATCCATATTGGACGGTGCCGGCTTCGATCGTGCGCAAGGACCTCATTCCGCGCATGCAAGACCAGCCCGATTATCTGACCAAGAACCACATTCGCATTCTCGATGCGGCGCATCGCGAGCTGCAGCCTTCGCAGATCAACTGGTATTCCGAGGATGCGACCAACTACACCTTCAAACAGGACCCCGGCAGCCAGAATTCGCTGGGTTCGATTCGCATCAATTTCCCAAGCGCCTACGGCGTCTACATGCACGACACGCCGCTGAAGAACCTGTTTGGTGACGATTTTCGCTTCCATTCGTCGGGCTGCGTGCGGGTGCAGAATGTCCGGCAACTGGTTGCGTGGCTGCTTGCGGAAACCAAAGGTTGGTCGCCCGCGGATATCGATCGGGTGATAAAGTCCGGCGAGCAAAAAACCGCGCATCTGGCCAAGCCGGTGCCCTTGCATTGGGTCTATGTCACGGCCTGGTCCGGGGCGGATGGGGTGGTGCAGTTCCGGGAAGACATTTACGGCCGCGACGGTCTGGGTGCTCCTGCCATTCCGGCTACGACCAAGCTTTGATCGGCCGGCAGGTTGCGGCCGACGCCCTTTGATCCCTAAATATAGCGGCGTTATCCGCTGAAATATCGCAAGCTCTTGCGGGTTCGGCTGGCATCGGCGCGCCCCGCGGTGTATCACCGGGACCGGAATCTTAGCGGCGGAAACTTGCCGATTTGAGCCCCTTGCGGTCGCGAGACGCGACGAGGCGGTGACGGAAACAAGCAAAGCCAAGAACGAAGCCACGAACATGCCAGCAAGTCACAAGATCAAGGCGACCGACGAGGATTTCTTCTCCGCCACGCTCGCCGAAAGTGATCCGGAAATTGCCGAGGCGATAAAGCTCGAGCTCGGCCGCCAGCGTGACGATATCGAACTTATCGCATCGGAGAATATCGTCAGCCGTGCCGTCCTTGAGGCGCAAGGCTCCGTGCTGACCAACAAATATGCCGAAGGTCTGCCTGGGAAGCGCTATTACGGCGGCTGCCAGTTCGTCGACATTGCCGAACGGCTGGCGATCGAGCGCGCAACCCGGCTGTTCGCCTGCAGCTTCGCCAATGTGCAGCCGCATTCCGGCGCTTCTGCCAACGCCGAAGTTTTCATGGCGCTGATGCACCCCGGCGACACGTTTATGGGGCTGAACCTCGCAGCCGGCGGCCATCTCACGCATGGCTCGCCGGTCAACCTTTCCGGCCGCTGGTTCAAAGTGGTGCCTTATGGCGTGCGCCGGGACGATCAGCTCATCGACATGGATGAGGTTGAGAAACTCGCTAAAGAGCATCGTCCCAAAGTGATCATCGCCGGCGGCTCGGCCTATCCGCGCATCATCGACTTTCGCCGCTTCCGCGAGATTGTCGACGAGGTCGGCGCCTATCTGGTGGTGGATATGGCGCATTTTGCCGGCTTGGTCGCCGGCGGCGTGCATCCGAGCCCACTGCCTTACGCACATGTGGTGACCACGACGACGCACAAGACGCTACGCGGGCCGCGCGGCGGTGCAATCCTCAGCAATGACGAGGAGCTTGCGAAAAAGCTCAATGCGGCGGTGTTCCCCGGAATGCAGGGCGGGCCGCTCATGCATGTGATCGCGGCCAAAGCGGTCGCCTTCGGTGAAGCGTTGCGTCCCTCGTTTCGGCTTTACGCCAAGAACGTGGTCGAGAACGCCAAAGCACTTGGCGAAACGCTGAAATCTTGCGGCTTTGACATCGTTTCCGGCGGCACCGATACGCATCTCATGCTGGTCGATCTCCGCAACAAGCGCTTGACCGGCAAGGTAGCGGAAGCGGCGCTGGGACGCGCTCGTATCACCTGCAACAAGAACGGCATTCCATTCGATCCGGAAAAGCCGACGGTCACGTCGGGCGTGCGGCTCGGCACGCCGGCCGGCACGACGCGGGGCTTCGGCATCGCCGAATTCCGGCAAATCGGCGACATGATCGCCGAAGTGCTCGATGCGCTGGCGCGGAGCGGCCTTGAACAAGACGTCCAGGCCGAGCAACGGGTAGCCGAACAGGTGGAACGTCTGGTCAGCCGATTCCCGATCTACGAGGGGTAAGGGATGCGCTGTCCGAGTTGTACAAGCCTCGATACCCAGGTGAAGGATTCGCGGCCGACCGAGGATTCGTCCGTCATCCGCCGCCGCCGGGTCTGTTTGAGCTGCAATTTCCGTTTCACGACCTTCGAGCGGGTGCAATTGCGCGAATTGATTGTGATCAAGCGCAATGGCCGCCGCGTGCCATTCGACCGCGATAAGCTCCTACGCTCGGTGCAGATCGCGCTGCGCAAGCGGCCAGTCGACCCGGAGCGCATCGATCAGATGGTGTCGAAAATCGTGCGCGAGCTTGAAAGCATCGGCGAGAGCGAAGTCACCTCCGAAACAATCGGCGAGACGGTGATCGCGCATTTGCGCGACCTCGACGATGTCGCTTATGTGCGATTCGCCTCGGTGTATCGCAATTTCCGCGAGGCGAAGGATTTCGAAGCCGCGCTCGCCGAGTTGTCGGGGGACGAGGCCGCCGAGTGAGCGCGTCCGGCAGGGTTGCTGCACCCGACGTCGCCGACGACCGCCGGTTTATGGGGCTTGCACTGTCGCTGGGTCGGCGCGGGCTTGGCAGGACTTGGCCGAATCCGGCCGTCGGCGCGGTGATCGTCAAGGACGGGGAAATCGTCGGGCGCGGCTGGACCCAGCCCGGAGGCAGGCCGCACGCCGAGATCGAGGCGCTGCGGCGCGCCGGCGAGATGGCGCGCGGCGCCACGCTTTATGTAACGCTCGAACCGTGCTCCCACCACGGCAAGTCGCCGCCCTGCGCCGACGCCGTGATTGCGTCCGGAATTGCACGCGTAGTCTCGGCCATGGAGGACCCCAATCCGGAAGTCGCTGGCCGCGGGCACGCTCGCCTGCGCAGCGCGGGGATCACCGTCGATGTCGGTATCGAAGCCGCGACGGCCCGGCGCGATCATGCCGGGCATATTCGCCGCATGCGAGACGGCCGGCCGCATGTCATGCTCAAGCTTGCCATTTCCGCGGACGGCAAAGTAGCAGGCGCTGGTCGAAAACGCGTCACCATCACCGGCAACGCGGTGCGCGAGCGTGTGCATCTGATGCGCGCGCGCAGCGACGCTATCATGATCGGCGTCGGCACTGCCTTGGCCGACGATCCGGTTTTGACGTGCCGTTTGCCCGGAATGGCGAAGATGTCGCCGACCCGTGTGGTGCTCGACGCCGGCCTTCGCCTACCGATGCAATCGCGGCTTTTGGCGACCGCTGGCGAGACGCCGCTGTGGATCATGACCGGCAAGAAGGCGCCGGCCGCATCCGAAACGGCCGTGCGCCAACTCGGCGCCGAAGTTGTGCGTGTTGCGGAAGAAGCGGGACGGCTCGATCCGCGCGAGGTGCTGAAGCTCCTCGCGACGCGTGGCATCACACGCTTGATGGTCGAAGGCGGCCCGACCGTTGCGTCAGCTTTAATCGAAGCCGATCTCATTGATGAGGCGGTATTCTTCAATTCTCCGATAGTGATAGGGGAAGAGGGGTTGCCGGCGCTGGAGCCGCGCGCAGCTCAATTGCGTAGTGAGCACCTTGCCCGAGTTTCCAGCGAGCCGGTCGGCCCCGATCGCCAGGAAACGTACGAACGCGGGTCGGACCATGTTTAGCGGCATCGTCACGGGACTGGGCGAGATTCTGGAGGTCGACGAAAAATCCGATGGCCTGCGCCGGCTCGTCGTCGCCTGCAACTACGATCCCGATTCGATCGCGCTCGGTGCTTCAATCGCCTGTTCCGGAATTTGCCTCACCGTCGTCGAGCGCGGCGCTAGAGCCAATCGGGCGTTCTTCGCCGTGGATGCGGCGGCGGAAACGCTGCGCTTGACCACCGCTGGACATTGGCGGCGCGGCACGCGCATCAATCTGGAGCGTTCGCTTCGGCTCGGCGACGAGATGGGCGGAAACTTGGTCAGCGGCCACATCGACGGGATCGCCGAACTCGTCACCCGCGACGATTTTCTCGACAGCGCCTCCTTTACGCTACGCGTGCCAATTGCGCTGTCGCGCTTTGTCGCCGTCAAAGGCTCGGTCGCGCTCGACGGCGTCTCGCTGACCGTGAACAAGGTGGACGGCGACATGTTCTCGGTCTTGATCATTCCGCATACCTTGCAAGTCACCACATTCGGCAAGCTCGATGCCGGCGCGCGCCTTAATCTCGAAGTCGACCAGCTGGCACGTTATGTGGCGCGCTTACTGGAAACGCTGCCGCGCTGAGACGCGCTTGTGAGCGCCTGCCGGGCTTGGTACGACCACGCCTGCTCGAACAAGCCGGAGCGCAGTCATGGCCGGAGCGCGGCGAAGCAAGCTTGCCGGGAAAAGCGGCAAGGGTGGCAAGGGTACGCGCATTCTCATCGTCGAAGCGCGCTTCTACGACGATATTGCCGATGCGCTGCTGGCGGGTGCGAGCAAAGTCCTCAAAGAGGCTGAGGCTGAATTCGATTGTGTCACCGTGCCCGGCTCGCTGGAAATCCCGGCCGCGATTGCTATCGCCGTGGACGCAGCGAGGGGCAGTCGGCGTCCCTATGATGGCGTGGTCGCGCTTGGCTGCGTCATTCGCGGCGACACCATCCACTTCGATATTGTTGCGCATCAATCCGCCCGCGGATTGATGGATCTCGCGGTGGCGCGCCAACTGCCGATCGGTAACGGCATTATCACGGTGGACAACGAGGCACAGGCATGGGTGCGAGCCCGCCCACAGGAGCAGGACAAAGGCGGCGACGCGGCGCGTGCTGCGCTCGCGATGGTTGGACTTAAGCGACAGGTTGGGAAATAGCGTGATGGCCGGCAACGATATATTCGGTAGCCCTGACCGGAGTGGCAGTAGCCGCAAGGCTAATCAGCGCGGCGCTGCCCGTCTTGCCGCCGTCCAGGCGCTCTATCAGATGGAGCTTGCCGGCACCGGCTTGAATGAGATTTTGGCCCAATTCGAAAGTCATTGGCTTAAGGGCGATATGGAAGGCCTGCAATATCGCCCGGCGGAGGCCGCCTACTTTCGCGACATTATCGGCGGCGTGGTGCGCGAGCAAAGTGATCTGGATCGCAAGATCGACGCGGCGCTGACGCGCGGCTGGCCGCTCAAGCGCATCGAAATGGTGCTTCGCGCAGTGCTGCGGGCCGGCGCCTACGAGCTCGCCTTCCGGAAGGATGTGCCCGCGCGGGTGGTTACTTCCGAATATGTCGACGTGGCCAGCGCCTTTGTGGATCAGGAAGAGACCGGGATGGTCAACGCGGTGCTCGATCAACTGGCGCACCAGCTCCGTGCGGCCGAATTCGGCGGCGGGTAGGCGGAGGCGGGAAATGCCTTCGGATCAAGATGAATTTCGCAACGACCTCACGGGCGAAGAGCGCCTCATCGCGCGCTACTTTCGCCCGCTGGCCACGGCTGCGAGCGCGTTCGGTCTCGGCGACGATGCGGCCGCGCTCACGCCGCCCGCCGGTTGCGATTTGGTTCTCACCACCGATGGGGTGATTGCCGGCGTTCATTTTCTTCCCGGAGATCCGCCGCAAAGCATCGCGCGCAAAGCGCTGCGAATGAATCTGTCCGATCTCGCTGCGAAGGGCGCGACGCCGGTCGGATTTTTGTTGTCGATTGCGTTGCCGACGAATACCCAGGAGTCGTGGATCGCGGCCTTCGCCGAAGGTCTTGGCCAAGACATCCGCCACTATGGTTGTCCGCTACTCGGCGGCGATACCGACCGCACACCGGGACCGCTTTCGATTTCCATCGCCGCGTTCGGCACGGTACCGCATGGTGCAATGGTGCGTCGCGCCACCGCCAAGTTTGGCGATATCATCGCTGTCACCGGTACCATCGGCGACGCCGCCCTTGGCGTTCTGTTGCATCGCGATGCCGATTTAGCCAAACGGTGGCGCTTAGCGAGCGCGGCAAACGATCATCTGCAGCAGCGCTATCTGCTCCCACAGCCGCGCAATGCTCTGGCTGACGCGCTTCGTGCGCATGCGTCGGCGGCGATGGACGTGTCCGATGGTCTCGCCGGGGACTTGGCCAAACTATGCCGCGCCTCCGGGCTTGCGGCGGCCGTCGACGTTGGCGCCGTGCCATTGTCCGATGCGGCCCGTGCGGCGCTTTCCGCCGATGCCAAGCTGATCGAGCGCATCCTTACCGGCGGCGACGATTACGAGATTGTTTTGACGCTGCCGGCAGCCAAGTTCGGCGTTCTTCGCGCTGCTGCGGAGAACGTCGGTGTGCCGCTGGCCAAGATCGGTCAGGTCACGAGCGGGCAGGGGGTTCGTTTCCTGCGCGAAGGAAAAGTCCTCTCCTTCGCACATCCGTCCTATAGTCACTTCTGAGCGACGAAGCAGCGCTACCGGCGATCTTACCGTCCGCTATAATCGATGGTGAGTTCCCGACTGGCTCGGTTGTGTTTTTCTGGCATCAACAAGGACAATCCGATGGCTCGCGTCACACAGAGATCAAAGCATGCGCGGAAAACTCAGCGCGTGGCACGAAAACCGGACGCGGCTAGCCGCGGCCGCAGATCGGCCGGCAAAAAGCCCCGGAGCGGCAGTCCAGCGAGAACTCGCGCCAAGAGAACTAGCACCAAGAGCAAATCGCATGCGCGCCAGCACACCTTCATCGCCTCGCATCACCGGCCCGACGCGTTCGAGCAAGGGCTGCGCCGCTATGCGCAATACCGCGATCTCGGAATCGCCGGGGCGACCGGAGGCATGGTGCGGGCGCATGTGATCAAAATGATTCCGCCTTGCGATCCAGCGGAGGTTTCCAAGCGGCACTTCCACGACGTCGAGTTTCAGATGGTCTATGTTCTCAAGGGCTGGATCAAAGGCGAATACGAAGGCGCCGGCGCGGTCACCATGCGCGAAGGTTCGTGCTGGTTGCAGCCGCCGAAGATCAAGCATTCCGTGCTCGACTATTCCGACGATTGCGAACTCCTCGAGATCATCATGCCCGCGGATTTCGCAACCGTCGAATTGGAATGATCGGATCGTGGATCAGGCTGAGATTGGATCGTTTTCATGACGTCGTCAGGCTCGCCGCAGGATCTCTCGATACTCGCCGAGCTTGAACGCAAAGTATTGTGGCTCGCGACTTGGACGATCCACCACGCCAACCATGTGCGCGACAGCGCTGATGGGCTGAAAGTCGGCGGTCATCAGGCCTCGTGCGCATCGCTCGCGACCATCATGACGGCGCTTTATTTCCACACCTTGCGGCCGCAGGACCGCGTCGCCGTCAAGCCGCACGCCTCGCCCAACTTCCACGCCATCCAATATCTGCTCGGCCGGCAAACCCGGGACAAGCTCGATGCCTTTCGTGGCTTTAAAGGCGCGCAGTCTTATCCGTCACGCACCAAGGACACCGACGATGTCGACTTTTCCACCGGGTCGGTCGGACTTGGCGTTGCCCAGACTCTCTTTTCATCTCTGGCCCAAGATTATGTGCGCTCCCACGGTTGGGGTCTTGCGCGGCCGGAAGGCCGCATGATTGCGCTGCTCGGCGATGCCGAGCTTGATGAAGGCAATATCTTCGAGGCAATGCTCGAGGGCTGGAAGCAGGGGCTGCGCAATTGCTGGTGGATTGTCGATTACAATAGGCAAAGCTTGGATGCCGTCGTCCGCGAGGGACTGTGGGAGCGCTATCAAAACCTGTTCCGCAATTTCGGCTGGGACGTGGTGCTGCTGAAATACGGCGCGCTGCAGCAGGCGGCGTTTGCCGAACCAGGCGGCGAAGTCTTGCGCCGCTGGATCGATAACTGTCCGAACCAGCTCTATTCGGCCCTGGTGTTTCAAGGCGGCGCGGCATGGCGCAAGCGGCTCAGCGATGAAATCGGCGATCAGGGGGCGGTCACTGCACTGCTGGAGCGCCGCAGCGATGACGAACTGGCCCGGCTGATGAACAATCTCGGCGGTCATGATCTCGGTTCGATCATCGCCGCTTTCGACGCTGTCGATCACGACCGGCCGGTTTGTTTCATTGCTTATACGATCAAAGGCTACGGCCTGCCGTTCGCCGGACACAAAGACAATCACGCTGGGCTGATGACGCCCACGCAAATGGAGACGTTTCGAAAGTCAATGAATATCCGTCCTGGCGAGGAATGGTCGTGCTTCGAAGGGCTTGAACATTCCGCGGCAGAGATTCAGGCCTTCCTCGATCGTGTCCCGTTTGCAAGTGCCGGCAACCGCAGCTTGCCGGCGGAGCGCATTGCCGTTCCGGACAGTCTCGCGGTGACGATCCAACCGAAAACGTCAACGCAGCTCGGCTTCGGCGCACTGCTCAACGAGCTCGGTCGCGGCGATACAGCTGTGGCGGCGCGCATGGTCACCGCTTCGCCCGATGTCACGGTGTCGACGAGCCTCGGACCATGGGTGAACCGCCGCGGTCTGTTTGCCCGCGAGGCCTTAGCCGATACTTTCAAAAGCGAGCGCATCCCATCGACTTTCAATTGGGAATTCTCCCCGAAGGGCCAGCACATCGAACTCGGCATTGCCGAGATGAACTTGTTCTCTCTGCTGGCCGCGCTCGGTCTGTCGCATGTCATCAATGGCGAGCGGCTCTTGCCGATCGGCACATTGTACGATCCGTTCATCGCCCGCGGGCTCGATGCCCTGAACTATGCGTGTTATCAGGACGCGCGCTTTATCCTGGTCGCCACGCCGTCCGGGATAACTTTGGCGCCGGAGGGCGGCGCCCATCAATCGATCGCGGAGCCGCTTATCGGCATGGCGCAGGACGGGCTTGCGGCCTTTGAACCTGCTTTCGTCGATGAGCTGGCGGTGATTGTGGCCTTCGCATTGGATTACATTCAGCGCGAGGGCGGCGCCGAGCCATCCGAACGAAATTGGCTGCGCGACGAGACCGGCGGATCCGTCTATCTGCGGCTTTCGACCAGGCCGATCGAACAGATCAAGCGCGAAATGACGCCGGCACTGCGGCAGTCCATTGTGGACGGCGCCTATTGGCTGCGCGCCCCCGGTCCCAACTGCCAACTTGTGGTGGCGTATACCGGCGCAGTCGGGCCCGAAGCGATTCAGGCTGTCGGGTTGATGGCGGAGGATCGACGCGATATTGGCTTGCTCGCGATAACCTCGGCGGATCGTCTCAACGCTGGCTGGACTGCGGCGTGCCGGGCTCGCGAGCGCGGGCTTGTTCATGCCCGCTCACATATCGAGCGTTTGTTTGCTGGCCTGCCGCGGCATTGCGGCATCGTCACGGTCTTGGATGGACACCCCGCGACGCTGGCTTGGCTCGGTGCCGTTAGTGGCCACCGCGCTCGCCCATTGGGGGTCGAGCATTTCGGTCAGACCGGTTCAATCGACGAGCTGTACCGGCACTATGGCATAGACGCCAACGCCATCATTGCGGCTGCGCAGGTGATCGCGCCCGGCCGTCCGATCCGCTATCTCGGAGCTGCATAAAACCTTCGGAACGGCTATTACCTGCCGTTGCGCGGCAGGGACAAGTTTGGCAATGTCCGCGCCGATTTGCGCCGCCCGCCTGCCCATTGTATGCGAGGCGCCTCCTTTCGCGGCTGGTATCAGGCCGGCCCTCCATAACGCGGGGACCTTCCATGACGACTTTGTGGCTCATCGTTCTATGCGGCGTATTGGCCGTCATTTACGCTATCTGGGCCACGCGTTCAGTGCTGCAAGCCGACGCCGGCAGCGCGCGGATGCAGGAAATATCGGCTGCGGTGCGCGAGGGCGCTCAGGCGTACCTTAAGCGCCAGTATTCGACGATCGCGCTGGTCGGAATCGTGATTTTCCTGATCGTCGGTTATTTTCTCGGCTGGCTGGTCGGCGTCGGCTTTGCGGTCGGCGCCATTCTGTCCGGTTCGGTCGGCTTTATCGGCATGAATGTTTCCGTGCGCGCCAATGTACGCACGGCCCAAGCGGCGATCAGCTCGCTTGCCGCCGGACTCGAAATTGCATTTCGCTCCGGCGCGATTACCGGACTACTGGTGGCGGGGCTCGCTCTTCTCGGCGTCACGCTTTATTTCGGTTTTCTCACCGGCACGCTGCATATGGCCGCCAATAACCGTGAGGTTATCGATTCGCTCGTTGCGCTCGGTTTTGGCGCCTCATTGATTTCCATTTTCGCTCGTCTCGGCGGTGGCATTTTCACCAAAGGTGCGGATGTCGGCGGCGATCTCGTCGGCAAAGTCGAAGCCGGTATCCCTGAGGACGATCCGCGCAACCCCGCAACCATTGCCGACAATGTCGGCGACAACGTTGGCGACTGCGCCGGCATGGCGGCCGATCTTTTCGAGACCTATGCGGTGACCACCGTGGCGACGATGGTACTTGCGGCAATCTTCTTCAGCGGCGCCGGCAGTGACGTGTTGATGCACATGATGTCATTCCCGATCGCGATTGGCGGTGCCTGCATCATCGCCTCGATCATCGGGACCTTCTTCGTCAAGCTCGGTCCCAGCCAATCGATCATGGGCGCGCTGTACAAGGGCATGATCGCGACGGCGATTTTGTCACTGATCGGTATCGCACTGGTCACTTATCTGCTGATCGGCTTCGGGCCGCTGCCGGGCGCCAATTACTCCGGCCTGACACTGTTCGTTTGCGGCATCGTTGGCCTTGCGGTGACGGGACTCATTATCTGGATCACCGAGTTCTACACCGGCACCAATTTCCGACCGGTGCGATCGATCGCGCTGGCGTCGGTCACCGGCCACGGCACCAACGTGATTCAGGGGTTAGCGGTATCGCTCGAAGCGACCGCGCTGCCAGCGCTTGTCATCATCGCCGGAATCCTGATCAGCTATAACCTCGCCGGTTTGTTCGGCATTGCTATCGCCGTGACCACGATGCTGGCCCTTGCCGGCATCGTGGTGGCGCTCGACGCCTTCGGTCCAGTCACTGACAATGCCGGAGGCATTGCCGAAATGGCGGGATTGCCTAAAGAAGTTCGCAAATCGACCGATGCACTGGACGCGGTCGGCAATACGACCAAAGCCGTGACAAAGGGCTACGCGATCGGCTCCGCCGGGCTCGGCGCCTTGGTTTTGTTCGCGGCCTATAACGAGGACCTGAAATACTTCGTGGCCAATGCAGGGCCGAATTCGTACTTCAAGGGCGTCGCGCCGGATTTCTCACTGAACAATCCTTACGTCGTGGCCGGGCTCTTGTTCGGCGGCATGCTGCCCTATCTGTTCGCTGCTCTCGGCATGACGGCGGTAGGACGCGCGGCTTCCTCTATCGTCGAGGAAGTCCGGCGCCAGTTCCGCGAACGGCCCGGGATTATGCAGGGCAGGGACAAGCCTGATTACGGGCGCGCGGTCGATATGCTGACCAGAGCCGCGATCAAAGAAATGATCATTCCGTCCCTGCTGCCGGTTCTGTCGCCGATCGTCGGCTACTTCATCATTTATTTCGTTGCCGGAGGCGGTGCACAGGGCAAGTCGGCTGCGTTCTCCGCGCTTGGCGCCATGTTGCTCGGCGTTATCGTCACCGGATTGTTCGTTGCCATATCGATGACATCGGGCGGCGGCGCCTGGGACAACGCAAAAAAATACATCGAAGACGGCCATTACGGCGGCAAGGGCTCCGACGCACACAAAGCGGCGGTGACCGGCGACACTGTCGGCGATCCTTACAAGGATACCGCCGGGCCGGCGGTCAATCCGATGATCAAGATCACCAATATCGTCGCGCTATTGCTGCTCGCGGTCCTCGCCCATTAGGCGTTAGCGGTCGCCAGATCCGCTCCAGCGCAGGGGAGATCAGCTTCCCTTGCCCTGCAGGTTATGGATGAACGTCGATACCAGACTGAGGTCGTTGCCGCTTGTGGGCGTTGTGCGGCTTACGAAGTCAAAGATCTTGCCGTCTTTCATCCCGTATTCGGCGAGGCGCTGAACTTTTCTATCCCTGTCGAAATAGACCGCTATCACCCGCTGATCGGTGACCTTTGTTCGCATAAAGGAAATCTCGCGTTCGGCTTTCTGCGAGATGTAATAGAACGCTTCGCCACTCACGGTAGCCACCGTTGACGGTGTACCGAGAACCAGCAGAACCTGTTCCTGTGATGCGCCGAGGGGAATTTGCTCAAGCGCACCTTCCGGCAGCACGTAACCGCGCTGGAAGGTCTCACCACCGCAGCCTGACAGGCTCATTGCAGCGGCAATGGCGCAGGCCAGCGCCACGCCACAGCATCGATTACGGCCTCGACTACCCCGCATCCATGTCCCTAACTTGCGCCCGGTTGGAAGCTGGCGTTACCTCAAAACCTAGGCTTAGCAAACTGCCGGCCGTGGCCGACGCCCGATTTGGGCGCCGAGATGACCAGTAAGTTAATGATCCTGAAGCGCTTTCGCTTAAATCCCCGTAACCGCAAGATCGACGACCTCTATGGCGCGATCGTGGCACAGTCGCGGCGTGCGGCTTTTTACACCGGCTACGGCGTGCCCGACACCGTCGACGGGCGCTTCGACCTCATTGTCCTGCACATCGTTCTGCTGCTGGCATGCCTCGATCGCGGGGGGCCGTCCGCGCGCGATATTGGCCAGAACCTGTTCGATCTTTTTTGCCGCGATCTCGATGCTAATCTGCGGGAAATGGGCGTCGGGGATCTGGCCGTTCCAAAACGAATGCGGCAGTTTGGCGAAGCGTTTTACGGAAGACAGATCGCCTATCTTGCCGCCTTTGCTGCGCCGGACGGGCGGGAGCTTGAGAAGGCGCTGGCGCGTAATATCTTTCAGAGCGGCAAGGGGGCTGGACCGCGCCGTCTGGCGCGCTACGCGCGCGCTTTAGCGCGCCAATTTGAGGTCCACGATCCAGAGGCCCTATTGCGCGGCGCTGTTGTTTTTCCTGACCCGGAGGCCGTTGCGATGCCTGAGCCCAAAGCGCCAGATTCTACTGCACCATGGCACGTCCCGGTGGCGCTCGAGGAGGTTCCCGAGACCGGCCAACATTTCGATCTTGCCGCTGATGCGTTCGTGCGCGCTGCCGTTGCGAAGGTCGCCGCCTTGCGGGAATTGCCACGATTTGAAGCCAATTTCGACGTCACCCGCCGCGGCGGTGGCGTGCATGTCGTCGGATCGATCTCCGCGACCGTCGGACAGAATTGCGTCGTCACGCTCGAACCGCTGGCCAACGAGGTCGAAGAGACGATCGATCTCGTATTCGAACCACCGCAGAGAATTGCAGAATCGGCCGAGAACGAAGGCCAGCAGCACGGCGTCAAATGGGGTGCCCCAGAACCGCTCGTCGGCGGCGTCGTCGATTTGGGCGCGCTGGCGACCGAGTTTCTGATTCTTGGCCTGGATCCTTATCCGCGCAAATCTGGTGCGGTTTTCGAGCCGCCGCAGGATGCCAACCGCGAGCAGGGACCTTTTGCGGCGCTTGGCCGTTTGGCAAAGCGCCAAGACTAGCTCCATGACAATGGCTGACAGCCGCTTTTCCGATGGGTGTTGTGTCCGAACCTCGAACCGCTATTCTCGCAGCCGGGCGCCTTTCGGTGCGGACATCGAGTCGTTGCAAGGATGTTCCCAATTGGAGCGCATCGACGCGCGAGAACTGCGGACGTCAGGGACAAAAATCGCTTCATAACCATGGGTTTGCAGCTGTCACTTTGAGTCGAAAATTCGCATGAAAGCAGGTCACGACCGCTTGCGAATTTCGGCTCCAGCGCAGTCGTGACCGCACGGTCGTCCAATGGCAGATAAGGTCCGTATTGCGCTCGATGCGATGGGAGGGGATCACGGTCCTGGCGTGGTCGTCGCCGGCGCCGTGCTTGCGCTCTCGCGTCATCCCGACAGTGAATTTCTCTTGTTCGGGAACGCGCCGCTGATTGCGCCGCTCCTCGACACTCGACCGGAGCTTAAGGCGCGCTCGCGGCTCATCCACACCGAAGTTGCGGTCCGAATGGAGGACAAGCCGAGCCAGGCTTTGCGTTACGGCCGCTGGAAATCGTCGATGTGGCTCTCAATCGACGCCGTGAAAAAGGGCGACGCCGATATGACCGTCTCCGCGGGTAATACCGGCGCGCTCATGGCCATGTCGAAATTCAACCTCAAAACCCTGCCGGGCATCGAACGGCCGGCCATAGCGGCGCTGTGGCCCACGCTCCGAGGCGAGTCGATCGTGCTCGACGTGGGTGCATCGATCGGTGCGGATGCCGATCACCTCGTCGATTTGGCATTGATGGGCGCCGCCACCGCGCGAATTCTGTTTGGTTTGCCGCGGCCTACAGTCGGGCTCCTCAATATCGGCGTGGAGGAGGCGAAAGGGCTTGAACAAGTGCGCGAGGCGGGGCGCATCCTGCGTGAGGAAAACTTCGCCGATGTCGAATACAAGGGCTTCGTGGAGGGTGACGATATCGGCCGCGGCAAGGTTGACGTGGTCGTCACAGAAGGCTTTGCCGGGAATATTGCGTTGAAAACCGCCGAGGGTACCGCTCGTCAAATCGCAGAATATCTCAAAGGCGCGATGAGCCGGTCGCTCAGCGCACGCATCGGCTATTTGTTCGCGCAATCCGCGTTTCGGCAGTTGCGGGAGCGGATGGATCCGCGACGCGCCAATGGCGGGGTCTTCCTTGGATTAAACGGCATTGTGATCAAGAGTCACGGCGGGGCCGATGCCGAAGGCTTTGCTGCGGCGATCGAGCTTGGCCATGGCGTGGTGCGGGACGAACTCTTGACGCGAATACGCACTGCGCTTGCTCGGCATGTCAGGTCACGGCCGCAACCGGTGGGCCAAATGCTCGGCGGAGCGGCTTCGTGACTGTGCTTCGCTCTGTGATGCTCGGCTGCGGCAGCTATTTGCCCAGTCAGATCCTCACCAACGAGGAACTCGCCCGCAAGGTCGACACCTCCGATGACTGGATCGTTCAGCGCACCGGCATCCATGAACGCCGTATTGCGGCGCCGGGCGAACATACCTCGCATATGGCGATACGCGCGGCGCAAGCGGCGCTTGCGCATGCTCACGTCGACGCCCAATCGATCGATCTGATCATACTTGCCACCTCCACGCCCGATAATACGTTCCCTGCAAGCGCCGTTTCGGTTCAGGCCGGCCTCGGCATCACTCACGGCGCAGCGTTCGACTTGCAAGCGGTGTGCTCGGGTTTTGTTTATGGCCTGGCAACGGCGGACTCGCTGCTCCGAACCGGCTCGTTCTCGCGGGCCTTGGTGATCGGAGCAGAGACTTTCTCGCGGATTCTGGATTGGACCGACCGCAGCACCTGCGTGCTGTTCGGCGATGGCGCCGGCGCGGTGGTCCTCGATGGCCAGCAGCAGCCAGGATCACGCGATGATCGAGGCGTGCTCACGGTCCGGCTGCGCTCCGACGGTCGTCATAAATCGAAACTCTATGTGGACGGTGGCCCCTCTGCCACCGGCACCGTTGGTCATCTGCGCATGGAGGGCCGCGAGGTATTCCGGCATGCGGTGGCGATGATTACCGATGTCGTTGAGGACGCGTTCAAAGTGACCGGCTACACGGCCAACGACATTGATTGGTTTATTCCGCACCAGGCGAATAAGCGAATCATTGACGGGTCGGCCCACAAGCTCGGGATCGCGCCTGGAAAGATCGTCACTACGGTCGATCGCCACGGCAATACTTCGGCGGCATCGATTCCGCTCGCTCTCGCTGACGCGCTCGCCGACCGCCGCATTAAACGCGGTGATCTGTTGTTATTCGAAGCCATGGGCGGTGGCTTCACGTGGGGCGCTGCGCTGGTCCGCTGGTAGGCCGCTCGACATCTCGCATTGCCAGAGCAGTTGCGTGGAAGCCCCCGTTGACCCTGCCGCAACAAGCTAATATCCTTGATAATTCAGCACGATATGCTGATCGACAATCGCTCGATCTACGGTGCTCGGGGCTGGCCATGGCGGGAAAGACTGTCACGCGTGCAGACTTGTGTGAGGCGGTCTATCAAAAGGTCGGGCTGTCGCGCACCGAATCTGCGACGCTCGTCGAACTCGTGCTCAAAGAAATTACCGACTGTCTCGAGCGCGGCGAGACCGTGAAATTGTCGTCGTTCGGCTCATTCGTCGTGCGCAAAAAAGGTCAACGGATCGGCCGCAATCCCAAGACCGGCAAGGAAGTGCCGATTTCGCCGCGCCGCGTCATGGTGTTCAAGCCGTCGGCCATCCTCAAGCAGCGTATCAATTCCGAGAGCGATGGCGCCGAGGCGCCGTGAGGACCCTGGTCGTGGAGAAGGCGCCGGACGCGTTCCGCACCATCAGCGAAGTCGCCGATGAAATCGACGTGCCGCAGCACGTGCTGCGGTTTTGGGAAAGCCGTTTCTCCCACATCCGGCCGATGAAACGCGGCGGCGGCCGCCGCTATTACCGGCCTGACGACGTCGACCTGCTGCGCGGCATCCGTCATCTGCTTTACGGTGAAGGCTACACAATCCGCGGCGTCCAGCGCATTTTACGCGAGCATGGCGGCGCCTTTGTGCAGAACGTCTGGCGCGCGGGGTCCGAACCGCCGCCGCCTCCTCTCGAGGAGGATGCTGGGGACGTTGCCGCGGAGCCAGCAGAAGAACGCGCCGAGCCGACGCTGCTTTCGGAGCTTGGCGAGAAAGTCCGATCCGCCGAGGACGGCATTGGCAGCAGCGAGCATCGGCAGAAGCTGGAAATGGCGCTCGATGAATTGCTTGCCTGCCGCCGCATCATCGACGGCGTGCTTCAACAGGACTGAAAACTCCTTTTAGCCGGCGGCCTAAATTCCTTCGCTATGCGCCACTTTAGTGATTGTGTCGCGGCGGCAGCCAAGAGACACTTCCCGGCACGCCCTTTAAAGTCACAGTCATTCGATCTTTCGCTGCCGCGAGGACCTGCATGATCCGAAAATTTCACGTTTTGTACGTTGGCCAAATCGAGCTTGAGAATATCGGTCTCAACGGCACGCCGGCGAATGAGCGGCGCTATTCGGACGAACGCCTGCGCGAAGCTTTCAGCACGGCGCGCGACGTCGCACAGCTCATGGATGAGCTCGGTTTCGACGTGCTGTGGACCGCCGAGCACCATTTTCAGCGCGAGGGTTATGAGGTCTTCCCGAATCTGATCCAGCTCGGCCTGTGGCTCGCCACCCAGACCAAACGCCTGAAATTCGGTTGCGCCTTCAATGTCCTGCCGATGTGGCATCCGATCCGACTGGCCGAAGATTACGCCATGGCAGACATCGTCACTGACGGACGCATCATCATGGGAGTAGGCCGCGGCTACCATACGCGCGAGGTCGAGACATTCGGCGCCCCGCTTCTCGATGCTGAGAAAAACCGCGAACTGTTCGAGGAGCAACTTCGGCTGTTGTTGAGTTGTTTCGGCGAGCAGTCGTTTCACTTCAAGGGCAAGTACTACGAGTGTCCGCCGCCGGTTGATTATCGTGGTTATCAGCTCAAGGACATTACGCTTGTGCCGCGGCCAAAGCATCTGCCGGTCGAGATTTGGATGCCGATCGCAAGCGGCAAGACCATTGAGCTCATGGCGCAATACGGTCTCAAAGCCATGGTCACGCTCAATGGCGAAAAAATTCTAGATGACGTTGTCCGCGCCTATCACGCCGCCTGTCTCAAGCGCGGCCAAAACAAACAGCTCGGCCAAGACATGATCTGGGGTGCTGGCGTCTACCTGGCCGATAGCCGCGAGGAAGCCATTCGCCGGCTTGAACCCGCGCACGACGAACGATTCAAATGGTTCGCGCCGTTCGGCTTCGTGCGTTACGCCGACGAGCAAGGCCGAACCTGGGGCTCGCCGGGCGCGCCTGCTCGCACCCCGTCGCTGCGCGATGGCGTTAATCAGAAGGCATGGTTCTGTGGAACGCCGAGCGAGGTGATTGCGGGCATCAAGTCGATCGAAGCAAAATATCCCGGGCTTGATAGCTTTATGATTCATTGGGCCGAGGGACTGCCGCCGGCCGAATTTAAAGAACAGCTTCGCTGGTTCGCCAAAGACGTGCTGCCGGCATTCAAGCGCGCTTAGGACACGAAATGATCGGCGAAGGGTAAGACGCCGCTTCAAGAGGTTTCGACCATGGCAGGGTTGCTCGAGCGACACATTGCGGCGATCACTGGAAGCGGATCCGGGATCGGCCGGGCGATCGCACTCGGCTACGCGCGGGAAGGGGCTCAAGTCATAGCACTTGATATCAACGGCGAGGCTGCGGCGGAAACGGCCAAAGCAATCGGCCGCGCTGGCGGCAAGGCCCACAGCTTTGTGCTTGATGTCAGGGAACGCGACCGCTGCCGCGAAATCGCGGCCCTGATCGAAAAAAATGTCGGCCCAATCTCAATCCTCGTGAATGACGCGGGGATCAACCGCCGCAACGCCTTCACCGCCGACCCGGAGGCGGTGATAAAGGACTGGGAGGACATCCTCGCTACGAATTTGCACGGCGTGTTCAATGTAACGCATGCTTTTCTGGCACAGCTTCGCGCCACCAAGGGCCGCGTCGTCAATATCGGCTCGATCCAGTCCTTCATGCACGTTCGAACGCCGAATTCCCCCGCCTACACAAGCTCCAAACATGGCGTGCTTGGCTTCACGCGCGCGCTTGCGGCGGAGCTGGGCAAGGATGGTGTGCGGGTCAATGCGATCGGGCCGGGCTTCATCGAAACGCCGCTTAACGAAAAGGTCCGCGCCACCAACCCCGATCTTGTCAGAGTCTTTTTAGAACATACACCGCTCGGTCGGGCGGGAAAGCCCGAGGACATTGTCGGGCCGGCCGTCTTCTTGGCTTCCGATCTGTCCGGCTTTGTTACCGGCACGATTGTGATGGCGGACGGCGGCTACCGCGTGATCTAACTCTTTTTGGATCTTTTGTTGTGACACAGCGGTAAGCTACTTGTGTCTTTGCGGGGATGTGTGTCGGTGCAATTGTTTGGATTGCAGCTGTCGTTTTCAAATTTCCTTACTCACTTACCAAGCCAAATCCTTCAGCGGCGACCATGATAGTGGGAGGTGTACTTGGGCGCATTGCAGCTACTGTCTTTCGCATTAAATAGCAGCGTTGGCGGATCAAAAGCTCCATGATTTGGCGCACGCCCAACGAGCATGCGCTAGCTGATTTTCACGATTTGCTTGCCGAAATTTTTGCCGTGGAGTAGTCGGAGAAATGCCTCTGGCATGCGTTCGATGCCCTCGAGCACGTCCTCTTTGAACCGGATCTTGCCCTCGCGGTGCCAGGCGGCCAGCCGCCGCAAGGCTTCGTCGCGGCGATGCCACCAGTCAAACACGAGGAAACCGTGGATGCTGCCGCGGCTTACGATCAATTGGCCCATGAACCGCTCTCCGATATCGGGTTTGCCGAACTGGCCCGCGAGTGAGACGCGACCGCAAATCACCACGCGCGCGCCGATACTCAGGTTTTTCATGACCGCGTCATGAATCGGGCCGGCAGTATTGTCGAAGAAAACGTCCACGCCGGTAGGGCAGATTTCCTTCATCGCCGCCACGAGATCAGCGGTCTTTTTGTAGTTGATCGCCGCATCGAAGCCGATCTCGCGGCACCAGCGAAGTTTGTTATCGTCACCGGCAACAGCAACGGCGCGGCACCCCGCTAATTTGGCGATTTGGCCGACCAATTGACCGACCGCTCCTGATGCGGCGGACACTACAACTGTGTTTCCCGGCCGCGGACGTCCGACGTCGAGAAGACCGAAGTAAGCCGTCATGCCGGGCATGCCGAGCCAAGACAGCGAACTTTCGATCGGGGCGAGTTTTGGATCGATCTTGTTCACGCCGGCCGGCCCCACGACGTCCGGCGTCAACACCGACCATTCTTGCCATCCCACACTCATCGATTCGGCGATATCGCCGACTTTCCACGCCGGATGGTTGGAAGCCACCACCTCGCCGACGCCGCCACCTTGCATGACTTCACCGAGCGCCACACCCTTGGTGTAGTTACTCGCCGGGCTCATGCGCCCACGCATATAGGGATCGACAGAAAGCCATTTCGACTTGATCAGGATCTGACCTGGCCCGGGATCCGGCACCGGTTGCGCATCCATGGCCCAATTGTCAGGGACCGGCATGCCCTCGGGATAGCTGGCGAGAAGCCATCGACGGTTGACCAGGTTCTGCATCGCTGTTTCGGTGCCTCCTCTTGTGAGTCTATTCCGCTCGGATGTTACCCGCGGCGATCACCTTGTGCCATTTTTCGGTTTCAGCGGCGACGAGCTTGGCGAACTCTGAACTCGAAAGCGACAGCGGGGTATCTCCAAGATCGGCAATCCGCCGGCTGATCATTGCCTCGGCGAATGCGAGGTTGATCGTCTTGTTGAGCTGTTCGACGATAGCTGATGGTGTGTCGCGCGGAGCGGCAATTCCGACATAGATGCTCGCCTCATATCCCGGCAGGTATTCGGCCATTGCCGGAACGTCGGGCAACACTGAGGCGCGCTTGGCCGAGGTGACGGCCAAGGCGCGCAACTTGTCGGCCCGCACACTTTGGATTGTCGAAGCGAAGGTGCCGAAGTACACCAGAACCTGGCCGCCGAGCAAATCAGTCACGGCTGGCCCGCCGCCACGATAGGGCACATGCACCATATCGACGCCGGTCACGCTCCTGAATAATTCCCAAAACATGTGCGGCGCGCTGCCGATCCCGGCCGATGCCACCGTAACTTTGCCCGGATTGCTCTTGGCATAAGCGATCAATTCAGGAACCGACTTTGCCGGAAGAGACGGGTTTACCACCAGCACGCCGGGCCCGCGCGAGATCGTCGCAACCGGCGTGAAATCACGGATCACATCGAAATTGAGATTGTCATAAAGCGTCGCATTCCATGCGTCAGCAGAAGTAGTGAGGAGAAGCGTGTAGCCGTCCGGCGCCGATCTGGCGACCGCTTCGGCGGCGAGCGTGCCGCCGGCGCCAGGTCTGTTCTCGACGATAAATTGCTGGCCGAGGTGTTCCGACAGCCATTGAGCGATCAGGCGCGCGTAGGTGTCGCTTATGCCGCCGGGCGGGAAGCCGGATATGATCCGTACAGGGTGGGTCGGATAGCTTTCTGCCCGCGCTAGCCGCGGGTTCACCCCGACCGCGGTGACGGTCGTTGCAAAATGAAGAAAATCGCGACGTGTCGCTTTCATAATCTGGTTCCAGCGCTACCGAACGCGTGGCGGCATCAGGAGGCTACACAGTTGCAGAATTCTTGAGAAGCGTGCTTCTGCCCGAATGCGCGCCAGTATGATGCGGTTCAGAGACTGGGAGTGTCGCGATGCCAAAGGTAACGATCGGTCTTGTCGGATGCGGTTTTGTCGCTGAATTGCACATGTACGCTTACAAACGCGTCTACGGTATTGATGCCGAGGTGATAGCGGTAGCCGCGCGCGGCGATCACGTCCTTGACTTCGCCAAGAAGCACAAAATTCGAAAGACCTATCGTGACTTCCGCGGTCTGATCGATGATGGCGAAATTGATGTCGTCGATATCTGCACACCGCCTGCATTGCATGCGGCGATGATCGTGGATGCCGTTCGGGCAGGCAAACACGTCATTTGCGAAAAACCGTTCGCCGGTTATTTCGGACGTGCCGAGGACAAAACGCCGATCGGCAAAAAGGTGCCCAAATCGCTCATGTATGAGCGCGTCATGGAAGAGATGGAACAAACTTGCACTGCTATCAAATCCAGCGGGCAACTTTTCATGTATGCCGAGGATTGGATCTATGCACCCGCGGTGACGAAAAGCGTTGAGATCTTGAACAGCACCAAGGACAAGGTCCTGTTCATGAAAGCCGAGGAGAGCCACAGCGGGTCGCACGCTGCCCACGCCGCACAATGGGCGATGACCGGCGGCGGCTCGCTCATCCGCATGGGATGTCATCCCTTGTCTACCGTTCTCTATCTGAAACAGGTAGAAGCCCGCGTGCGCGGCGAGCGGATCGCGGTGTCTTCGGTCACCGCCGATACCGGAAACGTCGCCGCCAGCCTGCCGCCCCAGGATCATCTCTACATCAAGAGCAATCCGATCGACGTCGAAGATTGGGGCATGCTGACGCTGACATTCTCCGACGGCACCAAAAGCACTATCTTCTCCGGCGACATGATCATGGGCGGGGTGCGCAATATTGTCGAGTTATATACAAGCGGCGGCTCGTTATTCGCCAACATCACGCCAAACAATCACTTGATGAGCTATCTGACGAATGAGGAGAAGCTCGCGAATGTCTACATCACCGAAAAGGTCGACCGCAAAACCGGATGGCAGTTCATCTGTCTCGAAGAAGAATGGACACGGGGCTACTTGCAGGAAATACAAGATTTCATGGAGTGCGTAGTCCATGGACGTCAGCCGCGCGCCGATCTCGATCTGGCGCGGGAGACAATCAAGATCCAATATGCCGGCTATTGGTCCGCGGAGGAGGGACGGCGGATTGCGCTGTAAAACGCAGCCTTACCGCGTCGGCGGCCTTTGATCGTGTCTTGAATCGTTCCGACTATCCCGCGCGGCATGAAAATGATGAAAAGAACGAGAAGGATTCCGTAGATTGTGTTGGCTGCCCCAATGAAGTTTGTGCCGAACGCAACCCGCAAGCCCTCGTTCAAGGAAATGGTCAGTAGAGCGCCTACGGTCGGACCAACCGCCGCATAGGTACCGCCGACGATGGCGGCGAAGACAATCTGCAGCGACACGGCAATGCCCGACACCGTTTCGGGATTCAGGTACATCATGTACTGCCCGTAAATCGCGCCACCAAGCGCGGTGAGCGCGGCGCTGATCAGAGTCACGCGGAGCTTTTCGCGAATGACATTGATGCCAATGCTTGCCGCCGCCTCTTCGTCCTCGGAAATAGCATCAAGCGCCTCGCGGCCGATTCCGCGATCAATCCAGTACCAGACCGCAAGTCCACCAAACCACAGTACAAGCGAGATTGCGTAAAAGTAGATCTTCTCCGGAAATTGCAACGCAAACCAAGAATGGCCCACCGCCTTAGGGGTGAACCCGAGCGATCCGCCCGTGACGTCGCGCGCCGCTACGATCGAGAGCATGACCACCTGGCTTAATGCCAGCGTGACCAGCGCGAAGTAATGACCGACGACCTTGAGACGAAAACAGGGATAGCCGACGATCAGCCCCAACAGGACGGCAAAGCCGACGCCAACTGGTATTCCGATCCATGGCGTCAGTCCGGCGTAATTCCAAAGGAGCGCCGGCACATAGGCGCCGACGCCCATGAAGGCACCGTGGCCCAGCGAGACGAAGCCGAAGCGGCCCATGATCGACCATGAGGTATAGACAAAGCCCCACAGCAAGATCTGGATCAGCAAATGCATGAAGTACGGACCGACGAAGTGCGGCAGAGCCAGTAGCGCCACCGCCAAGCCGGCAATCATGGCAAGCCGCGCCGTCACCGGGAAAACACCCCCCTCGGCCGCACAAACATCAGAACGATGAAGAAGGTGAAAGCGAAGACATAAGACAATTCAGTGCTGAAATAATAGCCGCCGATGGCAATGATCTGGCTCATCACGAAGGCGGCGACAAAGCCGCCGATCATATCGCCCAAGCCGCCAAGGACGCAGATCATGAAAAGCAACGGCCCGAATGTATTGCCGATGAATGGATGCACGTCGTATTGCAACGTCAGAAGACATGCGGCGAGTCCCGCCAGCGCCCCACCGATCGCCGATGTGACAAGATAGATGTGCCGCTGATCGACGCCCATAAGGCCGACGATGTCGCGGTCCTGCGCGACCGCGCGAATCGCAGTTCCGACGAAGGTCCGTCTGAGAAAGAAATAAAGCGCGATGGCACCGGTAACGGCGACTGCGAATGCCAACAGCCGTGATGAACTGATGTAGATACCGCTTAATTCGATAATGGGCAGACGCACGCCGATGTTGCGGAAATCGGTGCCGAACAGAAGCGTGGCGAAGCTCTGCAAGAAGAACAGAAGCCCGCCGGTCGCCAGAAGCTGATTGATCGGCGCCGAGCCGAGAATGGGCGCGATAATCAGAACGTGCACCAGCACGCCGAGCGCCGCCACCCAGGCGATCGCAACGGCACACGCGAGCAGCAGCGGCCAATTAAGCTCGGCATTGAGATAGTAAATGAGATACATGCCGCACATGACGAGATCGGCATAGGCAATCCACACCACATCGATCACGCCGAAAATCAAATTAAGTCCGAGCGCAAGCAGTGCGAGCACGCCGCCGAGCAAGATGCCGTTGATGATCGCCTCGAGAAGATAAATATCCATTTTCTCTGCAGTCTGTTTCCACGGCCGGCGTTCTACAGACCCATGTAGCTTTTGCGAATGAAGTCATTGCCTTTGAGTTCGGCCGAGGTGCCCGCGAGCTTTATCCGTCCGACTTCCAAGAGATAGGCGCGGTCGACCACGTCCAGGACCTGCTGCACGTTTTGTTCGACGATCAAAACCGTCAATCCCTCGGCACGAATCCGATGAACGAGATCGAATACCTGTGCAACGACAAGAGGAGCCAAACCCGCAGAGGGTTCGTCCATCAGCAGCAATTTCGGGTCGGACATCAGCGCTCGGCCGATGGCGCACATCTGCTGCTCGCCGCCTGAGAGCGTGCCGGCGAGCTGTTTGCGCCGGTCCTTTAATCGCGGGAACAGCTTGTACACGCGATCCAGCTGTTCGGCGCACTGTCGGCGGGCCCGCGGCAGATAGGCGCCGATGCGCAGATTGTCTTCAACCGTCAGCCGCGGAAATAACCGGCGGTTCTCGGGAACGTGGGCGATGCCCTGTTCGACGATGCGATGCGCCGGAAGGCCGCCGATGGAGCGTCCGTCAAGCCTCATGGCGCCCGTATTTCGCTGCACGAGGCCGGAGATCACCCGCATCAGCGTGGTCTTGCCGGCGCCGTTGGGCCCGATAACGCCCACGGCTTCGCCCCGCGGCACTTCGAGCGAGACATCGAACAGAACTTGGAAGGACCCGTAACCCGCGGAGATGGCGGCGAGCGACAGCATCGGTCTCAGGCTCGCGTCCCGAGATAAACCTCGGTCACGCGCGGGTCGATCGCAGCCTGCGCGGGCAGGCCGTCGAAGATTTTCTCGCCATGATCGAGCACGATGACGCGATCGACGATGCGCATCAGCACGCCCATGATATGTTCGACCCAGATGATCGTAACGCCCATGCGGCTGCGAAGGCTTTCGAGCAGACTTGCCGCGCGCTCCATTTCTGTTGAATCGAGCCCACCAAGACTTTCGTCCGCGAGCAGGAGTTTTGGCTTGCTGGCAAGCGCCCGCGCGAGTTCGAGCTTCTTCAGCGCGGCCGTGCCAAGCCCGTTCGGCGTCGCGCCCGGGTTGCTCGGCAAACCGACGAGATCAAGCACCTCCTCGGCTTGCCGCCAAGCTTGAGCGCGCGATATGACCTCGCCGCCGTAATAGGCCGCGAGCGCCACGTTCTCGATCAGCGAAAGTTTGCGAAAGGGGCGGGGAATCTGAAATGTGCGCCCGACGCCGTGCCGGCAGATCGTATGTGCGGCAAGGCTGGCGATTTCCGCTCCTTGAAAACGGATTGACCCTGCGGTCGGGCGCAAGGTACCGGCAATCAGATTGAAGGTCGTGCTCTTGCCCGAGCCGTTGGGGCCGATTAGCCCGAGAATCTCGCCCTCACGCACTTCGAAGGAGACCTGGTTGACCGCCAGGAATCCTCCGAAGCGTTTGCAGAGCCTTTCGACCGCCAGCATTACGCACGCATGGCGTAGATTGACGAATCTGGAAGCGGCAGGACGGGGTCTTGCGTCTTGATGTTGGTCGGCCAGACGACGGCGATGTGCTCGCCGGCATTCTGCATCACCACCGGTGTCGACCGCTCATTCTGTCCGGCGAGCTGCGCGCCCGGTCGATAGAATTTCACCCCGTAGCCTTGGATCGTGCCGCCAGGCGGGATATCGACATCGAGCGCCGCCTTGCGCACCGCCTCCGCGTCGAAGCCGCCATATTTCTCTTTCGCGACTGGCAGCACGTTGTTGAGCAGGACCCAGGTCTGATTGAAGCCCATTGAGCAATGGGGCGGCACGTCGTTTGCGTTAGTCTTGGCCTTATAACGATCGACCATGACTTTGACGAGGTCGCCCAATCCCGGCGCTAGCGAAGTTGGGTTGAGTAGTTGCGCCGGCACCGGATCGATATTGCAGAAGTTGTCGATGTCCCTTCCGAACGTCGTGCGCAGTTTGTCGAGCTGGCTATAGCCTGCGCCATTGCCGACCAGCATTTTGAAATGCAAGCCGCTCTCGCGTGCTTGTCGCAAGAACAGCGTGATGTCGGGATTGTATCCGCAGTGCGAAATCACATCCGCGCCGGCTCGTTTGAGCTTGGTGACGAGCGATGAAAGATCGGGTGCGGTGGCCGAATAGCCCTCGCGCATGATGAGTTGCAGACCGCGCTGTTTGCCGAACCGCTCGGTAGCGTCGGCAACGCCAACCCCGTAAGGGCCGTCCTCGTGGATGATGGCGACCTTGACGTTCTGCGGGTCCGCTCCAAGCTTGGCCTTGGCATTGTCGGCGACGAACGTGACGAAAGCTTCGCCGTACTGGTCGGAATGAATTTGCCCCCGGAACACGTATTGCAGATTTTTGTCCTTGAAGACTGCGGTTGCGATCGCGGTCGTGATCCATAAGATCTTTTTCTGCGCGTCGACCTTGGCCGCGAGCGGCACGGCCTGAGCGCTGGCGTAAACGCCGTTGACAATGTCGACCTTCTCCTGGTCGATCAGCCGCTCGACTTCATTGATGGCGACATCCACTTTGCTCTGACAATCGGCATTGATCGGGATCACCTTGTACTTGCCGGCAATGCCGCCGCGCTCATTGACGAGATCGATTGCTATCTGCGCGCCGACCGCGCATGCCGCCGAGCCGCCGGCGGCGAATGGACCAGACAGGTCATAGACGACGCCGATCCGAACAGCTTCGGCTTGCGCGGTGGCGAAGCGTCCCGACATGGCCCCTGACATGGTCAATGTTGCTGCAGTCGCAGCGGATTTCTTTAGCAACGAGCGACGCGAAGTTTTCATGGCGTTTCCTCCAGGCTGATCGGCCATCATTGCGTCTTTTGATGCTTGGACGCTCAGTATTTGGAGAACGCCCTGCAATGTCAACGCGCGTAGAGGCGAAGGCGGCGACAAAGCGCCATCAGAGACCGGACCGAGCCTTGCGGGCGACGGCAAGCCGGTTCGTCATCAATGCCACAGCAAATTCAAAGCTTAAGCGTCGAGAACCCGCAAGCGGTCATTCCAGGATGCCGATCAGCTTGGCGAGGCGGTCCGCATCTTGCTGCAGCGGCTCGGATTCGCCATCGTAGACGATGTGGCCTTTATCCAGGATCACCGTACGCGGCGAGAACGACAAGGCTACGCGGCTGTTCTGCTCCACGAGAATGATCGAGAGCCCGCTATCTGTGCGTAGTTGCTTGAGTACCGCGGTAAGCGAGTCCACCAGAATCGGCGCCAGGCCTTCGGTCGGCTCGTCCATGAGCAGGATCGTCGGATTGGTCAACAGTGCGCGCGCGATCGAGAGCATTTGCTGCTCGCCGCCCGACAGTTGACTGCCGGCATTATCTAATCGTTCTCCCAGTCTTGGAAACAGCTTGAAAACGCGCGGCAGCGTCCAATCTCCGGGCCGCGACGCGACTTCGAGATTTTCTCGCACTGTCAGCGACGGAAAAATCTCGCGCTCCTGTGGCACAAAGCCGATACCCGCGAGCGCGCGTCGATAGCATGGAACACGATTGAGATTCTGGCCAGCCAGCAAGATATCGCCCGCGTGCAGCACGGTCTGCCCCATGATTGTTGCCAACAAGGTGCTTTTGCCGACCCCGTTGCGTCCGATGACACTGATGCACTCACCGGGCGCCAGCGTCAGGTCGATCTGCTCGATTACGACAGTTTCGCCGTAACCCGCCGAGACCTGCTGCAGTCTAAGGGCGCTAGCCACGACCGGCCTGACCGAGATAAACCGCGCGGACCTGCGGATTGGCTTCGATTTCGCGCGGCGTTCCTTCGGCGAACAGCGCCCCGCCGACCATGACCGTGACCCGCTTAGCGAAGCGGAAAACGAGGTCCATGTCGTGTTCGATGATCAATACCGCGATATGCTCCGGCAAACGTTCTATCGCGTCGAGAATAATATGGCTTTCTGCGCTCGCTACGCCGGCGGCGGGCTCATCCAGCAAGAGAACGTCCGGATTTAACCCGATCGCAATCGCAATTTCGACCAGCCGCTGCCGGCCATAGGGGAGTTCGGATACGCGGTGCGCGGCATTGGCCGCGAGTTTCAGCGTGTCCAATAAATGCATCGATTCCTCGATCACATCAGTGCGCCGGCCGACAGGATAAAACATGGTTGGCGCGGCGCCGACGCGTTCGGCGACCGACATACAGACATTTTCCAGAACGGAAAGTCCGCGAAACAGCCGATTGATCTGGAACGTGCGCGCAATTCCGAGCTTGACCCTTTCGGCCTGCTTTTTTTCGGTAATATCTTCGCCTTTGAGAAGGACGTGTCCGCGCGATGGTGGCAGCGCGCCGGAAAGTAAATTGATGAAGGTGGTCTTGCCGGCGCCGTTTGGTCCGATCAGGGCGTGGCGCGCGCCAGCAGCGAGCTTGAAGTCGACCTCCTGCAGGGCCACGAGCGCGCCAAAGCGCCGGCTCAATGCGCGTGTTTCGAGTCGGAGCTCGGTCATGACGTGGCGCGCCTCGCGCGGTAACGCCGCCACAGAACCTCGCTTAGGCCCAGTATTCCGTTCTGCGCGTAGAGCGCGACGACGACCAGAAGCAATCCCAGTCCGAGCTGCCAAGCAGTCGGATAAATTCGGGCGAGGAAATGCTCGAGCGCCATGTAAGCGGCCGCGCCAACGAAAGCTCCGTAAAGCCGTCCGTAGCCTCCGAGGATCAGGATAATGAGTACGGTCGCGGCACGATCGAGATCGAGCGCGCTCAAGTTGACGTAAGCGTTTGTCTGCGCCCACAGTCCGCCGGCGATACCGGCGAGTGCTGCGGAGATCGTGTAGCAAACAACAAGCCGGCGCCGCACCGGCGCGCCGATGGCATGCATGCGTAACAGATTCTCGCGAATGCCGGTCAAGCTCTGGCCAAAGGGCGAGTAGATGAGCGTGCGGATGAATACAAAACACGCGAACAGGATCGCCAGCGTATAGAGATACTGCGTATCGGGATAAAGCGGATTGAATTCGAATACGCCAAATACCGGCGCGATGTCCAAACTCGGCAGGCCGTCGAACCCGCCGGTATAGTCGTGCGCCATGTTGGCGCTTTCCTGCAGCAGGGCCATGGTGCAAAGCGTGAGCATCAGCAATGTGAGCCCCTGCGTGCGCAGCAGGACCAACCCGGAAACAAAACCGACGGCCGCCGCCGCCAACGCGGCCAGCATCAAGCTTGTGATCGGCTCGGTCCAGATGTTGTGAAAAGCCAACAAACCTACGGTGTAGGCTCCGGCGCCAAAAAACGCGGCGTGACCAAGCGTGATAATGCCGGCGTAACCAAGCGCGAGATCAAGTGAAAGCGCGAACAAAATCGTGATCATTAGAGAAGTGCCGAAGCCCAGATAATCGTGAAATACGAAATAAAAGGCGCCGGCGGCGAGCCAGGGCAATGCCTCCCACCAGCGCAGATGATGTCGAGCGATCAAGTCGCGTGCGGCGGGATGGTTGGCGTGGCCGACACTGGTCGCGGGCGCGGTGGGAACGGCCTTAGTGCTCACGCCGATTTCCTTCCAAACAGGCCTTGCGGCCGCCATAGCAACACGAGAATGGTGAGTACGTAGATGAAGATCGTGCCCCCCTTGGGCAAATAGAGCTTGAGGACGAAATCGAGTGTGCCGAGGAGCAGCGACGCATAGTAAACCCCGACCACGCTGCCTAATCCGCCGACCGAAACGGCAATCAAAAAATAAACCAGATATTTGAGCGCATATTGCGGATCGAGGCCCAGAAATTCGGCGCCAAGCCCGCCGCCAAGCGCCGCCATACCGCTGCCGAAAGCAAACGTAATCGTAAACAGACGGTCGACATTGATGCCAAGCGATTCCGCCATGCGACGGTTGTCGACCGTGGCACGAATCTGCGCGCCGATGCGGGTTCGCTCGAACACGAGCCAGATGGCGACAACGATGAGCGCTCCGACGCCGATCAGGAAAATGCTGTAGGTGCGGTACCGCATGAAGCCGAGATTGATCTGGCCTCCCAATTCGGGTGGCAATTGCAGCGGCTGGCTCTGCGGCCCGACCAGGATCGTGAGCGTCGCCATAAAAATAAAAATCAAGCCGATCGTCAGCAGCACCTGGTCAAGTTCGCCGGCACGATAAAGCCGGCGATACAGCGACTGCTCGAGGACCACACTTAAGGCAGCAGTTCCAAGAAAGCCGAGCGCGAGCGCGACCGGAAAACCGAAATGAGCGCGGTTCATCGCCAGCACGATGATGTAGCCGCCGAGCATCGCAAAGGCGCCATGGGCGAGGTTGACAAACCCCATCAGCCCCATGGTGACAGACAGCCCGACCGAGACGATGAAGAGCACGGTCCCGGCGGCGAGCCCGCCTAACAATATGCTGGCGAAGTCGATCGCTGCGTTCACGAATGATCCTGTCGGCCGGAAAACGTCAAGAGGCCGCTCCCCGCATGCGGGGAACGGCCTCGCTCACAAGAGTTCTCGATCGGCGTCGATCATTTTTTTGGGGCACAGGGCCCGACCGCCTGCGCCTTGCACTCGTCCTTTACGCGATCGATCTCGCCGATGACTTTCTGGTGGAGCTTCCCGTCGGGGCCTTTCACAACTTCGGCAAGATACTCGTTCATCACGATATCGCGGGTTTCCGGATCAATCACGATCGGTCCTTGCGGACTGTTGAATTTCCAACCGAGTAGCGATTTCACGGCCGCGTCGCCGTCCATCTTGCCCTTGGTGGCTTGCACGGCGTGAACGATCGCCGCCATGCCGTCATAGGCGCCGATCGCCGTGAAGTCCGGCGTCGAGTCGGCTCCATAATTCTTCTTCCATGCGGCGACGAAGCGCTTGTTTTCCGGATTATCGAGGTCGGCATTGTAATGATGCATGGTGATGAGCCCGATCGCGGCGTCGCCCATGTCTTGCAACTTGATGTCCTGGGTGATGTCGCCCGGTCCGATCAGCTTGATGCCGGCCGCGCGCATCCCGAGCGCGTTATAGGTCTTGGCGACCGCCACGGCGTGATCGCCGGCCGGTACAAAGACGAAAAGAACGTCCGGCTTCTCGTCCTTGGCGCGCTGGAAGAACGGCGTAAAGTCCGGGACCGCACCGGGGCCGCCGGCGGGGATAGCATCGATGACCTTCCCGCCATTGGCCTCAAATCCGGCCTTGAAGGCATCCAAGCTGTCCTTGCCCGGCGGGAAGTCGGAATACGCCACGACCGCCGTTTTTGCATGCAGCGTCTTCGCTGACGCGACGCCCAACGCGTAACCGGCGTGCCACATGGTGAACGAGGTGCGGACAAAATCCGGCGCGAGATTGGTGATGAATGCGGTGCCGGCGTTCATGATGACGGCAAGCTTCTTGCCGGCGCTGACGAGGGGGGCGGACACAATGGCATCGGGCGAATAGACCCAGCCCGCAAGCGCATCGACTTTGTCCTGCGTCAGCAGCTCTTGGACCGCAATCTTGGCATCGCCTCCGCCTGGCGCCTTGGAATCGCGTTTGATCAGGGTGATGGTATATGGCTTCACCTGATCGGGGTTCAATTTCAGATAAAGCTCCATGCCGCGATCCATTTGGCGGGCAAATTCGGCACCTATCCCCGTATAGGGCAGAACAATGCCGACTTTCACCTCCTGCGCCAAAGCCGCGCCACCTGAAATACTCAGTGCGGCAATGGCCGCCATCACTCGCTTGGACATTCGGAGCTCCCTCTCTGTCGTTATTGGTCGGAGCGGCGAGATTTGAACTCGCGACCCCCAGTCCCCCAGACTGGTGCGCTAACCGGGCTGCGCTACGCTCCGAGACCGTGGCGACTATAGTGATTGCTTATTTTGCTCGCAACATCCGCTCGCCAGCGGCACTGCCGCAACGTAAGGTCGCTATTGAGTCGGTTGTCGCTCGCTCAGTCGTAGATCAATTGTGAAACGTCTTTACAGCGCTACGCAAAATTCGATCCGCGGATTAGTCGACGGCTTTAAGACCGAGCCGGCGCTGCGCGATGAAGCGGTCCTGGTCCTCATCGGGCTGGCGTTGGGCTTGGTTATTGCCCCGAGCGGCGCCTGGTATGCGGCCATGATAGGCACGTTGCTCATCGTGCTCGCCGTAGAATTCCTCAACACTGGGATCGAAAAACTCGCCGATCACGTGACACGCGAGCAGCATAGCGAGATCAGGCGAATTAAAGATTTCGGCTCCGCCGCCGTGTTCTGCAGTTTGAGTCTTGCTGGGCTGGTGTGGCTAGTGGCGCTTGCCGTGCGATGCGGATTGCTCTGATAAGGCAGTCGGCGCGTCCGCCGGTCGTGCATGTCCGACTCGGCGCCATCAAGAGATATTTCACGGCAAAGCAGCGGAATTGGCGCGTCGATGGCCGGCAAGTCGGATTAGATTCGCGCTATAATGGTCGCTTCGCGAAGGACGATCCGTGACCATTAGGCAGACGATCATCCGCGGCGGGATGGAGTGTTTGTATTTCTCCGGGGCCCATATTGTGTCGCGGCCCTTCGTCGGCGGAGTGGGAGCAATCCTAGCGCTGCACCATGTTCGTCCGGCGCGGCCGGACCGTTTCCAACCAAACCGTTTGCTCGAAGTGACGCCGCAGTTTCTCGCTCGGTTGGTGCGAGGCTTGCGGCGCTCGGGATTGGAGTTCATCGGTCTCGACGAGATGCACCGCCGCATGGTCAAGGGTGATTTCGCGAAGCGCTTTGTCTGCCTCACCTTCGACGACGCATATCGCGACACGCTACGCTTCGCCTATCCCGTGCTTAAGGACGCAGGCGTGCCATTTGCAATCTATGTGCCGACCAGTTTTCCGGATCGTCTCGGGGAATTGTGGTGGCTGGCGCTTGAAGCGGTGATCGCGCGCAACACTCGTATCGGTCTGGTTATCGACGGACGCGATCAAAAATTCGACTGCCGCACGGTAGCGGAGAAGCGAACGCTGTATCATGAACTTTATTGGTGGCTGCGCGACCGGTCCACGGAAAGCGAAATGCGCGACATCGTTCGCAGGCTCGCGGCCTTTTATCAGGTCGACATCGGCGCGTTTTGTGCGGAGCTGTGTATGGACTGGAGCGAACTTGCGCAGCTCGCAACTGATCCGCTCGTCACCATCGGCGCGCACACGGTCAACCATCCGATTCTCTTAAGGCTCCCGAAAGAGGCCGCGCGCTCCGAAATGGATTTGAGCCGATCGGTGATCGAAGCGGCGCTTGGGGTGAGACCGGCGCATTTGTCCTATCCTTATGGCGATCGCGCTGCCTCGGCGGCGCGGGAGTTTGAACTCGCGGCTGAACTTGGTTTTAAGACAGCGGTAACGGCGCGTCCTGGGGTTCTGTTCGCCGCGCATAGCCAACGCATGACAGCGCTGCCGCGCATGGTCGTGGACGGCAATTATCAGCGCATGCGCTATCTGCGCGTCCTGCTGTCAGGCGCCGCTACCGCGCTGTGGAATGGATTTCGACGCGTCGACGCGGCGTAAGCCGGACACTGGTTGCGTAACTTTGATCAAGGTTTGCGTTTTTCACCGCCGGACCGTGGCCCGGACATCCAGCTTACCAGCGGCATTGCAGGCAATACCCAACCTAATCCGGCGATCACATAATATAGGATCGATAAGACGGTATTGTTGCGGATGGCCGGAAACTGCGCGACGGCCATGGCAATAAGCGCCCAGACGATCACAAGCACAAAAAGCGCAACTGCGCCGATGAGTTTTCGCAACCGCACGGGCATTGCCTGAAACATTCCAGTGTTGCGAGGGCAGGGCGCAGCACTATATGGTCCGCGCGCCTGCGACAAGAACATGATGACGGCTATTCAAGCTTTGTATCGTGAAGAATTGGACCATGGCCGCGCGATTCGGCTGTGGCTTTACGTTGTCGCCGCGCTTGTCTTCGCCATGGTTCTGGTTGGGGGGCGACGCGGCTGACCGAATCCGGGCTGTCGATCACCGAATGGCAGCCGGTGACCGGTACGCTGCCGCCGCTGAACGAAGCGCAATGGCTGACGGAATTTCAAAAGTATCAAGCGATTCCGCAGTACCGACAACTGCACGCCGGAATGAGTCTTGCCGATTTTAAGACCATTTATTGGTGGGAGTGGGCGCACCGGCTCATCGGTCGCGTCATTGGCGTGGTTTTCCTTGTACCCTTCGTCTGGTTTCTGTGGCGCGGCTGGATACCGCCGCGCCGTCGCGCAGGTCTATGGATGATTCTGGCACTCGGCGCGCTGCAGGGTGCGATTGGGTGGTGGATGGTGGCTTCCGGCCTCGCCAATCGCGTCGAAGTGTCTCAATACCGCTTGGCAACTCACCTCGTCCTGGCTTGTCTGATTTATGTCGCCCTGGTCTGGACCGGAACGCGATGGCAGGACGAGCGCGCGCAGTTGCTTTTCGGGAAATTAGACAAAGCCGCCCAACCGGTGACTGTTCGCACCGGCGCTATTGGGCTCGTGATATTACTCCTGGCGCAGATCTATCTCGGCGCTTTGGTCGCCGGTTTGCGCGCCGGGCATGCATACAACACCTGGCCGCTGATCGGTGGCGACCTTGTTCCGCAGTCCTCGCGACTACTCTTCGAAGTGCCGTTGTGGCGGAATTTTTTTGAAAATCCGCTCACTGTCCAGTTCGATCATCGCATGCTCGGCTATGTGATCGGTTTGTTGGCGCTTCTCCACCTGTTCAATGTCGCCAAACTGGTCAAGCATGGTCCCGTCTTCACAAGCGCAGCTCTTGTCGCCGCGGCGGTCATCGTGCAGGTAGCGCTCGGGATTTGGACGCTGCTATCGGTTGCCGCTCTGCCGCTCGCGCTTTTGCATCAGGCAACCGCGATGATCACGCTGACCTTGGCGGTCATTCATGCAGCAAGTACGATTCCGCCTAAAGTCTCGGCGCGAACAGAACCTTCTTCGCCGTAGCGAGGGCCCAATGAGCGAACTCAATCGGCAGGCTCATTGGCAGCTGGTCTATAAGGAAAAGGGTGAAAATCAGTTCAGCTGGTTTCAGGAACGGCCGAACATTTCCTTGGCATTGATCGAGGCCGTCCAGGCCGATCGGAGCTCAGCCATTATCGACATCGGCGGCGGCGCTTCGCGCTTGGTGGATGCCCTTGTCGAGAAGGGCTACCGAGACCTGACAGTGCTCGACCTTTCCGAAAGCGCCGTTTCGATTGCCAAGATGCGCCCCGGTGAACGCGCAGCGATGGTGAAATGGATCGTCGCCGATGTGACCCGGTGGGGGCCGCCACGGTCTTATGATCTGTGGCACGATCGCGCGGCGTTCCACTTTCTGACCGAAGCGTCCGACCGGACCGCTTATATTGACCGCTTGAGGAAGGCCGTTCGGCCTGGAGGGCACGCGATCATCGGCACCTTTGGCTTGGATTGTCCGGAACGCTGCAGCGGCCTGCCTGTCGTTCGCTACGATGCCGCGCGGCTGTCGGCTACGCTTACGCCCTCGTTTGCATTGGTTGACATGCGCCGTGACGACCATAAAACGCCCTGGGGCGCCATTCAGCATTTTCAGTTCAGCGTGTTCAGGCGGGCGTAACGGACCGAGTCGGGAGCTCACCTAGGCCGTTTCGAGCGCCTGTTCGAGATCGGCGATGATGTCGTCCTTGTCCTCGATGCCGATCGACAGCCGCACGACGTCCGGTCCGGCTCCGGCCTGGATTTTTTGCGCGTCGGTCAACTGCCGATGCGTTGTCGAGGCCGGGTGGATAATCAGCGAGCGGGTGTCGCCGATATTGGCAAGGTGCGAGAATAATTTCACGTTGGTGACCAAGTTCACGCCGGCGTCGTAACCTCCCTTGAGCCCGAAGGTGAACACTGCGCCGGCGCCGAGCGGACAATATTTCTTGGCGAGGTTGTGATAGCGGTCGCCCGGTAGTCCCGGATAACTGACCCACGCCACTTTCGGATGCGCCGCTACCCATTCGGCGACCGCTTGGGTGTTCTCGCAGTGCTTTTGCATGCGCAGCGGTAGCGTCTCGATCCCCGTGAGGATGAGGAAAGAGTTGAACGGCGAAATGGACGGTCCGATGTCACGCAAGGCGAGCGTGCGGCAGGCCATGGCGAAACCGAAATTGCCGAAGGTTTCGTGCATGACCACGCCGTGATATTCGGGCCGCGGCTCACTCAGCATGGGATAGCGCCGTTCCCGCGACCAGTTGAAGGTGCCGCCATCGACGATCATGCCGCCCATCGAATTGCCGTGGCCGCCGAGAAATTTCGTCAGCGAATGCACGACAATGTCGGCGCCATGATCGATCGGCTTGCACAGATACGGCGTGGCCAGCGTGTTATCGACGATGTAAGGCACGCCGGCGCGGCGTGCAATCTGCGCCACCGCTCCCATGTCGGTGATGACGCCGCCGGGATTGGCGATCGACTCGGTGAAGATTGCTTTGGTCTTTGGACTGATCGCTCTCTCGAAGGACGAAATGTCGTCTGGATCGGCCCAGACGACGTTCCAATTGAAGTTTTTGAACGCGTGATTGAATTGATTGATTGAGCCGCCGTAAAGCTTCTTGGACGCGACGAATTCATCGCCCGGCTGCAGCAGACAATGAAAGACCAGAACTTGCGCGGCATGGCCGGACGCTGTCGCCACGCCCGCGGTGCCGCCTTCGAGCGCGGCGACGCGCTCTTCAAGTACCGCCGTGGTAGGATTGCCGATGCGGGTATAGATGTTGCCGAACGTTTGCAGACCGAACAGTGACGCGGCGTGATCGACGCTCTCAAATACGTAAGAGGTGGTCTGATAAATCGGCGTGACCCGGGCGCCAGTCGTGGGATCGGGCTGCGCGCCGGCATGAACCGCAAGCGTGGCAAAGCCTGGGATGCGTTCGGTCATCGTGTCGTCCTTTGCGCCCGATCCTGATGGAGAAATTGGCAAGTGGAACCCGGTTTATAGGACCGGTCTGCGCCGTCAAGGCGCGCCAATGAGCCTGCGTTAACGCGACCGGGCGCGAACGCCGGGTCGGATGGTGCCGCCGTTACAAGAAGCTCGCATGGCGTTTGGGAAATTATTGGCTGCCGTCTTGGCGCTGGTCTTGGCGCTGAGCGCGATCGGCTGCGGCAGTAGCGCCGCCGGGAGCGCTGGTTCGGTTGAGCGACATACGCTGCAGGCCACCGAGCGGCGGTTTTTTCGAACTCAGCGTACGCGTATTAACGCCGATCCACGCGATCTCCGACGACAACCGGCCATACTCGATCTTGGGGCAGCGGTTCATGACGACCTT
>Ga0187816_10000010_pt1 | contig 42145 bp, 37 predicted proteins | sample NC_wetland_sal_i_16_FD_132960 | JGI IMG/M metagenome (GOLD analysis project Ga0187816, IMG submission 132960) | Wetland sediment microbial communities from Neuse River Estuary, North Carolina, USA - SO4_1 | ecosystem: Environmental > Aquatic > Freshwater > Wetlands > Sediment | place: USA... | reverse complement strand
TTGATTTTTCTAATCGAAAATTGCCACGCGAAATAGCAACAAACGATTGCTGGCGCAGAAGTTTTTGCTGTTCGGTTGTCGCTCATCTTGATTAATTTATATCGTGAACGATAGGAGAACGCGAAAGGGCGCGCGGAGATTCCCAGCAAGTATCGGCTTCGGCGCACGCGGAGATTCACAAACATAACGATTAACCAGGCCTTGCCGTCCAATGCGCAGACAATGACTGCGCCGGCTATTATCAGCAATGAGCTCGCGGCGATACTCGATCGTGCGGCCTCTGCGCGTGCCCTTACCGAAAGCGACATTGTTCGGTTAACGATGAGCTCGAATCCGTCTGTGCAGGAGCCGACAACCCGTAGCGCAGCTTTTGCTTGATTTGTCTGCGTGCGCGACTCGCTCTTCGGCCCCAAGCGAGTGGGTTTATCGGTCTATGACTTGTTCCTTCTGTCGAGAATAATCTTGTATGAGGTTCTTCAGATGCTCTAAATCGTGAATGCAAATATCAACAAGCAACGGGTTCAAGAACCCCCCTGTCGGATTGGGTGGGCGCTGAATATGGCCGCGATGGCGGTAAAGCTGAGCTTCAGCTGAAGACGAGAGTTGTTCGATCTTCGACGCAATCTCATCTTGCAGAGCATCAAACTTCGGCAGCCATTGCGATTCTGAATATCTATGATGATTGTAGTCCTGTTCCATTTCGATACGCATCGTGCCGACCTTAATGCGCAGTTCTGCAATCTCATTTAGAAGGCGACGTTTCTGCTGATCGCGCTCGGCAATTGATTGCTCGAAATTGTTCAGGCGAATGTGCTCAGATGGCATATGATGCTCCTGAGAAGGCGAGTGCGAGTAAGATGTAAGGTACACTGAAGCCGCCGCTCATCGCAGCGAACCAATGCGACCGAAAGGCCCTCGCAAACGACGGGAAACGATGGTTGTTCAGCCTTCAATGCTCGCTAGCCCCAATTTCCAACCGGGCGCTACCCAAATATTTGGCCGCCGTATACCGAATCTATGCCGATTGCGTTGGCGATTCCATAGGCTATCTTGCCGTTCAGCTCGCCGGGCCAGAACGTTCTGTGTGCTGCCCACAATATGGAGCAGATGTAACAAGCGGAAGCAAGATGCGGACTCTCGCGAAGGCTACCAAAAAACTCTTCGGCGCGCTCCGTCGATAAGCCCACGGTGAGAACTGGCGAACCCCCAGAAACGGTGAATCCAGCGCTGATCAGCTAAGGCAATGTATGGGGCTGCCGGCAGCTCAGGGAGGCTCCGGTTTACCTCGATGGCGGCTACGCGAATGGTCGTGGGCGTCCCTCGAGATGGCTCCATACTGCCAGCGACACGAGAAGCGCGAAGACTAAGGTCAGGATCAACTTTACCACCGCGCCATGGAGCGGCTCTAACGCGTACGCCGCACTCACTTTGCGCCGCCGCCCCTTTCGCTAGCGCGGAGCTTGTCCGCAACGAGGATGGAGCCGACCACCATCAGCCACCGCCATTACGACGACAATCTCGTCCAGTTTCGGCGCATCAGTGATCGAAACCGTCATCGTATCGAAGTGATCGAATGACCAGGAATCGTCTTTGTGGCTTAGTGGTACATCGAGACTAGCGCCGCACGCGGCGACTTTGACGTTAGAGGGAATAACAGCCTTTCCCCCACCGACAGCCGAACGCATCGGCTTGCCCAACATGGGATGGATGCAAGCGCCTCCATGTTCAAACTCGCCGTTTAGACCGACAATCGCTCCCTTGCCGTAAGAGACCGGGTCTTGCGACAGCATGTGAACGAGATCGCTCATAAATTGCTCGCCGAGAGCGCGGCCAGCCTCGAAGAGCTCAGTTAAATCATCGACGTAACGACCAGCGAAGGGGTTGCTAATCACTGCCATCGCAGCGACGCGGACAATCGGCCGACCGGTGCTACGGCCCATGTCGGAGACTAGTGTCTCGCGCACCATCAAGGATTTGCGGATGTCAAGCATGGGAGTGCATCCTGTAGCCGATCAACGATTTTGCTTTGCCGTTGTAAGTCGAACGAACGTGTTTGCCCCGCCGTCATTCAACCCGGCCGCCTTCCGTGACGAATCGCGAGGGCGGCTACAGATATCAGTAGGACATTAACTCCAATAAACGCCCAGACGGCACTCTCCCAGCCACCGAAAATCGCTACACAGATGGCAAACCCCACCGGGCCGACGAACTGAGCGATATTTGAGGCCTGAACAAGCATTCCGTTGACGATACCAAGCTGACGAGGGGATGCGGCAAAACTTGGTACAGCGGCAAATGCAGCTGATGCTATCACTCCGCCCACTCCGCATAGCAAGATGCTGCACAGATATCGGGCAATATCCGGGAGCGAGATTGCGAACGTACCGAACGCAAATAACGTCATCATCACACCCGAAACCACAATCATCGTCCCTGGCGCGGCGCCCCGATGCAATAGCAAACCGCCGAGGAGGTTTCCCAATCCGTTGCCGACAACGATGACTGCCGTTAACGCGCCCGCTAAAGTCGGGCTAAACCCTCGCTCATCGATCATGAAGGTCGGCATCCAGGTGATAACCGCGTAAAGTTGCATACCATAGAGCGCAAAGCAGGCACCGATGAGCCAAGGTCCCGCTTGCAAAAAGGCAATGCGGGCGATCTGCCATTCTGATGGAGAGGTACTCGACTGTTCGGCACTAGGACTCTCCCCGAAGACCCACATCGCGACTGTTCCCACCATCGCGACCACCGCAACGGCAAACCACAGCGCTCGCCAGCCTCCCGCGTTTATGGCCAATGGTGCCGCAAGCATCGTCAGTGAAACGCCCGCCGGCATGTACGCAGGCCATAGCCCAAGTGCCACGCGGCGCGCCCGGCCACTCGTGGCCCTACCGATTATCGAAGGAGCTGCGACCACAACAGCGAGAAAGCCAACGCCCTCGAAAAACCGGCTGATAATGAGTTGCGACGTCACTGTTGCGAAGCCTCCCACAAACCCACTGACCATCATCAACGCGAGTCCGCCGACAGCTAACCGCCAAGGATTGAGCTGGCCAGCGATTGCGCTCAGAAAGAGCGCAGCCACGGCCCCAATCGCGCTAAACATGGACGCAAGCCAGCCAGCGGTGACGATGTCCAGACCAAGCTGCGTACGAATCGAAGGCAAAGCTGGCGGTAATTTGCCGACATGGCCGGCGGCGATTACACCTACAAACAAGGCGACAACGACAACCCGCCAGTGATCTTTTGTTTTGCTCTCGACGGTCGGCGTCAACTGCATGTCGCTTTAACACCCACGATCTTTGAGAAAATAAAATGCAGCCGCTTCGAAATCCCAACTACAACCGTTGTGAGCTTTGGATCGTACCGAACCAGTCGCAAATCAAGTTCCATTGTTCTGCTGATCGTTTGAATCCTCTCCAAAAAAGGAATCCGATCGAATAGTTCGCAGGTTGGGGGATCTAACAATCGCGAACACTGCATAAAAAGTTAGAGATAAGCAAAGAATGGCGAGCCAGCCCCCTCGCGCCATCCATTCAAGCGAGCGTTGCAAAAATTCGAGTAACATGCGTCCTCTTAGCTATTTCGCTGCAGACCTTGTTGGTACTTCCTGCCCAATCGCGGTTTCTCGGCGACTTTGATGACACCCGTGCCATCTAATATCGAAGACCCGCTTGTCTAAGAGCGATCCGCCTATCCTAAGAGATAGAGGTCTCGGCAACACTGTCAAATGACGCCGCTTATCGGCATTTCGCCGCCGTAAAAACGCAAGACCAGCCACTCGGCGAGCCCCACGATCCCGTAGAGACCGAGTCCGATGACGCATAAGAGTGCAATCGCAGCCAGCACCGTCGCGGTCTCGCTAGCCCCCGCCGCGAACATGATAATGTAGCCGAGGCCGTGCTGCGCGGTGATGAACTCGCCGACAACGACGCCGATCATGGCCATTGTCACACCCACCTTCATACCAGCGAAGATGTAGGGCACGGCGTAGGGGAAACGTACCATCCGGAATGCCTGCCATTCGCTTGCGGTCAGCGATTGGCACAGCCGCAGCACCTCAGGCTTGGTGCTGACGAGGCCGGTCGCACTCGATACGACAATCGGAAAGAACGCGATGAACACAGCCACGACGATCGAGGTCGTCTCGCCGACCCCGAGCCAGACAATGAACAGTGGCGCAAGTGCGATCTTCGGGATCAACTGGAACATGATGATGTTTGGGTAAAGCGCCTCGCGGACCCACGCTGAGAAGGTCAGCGATATCGCGAGCCCGACGCCGAGCAAGCTGGCAACAACAAAACTGGCGATGCTCTCGTTGAGCGTTGGCAACGCTTCACCGAACAGGATAGCGTAATTGTCGCGTAGCACTGTCCACACATCCGATGGCGGCGGTAGCAGGACCGGCGGGATGTGCAGCGCCTGGCAGAGAATCTGCCATATTGCGATTGCCGCCAAAGCGAAACCAACCGGCAATAGCACGAGCCGCAGCACGCGCCCGTTCCCTACCGCCTCGCCGGCGTCGAGGAGGGCCATGGCCTTTAGTGCCGGCCGTAAACGCGGCGAATGCCCAACTCGGCGAGCGCTACCGCGCCATAGAGACCCACGCCGAGTGCACATAACACGCCAAGCGCCGCGAATACGTCTGCCGTGTTCAGCCGGGAGCCGGCATTCAGGATATAATGCCCGAGCCCGGCCTGTGACGAGATGAACTCACCGATGATGACGCCGACCACCGCCATCGTCATCGCCACCTTGAAGCCGCTGAAGATCGCTGGCAATGCAAACGGGAAGCGCACCAGCATAAAGCACCGCCATTCGGAGGCCGTCAGCGAGCGACACAGCTGCAATGCCGCTGGATCCGTCCCTGCGAAGCCGACCGCGGCAGCGATGACGACCGGGAAGAAGCAGATGAAAGCGGCAAAGGCGACGCGCGACGTGCTGCCGAATCCGAGCCAGATCACAAAGAGGGGCGCCAGCGCTACCTTCGGCACCAGCTGGAAGAACACCAGATTGGGATAGAGCGTGTCACGCAACAGCGGTGAATAGGTAATGACGACCGCGAGTCCGACTCCCAGAACCGCCGCCACCGCGAACGCCAACAGCGTGTCGAGCGCGGTCGGCCCGGCCTGGCTTATCAGGACCGGCAGCGCACGCCACAGCTCGTGGGCGATCTCGACCGGGGCCGGCAGTATCACCGCCGATATCTGCAGCCGGACGGCGGCGAATTGCCATAGCAGCAGCGTTGCTGCCGCCGTGGCGATCGGCAGGACGACAGGACGCGCCCGGCGCAGGCTCGAGCCGATCGCTGGAACGCTGCGCGACGGCGCGACCGCAGGAATCTCCACGCTCACGTTGCCTGCTCTCGCCGCCGTGCGGTCGCCCCGAGCCGAAGCGCCTGCGAGCGATCGTGGCCCTCTTCGATGCGCTCGCGCAGATGGCGGCAGATCTCGTTGAATTCGCGGCTCTCGCCGAGTGCCATGGAGCGCGGACGGGCGAACGGTACTGCCAGATCTTCGACGATTGTTGCTGGCCGCTTTGTCATGACCAGCACGCGATCGGCGAGCAGCACCGCCTCGCGGATGCTGTGGGTCACGAACAAGGCGGTCTTTGTGAGTTGTTGCCACAGATCGAGCAATAATTCGTTCATTTCGTCGCGACTTATCGCGTCGAGTGCACTGAACGGCTCGTCCATCAGCAGCACTTCAGGATCATAGACCAGCGTTCGGCAGATCGCTACACGCTGGCGCATGCCACCCGACAGCTCGTGCGGCCGTTTGTGCTCGAAACCGTGAAGCCCGACCTGCTGCAATAGGCCCCGTGCGGCTTCGCGGTAATCGCTTATTGAACGCTTCAAGACTCGAACCGGGAACAACACATTGTCGAGCGCGCTCTTCCAGGGCAGCAGCGTCGGATCCTGAAACATGATGCCAATTGAGGTCCGCGGGCCAGTCATCGGCTCGCCATTGACGATGATGCTCCCGGATGAGACCGGTTCGAGGCCGCCGACCATCATCAGCAGAGTGCTCTTTCCGCAACCGCTGGGACCCAAGATCGCGACAAACTGCCCGTGCGGCACCGTGAAGCTGACGGTGCTCACCGCCTCGACTGGCGCAGCCGTGCCAGCGCCGTAAACCTTTCTGACCCCGCTCGCCTCCAGGCAGGGCCGCACCTTGGCAATTGACATTGACGATTCCCGTGGTGCCGGCGCAAGCGGCGTCCCAACCGATATCATGTGATATAAGCGCGAAATTCCTCGGAGTTCTTGCGCGCCTTGTCAAACTCGGCCTCGGAAACTTTGACGCTGCCGACAAACCGGTTGGTCATCATCGAATCCGTAGTAGGGCGTTTGTCGCCAGGCTTTGCGATATATCGCATGACGAGGTCCGTCTGCGTCTCGTAAGCTTCAGGTTCCATCCAGCCCAACCCGTTCGCTTTTATGACCGGGTTAGCGGCGACGTAAACCATGATGCCGGTGCCGACCCGGATCTGCTCGTGCGCCTGCGCCGCCAGCGCCATTTCAGGTACTTGCTTAAAGAACAAGTTCATTGCTTCGGCGGGGTCCAGCATTGTCGCCTTTAAGCCTTCGAGCATGCCGTCCACGAAAGCGGCGCAGAGTTGCGGCGCGGTGGCGACACGGTCCGGCTGAGTCAACAATACATAGCCGTAATTGACGAGACCGACGGCACTGTAAAGCATAAAATGCGCGTTCACTCCACTCGCGGCGTAGATCGGCATGATGCTGACCGCAAAGCCCGAGAGCGCATCGATGTTACGCTCGGCCAGTAACCGGTTGCGCACGTTGGGGTCCGTTTGGATGATATTTACTTTCGACAGGTCAAAGCCGGCCTTCCCCGCATAGGCGGGAAGCAGCGGAGACTCGCCCGAGGTCGCGGTCGTGGCCAGCTTGTGGCCTTCGAGATCACTCGGCTTCTTGATAGGTCCGTCGTTGAGAACGCCAATACCCATCGTCCCGTCATATTGGCAGCAGCCCAGTGCCACGATTGGCAAGCCTTTGACGGCCTGCAAAATAGCCGCCGGCGCCGCGGCCATGCCGAAATCGAATCGGCCAGTTCCAGTCGCCTCCGCCGCAGCGACAGATCCCGTGCCGCGGGCCATTGACACGTCAAGCCCGTGCTTATCCCACAACCCCATACCCTTGGCGGTGAAGGCAAATAGGTCACTGCCTTCGGGGACCCACGGCAGCGTAAATTTGATCTGCGTCTTGCTTTGTGAAAAGACGAGGCGCGGTTTCGCGACTCCGCCCGCGAGCCCCGCAAGCGCCGCGCCGGCGGACCCTAAAAGCCGACGGCGTGAGTACCGGCGCCCGACCATAAAAGCCTCCCTCAGAGCGCGATCTGAGATTGCCGATCGCGCGAACCATAAAAGGTACTAAAGGTACTGAAAATGATACTTTCCACCGCAAAATGGGTCAAGCGACGTGCGCGAGCGCCGCGAGCCTGGATCACAAGTGCCGCCGGCTCTGCGCTTGCCTTGGTTGGTCCAGAGCAGCGCGCGAGAGTCTCTAAAAACAGCAAGACCGGCAAGGCTATTGATTCAAGGCTATTGATTACAGTCTCAAGGGTTGGCCTGCGTTGATCCGCTTCCTTGACGATGGGCGCTTCTCTATGACCAATACTGCGGCTGAGCGTCAGCTGCATGTGATCGCGATTGGACGCAACAACTGGATTTTGGCCGGTTTCGATGAGCGCGTGCTGCTAACCAGTTCAATCGTCTGAGACTCAAGATCCTCCACGCGGGTGACTGCATGGGTGGATCAGGAGATACTTGAAATGGACCAGTTCGATCTCGGAACGCATACAAGGAAAATTTCCACCACGTCAGTTGAAGCCCAACGCTGGTTTAATCTCGGGCTGAACTGGTGTTTTGGATTCAACTTCGAAGAAGGAGTGAAATGCTTTCAGAAAGCAGAGCAATATGATCCAGAGTGTGTGATGGTGCATTGGGGCATCGCGTATGGCCAGAGCCCTTACTATAACCTGCTATGGCGCGAGCAGAGCAAGCAAGAAGCCAATACGCACGCTCGAACTGCTCATGAACATATTTTAAAGGCTCGCTCATTTTCGCGGCGAGCGACCGAGGTTGAAAACCAGTTGGTTGACGCCCTCGCCAAGCGATTTCAAAAGCCAGGTCTTGTTTCCTTAGAAGAGTGTAATCGTTGGGAAAATGACTATGCAGCTCAGATGCGCAGAGTTTATTACAATTACCCGGATGATCATGACGTTGCGGCGCTGTTTGTTGAGGCCCTTATAACTCGGACCGCGCGGGCCCTCTGGGATCTCAAGACGGGAGCGCCGTCCAAGAACTCCGATGCCGTCGAGGCGCTGAGGGTTTGCGAGCGTTCGATAGCGTTGGCTGATAAAGCTCGGACAAAGCAGCATCCGGCAATAGTGCATCTGCATATCCATGTGCTGGAAATGTCACGTGAACCAGAGAGAGCAGCCCGCTCGGCAGATCATCTTGCAACACTTTCTCCGGATGCAGGACATCTGAACCATATGCCCGCACATATTTATTTTTTATGTGGCGACTACGATAAAGCCAAAGTCGCGAGCGAAAAAGCGATACGCGCTAACGATAAATACGTTGATTATGCCGGCTCGCTTAACTTCTATACAGCGGCTCGATGCCACGATCTTCATCTGATGATTTATACATGCATGTTTCTTGGCCAGTATGGTCCAGCGATGGACGCAGCAAATAAGCTCCGGAGCGCCATCACCGAGGAGCTCCTTTCCATTCAAGATCGCCCAAAGCTCGTTATGACGCTGGAGGCCTACCATTCTATGCGATTGCATGTGATGGTTCGTTTCGGACGCTGGCAGCAGGCCATCAATGATCCGCTGCCAGAAGATTCGGAGTTGTATCTGGTGACTACAGCGATGCATCACTACGCCAAGGGTGTGGCTTATGCTTCGCTAAAGCGAATCTCGGAATCCGAAGAAGAGCGTCGGCTACTGCGCGAGAGTATTGGGCGAATTCCAGACGAGCGTAGATTTTGCAACAACTACGCGAAAAACGTTTTAGCGGTTGGGCAGAAAATGCTTGATGGAGAGCTGGAATATCATAAGGGCAACTATAATGAGGCGTACGTTCACTTGCGGAAGAGTGTTTCTCTCGATGACAATCTCGACTACCACGAGCCTTGGGCGTGGATGCATCCACCGCGGCATGCTCTGGGAGCTCTTTTGGCGGAGCGGGGTTACTGCGCCGAAGCCGAGGAAATATATCGCGAAGATCTTGGTTTGACCGGCCAAATTCAACGATGCGCGCAGCATCCGAACAACGTCTGGGCGCTGCATGGACTGGTTGAATGTCTGCAAAGACGTGGAGAGTTGGACGAGTTGCTAAAATTTCAAGAGAAGCTCGCACAGGCCATGCAAAAGACTGATATACCTATCTCGTCGTCCTGCATGTGCCGCATAAACGTTCATGCGACTGACTCATGCTGTTCGGCCGTAACACCTCAGCTATCGGCTCAAAGCCTACCGCATCATTGAGGGAGCGAGGTGATCTTGTAACAAGCAGCGTGAGCGATTGCGGGCTGAACCAAGCTCAATCAATTCCATTATTTGTTTCTCTACTCATAGAGGATCGACCTCGGGATAGGAGTAAGGACAGGCTACATCTGCTGTGCGTCCAAGCGGATCCCATTCCGAGAGGGTTGCCCAAATCTGTTCGCCGGCCGCCTGAGCTTCAACACGTAATCGCGCAAAATCGATTCCGGGGATGGTCCGATCCTCCATGCACAGTCTGCCATCGACTATCACCGTCTCGACGTCGTCTCCGATCCCACATTCAATCACACTCTTTACCGGATCCCGCACCGGGCCATAACGAAGAGTATTGCGACCCGAGAAATCGATAATGATGATATCGGCCAGCGCGCCCGCGCAAAGCCGTCCCAGATCGTCCCGCCCGACGGATCGTGCACCGCCCAACGTAGCAGCTTCAAATACTTCAGCCGCAGCAGCGGCGAAATAGCTGTGGCTCATAATCTTGCCCATGTAAGAGGCAGTCCGCATATTCATGATCATGTCGCGCGGATAGGTGTCGGACCCGATTGAAATATTGACCCCCGCTTCCTGATAGCTCTTCCAGCTGTCGAGCACCCTGCCCCGCCGTGCGATATTGATTGGACAATGCGAGATGGTGACGCCTGAACGGCCCATAAGTTCTAAATCGCGAGCCAGGGCATAGTTTAGGTTAGGATTGTCCGCGATGAAATTACCATGGCCGATATTGAGCGTCGGGCGAAGCAGGCCAACATCATCCAACACTTCGATCGGAGTCTTCATGTATTCGCGGACGGTATCGTGAAATTCGAGCACGCTGTAGGCCGCATGCGTAGCGACGGGCAGGTTTCGCTCCTCGGCTGCTTCGCGCGTCTGTCTAAGTAACTCGATGCTCGAAGTCTCGACCTCTCTCGGCACCAGAATGCCGCAGGTGCGGCCTGGAGCGGCGCCGACATGCTTGTCGATCCATTCCAAGGCGGTTTTCAGACCGCTCATTCCGAGTTCGTTGTTGCGAACTCGTTTCAATCCGCCCCTTTCGTCGCCGACCCATCGCCCGCAATCATAACCGGGAGCCAAATACGCCCGGATGCCAAGTTTGTTTACTTCGGCCAGTAGTGCGTCCTGAACGCGCAATTGACTCCCGAACTCAATCATCGTCGTGACGCCGTTGCGCAGGAGCTCTGCAACTGTGAAGACAGCATTGAGCTCGAACGCCGATTGTGCGCCAGCATCGCCATGCTTGAGATAGCGAGGGTCGCCTTTTACAACTTTGCCTTCTTTAGGCACGCTGATCTCAAGAAAAGGCTGTCCAAAATACATCGGGCGCCCGGTGTCCGTGATAAGCCGATGCGAGGCGCGATGGCCAGAATGAACATGAGTATCGATAAAGCCTGGCGCTACGAGCTTTCCGGCAGCATCAATGGTCCTGTCGACGCGACCGTCAAAATTCCTGCCGACGTATAAAATTTTGTTACCTTCGAAGACAACAACTCCGTCGCGAATCAAGCAGTGATGGCCGGCCTCAAAGGCTATGATCCAGCTGCCTGCGATTGCAGTGCGCATATGGCTCCCCCATCGCTTCGATGCCGCGCCAGGTGCACGTTCGGTGTAACCATGCAGCACTGCATTGCCAGCTTAAGATGATCTCGTTCAAAGTCCGCATTAAACAGTGGCTCATATTTCAAGATCATCTGCACCGCCATTTGAAGATCTCTCGCCTGACCTCCTGATGCTTGCGCGAATAAAGCTCTTACCGCATCTGGATGTTCCCTTAGGCAAGCAGATGACGCGGCTATGCCGTTGCCATAGGCATCGACTCCATGATCACGGTAATAAAACGGCTCGCATCCGCTGGATCGACCCCTTGGCTTTAGTTCTAGAATCTTACAGTTTTACCCCTGATGCCAGGAGTATGCTGCGGGCTCGAGCACGCTGCTCCTCGCTGATTACCAGACGCTCGGCGAAGTCGCGGCCCGCCGGGCGGGTCGCGTCAATCCCCATCTTGGTCACGGTGAAATTCTCCGGATCCGACGTGGGATCGAGAACGGCGGCCTTTGCACCAGGGATGAAGAAGATGTCCTTCTCTGCTCGCACGCGGGTTGCCACGGCCCACATCACATCGTTGATATCGAACACGTCGACGTCGTCATCGACAACGATTACATATTTTGTGTAAAGCTCGGTGCCTAGCGTCGCCATGACCGCCATCTGCGGCTCGCCATCAGCGATCTTTTTGAGCGAAATGAACGCCATGAACGCGCCGCAGGTCGTGTGCGGCACATGCACTGCCCTCACGTTCGGCAAAGTGCGTCGCAGCGCGTTGAGGATTTCCCCCTCGCGCGTGATGCATGAGACCAGGATGTGGTCCCTAGACATGCCAGAGATGACCGCTTGATACATCGCATCGCTGCGCATTCGCACACGCTTGGCGACAAAGACATTCTGGGTGCTCCGGTAGGAGGCATAGCCAGTGAATTCGCTGAATGGCCCCTCCGGCTCGCGGACGTCGGCGAGAATCTCACCCTCGATGATAATTTCGGCGCCGGCCGGAACCTCAAGTCCGTCGACGCCGCTTCGCGCCAACCTATAAGGCTCGCCGAATAACCCGCCGATGATTTCGAACTTGCGGGTGTTTGGTGGATAGGCATAAACCATCGAGCCCATGTAGTGCAGCGGATGCGTGCCGATGGTAATGACTGCGGGCAGCGACTTGCCTTGCTCTTCGGCGCGGCGATGGAACTCATATAGACGTCGCCGCGAATGCAGCGAGACACCGAGGCGGTTCTTGTCTTTAAGCATCAGCCGGTGGAACCCTGTAGTATCGATGCCACTGACCGGATCGCGCGCTGAAATTTGGCCAGCGGTGATATAAGGTGCTGCATCAACCGGAAATTGCAGGGTGATCGGCAGCTTTGTGAGATCAAGGGCATCGCCTTCAATGACGATGTCGTTCCAAGCCGCTTGCGCCACTATCTCGCACGGTATGTACGTCTGACAGCGCTCGCGGAAAGCGCTCGGCAAGTCTCGCGGGTCAACTCCAAGACAGGCGGCTAGAAGCCGCCGATTGGCCGCTACATTGGCCACCACCGGCATTTCGTAGCCGTTGATCTTTTCGAGAATAACCACCGGGTTTTTGTTCGAGCGCTCGAGCTCATACACAATTGCAGTCATCTCGAAGCGCGACCCGACCGTCTCCCGAATGCGCAGAAGTTCGTCAGGGTACTCGGTCTCCACCATGTGCAGAAAGCCGCGCAGGCTTTGGCGGTCGAGATTATCCATCCGGCGCATCGCCGATCCTCAAAAGACCTATGGGCTAGTTCATAGTACGTTTGAAGTAGACAGATTAGCAACTGCTATCCGTGTCGCGACACTCAAATACCGCCGATAAGATCGGGCTTCTCGAAAAGCGGTCGCCCTGGCGCGTTGCTCGACCTACTGTGCTGGATGATGAGATGATAGTATGATTAAGCTTGATTTTGGGATGGCGTGAGTGCTGAAAACATCGGCGGGTTGAACAAAAAACGGCAGATTGACGAGATGTCTGACCTTTCCAGGGCTTATGATCGCAGTCGCGTGCCGTTGTACATCCAAGTCGCCTCTGTGATGCGACGGCGGATAGAGACAAAGCAATGGCATCCGGGCGCGAAGATTCCTACTTTGCTCGAGCTCGAGCGCGAGTTTCAGGTTGCCCGCGTGACAGTGCGGCAAGCGGTTCACATATTGCGCGAGGAAGGCCTGCTGCGCTCTCAGCAGGGCAGCGGCACGTTTGCCGCCGAAAAACCGGCCGAGCGGCACTGGTTTAAGTTGGCCACCACCTGGGATGTTTTGATCGAATCGATCAAAGATAACGTTCTTAAGCGCATCAAAGTTGATCAACCTCCAAAGTTTCCGGTGCTGCGCGCCGGAGAGGGCAAGCTCGCGACGAGCTATGTATTCCAGCGAAGCGTCCAATATAAAGACGCTGAACCCTACGGGATTGTGAACCTGCATCTTGCGAAGACTATTTATAACCGAACGCCAGACACGTTTCGCCAGCATCCCGCGTTATCAGTGATTGCCGGTTTGAAACACATCAGCATCAAACATGCCCACCAAACCGTGGTCATCGGCAGTGCCGATCCAACTACGTCTGATCTGTTGAAAATCGCACTTGGTGCGCCGACGGCCGAATGTCGATGCGTTTTAATCGACCGGAACGACATCGCCATTTATGTCGCTGACATCACCTACCGCAGCGATGCCATCCAGTTGCACATTGATTTGCTGGCGCCCTCGCGTGCAACTTCTGGTGGTCCTCGAAAGAGAGCCACGACAACGATCAATCGCAAGCCTTATCGCACGCGCCGGCATGCCCAACTGAAACTGCCGTCGTGAGAACGTCCTGATAGGAAACGCATCTCTCTCGCGCCATGTATTGGCTGCGGCTTCAATCAAGGAGAAGGAGCGACAATGAGCGTCGACACTCGCCAACAACTGTTAAAGCAGATCGATGCCAATCACGAAAAGTCGATCAAGTTTCTCCAGCAGATGGTTTCAATACCGAGCGTCACCGGTGACGAGGCCAAGATCCAGAAATTCCTCGCCGACTATCTTACAAAGATAGGACTGGAGGTTGATATCTGGGAAACCGATTGGGAGGAACTGAAGAAACACCCTGGCTATATCCCGGTCGATCGCGGTTATGAAGGACGACCCAATATCGTCGCCATTTGGAAAGGCAACGGCGGCGGGCGGTCCCTGCTGTTTAATGGTCATACCGACGTGATCCCTGTCGGCAATGGTGAAGGCTGGAGCGACAATCCCTGGTCGGCTTCGATAAAGAACGGTCGGCTTTACGGACGCGGCTCCTGTGACATGAAGAGCGGTGTCGCCAGCCATATCATGGCGATCGAGAACGTGATTGAGAGCGGACTCAAGCCGAAGGGCGATATTTACATCGACATCGTCGTAGACGAGGAAATCAGTGGCCATGGCACGCTCGATACCGTGATCCGTGGCTACAAAGCCGATGCCGGAATTTCCGGAGAGACCAGCGGGCTTGCAGTGCAACCGGCTTGTATCGGTCGCATCTGGTTTGAGATCGAAATCCAAGGAAAACCCGCGGGCATCCAGCGGCGTTATGAAGGGGTGAGCGGGATCGAACTTGGCTACAAGATCACCAAGGCGGTCGAGGCGCTTGAGGCCAAGCGCGTCGCCACCATCAAGCATCCGCTCTATCCCAAGCCAATCGATTCCATACCCTGCATGATTGGGGCATTCCATTCAGGCAATTTTCCAAGCTCCTTTCCTGCGACCTGTTTATTGAAAGGCAGTATCGCCACCGTACCCGGTGAAGACCATGAGGGTGTCAAAAAGAGTTTGGTGGAGCACATCGCGCGCGTATCGGCGGAAGATCCATGGATGAAGGACCACCCGCCAAAAGTCCGCTTCGTCGGTTACGATGCGCAAGCATCGGAAATCCCGCGCGATCATCCCATCGTCCAGGTCGTGTGCAAGAACTTTAAAGAGATCACCGGTCGAGATCCGGAGATCAGCGGTCGCCAGGGTGCGGCGGATACGCGCTTTCTTAACCTCTACGGCAATACGCCGACCGTGATCTTCGGTCCGGGTTCGACGGCAATCATGCATTCCGACGACGAATATGTGAGCATCAACGATTACCAGACTGCTATTAAAGTAATGGCCCTGACCATCTGCGACTGGTGCGGCGTCGAATCGGCGTAGCGCGAAAGGTATTGTGTTTCTAAACATGGTACCTTAGCGTCACCATCCGATCTGGACAGGCGCCATGGATAGCGACAAGTCGCGAATCGCCGTCATCGGCGGCACAGGAGACCTTGGGTCCGGGCTCGCCCGTCTGTGGTCCGCTGCTGGTTATCCAATCGTAATAGGATCACGGGCGAAGGAGCGAGCGGTCGCCGCAGCCAAGCAACTGGCGTTGCAAACCGGTACCGATGTCAGCGGCGACGATAACCGCGGAGCCGCGCAGAACGCCGAAGTCGTCGCACTGTGCGTGCCCTATTCGAACCACGACAGCATCATTGAGGAAATCGCGCCGGTCATGGCTGGCAAGATTCTGGTGGACGCCGTCGTCCCCCTCGTCCCACCAAGGGTGTCGGTGGTTCATTTGCCGCCCGCCGGTTCACCGGCATTGGCGGCTCAACGCAGGCTTGGGGGCGAGGTACGCGTCTCCGCAGCGTTTCATAACGTTAGTGCCAAGAAACTGCATCACGGTCAAAAGGCGGACTGTGACGTGTTGGTCTTTTCCGACGACGGGCAGGTGCGCGCTCGGATCATCAGACTCGCAGACGTCATTGCGACGCGCGGAGTGGATGGCGGAGCACTCGCGAACGCGGTCGCGGCTGAAGCATTAACGTCAGTCTTGATTGCAATTAATCGGCGCTACAAGATCGCTGGTGCTGGCATCCGCATCACCGGTCTGCCATCGGACGATGCGCGATGAAGTCCGAATGAACTTTCCAACACTTACGCTGACTGCTTTGGCGGGGCTTCCACTCGTCAAACCCGGCGATGATCTTGCAGTCCTATTACAAGCGGCGCTTCAAAGGGCAAACATGGTGGTCAAGGACGGTGACATCCTGGTCATCGCCCAGAAGATTGTCTCGAAAGCAGAAGGCCGAATTGTCAATCTCAATGACGTTGTTCCGTCGCTTCGAGCATCAGCTCTGGCGAAGGAAGTCGAGAATGATCCGCGGCTTGTCGAGGTCATTCTTTCAGAATCGAGCGACGTGATTCGTTACCGCAAGGGAGTCTTGATCGTTGCCCACCGGCTTGGCTTCGTTATGGCGAACGCAGGCATCGACCGATCCAATTCCGGGGAGGCAGATGAGGAGCTCGTCATCCTGTTGCCCCGGGATCCGGATGGGTCGGCTGCAGCGTTGAAAGCAAAGATTGACAACGATTGCCGAGTCAATATCGGTGTGATTATTAATGACAGCTTCGGCAGGGCTTGGCGGAACGGCGTCGTCGGTGTTGCGCTTGGCGCGGCCGGGGTGCCCTCTTTGCGCAATATGGTCGGCATCCCCGATCTATTCGGCCGCAAAATGCAGGTGACGGAGGTAGCGGTGGCCGATGAAGTCGCGGCTGCAGCCTCATTGCTGATGGGGCAAGCAGCGGAAGGCCTGCCGGCGGTTCACATCCGGGGTTTCGTTTGCGACGCGCCGCCATTGCCTGCTGCGGCATTGCTGCGCCCTAAAGAACTGGATTTATTCAGGTGACGGCTGGCACACAGACAGGTCGAGTCGTTGCGTTGTGCGGCGGGATCGGCGGCGCCAAGCTCGCTCTCGGCCTATACAGTATCCTTGAGCCCGGGACGCTCACGATGATCGTGAATACGGGCGACGATTTCGAGCACCTTGGGCTGCACATCTCTCCCGATCTCGATACGGTTCTTTACACGCTCGGTGGAGTCGCCGATCCAGACCGCGGCTGGGGACGGGCCAACGAAACGTGGAATTTCTTGAAAGAGCTTGACCAGCTCGGCGGGGAGACTTGGTTTCGGCTTGGTGATCGCGACCTCGCGATGCACGTCTTGCGTACGGCGTGGCTGCGCAGCGGGAAAAGCTTGAGTGACTTTACTAGCCTGAGTGCCACTGCACTCGGCATTTCTGCGAAAATCTTACCAATGACCGATCATACGGTACGCACGATGGTCGAAACAGTCGAGGGCGATCTTGCTTTTCAGGATTATTTTGTGCGGCGGCGCTGCGAGCCAGCCGTCAAACGCATTCGTTTTGATGGCGCGGCCCAAGCGAAGCCCCCGGCAGAAGCTACTAACGCGTTGTCAGGGTCCAATGTTTGCGCGATCGTAATTTGTCCTTCAAATCCCTATCTGAGCATCGATCCCATTTTAGCGGTGCCGGGAATTCATCGCGCGATTAAGAATGCCACTGCACCGGTAATCGCTGTTTCCCCGATCATCGGCGGCAATGCCGTGAAGGGGCCGACTGCCAAGATCATGCGTGAGCTTGGCCGAGTGGTGAACACCCAAACGATCTTAACGCATTACCGCGATCTCATTGACGCGCTCGTTATCGACGAGTCAGATGGCCGCGACACTGCGGGGATCAGTACGCCGATAATGGCGACGCGGACGAAAATGGAAACTCTTGCTGATCGCATACGGCTTGCTCGGGAAGTTATCACCTACAGCAGTAGCTTCCGACAGTCGTCGTCCGAACGAACGTTGCGCGTCGCTCAATGAACTCCCGCCCCAACATATGGGCGCTGGTGCCCGTCAAGGCCTTCTCTGCAGCGAAACAACGTCTGTCGCCCGTCCTTAACGCGACCGACCGGGCACGTCTGGCGCGTGCAATGTTCGGAGATGTACTCGATGTGCTTGCGCGCTGCCGTGAATATTTCGCGGGAATCATCATAGTAACTTCCGACGATGCCGCTGCTGCGCTCGCGGAACAGCATGGTTGTCACGTGGTGTCCGATCGGGTTCGCAACGGAATCAATGCGGCGATTCGACTCGGCCTTGATCACGTTCTGAAAAACGGTGGCGCAGGTGTGCTGATCCTGCCTTCCGACATTCCCCACGTCAAATGCGACGCCGTTGCGCGCGCAGTCGGCACAATTAAAACGCCCTATTCGCTGGCGATCATTAAAGCGATGGATGGTGGCACCAACCTGCTTGCCTGTGGGTCGGCAAGATCTTTGCCATTACGTTTCGGTCCGGGCAGTTTTAGAAAACATTGTGAGGCGGCACGAGAGCAACGCCTTGAGGTTTGCGCATTGCCCTCAGGTGAACTTGAACTCGACATCGACCGGCCCCAGGACCTGACGGCTTTTCTGGCGTTGCAATCGAAGACCCGTACTCACGCACTCCTCACTTCCTTGAGTAGCGCTAACCGTCGCTGCCGTACGGCGCTGCCACTCGATGACTTTTCCGACGATCGCAATCTGACCCTAGATGAAGCTCTTCGCCTGACGACTCTGCGTGACCTTGACCCTTTACTGCGGGCTGCAAGCGAACGCCGCGACCGCGCTCATGGGGCGTTGATTTCATATTCGCGCAAGGTTTTCATTCCCCTGACGCGGTTGTGTCGCGATGTCTGCCATTATTGTACCTTCGCGCGACCACCCCGCGAACTCGTGCGAGCATTTCTCTCTCGAGAAGAAGTATTGGCCATTGCCTATGCCGGTCGCGACAAGGGTTGCAAGGAGGCATTGTTCACGCTTGGCGATAAACCCGAGCTACGCTATCGCGAAGCCCGCGACGAGCTGGCGCGACTTGGGCATTCGAGCACGATTTCGTACCTCGCGGAGATGGCTCGCCTGGTGTTTGAAAAAACCGGCTTATTGCCTCACGTCAACCCGGGGCTGCTCGATGCTGATGATCTCAGCGCTCTTCGGAGAGTATCAATTTCGCAAGGCCTGATGCTGGAAAGCGCGTCTCCGCGACTTTCCGAGAAAGGCGCTGCACATTACGGTTCGCCTGACAAGCATCCCGCCTCTCGACTTGCGACGATTCGTATGGCCGGTGAGCAGCGAGTGCCATTCACTTCCGGCATCTTGGTGGGTATCGGCGAGACCCGTGAAGAACGTGTCGACGCCTTGCTGGCCCTGCGTGAGTTGCATGAGACCTATGCGCACATCCAGGAGATCATCATACAGAATTTCCGTCCCAAGCCGGGCACCCGGATGGCGGACGTGCCGGCTCCGGCGCTGGAAGAGCATCTTTGGACAATCGCAATCGCACGGCTGATCTTCTCGCCGACGATGAATATTCAGGCCCCTCCCAATTTGACTCCAGGTGCACTGGCCCAACTGATCGGGGCCGGTATCAACGACTGGGGCGGGGTGTCACCAGTGACTCCAGACCATGTCAATCCCGAAGCGCCTTGGCCAAATTTGGCGGAACTCGAGCGCACGACCAACAAAGCCGGCAAAGATCTGCACGAGCGCCTCGCCATCTATCCTATTTTTGCAGCCGACCACGACACATGGGTCGACGCTATCTTCCATAAAGCGCTCCTTCAAGGCATCGATGCCGCTGGCTGGCCGCGGATTGAGGATTGGTCCCCTGGTAAAGCGGGACCGTTGCCAAGCGTAGCCCGGCGACTATCTACCCCAAGCATTGTAACCAATGATTTAGGGAAAATTGTTGATCGCGCGATTGCCGGCCGAGGCTTGAGCGAAGCTGAGATCGTGCGTCTGTTTGGGGCACGTGGCGATGAGTTTGCCATTGTGTGCGCCGCCGCTGATGCACTGCGTCAAGACACCTGCGGTAACACCATTTCCTACGTTGTGAACCGCAATATTAATTACACCAATATTTGCTCGTTCAAATGCCGATTTTGCGCCTTCTCAAAAGGCAAAACGAGCGAGAATTTGCGTGGGCGGCCTTACAACATTTCTCTTGAAGAAATCGCCGCGCGCGCGCAGCAGGCCTGGCAACGCGGCGCCACGGAAGTCTGTATGCAGGGTGGCATCCATCCCGATTTTACCGGTCACACCTATCTGGAGATTTGCCGAACCGTTCGCACCGCTGTGCCGGAAATGCACATTCACGCGTTCTCGCCGCTCGAGGTGCATCAGGGCGCGGCAACACTTGGATTAGTGATTGAGGAATTTTTGATTGCATTGCGAGAAGCCGGCCTTGGCACCTTGCCAGGCACGGCTGCCGAGATTCTCGATGATGAAGTTCGGGCCGTCCTGTGCCCCGACAAGATCAATACCGCACGATGGCTCAACGTGATGCGAACGGCGCATCGGGTGGGGTTCAAGACAACAGCGACGATCATGTTTGGACACGTCGACCGATACCACCATTGGGCTCGGCACCTGCTGCGACAGCGCGCGCTCCAGGCGGAGACGGGCGGATTCACCGAGTTCGTGCCCTTGCCTTTCGTTCACATGGAGGCACCGATTTACCTAAAGGGGAGCGCCCGGCGCGGGCCCACTTTCCGCGAAGCAGTGTTGATGCATGCCGTGGCGCGGCTGGTCTTCCATCCTCTGCTAACGAACATTCAGACATCATGGGTAAAGATGGGCCCTGACGGTGTGAAGGTATGTCTAGACGCGGGCGCTAATGATCTCGGTGGCACCTTGATGGACGAGACCATCACGCGTTCCGCGGGGGCCATTCACGGTCAGGAAATGACCCCAAATACAATAGAGAGCATCATCCACTCGATCGGAAGAATGCCGCGCCAGCGTAACACGTTGTATGGCAGCGTGCCCGATGAGCGTTATCGCGCATCGTTTAACGACTCCGCTCGCGCGGATCATTCGACCGCGATGGCAGCGTCGAGCGAGCATGGAACGCCCAACATCCGTGCGTATGCTTGATTCCTATTGTTCTAAACATAGGATAACTCTACTATCCTGGGTTATTATTGAGGTTTTCCCACGCGCGAGCAGCGGGTCCAAAATTTCAAAACTTAGGTCAGCACGATGAGTTTGTTGATTGCCCCCGACATCGTCGACCACGCTCGCCGCAATGCCGCGATCGGCCGATTGAAGGACGTTGGCGGTTTTTTGCCAACGTGGAGCGACTTAGCCGACCCGCTCACGGCAGCAAACGGCAAAGCACCAGATCTCGCCGGTATCGACCCGGACACACCGCACAGCGCCAATCTTTGGCGAGTTCACTGGTTCAACGCCTCCGATCGCAAAAGCAAGCTAGAAACGCCGGTCCATGTCGTGCTGCCTCCGCAACTCACGGGCGTCCAGGCGCCCATTGTTGTTTTGCTCGGTGCAAACTTTCCATTAATCGGCGCTCACAAGGTGCTCGCCGCTTACGGTTGCTTGGTACCCCGACTCATCACTGGCCTATTTGATCCAACCTGTCAGCGCGCGGTTTGGCCATCCACCGGGAACTACTGTCGCGGCGGTGTTGCAATCTCGCGTATTCTCGGCTGCCGCGGCGTCGCAGTCCTTCCTGAAGGTATGAGTCGTGAGCGTTTCGACTGGTTGCAGAAATGGGTCGTCGATGCGGCCGACATCGTCCGCACCCCAGGCACCGAGAGCAACGTGAAAGAAATCTACGACAAGTGCCTAGAGCTTGGTCGCGATAAAAACAACGTCATCCTCAATCAATTTTCCGAATTCGCCAATTATCTGGTGCATTATCGCTGCACCGGTCATGCCGTTGATCACGTATTCCAACACCTCAAGCAGAACAACACGGAATACAAGCTTGCCGCGTTTGTCGCAGCGACGGGTTCAGCAGGCACGCTCGCCGCCGGCGATCATCTCAAGAAGCTGCACAACGCGAAGATTGTTGCGGTTGAGGCGGCCGAGTGTCCGACGATGCTGTGTAACGGATTCGGCGAGCACAACATCCAAGGCATCGGTGATAAGCACATACCTCTCATTCACAATGTGATGAATACCGATGTCGTGATTGCGGTGTCTGACGCGACAACAGATGCATTAAACCTACTTTTCGGCGATCCATGCGGCCGCGCTTATTTGAGTAAACGGCGAAAGATCGATCCTGATCTTATTAAGCATTTCGATGATTTCGGAATTTCCGGTTTGGCGAACATTGTCGCAGCGATAAAACTTGCCAAGCGGCTTGGTTATGGCAGCAATAATGTGGTGATGACGATCGCGACCGACAGTGCGGCAATGTACCGGAGCGAGCGTGAAGCCTACCGGAGCCGGAAATATCCGAAGGGATTTGATGAGGTCAATGCCGGCGAGGTCTTTGGTCAGCACATTGATGGCATTGCGGATGATCGCGTCCTTGAGCTCACCCACTTGGACCGCAATCGGATTTTTAATCTCGGCTACTTCACCTGGGTCGAGCAGCAGGGCGTCTCGATAGGTGATTTCGAGAGCCGCAGAAAACAGAATTTCTGGGACAATTTGGCCGACACAATTCCAGAGTGGGACCGGCAGATTGAGCTTTTCAATGCTGAGATTGGACGCAACACATTGGCATGAGTTTTGTCAAACCATACGAAACACTGCGCAAAGAGCTCGCCGAGCGCGACCGTAGTTTGCGCGAGAAAGTCGTCGCCCTCGAAGATGTTGCTTCTTTTGTACACGATGGCGACACGGTCGGGATCGGCGGCAGCACGATGTCGCGGACACCAATGGCTCTGATCTGGGCGCTGATTCGCGCAAAGCGCAAGAAGCTCAAATGCTGTCGCTGCATAACGTCGAGTGACGGCGATCTGCTGTTCGCCTCGATGGTGTCGGATCATATCGTCACGAGCTGGTTCAGCCAGAGCATCCTTTGGGGCGTGTCCAAGGTAATGCGACATTACGTGGAGACCGGGAAAGCGCAATTTGAGGAATGGAGCCATCTCGCAATGGGGATGCGGCTACGGGCAGGCGCGATGGGCGTACCCTTCATGCCAATCAGGCCCATGCTGGGTTCCGATGTTTTGAAGGAGCGTCCTGAAGCAAAGGAGTTCGATTGCCCGTTTACCGGTGAAAAACTTTTGCTGGTGCCAGCGCTCAATCCCGATGTGGCCTTGATTCACGTGCAGCGGTGCGATCCTTACGGTAATGCGCAAATCGATGGTCTGCAGTTCATGGACATTGATCTGGCGTTGGCGGCAAACAAAGTTATTTTGTCGAGTGAACGCATTGTAAGTAACGATCAAATTCGCCGGTCGCCGGACCAAACAAAAATTCCGTTCTTCACCGTCGACGCGATCGTCGAGGTACCGTACGGAAGCGCTCCACATGAATGCTACGGCGTTTATGAGCCGATGATCCGGCACATGGAATATTACGTAAACCTGGTCAACAAAGATCCAATCGGTGGAATCAAAGAATACCTTGACTGTTTCATATACCAACCGAAGTCCTGGTCGGAGTTCCTCGATCTAATAGGGCTGGAGGAATTGCTGACCGCTACACGCGCGGGAATTTCGATCTATGACGCCTAAGTACAGCGCCAACGAACTTCTCGCGATCTTAAGTGCTCGCCAGCTCAAGGACGGCATGGTCGTGTTCGCTGGTGTTGGAGTTCCGTTGCTTGCTGCAACATTGGCGCAGCGACTCCACTGTCCCGGTCTCACTATTCTATTCGAAGGCGGCGTTATCGGCGCGTTCGTCGAGCCCGGTAAGCTTCCCCCTTCGACCAATGATCAACGTTGCACTGTGCGCGCCAATATGGTGCTCGGTAGTGCCGAGGTACTGCTACTGCTGCAGCGCGGCTACGTCGACATTGGCTTCATGGGCGGCGCGCAGATCGACCAATATGGAAACTTGAACAGCTCGTTTATCGGTGATCCTAAACAGCCGAAGATCCGCCTGCCCGGCAGCGGAGGAGGTAACGACATCGCGAGCTTGACGAACATGATCGTGGCAATGAAGCACGAAAAACGGCGTTTCGTGGAAAATGTCGATTTCATTACCAGTCCCGGTTGGATTAACGGCCACGATACGCGGCGCCAATCCGGGCTGCCGCTTGGCGGTATGCGGCGCGTGATTACTGAACTCGCAATATTCGATTTCGATGCCAGAACGCGGCGGATGAAACCGCTCGCGCTCAATCTCGGCGTCACCGCCGAGCAGGTACAAACCAACACCGGGTTCAAGCTTGATTTCGATTCCGATGTCGGCGTTACAGAACCGCCGACCGAGCACGAGTTGGCAACACTTCGCGCGCTTGATCCCGAGCGGCTCTACATTGGCTAATCCCCCTCCCCGCAGGAGAACAGAATGACGAGTCTGAGCAAGACATTCGGCATTGCCGTACGCAATTTTACTGCTTACCCCGAAATGCCGGACGCGCGTGCGCTGGTTGAGTACGGCGTCAAGATGGAAGCGCTTGGCTTTGACTCGATTTGGGTATGGGATCACGTCTTGCTCGGTGTTGAACCGAATTTTCCTATTATCGAGTCCCTCACTTTACTGACGGCGATCGCGGCCAGGACTAACAAAATCAAGCTCGGCACCGGTATTTTGGTATTGCCGATGCGGAATCCGGTAATCCTCGCGAAGCAGCTTGGCAGCATGGACCTGATCTCAGGTGGACGTTTGATAATGGGCCTTGCTTCCGGCTGGTACAAGCGCGAGTTCGACGCAGTTGGCGTTCCATTCGATAAGCGTGGGAAAATTATGGACGAGAATCTTGAAATCCTAAAACGCTTCTGGACCGAAGACATGGTCAAGGGTGAGTGGATGTTTCACAAGATTCCGGCCGGCGTTATGTTTCCAAAGCCGGTGCAGAAGCCGTATCCTCCACTCTTGATCGGTGGCTATGTTGATCGCGTGCTAAAGCGCGCCGCGGTGGCCGGCGATGGTTGGCTGACTTATTTCTATCGGCCGGAAAGCTTCGCAACGTCGTGGGCCAAGATACGCAACTTCGCCAAAGAGGCCGGCAAAGACCCCGATACCTTGCTCAATGCTTCACAGCTGCCGATCCGCATTGGAAAATCACGTGCTGCGATCGAAAGCGAAATGATGGAATGGCTCAGCAAGGAATGGGACTATGCGTCCTGGAGCGAGTCGACCAAGGAGAGTGCCATCATGGGAACGGTTGACGAGTGCATCGAACAGTTAAAGGCGCATCTTGCGGTCGGTGTCCAGAAGCTGATCTTTGTGCCCTATCGCTATGAAGCAGACCAGATCGGGATCATTGCACGCGACATTATTCCGCGCCTAAAGAACGCCTGAGAACGCGTTTATTCGTTCCAGCGCGCGGCGCCTTGCGACCGCCATATCACGACCTCGTCGAGCGGCAGACGCTGTCGCTCTCTGCCGCAGTCAGCCGGGATGCCGATCGTCAGCAGCATCTGCGCGATCCATCCGCGCGGAAGTTTCAGCACTTGGCTGACCGTTTCCGGACAAAACAGCGGGGCGCACATAATGCAGCCGCCGAGTCCTTCGCTTTGCGCCGCCAATAGCAAATTCTGCGCCGCCATTGCCGCGCTTTGCACCGCCATAAGGTTCTCAGCCTGGCTGCGGCGGCCGTCGCGATACCGATCCATGTTCCGGACGTCGATGCACAGGACAATCGCAACCGGAGCGCCTTCGATACGCGCGCGAGAGCGCGTGACGTCAGCTTCGATCGCTGCACTTTCATCGCCGTCCGCCACACGGTCCTCACGCAGGCGGTCGCCCATTGCCCTTGCAAGCTCACGTTTGCCTGCGTCGTCTTCGATCACTGCGAATCGCCAGGGCTGGCGGTTATGCGGTGATGGCGCCCTCGTAGCAGCGTGAAGAAGTCGTTCAATCACCTGGCGTTCTATAGGCTCAGACCGGTAGCGGCGAATCGACCGGCGCGATCCAATCGAGACTGTGAGTTTTCGTTCAATCGTCACGCTGGACAGTTCTCGTCACAGACTCGTCGGGAGTGCATAAAGCTAGTCTAGACCCAGCATAACGCGGAGTATCGTGAGCCTGTCAATTGCAGTTTTGGGGGTGACACTGGCGTAGCCAGTTGGTAACGTGGGCACAGAAACTTCGAACAAAAAGGATCGACGACGCACAATTAATCCCCTTGCGGGAGAGACCGCTTCAACCGGCGCCGAAGGAGCAACCGCCCCGGAAACTCTCAGGCACAAGAACCGCAAGGATTTGTTACACTCTGGAGAGAGGCGCTCGTGCGCCCGCCGACGGGATAACACTCTCAGGCAAAGTGGACAGAGGGGGCACCGAGTTCTGGCCCATGGGCTATAGACACGGTGCCTCGCATGCATTCTTTCTCGATCTTGCTGCAAGAATTTTACGGGTTTTTCGGAGGTCCGCTAGGCCGCGGTCGTGCTCGCTATGACGCGGAGGCACGATCATGAGCGCTTCGGTCACGACAGCGATTAAACGCACGCCGCTTTACCCGCTTCACACCGAACTTGGTGCATCGATGGCCCCGTTTGCCGGCTATGAGATGCCGATGCGTTACCCTGCCGGCATTCTCAAAGAGCATTTACATGTCCGAGCAGCCGCAGGCCTTTTCGATGTCTCGCACATGGGGCAGATCGAAGTCCGGGCAAAAGACGGAAGCAGCGAGAGCGCGGCACGCGCACTTGAATCCGTTGTTTGCGCCGGCATCCTCGGCTTGGCAACCGGCCGGCAGCGCTACGCGTTGTTGCTCAATGATAACGGGGGCATCCGTGACGATCTGATGATCGCCAACCTCGGAGACCGTCACATCATCGTGGCCAATGCGGCCTGTAAAGACATTGATGAAAGTTATTTGCGTGCGGCACTATCAGGGAGCTGCGAGGTCAAGTCCCTCGATGATCGCGCGCTGCTCGCCCTGCAAGGTCCATTGGCGGAAGATGTCCTTGCTGACTTGATGCCGGACGTACACGGAATGCGCTTCCTCGATGTGCGCACGGTTAGAGCGCTTGGTATGGACTGCATCGTGTCGCGTTCCGGATATACGGGTGAAGATGGGTTTGAAACCAGCATTCTATCTGATCGTGCCGAAGATTTCGCGCGCAAGCTGCTGCGAAACCCGGCAGTTGCAGTGATTGGGCTCGGAGCGCGTGACACCCTGCGGCTAGAAGCGGGTCTATGTCTTTATGGCGCCGATATTGATGCCACGACCACGCCGATCGAGGCAGATTTAGAATGGAATATCCCGGCCTCGCGCAGGCGCGGTGGCAGCCGCCCCGGAGGTTTTCCCCGGCGCAGACATTATTTTTGACCAACTGGCCAATGGAGCGCTGCGCAAACGCGTGGGGTTGCGTCCGCAGGGTAGTGCACCGATCCGCAAGGAAGCGCGTCTATTTGCCGATCACAAATCCGAATCTGCGATTGGTGTCGTCACGTCGGGCAGTTTCGGTCCGAGCGTGAATGCGCCGATCGCAATGGGGTATGTCACTGCACCAACCGCAGCGGCTGGCTTGCCCATCTGGGCGGAGCGATACGGCGAACGGATATCAACCATGCTGGCGAAGCCCGCAGCGATTACACCTCACTACCGACGCTGATCAGCCGGGAGATTGCCCTATGCTGAGGTTCACATCCGATCATGAGTGGATTTTGGTAGAAAACGACTGTGCGACAGTCGGCATCACTGCTTATGCACAAGAGCAATTGGGTGACCTCGTATTCGTACAGCTGCCAAAGATTGGCACCGCACTGCAAGCTGGCGGCGTCGCAGCCGTCGTCGAATCCGTAAAGGCCGCCTCCGAAGTCTATGCGCCGATCGACGGCGAAGTCATCGCCATTAACGACAATGTCGGCCGCGATCCTACCCTCATCAATTCTGATCCGATGAACAAAGGCTGGCTGTTCAAACTGAAAGTAAGCAAAAAAGCTCAGTTCGATAGTCTTTTGGACGAGTACTCTTATCGATCAACCATCAACGGCCCGCCCCAATCTTAGGCTTATCACCGATCACCCGTATCGCCATGTCCTTCTCATCATCCGGCGCCTCCTCCTTCGTAAGCCGCCATATCGGCCTCTCAGACGCGGATATCAATGACATGCTTGCCATCGTTGGCGCCGGTAGCCTCGATGAGTTGCTTGCGCAGACGCTGCCCGAGGACATACGACAGCGGGCACCTCTTAATTTGCCGCCGGGGCTGTCGGAATCGCAAGCGCTTGCAAGAGCGCGAGAATACGCATCGCGCAATGTGGCGATGACTTCACTCATTGGACAAGGCTATTACGGCACGGTTTTACCGCCTGTCATCCAACGAAACATTCTGGAAAATCCCGCCTGGTACACCGCCTACACTCCCTATCAGCCAGAGATCAGCCAGGGGCGCCTTGAGGCGTTGCTGAACTTTCAAACGATGGTTGCCGATCTTACTGGCCTTGAGGTTGCTAACGCCTCACTCCTCGACGAGGCGACTGCCGCTGCGGAAGCTATGGCAATGGCGCAGCGCATTCGCGGTGACACGCGCAGTCGATTTTTCGCCGATCGTGACTGTCACCCGCAGACCATTGCGGTGATGCAGACGCGAGCCGAGGCACTCGGTTGGGAGCTGAGTGTGGGGGACCCCTTCTGCGACCTGGACGCCTGCCAAGTCTTCGGCGCGATCCTGCAATACCCCGGCACATACGGCGAGATTCACGACTTTCGTGAGCTGATTGCCAAGCTCAATGCGGCAGGCGCAATCGCTGTCATGGCTGCGGATCCGCTCGCTCTCACGCTTTTGACGCCGCCCGGCTCACTTGGTGCTGACATCGCAGTCGGCTCGACGCAGCGGTTCGGCGTGCCAATGGGTTTTGGTGGACCCCATGCAGCCTACATCGCGACCAAAAGTGTCCACATCCGCGCACTGCCCGGCCGACTGGTCGGTGTCTCCATTGACGCGCATGGCAACCGCGCATTGCGGCTGGCGCTGCAGACGCGCGAACAGCACATCCGCCGCGAGAAAGCGACCTCGAACATCTGTACCGCACAAGTTCTGCTCGCTGTCATTGCCTCGATGTACACTATCTTTCACGGCCCGGACGGCCTTACCGCGATTGGGCACCGCGTGCACAAATTAACGTGCATGCTCAAGGCAGGCCTTGGCGCGCTGGGTTGGATCGTTCAGCCAGCCGCACCGTTCGACACACTTACAGTTGAAGTGGGTGACGAGCGCCAAGCGCTGCTCGAGCGAGCGCGTCGAAACGGGCTAAACCTTCGCAACATTCCGTTACGCCACGGCGCTTCCTGTATCGGCATCAGCTGCGACGAGACCACAACCGAGGAGATTATCGAGAAACTGTGGATCGTCTTCGGCGGTACACCGAAACAAGCGGCGCTGCGTCGTCTAGAGCTTGCGGGCACCGATTTCGAAATGCCGGACAGTCTACGCCGGACCAGCGAATTCCTTACGCACCCGATATTTCATCGGTACCGTTCTGAAACCGAACTGTTGCGCTACATGCGCGCATTGTCTGACCGCGACCTCGCGCTCGACCGCAGCATGATTCCGCTTGGTTCCTGCACTATGAAGCTGAATTCTTCTGCGGAAATGATGCCGATTACTTGGCCGGAATTTACCAATCACCATCCATTCGCGCCGCGCGACCAAGTCAGCGGCTATCACGCCATCATGGCTGAACTCGAGACCATACTGTGCGAAGTGACCGGCTATGATGTCATTTCGTTCCAACCCAATTCGGGAGCGCAAGGCGAATATGCCGGCTTGCTCGCGATCCGCGCCTATCATCACAGCCGCGGACAAAAACAGCGGAACATCTGTCTCATTCCAGCCTCCGCACACGGGACGAATCCGGCGTCAGCGCATATGGCAGGAATGCAGGTCATCGTGGTGCGCTGTAGCAGCGATGGAAATATCGATGTCGACGACCTACGGGCAAAGGCCGATTTCCACGCCGCTCGTCTGGCTGCCGTCATGATCACCTATCCTTCGACCCATGGTGTTTTCGAGGATAGCGTCCGCACGATCTGCACGATCGCGCATCAGTGCGGCGGCCAAGTCTATCTCGATGGCGCCAATTTGAACGCGCAAGTCGGGCTGGCCCGCCCAGGCGATTATGGCGCTGACGTCGGTCACATCAATCTGCACAAGACGTTCTGCATTCCCCATGGCGGCGGCGGCCCGGGCATGGGGCCGATCGGGGTAAAGGCGCATTTGGCGCGATTCCTGCCCGGACATCCTGAATGGCCAGATGGCCCCGACATCGTCGGACCGGTTTCCGCGGCCCCTTACGGCTCGGCGCTAATTTTGCTGATCCCCTGGCTGTATAGTCTCCTAATGGGTGGCGACGGTCTTACTCTGGCGACCAAGGCTGCCATTCTCAACGCCAACTACATCGCGCGGCGGCTCGATCCGCATTACCCCCTGCTTTATAAAGGCGGCGCCGGCCGCGTTGCGCATGAATGCATCATTGATCTGCGGCATCTGAAGGCTAACGCCGGGATCACTGTGGACGATGTAGCCAAACGGCTCATCGATTACAGCTTCCATGCTCCAACGATGAGCTTTCCAGTCCCGGGTACTTTCATGATCGAGCCGACAGAATCAGAATCGAAAGCGGAAATCGACCGTTTTTGTCATGCGATGATTTCGATCCGTGCAGAAATTCGCCGCATTGAACGCGGCGAGCTGTCCCGCAACGACAATCCGCTAAAAAATGCTCCGCATACCGCGCTTGATCTCGTCAACGATCAATGGAACCACCCCTATTCGAGAAAGGAGGCTTGTTTCCCGGCGCTCGGCTCGGCCAAGCACAAATATTGGCCGCCCGTCAATCGAGTCGACAATGCCTTTGGTGACCGCAACTTGATGTGCACGTGTCCGCCGCTTGATCAATATGACAATGCTGCCGAGTAGATCGACACTCGCAGACGTCCGATTGAGACGGGTCCGACCCTCAGCACGAAGCGGTGCAAAGAGTTAACCTCACGGCACGCTAGCCGACTGCGAACGCAATAACCTCGTTGGTATGGACCGAAATGCCAACGCGCGAGCCAATCGGCCAAGCTGTAATGGCGTGAGGTTCAGACAATCGCACTAGCAACCGCCCGCGGGTCGAGTCTACGCACTCGACGTGAAAGTCGACGTGCCCCCCGTGATACACCCGCGAAACGATAGTGCCGTTAGTCGCTGAAGGCTCGCCTGCTCGGGCGAATCGTAGTTGTTCGGGTCGAATAAATAAATCCACCGGCGCCGAGATCGGGGCACCCTGCAGCGAAGTCGACGGCACGGTTATCTGTACGGACCCTAACGTCACGGTCGCATGTGTTTTGTCGATACCGACAAGCTGGCCGCGCAAAACGTTCGCGTCGCCAATGAATGATGCAACGAAACGCTCGCTTGGGTTCGCATAAACAGCATCAGGTGAGCCGACCTGCCGGAAGTGGCCTTCGGACATGACGGCAATGCGATCGGATAGGCTCAATGCTTCGCTCTGATCGTGAGTCACGAATATCGTTGTCAACCCCAGCTTGCGCTGGATTTCGCGCAGCTCTATTTGCATCGAAGCACGCAGGTGCTTATCCAGCGCAGAAAACGGTTCGTCCAGCAATAGCACTTTGGGATTGATGACGAGGGCACGGGCAAGCGCCACGCGCTGCTGCTGACCGCCGGAGAGTTGTCGAGGTTTGCGATCTTCCAATCCGGCGAGCTTCACCAATGTCAGCGCCTCCGCGACGCGGCGCGATACTTCTTGTTTCGGCAGGTGACGCGCCTTCAAACCGTAGGCGATATTGGCCATAACCGTCATGTGAGGGAATAGCGCGTAGTTCTGAAACATCATGCCAATCCCACGCTTGTAAGTCGCAATATCATTAACCAACTCTCCGTCGATCAAAATCCGACCACGATCGGGGCTGAAGAAACCAGCGATCAGATTTAGCAGAGTCGTCTTTCCGCAGCCGGACGGTCCGAGCAAAGTCATAAACTCGCCACGCCGGACTGTGAGCGAGACGTCGGATAACGCGGCAACGTCGTCAAAACTTTTGAACACCCGCTCAAAGCATACGGCGATATCGCCGTCCTCCGACATCGTGCTGCCTGGTTGCGGCACCATGTCAGTGGTCGCGTTCAATGTTGAGGACTTTACCAAGGCCGAGGAACACATTTGCAAGCGTCAACAGTGTTCCAATGCCGGCGATATAGATCACCGACAATGCGGCCATCGAGGGATCGGCATATTCGCGCACGTAATTATACATTGCGACCGGCAGGGTCTGCGTTCTTTGGCCCGTAACAAACAAGGACGCAGTGAATTCGTTAAAGGAGAGAATGGCGGCAAACAGCCAGCCACTGACGAGCCCGGGCAGGAGCAGCGGCAGCGTCACAGTCAGAAGAACCCGGCGGGGCGACGCGCCGAGGCTTTCGGCGGCCAGTTCGAGCCGTCGATCGAAATTGCGCAGCGATATGTAAACGCTGCGCAAGACGAAAGGCAGTACCAGGGTGACATGACAGGCGACTACGACGCCGTATGTGTTTATCAGGCTGACTTGCACCGCGAGCACCAAAAAGCCCAAGCCGACTGTGAAATGCGGCACGAACAGCGGTGAGATCAATATGCCTTCCATTAAAGTCTTGAAGCGGAATTCATAACGATCGATCGCAAAAGCGAAAGCTGTGCCGATAACCAGCGCAATGCTTGCACTCCACGGCGCAACGATCAACCCGTTGCGGAAGCCCGATCGGAAGTCCTGATATGCAATGGCGTTTACGAACCAGCGCAGCGAAATGTTCTGCGGTGGAAATGACAATATCGCTTTGTCGTTGAATGCCGCTATGGTCACGACCACCGCCGGCAGCACAAGAAAGCCGAGAATGATTAGAACGACAAAAGCGCCACAAAGACCGAGCAGCCGCTGCCAGCGTGAGCGTGGCATTTCAGTATGGTCCAATTTTTTCGAGGGGTCGGGCTGCTATTCTCAATAGCGACAGGACCCCAATGGTCAGAACGGCACCGGCAACGCAGAGGCTTGCGGCAAAGGGAAAATTGAAGCTGGCGAATCCAAGCTGATAGACCAAATTCGACACCATGTTGACTCGGCCGCCGCCGATCAGTTGCGGCGTCGCAAATGCGCTAAAGGTCCACGCAAATGCGGTCGTAAATCCGGCAATGATGCCCGGCATCGAGAGCGGCAAGGTAACCGTGAGAAACGCACGAATTGGTCCGGCGCCAAGGCTTTCGGCTGCCCGCAGATAGCTGCGATCGATATGCGCGAGCGCGGCCGAGAGCATGATCACCATGATGGGAATTGTTACATGGACCAACGCCACCACAACGGCAGATGTGGTAAACATGAATTGAATAGGTTTGTCGATCAGCGCGAGCGTCAACAGGATCGCGTTGATGAAACCGTTATTGCCAAACACGATAATCCAGGAATACGTACGCACCACCTCGCCGAGAAACAGCGGCGTGATGACAATGATCAAGATCCCTGACTTCACCAGTGGATGTCGGACGTGCACCAGGGCATAGGCCAATGGATAGCCTACAAGCAGTGTGCTGAATGCAGTCAGAAAGCAGATCCAGACAGTGCCAATAAAAACACGTGCATAAAAAGGCTTCAACAGAGCCGTGAAATTCGCCAGTGTTAGGCTCCCCGGCGTCAGCGAGCCTGGGATAAATTCACGTACGCTGAACTGAAGCACTGTGGCCATTGCGGCGATGTAAATCACCGCGCAGAGAGCGCCGGGTGTTACGAAGGCGCGGAGAAACGGCTGATTCTTCACCAGTTGCCGGCCAGGCATAGTAGACGCGCAATCATTCTCGCGTCAGTTCATGATGTTCTCGGAAAACCACTTGCGCCATTCCGGCAGTTTCTCGGCGCGCAGCTTTGGGTCGATGATGATCTGCCGCTTCCACTCGGCTGCCGAGGTAAAGACGCCTGGAAGTTTGGCGAGCTCGGGATCAAGCTTGGCGTTTAAGACTACGGGGCTGCCCTTTTTCTGTTGCGCAATCTTCGCTTGGATCTCGGGATCGTACAGGATGTTGATAAATTTATAAGCGAGATCAGCTTTCTTTGACCCGCTCATAATGGCAACCGAATCGACCCCGAGAACGCCGCCCTCGTTCGGAATCGTCACTGTGATGGGAACGCCCTGCCCGATCATGTAATACGCATTCATAGACAGAACGTCCTGCACCGGCGTCTCGCCGCTCGCCAGCAGCTGCTGGCTGTTCGCATCATCAGTGTAGAAGGCTTTAAAATTCGGCTTTAATTCCTTTAACTTTGCTTCGCCTTTTTGCCAGTGCTCAGCATCGCCGCCCGACAGGATCGCGGCCACCACTATGAGATGGCTTGGATCGAAATCCGGAGCAGCAATTTTGCCCTTCAGCTCCGGATTCCAAAGATCGTTCCAAGAAGTGAATTTGATATCTTTGATCAAATCAGTTCGGTAACCGATGGTGTAGACGTAAGCCCAGGAGCCAAGGTGATATGGACTAAACCGTGCCTCATCGACGAGGTTCTTGGCGTTCGGAATCTTGCTCATCTCAAGCTTTTCGAACAGCCCGCTACTGATATAAAGCCAGCCGACATGTGAGGTGGTAAAAGTGATGTCACTCTCCGGATTGTCTTTTGCAAGCTTCGCCTTGTTTAGACGATCAATTGTGCCGCCGGTTATATAGTCCACCGGTACGCCGGTCTCTTGCGTGAATTTTTTTGCGACCGTGTCCGCGACTAAGTCGCGCCAACTGCCGCCCCATATGCTGACGACGAGCTTTTCTTGAGCGTGCGCGGGCACTGCAATGCTCAGAGCAAAGAGCGCAAACAAGAGCCGTTTCATGTCTGACCCCCTCTATGGGTGGCAACACCAGCTAAGCTGCCAGGATAAACTGCAGCTCGTGGTGGTACTTGTCGTCACCAACTTTGCACCAGCCGATACGGATCGACAATAGGGATGGTCTTTTCTAGCATGGGTTGCTGCTGGCTTGCTCGCCAGCGCGCGGTCCTAGTCATGCCGATGCCTCAGCTTTGGTCGCAGCCACTCAATCGCTGCGGGAGATAATTGATGCAGACGCCCAGTGTGCAGCCCGGCAAACCGCATCGACCCGGCGAGCTTCTGGCGACATTAAAGCGACTGGAGTTTGGTGCGGCGGTCGCCGTCCCGGACGGTTGGCTCGGGGAATTTCTTGTCCAAATCGAGCAGGATCCGACGATTGGATTGGTGCGCGCAACCCATGAGGAAGAAGCCCTGGCAATCGCCTGCGGCATTCGACTTGGGGGTGTCCGCACCGTGCTGATCGTTCAGAATGCGGGACTGCTCAGCTCCGGGGCTGGCATGGTCTGCCTCGCTCAGCGGTATCAATTTCCAATTTTGATTCTGGTTTCCTACCGTGGGACCCCGAGCGATCCAGTATTCTATCACGTTCCTAAGGGGCGAGCGACTGAACCAGTCCTGCGTGGCTTGGGGGTCCCTTTTGCGTGCGCTGACCGCAACCGGCCGATCGGTCCTCAGGTGGAAGCGGCGGCAACTTATGCCGAAGAGGCAACGAGCCCGTTTGCACTCCTGTTGTCGCGGGAGGACATTCAATGGTGAACGGCACGCGACCGACCAGGGCCGACTACTATCAGGTGCTGGCAAACACGCTGCCGAACCAGGCACTTGTCGTCACCGCGCTGGGGAATGCGTCCTATCTGTGGGCCGCCATAAATCATCGGCCCGAAAACTTCTACGTCGAGGATGCAATGGGGCTCGCACTTCCGCTGGCGCTCGGACTGGCTATTGCGCAGCCCGGGCGGCGTGTTGTCGCGGTGGAAGGTGATGGAGCCATACTCATGCATATGGGCAGTTTGGTGACTTTGGGCGCCGTCGCGCCGCGCAATCTCACGGTGCTGCTCATCCAGAACGGCGTCCATGCTGCCTCGGGCGGCCAGCCGTTGACTAATCCTGCCCTTGATTTTTCACAGCTCGCCCGGTCGGCGGGTGTTAAGCGTGCAAAGAACGTGACTACCGTGGAAGCATTTGCATCGGCGCTGAGCGCTACATTTAGTGAAGATGGCCTGGAAGTACTCGTTTTATCGACTGCACCCGACCTTGATGTGATCCGGCCACCGATCGTATTAGATCCGGTCGGCACAAAACATCGTTTCATGACTGCAATCGGGGCGCCGCGATATATCGCAACGGTCTTTGGAGGCGGACGGCTCGAACGATGATCATGTTCTGCGCGAGATTGCGTTCAAGCCACGCGCTTGTGTGGGAGCGTCGCGCTTGATTGTGATGCTGTTTCTAAACATAATACTATCGTTCTAGCGTGCACTTTGGTCAGGATACGGGAATTGAACCTTGAGCACCTGCTCAAGCGTCGGGTGAGCAAAATCGGGAGGCAGCTATGGAGCTTCGGTACTTCCACGCAGTGACGGGTATTGCTCTGGGCGCAACTCTCATGCTTGCCCAGGTCGCAAGGGCCGAGGACGTTATCAAAATTGGCGCGCCGCTCGCGCTCACTGGGCCACTGTCGGCCGAAGCGAAGAAACAAGAAACTGTGTGGGACATGTGGCTTGCCAAGGTCAATGCCTCCGACGGCATTAAAGTGGGCAGCAAGAAAATGAGGGTCGAGCTGGTTAAATATGACTACCAGTCAGACGGCCCCCGGTCGGCCCAATTGGCCGAGAAACTTCTTACCGATGATAAGGTCAATTTCCTGCTTGCGCCTTTTGGCTCTGGGCATACCAAGATCGTCGCTACAGTTGCCGAGCGATATCAGACGCCGGTGATTGCCTGCGCTTCATCGGCCGAAAGTGTCTTTAACCAGGGATTTAAGAATCTATTTGGCACCCTGTCGCCCAACGGCGGCATGACCGACGCTATGGTCGCATTCTTTAAAAGAAAGATGCCGCAGCTTCATCGTGTTGCGGTGTTGGGGCGCGACGATGTGTTTCCGAAATCCATGGCTGAAGGCATCTCGGACGCCGCCAAGAAAGCCGCCCTCGAGGTAGTGTACGACAAGCTTTATCCGGTCGGCACGATGGATCAGTCCTCGGCCATGTCTGCAATTAAGGAAGCTAAACCGGATTGGATCTACGTTTCTGGATACACACAAGATTTAATCCTGGCACGCAAGCAGATGGCCGATCTTAGCGTGAGTGCGCCAATTATCACGATGGTGACCGGGCCTGCATACAAGGAATTTACTGAGGGGCTTGGCGATCTCGCCAACGGCATTACCAGCTCCAGCTGGTGGCATCACGCAACGAACTACCAGGGTATCGGCCCATGGCCAACAACGGCTGACTTTTATTCCGACTTCGTCAAACAAAACCACAACGATCCCGACTATGTCCATGCATCCTGTGCAGCGGCGATTATCGTGCTCGCCGATGCCATTGAACGCGCCGGGACGGTGGATAAAGTCAAGGTCCGCGATGCCCTCGCCGCTACCAATATCAACACTTTCTATGGACCGGTGAAGTTCACTGCCAATGGAATGAATCAGGTACGCGATCTTCCGATCATTCAGGTACAAAATAAAACCATCAAAGTCCTCAATCCGGCGGACCTTAAGAATAGCGAGCTTCAGCTAATAAAAGGCTGATCCTCGAGTCGCAGACCTGGTCGCGATTGAGTGAGGCTCGAAGAATTCGCCACAACGAGGATCGCGCAATGCCGCTTTTACGTTCCATGCCGACCGACGCGCTGGTGAAGGATGTGTATGCGCTTAATCCCGCGATGTTCCGGCACTGGCTTCATGTTGAAGAAGCAATTATGCGTGGTCCGTCGGTGTTCACGCCGGGCGAACGAGAGCTGATGGCGGCTTACGTTTCGAAGCTTAATAGCTGTACTTATTGCGCAAGCTCGCATTCGGAGGCTGCAGTCTTTCTTGGAATTGATCCGGACTTGCTCCAGGCCCTAACGAACGATGTAGATTTCTCGCAGATCGATCGACGATTCAAGCCGATTTTCAAATTCCTGAAGAAACTGACGCAAACCCCATTCAAGTTGGTCCAAGCGGATGCGGACGCTGTTTACGGTGCAGGCTGGGATGAGCGGGCATTGCACGATGTGATCATGGTGTGCTGCTGCTTCTCGTTCATGAACCGACTGGCAGACGGCCACGGTTTGGCTGCCGATCCGGCTCTCTTTAAGTCTCGTGCCAGGCGCCACGCCGAGGAGGGGTATCTCGCACAATACGAGAAAGAAACCAAAGTCTAGACGACTAGCTGGCGAAGAATCGACAAATGTTCAGCTTGCAGACTTTGGTGAACGGGCTTGTGCTTGGCGCACTTTACGCGTGCCTCGCGAGTGGCTTTTCGCTGGTTTGGGGAGTCCTCAATGTCATTAACATGCTTCATGGTTCTCTCATTGTACTTGGCGGCTATTTGACTTTTTTTGCCTGGCATAGCTACGGCGTTCATCCCCTGCTTGCATTGCCCGGCGTTGCGCTGCTCCTGTACGGGATCGGATATGGCACCCAATTTTTGGCGATCAACCGTGTCATTGGTCAACCAGTTCTTACGACCTTAACGCTGACGTTCGGACTCGATCTGATCCTCTATAACTTCATGAACGTCTATTACACGGCGACACCAGTACGCGTCACACTGAACCTCGGAGTGATTTCGCTTGGCGGCATTATCATGCCAGTCGACCGCCTGCTAGGGATGGTGCTTGCTTTGGCGCTTACTGGTCTGTTGTATGTACTTTTGCGCGGCTCGCGGGTTGGTCGTGCGATCATCGCGGTGCGAATGGATCGCTCCGCCGCTGCGCTTATGGGTGTCCGCGTTGAACGGATATACGCGCTGACGTTTGGCATTGGCGCGTTGATGGCAGGCACGACCGGTGTTGTATTCGCAATGGTCTACCCGGTGACCACCAATCTCGCTCCTGTATATCTCGGCAAAGCGTTTGTGGTCTGTGTGATTGGCGGGCTTGGCAGCGTGCAAGGGGCGCTAGTTGGCGGATTCGTTCTCGGTGTCGTCGAAAGTTTTGCGGGGCAGTTTCTTGGGCCAGAACACGCTCTAACGATCGGTTTCGTTTTAATGCTCTTTCTGTTGGTCGTGAAGCCGACCGGTTTGACGGGCGTTCGAGGCTTCGAGTGATTTCACTAATATCACGCTACGGTTTATTCGGCATTTGGGTGCTGGCCCTTGCAACGACTCCGCTGTGGGCGGGAAATTACATTGTTCGGCTTGCCATTATTGTTGCCATGAACACAGCACTGACGCTGTCGTGGAATTTCATCGGTGGTTTTGCCGGGTATCCCTCCTTTGCCACAGCCGCATTTTTTGGCCTTGGCTGCTACGCCGGCGCGTTGACCCAGATAGCCGGGCTACCGTTGGTGTTCGCCTGGCTCTTCGCGATGGGGTTTGTCGGCCTTTTTGCGGCGGTCCTTGGCGGCATCATTCTGCGGCTGCGCGGTCACTATTTTGCGATTGCATCGTTCGGCCTGGTCGAGGTTGTGCAGCTCGTGATTTCGTCATCAGGCAGGCTGACGGGTGGTGGCGATGGCCTCAACGTGCCTCTGCTTAGCGGCGGACCCGAGGTAATAGCGCGGGTCTTCCTTGCGGTTATGCTTATTATCATGCTCGTGGTCTTTGCTGTCACCGTCGTAATCGATCGCAACAGACTTGGCTTTGGCCTGCGTTGCATTCAACAGAACGAAGATGCAGCTGATATGGTTGGAATAGATACGACCCGCTATAAAATCATTGCCTTTGCGCTTTCGGCAATCTTCTGCGGCGCGGTCGGAGCCGCTTACGCGTCATGGACCGGCTACATTGATCCGGACGACTCCTTTTCAATCGTTCTGACCGTGAAAGTACCGGTGATGTGTTTGTTGGGTGGGGCAGGTACAGTCTTTGGGCCGATTGTCGGAACCGCCGCTTTTTTGTTTCTCGATGAAATCTTCTGGTCGAATTTTCTCGAGTACAATCGCGCAATTTTAGGGGCGGTAATCGTTATCGTTATCTTCTTGTTGCCGGGCGGCTTGCTCAATGTTCGACTCCACCCAATGCTGGCGAGCTGGGCTAAAAAGAAGGCGATAACTCGGCAACTCCCATGACCGCACTCCTCGAGCTTAAGCAGGTCAGCAAAACATTTGGCGGCGTTCGCGCTCTTAATAACGTAACTTTAAATCTTTATGAGGGCGAAATCGTCGGTTTGATCGGTCCAAATGGCGCGGGGAAAACCACGCTGGTCAACGTTATTACCGGGGTTACCCGCGCTACGAGCGGCCAGGTGCTGTTCTGTGGAAACGATGTCACTGACCAGAGGCCTCATCAGGCTGCCCGTCGCGGCTTATGCAGAACCTTCCAGATAGTTCAGCCATTTCCGCGCATGAGTGTCTTGAACAACGTCGCGGCGGGTGCACTGTTCGGTAATGTGGACAGCAAGGGCGATGTGAAACTGGCCGAGGAAATTGCCCGAGAGCAACTCGAGTTCACGGGGCTCGGCAGTAATATCGACCGCCCAGCATCCAGCCTGACGATCGCCGGGCGTAAACGACTTGAGCTTGCGAAAAGCCTCGCGATGAGACCGAAGGTGCTGATCCTCGATGAGGTCAATGCAGGTCTTAACGCGAACGAGATCGACGGCGCACTGGTGCTGATACGCAAAGTTGCCGAGCGTGGCGTTACGATATTGCTCATTGAGCACTTGATGAAGGTTGTGCTGTCGCTATCGCAACGCGTGCTGGTTCTCCACCACGGCGAACTGATCGCGCAGGGCGCCCCTGCAACACTGGTCAACGATGCCCGTGTGATCGAAGCCTATCTGGGTCATAAGTTTTTGCACCGACACCGCCAACACGGAACCCATGCCTGAACCATTACTGAAGGTGGAGGAACTTTGCGCCGGCTACGGTGAGATTCGCGTTCTCTGGGGCGTCGATTTCGAAGTTGCCGACGGTGAAATCACGTGCATCGTGGGATCGAATGGCGCGGGAAAAAGCACTCTGCTGCGAACGTTATCGGGAGAAATATCTCCGACGAGCGGCCGCATTCGATTCTGTGGGCAAGACATTACTGGATTTAAGTCCTGGCAAATTGTGTCGTGTGGTATTGCACACGTTCCAGAAGGACGACGCCTGTTCGCCGGAATGAGCGTGCGCGACAATCTGCTGCTCGGTGCCTATCTCCGCCGAGATCACACCGAGATACAACGTGACCTCGATTATGTCTGCTCAGTATTTCCCATTTTGAAGGAGCGATACCGGCAGGATGCAACAACATTATCCGGCGGCGAACAGCAGATGTGCGCAATTGGGCGCGGGATCATGTCGCGGCCGAAGCTTTTGATGATCGATGAGCTGTCGCTCGGACTGGCGCCACATCTGGTAGATCGGCTTGCCGAAGCCTTGGTCGAGGTCAACGGCAAAGGTCTGGCCATTCTTATTGTCGAACAGGATGTGATGGTCGCATTCGATATTGCCCGGCACGGTCTAGTGATCGAGCGCGGCCGTGTAGAAATTTCCGGTCCGACGCAGTCGCTTGCCCAGGATCCCGCGATCCGACAGGCCTATTTAGGACTGTAACATGCCCATGCTCTGTCCATAGGGCTGTCGCCAACATTGTACTATGGTTAGCATCATAATATAAGGCAGCTGGACTCTCTCGGCAGGTTGCAGGGCGGGATACGGCTCTTCATGAAATCCGGCATTGGCGTTCCAGTCAAAAGAAAAGAAGATGAGAGATTCCTGTATGGCGAGGGCCAATATATCGCGGATCTGCGTCTTCCCGGGATGCGGGAAGTCGCTTTCGTCCGCAGTCCTGTCGCCCACGCGCGCCTCAAGGCCGTCGTAGTTCCTGACAATCTCCGTTCGTCGGTTTTCACCGCGCGCGATTTAGATGGTGTGCAGCCGATCAAAGCGGTATCGCCGCTTCCGGGTTTTCAGGCATCCGAGCAACCCGTATTGGCCAAAGATAAGATTCGACAGGTGGGCGAGCTCATCGCCATGTGCGTCGCGGACACGCGCGCCGAAGCGGAAGACATCGCTGCGCAAGTTTCGCTGGAATACGATGAATTGCCGGCTATCGTGGATATGCTGGAGGCCCAGAAGCCAGAGAGCATTCTGGTGCACGACACAGTCAAAGGCAACGTCTATCTTACCGTTGGTTATGATGGCGACATTGAATCCGTTGCCAAAACCGCGCCAATCAAGGTTAGCCGCGAGCTGCGCACAGCACGGCAAGTTATGTCGCCAATCGAGTGTCGCGGATTCGTAGCTGTGTGGGACAGACGGCTTCGTCAACTGATCTTGCACGGAGCTACACAATTTCCTCACGTAGTGCGAACTGGAATCGCGCAATTTCTGCAAATTCCAGAGCTGCAGATCCGCGTCGTTTCACC
>Ga0187816_10000008_pt1 | contig 42817 bp, 38 predicted proteins | sample NC_wetland_sal_i_16_FD_132960 | JGI IMG/M metagenome (GOLD analysis project Ga0187816, IMG submission 132960) | Wetland sediment microbial communities from Neuse River Estuary, North Carolina, USA - SO4_1 | ecosystem: Environmental > Aquatic > Freshwater > Wetlands > Sediment | place: USA... | reverse complement strand
CCTCTCCCTATCCGGGAGCTGGACTAGCAAGTCAGGAATTATATTCCAAATCGTGAATATTGGGCTTCGAGGGTTAGCTTGCGGAGATCGTGCATGACGAAATTCGTTCCCAAGCCGCTCCTACGCTCACGAACACCGGTACGGCACCGGACAGGGTCAGCTGCATTTCCGACGGCGCCAGCGCACAATGTCAGATTCACACGATGACGATGGAAGGCGGGGTGATGAAAATGCGCCCCGTGGAAGGCGGCTTGGAAATCAAGCCGGGCGAATCGGTCACCCTTAAGCCTGGCGGCAATCACATGATGTTTCTCTCGCTGAAACATCCGCTCGAGCAAGGAGCGACCGTCAAGGTGACGCTGAAATTCGATCACGCCGGAACGATCGAGGTGGAGTATCCGGTGCTCGCCATCGGCGCGCCCGCGCCTGGCGCTTCGGCCGGAGGCTCGACGATGCAGGAATCAGGCGGCGCCATGCACATGCAAGGCGGCAGCATGCAGGGCGGCGGCATGATGCAGATGGACAAGCGCTGAGTCGCAATTTACCGGCAGCTCGGATTTCCGCTTACGAAGGTTCGCGGAATCCTGGCTTGATGCCTTCCGGCAGCGGCATGCGGAACGTGTTGAGGATCATCGAAACCAGCGCGTAGTAGCCGAGAATGCCGACAAGCTCGACCGTTCCGGCGTGACCGAGAATTTTGCGCACCCGGTTGAACGTCGCGGTGCCGACTCGGCGTTTGGCGTAAAGCTCTTTGGCAAAAGCGTAGATCGCGAGCTCGTCGCGCGGCGCCGATTTTGGCGCGCGGCCAGCCTGAATGTCGCGGATGGTCTGCGGCTTGACGCCCTGCTTCTCCGCCATCGGCACGTGCATGGCCCATTCGTATTGCGCCTTCCAGTGCTGGGCGGTGACGAGGATCGCAAATTCCGAGAGCCGGCCCGGCACGCTGGTCTTAAACCGCAGATGGCCGCCGAGCTTCTGCGCCAGTTCGCCGAACGCTGGCGCATGCAGATAGACCGCGAAGGGGCCCGCCAGCTTGAACTGCCCGCGCGGGCCGGAACGGATCGACTCCGCCAGCGCGCGCTGCTCGGGTGTAAGCGCCTCCTCCGATACTGCGGGCAGACGCGACGATTGCATGTTGCGCATGATGTTTCCTCCCGTTTTCCAGCGATCGAGCGTCCGTTTTGTTGCGCTCGGCGATGGCAAGGCGAATCCGATACTGAGGTTTTATTCCACTGTCGAGACGTCAACTGCAGCCGGACATCAAATGCGTCGAGAGTGTTCCTCGATGGCGAAAGCGGGTGGAAAACGAGAGAGGCTTTTGCACGGTGCCGCGGCGGCATTCGCGTTCATCCTCGATCGGTGTCAGGAAAGTCGTTCAAAGTTGAGTGGCGGCAATCACAAGTTTTCCGATGCTCGCCTAAAAGCCCCGATTTTTAACCAATCGTTAACCATCTCTGGACAGATTATTAACCAATTAGAATCATCGAAAATCGGAGAGGGGTGGTGTCAAACCTTATCGTCCAACGTCAATCGCTGAAATTTCGGGCACGCACCTATACGGCCTTCGTCTTCACGCCGCGGGCGCCGATCGCAGACTGGCTGATGGACCTCGACGCCACGCTCGAGCGTTCCAAGAGCTTCTTTACCGGTCATGCCGTGGCGCTGGATCTTTCGGCCGTGCGCCTCAGTCCGAACGGGATTGCGCATCTCGTCACCAGCCTCGAGGAGCGCAATATACGGGTGCTGGGGATTGAAGGCGTCGAACCGATCGAGGGAGCGGGTCTTCCTCCGATCCTGCGCGGTGGCCGCGGAATCCAAGACGGCGACCTGCGCGAGCCGGAGCCGGTCCCCGCCGCCGAGAGCGCTCCGCGCGGGCGTGAACAGCCGGCATCACTATTGATCGACGAGCCGGTTCGTTCCGGGCAATCGGTCGCCTTCGTGGAGGGCGATATCACCGTTCTCGGCTCCGTCGGTTCCGGCGCGGAAATCATCGCCGGCGGATCGATCCACATTTACGGCACTCTGCGCGGTCAGGCGATGGCGGGCGTCACCGGCAATCGTCGCGCCCGGATTTTTTGCCATCGGTTCGAGGCCGAGCTCTTGGCTATCGGCTCTTACTACAAGACGGCGGACGAAATCGACGACAGCGTGCGTAGCGGACCGATTCAGGCCTGGCTGGACGGTAACACCCTGAAAATTTCGGCGATGAACTAGGAACAACGAAAGGTCGTTAACATGAAGGACAAGAAATCGGCCCGCGTCGTGGTTGTGACGTCAGGCAAAGGCGGCGTCGGCAAGACCACGTCGACCGCCGCGCTGGGTGCCGCGCTTGCCCACCTTGGCGAGAAGGTCGTCGTCATCGACTTCGACGTCGGACTCCGGAATCTTGATCTGGTGATGGGCGCCGAACGGCGCGTGGTCTTTGACTTGATCAATGTGATCCACGGCGTGGCGAAACTGCCGCAAGCGCTCATCCGCGACAAGCGGCTGGAAAATCTGAACCTGCTGCCGGCCTCGCAGACCCGCGACAAGGACGCGCTCACCGAAGAGGGTGTCGCCAAAGTCATCGCCGAGCTGCGTTCGAAGTTCGATTGGATTATTTGCGATAGCCCGGCCGGCATCGAGCGCGGCGCGACCTTGGCCATGCGCTACGCCGACACCGCCGTCATCGTCACTAATCCCGAAGTGTCATCGGTTCGCGATTCGGACCGCATCATCGGGCTGCTCGATTCGAAGACTGAGAAAGCCGAGCGCGGTGAATATGTCGATAAACACCTGCTCGTTACCCGCTACCACCCCTGGCGCGCCGCCCGCGGCGAGATGCTGGCGATCGACGATGTGCTCGAAATTCTGTCGGTCCCGCTGCTCGGCATCATCCCCGAAAGCGAAGAAGTGCTGCGCGCCTCGAATGTGGGATCGCCGGTGACTCTGAACAGTCCGGCAAGCCCGCCCGCGCGCGCCTATTTTGAAGCCGCGCGCCGGCTCAAAGGCGAAACGATTCCGATGCACGTTCCCAGCGAAAGCCGAGGAATTTTCAACAAGCTGTTCGGACGGAAAGCAGCATGAAGCTCTTTAACTGGTTTAGCCGCAGCTCGGCGCCGATTGCGCGGGAACGGCTGCAAATCCTGCTCGCGCATGAGCGCAACGAGCGCCATCAACCGGATCTGCTTGGAGTTTTGCGTGAGGAAATTCTCACGCTGATTAGTCGCCACGTTTCCTTCGACCCCGACAAGGTGCAGATCAAGATGGATCGCGGCAAGTCCGTATCGACTCTTGCGGTCGATATAGAGATTCCAAACTCATTCGGCGCTCCGGGGGAGACTTCCCAACACCGCCGGCCGAGGTCAAAGCGCCTGCGCAATGACGGCGCGCGCACGATGGATCAAAGGGTGGCTTAATGCGCACCATTGCATTTCTCACGCAGAAGGGCGGCGCGGGAAAAACAACCCTCGCAGCGTCGCTGGCCGAGGTGGCGGCGACCACAGGCGAAAAAGTCATCGCGCTCGATCTCGATCCGCAGCAATCGCTGGTGCGCTGGGGTAAGCGCCGCGACGCCGCAAACGCCCGGAATAAGATCATTGTCGAACCGCTTGAGCGCGAGCGGCTGCCCCGTCTTCGCGCCATACTCGAGGGCCTTGCCAGTGCCGGCTTCACGCTCGCGATTTTCGACACTACCGGCGCCGATGCCACAACCGTCCGTCCGGTATCCGAGGTCGCCGACTTAAGCCTTCTGCCGGTGCGCCCGACGCGCTTGGATGTGGAGGCAACGGCCGCAACCTTTCGCGCGGTGTTTCTGGCCAAGCGAAAAGCCGCGTTCGTGCTGAACCAGTGCCCCTCAAGCTATCGCAGCACGCGGGCCAGCGAGGCGGCCAAGCAACTCAACTGCCTTGGAGTATTGGCTGAGCCGATGCTGTCCGCGCGCATGGATTTTCAGGATGCGATTGCCGCCGGCCTCGGCGTCACCGAATATGCCGGCGGCAGCAGGGCGGCCGAGGAAATCGCGACGCTGTGGAACTGGAGCCGCAGGCAGCTTGGCGGAGGCAAAAGCGAACCTGTTGTGGATCGACGTCGACAGGCTGCCGCGTAAGCCAACTGCGCTTCAAAAGCCTCTTGCAACATCATTCACGACCTTGAGTTTTGACGTCCCGCCGCTTTGGCATGGAGCGCCGCCATGCGCTATGAATAGTCCATGGCGCTTGCGGTGAAAGCTCTGTTTTTCGACGTGTTCGGCACGCTCGTCGATTGGCGAACCTCGATCGCCCGCGAAGCCGAGGCGCAGCTCAAGTCGAAAGCCGTCACGCTGGATTACTTCGCCTTCGCCGATGCCTGGCGCGGCGAATATCAGGGCGCCATGGAAGAAGTGCGCGCTGGCCGCATCGGTTTCTGTAAGCTCGACATTCTGCATCGGCGCAATCTCGAACTCACGCTTGATCGGTTTGGTGTTAGTAATCTCAGCGAGGAGGAAAAGCGCGCGCTTAATTTAGCGTGGCACCGGCTCGACGCTTGGCCCGACGTGCCGACGGGTCTCGCCCGGCTCAAACGCGCATTTGTGATCGCGCCGGTATCGAATGGCAATATCTCCCTGATGGTGGATTTAGCGCGGCGCAACGGCTTTCCCTGGGATGCAATTCTCGGCGCCGAGATCGCCGGCGATTACAAGCCGAAGCCGCGCGTCTATCTCGCGGCCGCCGAGGCCCTCGATCTGAAACCCGAAGCCTGCGTGATGGTAGCGGCGCATTCCAGCGATCTTGCCGCCGCCGCCGCGCTCGGCTTGCGAACCGCCCATGTGGCACGGCCGAACGAACACGGGCCCGGCCGCGGAGAGACGGCGCCTACGATTGCAGTCGATTTGGCAGTGAAGAGCGTCGAGGAGTTGGCGGCTAAGCTCGGAGTTTGAAATTTCTCTGCATGTTGCCGCGAGCGGACTACACAAAACCAAGGCGGCGTTTTGAAACCGCAAGTCCAGCGAACAAAATCCCGTTAGGCGGTGCGGCCACCGAAATAGTGCTGCCGTTCGCAAATCTTCCGCGCGGCGCGCTGCATCTGGGATTCGAAGACTTCGTTGGTGATCCGGCTCAGGAAATTCAGGGTGGCGGTCATTGGCTTGCTCCCTGTCGCTGTCGCCCCGTTAACCATGCGCAAATTACAGGGTGATCGCACGGCGGGACGTGATCGTAATCACAGGAATTCGTTTTCCATGTAAACCTTTGATCTTTAACGATAAAATGGCATAAACTTAGCCGCCGATCGGGGGATAATCGGTATAGCCGGCCGCTGTACCACCGTAGAACGTCTTGCGATCCGGTGGATTGAACGGGCCGCCGCGGCGGAAACGAACCGGCAAATCGGGGTTGGCGAGAAAGAGAACCGCAAACGATACCAGATCGGCCCAACCCGCCTCGATGACCGCATTGGCGCGCGCCAAGTCGTAGCCCTTGTTGCCCATCAGGGCGCCGCGCCACAATTTGCGGAAGAAGCAGATGTCCGGCATTTCGCCATCAGCCACCGGATCGCTGGCGGCGGGCTCGACGACGTGCAAGTAGGCAAGACCGAAGCGGTTAAGTTCGGCGACCGCGGTTGTGAATGTCGCGGCCGGATTGGTATCCGCCATGTCGTTGAATGGATTGGTCGGCGATAGCCGCACGCCGACGCGCTCGGCACCCCATTCACCGACGATCGCTTCCACGACTTCGATGAGAAAGCGGGCGCGGTTTTGCGCCGTGCCGCCATAACGATCCATCCGCCGATTGCTGCGATCGCGCAGAAATTGGTCGATCAGATAGCCATTGGCGGCATGGAGTTCGACGCCATCGAATCCGGCGTCCCGCGCATTGCGCGCCGCTTGCCGGTAATCCTCGATGATGCCGGCGATTTCCTCCGTCTCGAGCGCGCGCGGCGTGACGAATGGTTTCAACCCCTCGACCGTCATCGCCTGACCCGCAGGGGCAATTGCCGACGGGGCCACCGGAAGTACGCCGCCGGGCTGCAGTGACGGATGCGAGATGCGGCCGACATGCCAAAGTTGCAGGAACATCCGGCCGCCAGCCGCGTGCACGGCGTCAGTGACGCTTTTCCAGCCGGCGAGCTGTTCGGCGCTGTGAATGCCAGGCGTACCCGGATAGCCGACGCCCTGCGGCGATATTTGCGTGGCTTCGCTGATGATCAGTCCGGCGCTGGCCCGCTGGGCATAGTAGGTAGCATTGAGCGGCCCCGGTACATTGCCGCGGCCGGCGCGATTGCGCGTCATTGGCGCCATCACGACGCGATTGGGTAGTTGCAGCGGACCGAGCTGGAATGATGAGAAGATATCGAGGCTGCTCATTGCGGCACGAATTTAGCGGAAGACCGATTTATTTACTCGGTGAATGACGGCAGCTAGGGTGCCGCGTCAAGACTTAAAGGAGCATACATGAGCGCAAGTCCGGCCGCCGTAGAACCCGCGATGCGCGGCGCCGGCGCGGCGACACGGCTGATCGTCGCTTCGTCTGTCGGCAATGCGCTCGAGTTCTACGAGATCCTGGTCTACGGCTATTTCGCCGTGACCATTTCCAAGGTGTTCTTTCCCGCCGCCAACGAAGCCGTCTCGCTTCTGGTCACGCTGGGCACGTTCGGTATTTCGTTTCTGGCGCGCCCGGTCGGCGCGATTTTTCTCGGTGCCTACGGGGATCGCAAAGGGCGGAAGCGGGCGCTGACGCTCTCTATTCTTCTGATGACGATCGGCACCGGCTTGATGACGGTGATGCCGAGCTATAGTTCAGTCGGTCTGTTGGCACCGATTCTCGTCATTGCCGCGCGGCTCCTGCAAGGGTTTTCCGTGGGCGGCGAGTTCGCGAGCTCGACCGCCTTTCTGGTCGAACATCGGCCCGACCGCGCCGGATTTTTTGCGAGCTGGCAGTGGTCGAGCCAAGGCTTTGCCGCGCTGGTGGCGACCGGGTTGGGCGTTTTGCTGACGACCAGCATGTCCACCGACACTTTGCAGGCGTGGGGTTGGCGGATCCCGTTCGCCGTGGGTCTCTTAATCGGTCCGGTTGGCTACTACATCCGCAATCAGCTCGACGAAACGCCAGAGTTTGTCGAAGCCGGGGAGGCGCGAACGCCGCTGCGCGATCTGTTCGTCGGCCAATGGGATCGGCTTCTGCTGACGATCGGCGCCGTCGCCGCCTCGACCAGTTCGCAATACCTCCTGGTCTACATGCCGACCTATGCAATTCGGCAGCTCAATCTGCCGCAATCGATCGGCTTCACCGCGGCGGTGCTCGCCGCGGCGTTGCAGACCATTGCCGTGCCGTTTGTCGGCATTTGGGTCGATAAAGTGGGCCAAACGCGAGTGATGATCGGTGCGGCGATCCTGTTCATAGTGACGGCCTATCCGGCCTTCGTGCTACTCGGCGCTGCGCCTTCACTTGGTGTTCTGATAGCAATGGTTTGCTGGATCAGCCTTTTGAAATCGTTTTTCTCGGGCGCGCTGCCCTCGCTGATGGCCAAGACCTTTCCGGTCGCGACCCGCGTTTCTGGAATGTCGCTGAGCTACAACATTTCGGTGCCGATCTTCGGCGGGTTCGCGCCATTCTTCGCCCAATCACTGATCGATCTCACCGGCAGCAAATTGGCGCCGAGCTATTACATGATCGCGACTGCCACCTTGAGCCTGCTAGCGCTTCTAATAATGCGGCATCGGTACCGCTTGTAAATTCAGCGCCAACCTTTCATCGGTAATTCCAGCTTGCCGGTAGCGAGATTCGGCGGCCAGACTGACACATATTGCTTGCCCTTCAGCTGAATCAAGAAAGTCGAGGCGAGCGTATTCTGTCCTGTGGCGTCGAACTTCACGCCGTTATAGCCCATGATGAGCTGATCCGGCTTGAGATCGGTCGCTTGCAGCGCCGCCTGGATCTTGTCCGGTTCGGTCGAGCCGGCGCGGTTGATCGCGTCAGCGAGCACGAAAAAGCCCTGCATCCATCGCGCGCTGGTGTCGTCGAGATCGCGGCCGTATTTGGCCTTGAACAGTTGATTGACGGTGTAACTGTTGCTGCCCGGCTTGCCGATGTCGAAGGCGCTACGATTGATCGCGCCTTGCGCGAGATCGCCGGCGTTGGGAATGAAGGTCGGATCTGAGAAACCGGCGTCGTCGCCGATGATGATAGGCGGCAGATAATCCAGATTCTTCATTGCCCGGAAATAGAGAATCGTGTCAGCCGTGTAGCTGACGAAGATAACGGCGTCAGGTTGCAACGTTTTGAGCTGAATGACCTGCGCCGAAACGTCCGAGCTATTGGCGTTATACGGAACCTGTGCGGCGACGTTGATGTTCGCGGCTTTGGCGGCATCGAGGATGCTGGCCGCGACGGAGGTGCCGTAGTCGGTGTTCTCGTTGATGACGGCGATTTTCTCAATCTTCCTGCCGCTGTTTTTCAGGTCGGTGAGGAAGCCCGCATAGGCTTTGGCAAAATCAGAGGCGATCGGCGTGGTGCGGAAAATCCATTTGAAGCCACGTCCGGTAATATTTTGCGCCACCGAATCGGCGACCAGGTACGGAATGCCTTGCCGTTCCGCGACCGCCGTTGCCACCAGCGAGACCGACGAATGGTATGAGCCGAGCATCGCCACAACGTGGTCCTGGGTGATCAAGCGCAAGGTCTGCTGCTGGCCCACCTGCGGATTGCCTTGATGATCCGCCTCGTCCAACTCGATCTTGGCGCCGCCGAGATTGGGCAGCCCCGCGGTCGCGCCGAGTGGTAGTGCCTTCAGGTCGGGATGAGCCGTGTTGACGATTTCGACCCCGAAATTGACGGCGTCTTTTGCCGACTGGCCGGCGCTCGCCGCATTGCCCGTGAGTGGATAAATCACGCCGATTTTGACGTTCTCGGCGGCTGTGGCCGAGGCAGCGGCAAATGCCAAGGCTGCGGAAAGCGCGGCGGCAAAGACGAATTGGCGCTGGTTCATGAAGTCCTCCTAAAACCTTGGCGCGATTGACCGGTATAACGGCATCCAAGTCAATTCCGCAAACGTGCCTGCAAAGGCAGAGACAACATAGCCGCACCGGTCTAAGCTTTTAGCGGGCGAGGGAGACAAGCGTGGCGCTGACGCCGACTGATCTCGTTGAACGCTTTTACTATTGCGTTTGGAACAAGGCCGACGAGGTCGAGGCTCGCAAGATCCTGGATGCCGACTTTCGTTTCCGCGCCTCGCTCGGTCCCGAACTGCGCGGTCCGGAAGGCTTCATCGCCTATATGCGATCGGTTCGTGCTGCGCTTGCTGATTTCACTTGCGAGATCGAGGAGCTGATAGCAGATGGCGACTGTGCCGCGGCGCGGTTGATTTTTCATGGCCGTCACCACGGCAGCTTTTTCGGGATCAAACCAAGCGGCCAGAAAATCCGGTGGAGCGGCGCAGCGTTCTTCAAGGTGCGCGGCAGCAAAATCACCGAGCTGTGGGTGCTGGGCGACATTGAGGAGATCAGGCGGCAGCTCGAACCGCAACGCGCAGCGGCCATTTTTCGGCTATAGAGCGCGCGAATTCCGAAAGAGATCTGTATGGACGCTCCTTCGGCTTCATTGAATGCGCGCCGCGCCATGCACAGCGACAACAAGCTGCAGATCGGCTTGTTCGGCGCCAATTGCTCCTCTGGCCGCGCCGTGACGCTCATTCCCGAGCGCTGGTCCGGCAGTTGGCCGGACAATAAGAAACTGGCGCTGATGGCGGACCAAGCCGGCATCGATTTCCTGCTGCCGATCGGCCGTTGGAAGGGATATGGCGGGACGACCGATTATCAGGGCACGACGCTCGAGACGGTCACCTGGGCGACGGCGCTGCTCGCCATCACCAAGCGCATCACCGTGTTCGGCACGGTGCATGCGCCGATCTTCAATCCGGTGGTGGCAGCGAAGGAAATGGTCACCGCCGATCACGTCGGCGAGGGCCGCTTCGGGCTGAACATCGTGGTCGGCTGGAATGAGGGCGAGTTCGACATGTTCGGCGTCGAGCAGCGCGCGCACGAGCAGCGCTACGAATACGCACAGGAGTGGATCGACGTCATCAAAATGATCTGGTCAGACCGTGAGGATTTCGACTTCCACGGCAAATATCTCGATATGAAAGGCATTCGCGGCAAGCCGAAACCCTATGGCGGCACCCGCCCGGTGATCATGAATGCTGGGGCATCTCCCACGGGGCAGGCGTTCGCGGTGAAGAATTGCGACGCGTTTTTCCTACAGGCCTCACGCACCTCGCTCGAGGAGAGTGCGCAACGCGTTCGCCGCGCCAAAGAAGCCGCGCGCGCGCAAGGACACGAAATCGGTTGTTACACGGTCGGCGTCGTCACCTGCCGGCCGACCAAGAAGGAAGCCGAAGACTACTTTCATCATTGCATCGTAGAGCACGCCGACTGGTCGGCCGTGGACGGCATCCTGGGGCTGAAAAATATTTCGCCGCAGACGGTGCCGATGCAGGAATATCTCACGCAGCGCAGTCACTATGCGCAAGGCATGGGCGGCTTGCCGATCGTCGGCGACCCGGACCACGTCGCCGCACAAATCGCCGATCTGAGCAAGGCCGGTCTCACCGGTATTGCTATCTCGCTCGTCAATTACCTGGACGAACTGCCGTATTTCATCGACGAGGTGATTGGTCGGTTGGAGCGAACGGGACTGCGCGAGAAACTGCGGAATTGATGCGGTCATCCCTACGCTCACCGCTACACTGCGCCCGGAGTGACGTGAGACTATCGCTGGCTTACGATCGGCGTGCCCCGCTTCTTGTTGTAGCGGTGGATCGTCACGCGCTCCCAAACGCCGTTGACGTGATAGGGATCGCTGCGGGTAAAGGAGTCGACTGCAGCACGGTCCGCGGCGTCGATGACGAAAATGCTGCCGACCGGCGTCTCGCCGTCGTCGGCCACCAACGTGCCCGCGGTCACCACGTCGACCGCATGCTCCTCGGCGCGGTCGAGATGGATGCGATGGTCGCGGTAATGCTTGGCGCGGGTCGGCAGAATATGTTTTTTGTCGAGCGCGTGGACCACATAAAGCATGCACTATTCTAAGACACCGACCGGCGACTGCATACTGCTTCCCGGACGCGGTGCTACTGCCGCCGGCGCGAGATCACATAGGATTCATCGAAGAACCATAGCCCGCCGCGCTCGCGCAGCACCGAGCGCGTGGCATCGATGTAGCTGTTGCCGACGTCCGCCAGCCGGTCATCCTCAACCTGCGCCACATAAATTGCGGCGTTCCACGCGGCGAACAGGGTGGAGGTGCCGATCGAGTCGGAAATTTCCGACGGCAGCGTATGCATCACGTAACGGAACAGCGCGCGATTGTCGGCATAGGCGTTGAAGTTGAGGTCGCGCCCGGCCGGGCCCAGTTCGTGCTTCACCGCTTTGAGAATTTGGTGCCGATCGTGGATGAACGGATGATCGTCGGGCCAGACCCTTTGGATGATCTCCATCCCCGGATCCTGACCATGGGAGTGAATGGCGACGAGTCGTCCGCCGGATCCGAGCGCCCGTGCCAGCGGCGTTATCACGCGCTTGGCCTTGAATTCGAGCGGAGCACGCGCGCGGTAGGGCTGCGATGCGATCACCAGGTCGTAGTTGGCCTGCGTGCCGCCCGGCCTCGGAATGATTGGATCGAGCAAGAAACGATGATCCTCGCGATAGAGTACGAGGACGACCGGGCGCTCGTAAATTGGATTGCCGGTGCGCGCGCTGACGGTCGCCTTCCAATTCTCACTCAAGAACGACTCGAGACTGATGATCTGCTTCTCGAACTGATGCGCCGAATTGCCGAGCAACGGCAGCTCGTGCCAAACCAAGCTCGACGCCGCATTAATCGATTTGACCGCGAGCCACGGCGCGTCGGCATAAGCAAGATTGGTCAGCACCAACACGGTTGCCGGGTGTTCAAAGAACCGGTCTGACATCTTTTGCAGCGTGAGCCGGACGTCTTCGAGACTGATCTCCTTGCCGACCATGTAAAACGGCATGTGCGGAAAGCGATCGTGCATCGCGCGCATGACCCGCACCAGCACGGTCCCGTCGCCGACGCCGGCGTCGAACACCCGTACTGCTGGCGGTCGCGGATGGATGTGAGCGAGCTCTTCCGAAACCCGGTGTGCGACCTCCCATTTCTCGCTGCAGGTGTTGACGAACAGCAGGTATTTCTGGCGGTTGTCGAAGAAGCGGAAATTGCGTTGCGGGTCGCCAACTTTAGCCGGCGCCGGCGGTGGGGAGGACGAGCCGGCGCGACCCTCGCGTGTGCGCTCGATGATCGCCGGCCGGTCGGTGTGTGCGGGGTGTGCCGCCATGAAGCCATGGATGCGGTCGAGCGTGTCAGTGGTGATGCGGCCGCCGTTACGCAGCCGCGCCGCCAGCTTGCCGTCGTTGACGGCACGCCGGCCGAACGTGGATTCCGCAAGGCCGGTACGCCGGCAGTAATCAGAAATTTCCTGGAGCAGCTGCTGTGCGTTCATTGCCCATTGCGCGGGAACACCGGCCCTCGAATCCTCCCCGCCTGCTCTTTTCTAGGAGTGTTCGGTAGCTAGGCGCTATTTCGCCCCCAGCGAACCAATCTGTTGGGCCGCGGTCAACCACAATTCTGCCCACTCTCATAGTGGGCAAAATGGTGGGCGAGTTCTTTTGCGTCCCCATAAAGGGGTGCGCAAACAGCCAGCTTCGGTGAGCCCACTGGCTCACTTGCGAATGCGACGTCATAAGCGGATGAGCGGGGCGAGTAATCGCCGTCGCAAACGGAGTTACCCCATGCGCCTCGACGGCAAAATCGCACTTGTGACCGGCGCCGGCTCGGGCATCGGCAAATGCATTGCCGAGACTTATGCGCGCGAGGGCGCCCGCGTCGCGCTCGCCGATATCAACGCCGATGCCGCCAAATCGGCCGCCCGTGCCATCGGCAACAATGCGATCGCGCTGCGCTGCGACGTGAGCAAAAAAGCCGATGTCGATGGCGTAGTTGAGGAGACGCTCGCTGCGTTCGGCGTCCTCAATATCCTCGTCAACAATGCCGGAGCAACGCACGTCAACAAGCCGGTGCTGGAGATAAGCGAGGCGGAATACGACCGGATCTTTGCCGTCAATGTGAAGGGGGTTTTTCTCGCTTGTCAGGCTGTTGTCCCGGCGTTCTGGAAGCAGGGCGGGGGTGTCATCATCAATATCGGTTCGACCGCCGGCCTGCGGCCGCGCCCCGGGCTCTCGGCCTATAACGCCACCAAAGGCGCGGTTCACGTCCTGACCAAGTCGCTCGCCGTCGAGCTCGCTCCTGCGGGCATCCGCGTCTGCGCCATCGCCCCGGTCGCCACCGAAACGCCGCTGCTGCCGTCTTTTCTCGGTCCGACGCCGGGCATGCGGGAGAAGTTCATCGCCACAATTCCTCTCGGCCGGCTGGCGCTGCCGCAAGACATTGCCGATGCGGCTTTGTTCCTGGCCTCGGCCGAAGCCAAATTCCTCACCGGCAATATCATGGAGGTCGACGGCGGCCGCGGGGTCTGACCGTCCGATACCTTATCCGCAACGCGCCAGGCGAATAGGCCGCAACTTCGGTTCTGGCGGCGGGATTTGTGTCATTTACCGCAACTCTTCCGAGCGTTTTTACCGGCGCGGGTCTTGGTGTATCGTCGCGCAAAGGGACGGTCGGCTAAAATGTGGGGTCGCAAACCAAAAGACGCCGTTGCGGCAGATTCGCAATCGTCTTCGCCATTGAAGGAGGCGATGCATCAGGCGCGCGTCGAGGCCGCCGAACGCACCAGCGTCATCGTCGATCTGCGCGACGCGGAACTAGCGCGGCTCGAGCTTCTCAATGAAGCGCTCAATCCCCTGTTCGCGGAAGTGCCGCCGGAAGTTGATCTGTTCGATCGCGGCATCAGCCGCGGCGAGACACCACGGCTGTGGGTCGACGCACTTGCCCATGTCGCGATGGGCCGCGACAAGCGCCTTTATCGTTTTCTGCATGACAGCCGAATGGGGCGCCGCGTGCTGGCGGAATCCCACGAAATCCCGGATGTCGTGCAGGCGGTTACAACCTATGTTGCGCGCCGGCTGGTCGAGCGGCAGCGGGCGCTTGAGGCTGATCCCGATCTGCTGGCGCGCGTTTCAAACAAGATGGCGCGGCATTACCGCTGGCGGCGGCGCCGGCGAACGCTGGCGGTCCTGGCGCTTGGATTTCTCGCCGGAGTGGCCACGCTGTTCGTACTGGCAGCCATATTGTCGCCTGGCTGATCGTTCCGGCTCTCAATAGATTCTGAAGCGGGCGCATTCACGTGTCGCACCGTCGACGCCGCGCTGATACGAGACTGTCTCGCACCGCCAGTTGCCGGATGAGCCCTCGATCCGAAATATGTTGTAACCGGCGGGATCTTCGTGTGCATATTTCGCATGAGCCGAAGCTGAGGGTACCCCAACGGCTGGAATTTTTCTGTTGCCGGCGCCTTGCAGCCAGACGAGCGACCGCCGGTGATCGTGGCCGTGAAGCAAAAGCTCGGCGCCTTTTGCGGCCAGCACCCGGCGCAAATCCGCGCCATCGATGAGGCGCCGGAAAAAACGCCGCGCCGGACTGAGCGGCGGGTGATGGATTAGTACGGTACGGAAACTTCCGTGCGTTTGCTCGAGCGCCTCGGCAAGCCGCGCGAGCTGTCTTTCGCCAAGCCGTCCGGTTGCCATAAACGGACCAGTCGGCACGCCGGTCGAAAGCGCAATCAACGCCACGTCGGCACGGCGGCGGACAAGCGGAAACCGTTCGAGCCCGTCATCGCCGCGCATGTAATCACCCCAAAATTTCGCCGGCAATTCCTCCGCGCTGCGAACGTAAACGTCGTGGTTGCCGGGAATCACGGTGACGTCGGTGGGCTGCCCGATCGACTCCAGCCATCGTCTCGCCCAGGCATATTCGCCAGGTAGCGAAAAATTGGTGAGATCGCCAGTGACGGCGACGTGTTCGGCGGATCGCGCCTGTAAATCGCGCGTGATCGCCGCTAGCACGTCGGGGCGATGGATGTATTTGCGCTTACGCTGCCAATTGATGTAACCCAGGCCGCGCTTGCTCGCGAGCTCGGACGGTTTCGGCGTCAGCGCCAGATGCAAGTCCGACAGATGCGCAAGTGTAAACATCGGGGCGCCTCAGCGGCGATGATCGGCGCCCGCGATCGCCGACGGGGGATAATAAATCACGAACTACCGATCAGGATACCGATCGCGAACACCAGCACGCCCCCCACGACAACCTGGAATACCGCCTGAAGGAAGGGCGTGTCCATGTAGTGCGTCCTGATCCAGGCAATGACGGCGAGCTCGATCGCAACGACCGCGCAAGCGAGTGACGTCGCAACGTAGAAATGCGGAATGAGGTAAGGCAGCGCATGGCCGAGCCCGCCGATCGCCGTCATCACTCCTGTAACGCCGCCGCGGACCACCGGCGCCCCGCGCCCGGTGAGCGAGCCGTCGTCGGACAGCGCTTCGGCAAAGGCCATGGAGATGCCGGCGCCGAGTGCAGCGGCAAGTCCGACCAGGAATGTCGACCAGGTGTTGCGGGTAGCGAAGGCGGCGGCGAACAAAGGCGCCAGCGTCGAAACCGACCCATCCATGAGTCCGGCGAGCCCGGGCTGGACATATTGCAGCACGAACATTCGCCGTGCGGTGCGGTCTTCGGCTGCGCGCGCCCTCGGCGTGATCCTTTCGCCAAGCTCATGCGCAAGAGATTCGTGTTTGTCCTCCGCGGCGGCGAGTTGGCGTAGCAGATGCCGGACGGAATCGTCGCGCGCGGTTTCGGCGGCGCGCCGATAGAACCGCGCCGTCTCATATTCCATCTCCTCGGCGAATTTGCGGGTCGCCTCGATGCTCAGCGTCCGGTTCAGCCAAATCGGCCGCCGCGCCACAAATCCCTTCACGTCTTGCCGGCGAATCAGAGGCAGAAAGTCACCGAACTTCTTCCTGTGCAAGTCGAGCAGCATGTCGCGATGATTGATCTCCTCGAGCGCCATTTTGTCGTACATTTCCGCGGTCTCGGGATAAGCGCTGCGCAGCCGGTCGGCGAATGAGCGGTAAATCCGGCTGTCCTCGTCCTCGTTAGTAATGGCGAGCGCAAGAATGTCCTGCTCATTGAGATCGGCGAATCGTTTCAAGGAATTTCCCCGTGGGACTTATGTGTTTTGGGCGACGAAGACCGGCTATTTTAGAGCCATTCTAATTGGTGAGGCCAGCCCGGATCAGATGCGGATCGCAGCATGACATTGAGCACTATCCGTCGCCCCCTGGAGCCGCTTATCCGCGTGCTTTTCCACATTTATTGGCGATTTTCGCGTGGTCTCACGGTCGGTGTCCGCGGCCTGGTTTTGGACGGCGAAGGCCGCGTGTTCCTCGTCAAGCACTCCTATGTTGCCGGATGGCACCTCCCGGGCGGCGGGGTGGAGAAAGGAGAAACGCTCCTTGCGGCGCTTGCGCGCGAGTTGCGCGAGGAGGGCAATATCGAGTTGAACGCCACACCAGTGCTCCATGCAATTTATTTCAATCGACGGATCTCATCGCGCGACCATGTTGCTCTCTACGTCGTGCGGTCATTCCAGCAGACGGCGCCGCCCCAACCAAACCACGAAATCGTAGCGCATGGCTTTTTTGCCATGCAGAACTTGCCCGCCGACACATCACGCGCAACGCGGGAGCGTATTACCGAGGTCGTCACCGGCCGCACCGCTTCCGAGACCTGGTGACCACGGCAGTTCGGTTTTTCTCCGGCGCGTTAATTCAACCGAAGCGATTGCGATCGTGCGGAGCGGTAAAGTCGATGGATGGCCCGATCGGCACGATGCCAGTCGGGTTCACCTGGCGCTGGCTGCCGTAGTAATGGCGCTTGATGTGATCGATGCTCACAGTCTCGGCGATACCCGGCATCTGGTAGAGATCGCGCGTATAATTCCACAGATTGGGATAGTCAGCGATGCGCCGCAGATTGCACTTGAAGTGGCTGTAGTACACGGTGTCGAACCGCACCAGCGTGGTGAACAGCCGCCAATCCGCCTCGGTGATTTGGCCGGCCACCAAATAGCGCTGCTGCGATAGCCGCTTCTCGAGTTTGTCGAGTGTCTCGAAAATGCCGTAGGCGGCTTCCTCATAGGCTTGCTGGGTTGTCGCAAAACCGGCGCGATAAACACCATTGTTGATGTTTGGATAAATGAGCTCGTTGACGGCATCGATTTCGCCCCGCAGCGCGACCGGATAATAGTCGGCGTGCACGTCAGTGAAGGCGTCAAACGCCGAGTTGAGCATCCGGATAATCTCGGACGATTCATTATTGACGATGGTTCGCTGCTTCTTGTCCCACAGCGCCGGGACCGAAACTCGGCCGGTGTAATGCGGGTCGGCGATCAGATAGATCTCGGACAGAGTTGACTTGCCGTTCACGCTGTCCAGCGTACCGTGGGCCTCGGTGCCGAATTCCCATCCGGTCTTGCCGTAGAGCGGTTCGGTGATTGAGACCGAAATGACCGCTTCGAACCTCTTTAACGCGCGGAAAATCAGCGTGCGGTGGGCCCATGGGCAGGCGAGCGAAACGTAAAGGTGATAGCGCCCGGGCTCGGCGGCAAAGCCACCTTGGCCCGAGGGGCCAGGGCTGCCGTCGCGCGTTACGAAATTGCGAAAAATCGGTGTAGGTCTGATAAAGCGGCCTTCTTTGGTGCGGGAAATATCTTCTTGCCAGGCGCCGTTGACGAGCAAGCCCATCGGTCTCTCCAATCTCTTAAGCATCCAATGTAATGATTATCGACGGTCGCGATAGTGCGTCGAGCTGGGTGATAGCTGGACGTTCGTGGAGCGGGGTGCTAGGCGGCGGCGCGATGAATGACATTTCGGTGAGCATCCGGCCCGAAGCCCCGGACGATGCGGTCGCGATCGAGCGCCTGCACGAACGCACGTTCGGTCCGGGACGTCACGCCAAAACGGCATACCGGCTGCGCGAGCAGATCGATCACATCCGCGAACTGTCCTTCACGGCGCGCATCGGGACCCTGCTGGTCGGCTCGGTCTGGCTTTCGTCCATTCGCATCGGTGAGGCCAAAGCGCTGTTGCTTGGTCCCGTGACCGTTGAGCCGGCATTTCGCGATCGCGGCGTGGGACAAGCTTTGATTGAACGCGCGCTCAGGGAAGCGAAGGACAAGGGCCATCGCCTCGTCATTCTGGTTGGCGACGAAGCGTATTACGAGAAATGCGGCTTCAAGCGCATTCCGCGTGGGCGCGCAATCATGCCTGGTCCGGTCGATCCAGCGCGGCTGTTGCTTGCGGAATTGGCGGAAGGCGCTTTTGAAGGCGTATCCGGCCCAATACGGCCGGATTGAGCCGCTAGCGGCCCTCGCGCACCCAGGTACCGGCGATGCTTCCGAGCAATAAGAGTAAGCCGAGCAGCCCGGCAAAGACCGGCAGAACGCCGACGCCGCGCACCACGCTGGCATCGCTCATCTTCAGCCCGAGCCAGTCGTCGCCCTTATAAGTATCGGCCGATCGCACCGCGACGATGCGCGGCACATTCAATCCACCGCCGTCCTCGAGTCGCCGCGCGTCACCGCCCGTGGCATTGGCCAAGGGCGCCAGCACCTGCGTGGTCGAGGTCACTTCGGCATATTCGCGTGGGTTTGCCGGTCCGACATTGATCAGAGCGTTGAGCTTGCCGTCCGTGGCGCGCCACAGGCCGAGTTCGTTGGCGCTCACGCTTGATTCCCAAACGCCCGGCTTCTTAGCATCGAGTTTAAGGGTGCGCGCTGCGCCCGAAGGCGAGGTCAGCGTCACGTCCGCGACCTGGTCGGCCATCGTTTGCCGGCGCACGAGAAGATCGTGACCGCTGACGGTCAACCGCAGCGCTTCCTCCTCCAGGTCAGGCTCTTTCATGAGCCAATGCGACAGGCGCCGCAGCAGATCGAGGTGTGGCCCACCGCCTTCAAAGCCGCGGGCCCACAGCCAGATGTGATCCGACAGCAGTAGCGCGACGCGACCCTCGCCCTCGTGTGAAAGGACGAGCAGCGGTTTCGCATCCGGACCCTGCATGATCGTGGTGCCGGTGACGCTGCGGGTGTCGACAACGCGAAACCATTCGCTCCAGTGCGGCGGCTTGTCTTCCGAGCCGTCAAGATCGCGGGTGACGGGATGGCGTTGGCCAAGCTCGGTGAGTTCCGGGCGGAATGCTTGATTAGTGACATTACCGCTGGGCTCGGCCGGCAAAATCGCGTCGAGCGGCGTGCGCCAGATGCTGGTCGAGCTTGCATAATCAGGGCCGGCAGCAACCAGCACGGCGCCGCCGTCCCGTACGTAGCGGGTGATGTTGTCGAAATAGATGATCGGCAGCACGCCCTGACGCGCGTATCGATCGAAAATGATCAGCTGAAAATCATCAATCTTTTGCTGAAACAGCTCGCGCGTGGGGAATGCGATCAGCGACAGCTCGTTGATGGGCGTGCCGTCCTGTTTTTCCGGCGGACGCAGAATCGTGAAGTGCACCAGGTCGACCGAGGGGTCGGATTTAAGCAGATTGCGCCAGGTACGCTCGCCGGCGTGAGGTTCGCCCGACACGAGGAGAACGCGTAGCTTGTCGCGTACGCCGTCGATGGTCACGACGACGCGGTTGTTGACCTGAGTGAGTTCGCCAGCAAGCGGCGATGCCTCGATCTCGACGATGTTTCGTCCGCCGTGGGGAATTGGAACGGTAACGCTCTGTGCGGTCCCGATCGGAACATTGCGCGTTTCGATGACGTCACCGTCGCGTCGAACGGTTACCTGGGCGGTGCTTTCGTCCGCGCCCTGGTCCTCCACGCGATACGTAATCGTCTGCGGCTGACCGACAATACCGAACCGCGGTGCCGCGATCAGGGCGACGCGGCGGTCGCGTTCGTCCGCGTGACCGGTAATGAGGGCGTGCACAGGCGCGGAAAAACCCAGCGATCCAGTGTCGGCGGGTACGTCATGCACACGGCCATCGGTGATCATGATGACGCCGGCAAACCGATCGGACGGGACATCGGCAAGTGTCGCATTAAGCGCTGTGAACAAACGCGTGCCATCGGTCTCACCGTCGGCCTCTCCGGCCTCGATAACGCGCACCTCCAATCCCGGAATTCGGTGCAACTGGTCGAGGATCTTCGCGCGGGCAGCCTCGGTCTGCTGCATGCGGTCGCCAAAGTTCTGGCTCGGGCTCTTGTCGACTACGACGACCGCCACCGAGGTGAGCGGATCGCGGTCCTCGCGCGTGAACGATGGATTGGCCAGCGCGAGCGCGATCAATGCCAAGGCGAGAGTTCGCACACCGGCGCCGCGGCTGCGCGATACAAACAGAACCAGCGCGAACAGGACCACCGCCGCAATCACCGCCCATAGGATCTGCGTGCCGACCAGAGGAGCGAACGCAATACCGATGTTCAAAAGCTCTCTCCCGGTCCGACGTTTATTGGCCTAAGCGCTCAAGCAGTGCCGGCACATGCACCTGATCGGCTTTGTAATTGCCCGTGAGCGTGTACATGACGATGTTCACGCCGGCGCGGAACGCGAGTTCACGCTGGCGTGGCTGTCCGTCGACCATCGGTAGCACCGGTTGGCCGTCCGGCCGCGTCGCCCAGGCGCCGGCAAAATCATTCGAGGTTATGATGATTGACGAGACGCCATCGCCGCCGCGGGCAGGACGACCCGAGGCTTCCTGCTCGCTTTCCGACGGCAGCGCCTCCACCCAGAGCTGGCCGCCGTCAAACCGGCCGGGAAAATCGCGCAGCAGATAGAAAGTTTTGGTCAAAACGTGATCGCGCGGGACCGGCTCGAGTTCAGGAATGTCGAGCGATGAGAGGATTTTCCGCAATTCGAGCATCCCCGGACTGCGGGTTTCGCCGCCTTGCCCGGCCGGCGCGACGAGCGCGTCACGGGTGTCGAACAGCACGGTGCCGCCGTCTTTCATGTAGGCATCGATGCGCTTGAGCGCGGCCTCGGAGGGTCGCGGCGCGCCGGGCACGATTGGCCAGTAGATCAGCGGATAAAACACAAGCTCGTCACGGGCGATGTCGAGCCCGATCGGGTCACCGGGCTCGAGCGCGGTGCGCTGCGCGAGAAATAGCGTAAGCCCGGAAAGCCCGGCCTTGCTGATAGCATCGACGTCGGCATTTCCGGTGATGACGTAGGCAAGTTTGGTTTCAAGCGCCGCCTGCGGCGCATCCGTCGGCGATTGCTGCGCATAGGCGCTTGCGCATGTCAGCGTCAGGGCGGCGACTACCAGAATAGACGTTGATACGGCAGGCAAACGGCGCGGGATGAGGCGCTGTATGCCGCCGCCCAGGAACAGGACAATAATCGAGTCGAGCAACAGCAACGCGATGGCCGCAAGCAAGACCGGGCCGCGCAAATCCTGCGGTTCGCTGGTGCGGTAGACTTCACGACTGGCATTGGCGAGCGGCGAAAAATCAAGCGCGGCGAGGCGATCGCCGCCCGCCAACGTGTTGACGGCCAGGAGGCTCTCAGGTGGTCCATAAAATCCCGGCGGATGGTCGCGCGTGGCGCCGCCGGCAAAATCCTCCGGTACCGGTCGTGCTGTCGGCGGCGGCGCGACGAAGCTGCCGAAGCCATCCAGCATATGGCTGGGCGCGGCGACGGCGTGCGCATTCTTGCTTGCTGCGGCCGCTCCCTCGGCGGCGACGGTCGTGCCGGACAGTGCGACAATTCGCTTGAGCATATCGACAAAGGCGCCGGACAGCGGCAGGTCAGACCAGCGCGTATCGCCGGTGACATGAAACAGCACGAGCAGGCCCTTGCCGCGATGCGCCGCGGTGACCAGCGGCGTACCGTCGGCAAGCGTCGCCCAAGTATTGTCGCCGAGCGTCGCATCCGGTTCGGCGAGAACTTGGCGGGTGACGGTGACGTCATCGGGCACCGGCAGGCCGCCGAATGGACTGTCGCGCGAGAACGCCGCCAGCGGTTGTGGTTTGTCCCAGCTCAGGCTGCCGCCGAGAATGCGGCCGCCGCGACGCAACCTAACAGGCACGAGGTCGTCCTCGGATGCGGCCAGCCGCGGACCCGCGAACCGCACCAAAACCCCGCCGTCTTCAACCCAGCGAGCAAGGCGATCATGCGCGTCACCGACATTGCCGACATCGGTGAGGACCAGCATCGGCAGATTTTGGTCAAGAAAATGCGACACGGCATCGGCCGGCGATTCCCCTTGCGCCAGGCGCACATCGGCGAACGGCTCGAGCGCGCGCTGCAAGTAGTAGCTCGACGACAGCAGCGGCTCGGCGACGTCGGCGTTCGCGCCGGAGACGACGCCAACGGTGCGGCGGCGCGACCGTTTATCCAAAAGCTGGACCGCGCCCGCCGACCGCTCGCCGGCAATTTCCAGTCGCGTAATTTCGTTGCGCAATTCGACCGGCAGTTCGAAACGCGCTTCGGTTTCCCGATCGGCGGCCTTGAAAGTAAATTGTGCTTCGCCCAGCGCCAGCCCCTTCAGATCGAGCGCCCGCACCGTTCCGGTGTCGTTTGCACCGGGCGTCGCGCGCAGGACCTTCACAGTCAAGGCGCCGGCCGCATTCTCGGCGCCGTTGAGTGCGCGCGGCTGCGGGATTCCACCGGTGACGATCGTGAGCGGATGCTGACCGACTGTTTGCTCCAGGTTCGTGACAAAGGCCGCACCGTTGCCGAGATCGATCCCATCAGAAAGCCAGACCAGTTCGATTTCGGGATTGGTCGAGAGGAAGCGTGATAGCGACGGCAGAGTCTCGGCGCGGTCAACGCGATAGGGGACCGGCTTGATTTGCTGCAGCCGGACCCGCGCCGAGTCGGCGGTCTCGAGCGAAATGTCACGCGCGCCCTGGGACAGCGGCAGCAGTGCCACCGCGCGCCGGTCGTCCGCTGCCCGCATAACGATGTCATCGGCGGTGCGCAGCCGCGCCTCCCACGTGCTAGCCGCCGTCCAACCGTCGTCGAACAGGATTGCAAGCGGCGCATGTGTCTTGGTCGCCGCCACCGGCGGATGCCAAAGCGGACCAGCGGCCGCGATGATGATCATCGCGGCGAGCGCAAGCCGCAAGAGCGTGAGCCACCATGGCGTGCGGGCCGGCGTTTCCTCTCTCGGCACGATTGCGAAGAGCAGTCTCGTCGGGGGAAAATCGATGCGCCGCGGGCGCGGTGGAATTAAGCGCAATAACCACCACAGCGCCGGCAAAGTGATCAATCCGGTGAGCACCAGCGGTTCGGTAAAGCCGAGCGAAAGCGCGCTGATCATGCCGATACCGCCGATCGTGTGGGCGCCTGCGGTTGCATTCGTTCATAGGCCGCGCCAGCGCCGATGCGGGCGTGCAACGCCAGTAGAAGTTCGCTTGCCGGACGGTCGGTCCGATGGATGCTGAAGCTCCAGCCCAGCCGGTCGGCCTCGCTGCGGATTGCGGCGCGGTGCCGCGCGATTTGCGCGACGTAATCGGCGCGCCAGTTCTCGGCCCGTCCCGCAGTGATGCGTCTGCCGTCTTCCGGCTCGATGAATTCGATCCGCCCCCAATAGGGAAATGTCTCCTCCGCCGGATCGACGATCTGCACTATATGGCCCTGGGTACCGTTGCCGGAGAGCTGCGCGATGGTCCGCCGCACGTCGGCAATATCGCTCCAGAGGTCCGAGAGCAAAACCACCTCGGCGAGCGAGGAGGGTGCGAAATTCGGCGGCAGGCTCGCACGCTCGTCGCGATCCACCACAATGGCCTGCACGATCCGCTCGATGACATTGCGGCTGCCGGTCGGACGCATCAAGCCTGGAATTCCGACGCGCTCACCGCCTTCGACCAGGACCTCGGCAAGGGCAAGCGCGATGACGAGTGTCCGATACAGCTTGCTGTCGCGCGCGAGCGATGAGGCAAAATACATCGACGGCGAACGATCGGGCCAGATCCAAACCGTATGCGCCGCCTCCCATTCCTGTTCGCGCACATAAAGATGGTCGTCGCGCGCCGAACGCCGCCAATCGACCCTTGAGGCGGGCTCGCCGGAAACAAAACGGCGGTACTGCCAGAAATTCTCGCCGGGTCCAGCGCGGCGGCGTCCGTGCAAGCCGTGGATCACGGTCGCCGCCACGCGACGCGCTTCGAGAATAAGCCGCGGCATGCTGGCTGCGAGCGTACGGCCTTCGCCGGACGCTCGGGCGACCGCCGCACCATCCTGGTATGTGCGCTGTGGCGAGCGCGAATGTGGAGACGGGGTCTCCGTTGCCATCGGCCTATCCGATCCGAGCCTTTAATCGCCCGATCACGGCTTCGATCGTTTCGCCTTCGGCGCGCGCCGTGAAGGTGAGCGCCATCCTGTGCTTAAGAATGGGCTCGGCGAGTTCGACGACGTCGTCAATGGAGGGCGCCAGCCGGGCGTCGAGCAACGCGCGGGCGCGCACCGCGAGCATCAGCGACTGGCTCGCGCGCGGGCTTGGTCCCCAAGCAATGAGTTTGGCGTCGCCGCCGCCATCGGCACCCGGACGTGCGGATCGCACCAGCGCCAGAATCGCCTCGACGACGGAATCGCCGACCGGAAGCCTGCGCACCAAGCGCTGCGCCGCCATCAGGTCCTCCGCCGTCATCGCCGGCTTTGGCCGCGTTTCTTCGGAGCCGGTGGTCTCGAACAGGATCCTCCGCTCGGCTTCGCGGTCGGGATAGCCGACGTCGATTTCCATCAGGAAACGATCGAGCTGCGCTTCCGGAAGCGGGTAAGTGCCTTCCTGCTCGAGAGGGTTCTGCGTGGCGAGGACATGGAATGGCTTGGGTAGATCGTGTCTGGTGCCCGCGACTGTCACGTGTTGTTCCTGCATCGCTTGCAGCAGCGCAGATTGGGTGCGAGGGCTGGCGCGGTTGATTTCGTCGGCCATGAGAAGTTGGGCAAATACCGGGCCGGAGATGAAACGAAAGCTGCGCTTGCCAGTCTGGCTCTCCTCTAGGACTTCCGTACCGAGAATGTCCGATGGCATGAGATCGGGCGTGAACTGAATTCGCCGCGCGTCAAGACCGAGCACCGTGCCCATAGTGTCGACAAGCTTCGTCTTCGCCAAACCGGGCACGCCAAGTAGAAGGGCATGGCCGCCGGACAGTATGGTAACCAGCGCCTGCTCGACGACCTTATCCTGGCCGAATATGACCGTGCCGATCGCTGCTTTGGCGGCGCGCACATGTGCCGCGGTGGACTCCGCCGCACGCACGATCATGTCTTCGATCTTTTCGAGCCCTTCTCCGCCAGCAGCGGGCATGGCCAACTCCTTGCTTTTAAGCGTTGCACCGATCAGATTCGCGTCACACAAACGAACGACAACGCATTTGTACCCCGTTTCGGCTTATGAGATGCAACATATGCGCCATCTGCACGATGCAGATTTTGCGCTGATTCGTAGGCCACCGGAACACAACCGAGGTTTAGCTGCTGCCCGGATAGCGGTCGGCAAACTCGAAGCCACAATGACCACGCCGACGCTGATGTCTTAAGCTTCAAAGTCAAGGCAAACCATGGCGAAGGAAGGGCAATTCGGCCTGGACTCGATCACAGGCGCGCTAGCTGAGGCGGGCCGGCGCCTGCCCCCAGTCGAACTGTGGGACCCGCCGTTCTGCGGCAACCTGGATATGCGCATCGCGGCGGACGGCACTTGGTACTATCTCAAGACGCCGATCGGCCGACCCGCCCTCGTCAAGTTGTTCGCTTCCGTACTCAAGCGCGAAGGCGACGACTACTTCCTGGTCACGCCGGTTGAGAAATGCGGCCTCCAAGTTGAGGACGCGCCGTTTGTCGCCGTCGAGCTGAAAGTGGCGGATGGGGATGCCGGACAGGCGCTCAACTTTCGGACCAATGTCGATGAGTGGATCGCTTGCGGATCAGCGCACGAATTACGCTTCGATCCCGAGCCGGGGACCGGAGGCTTGAAACCCTATCTGCACGTGCGGCGCGGCCTATGGGCCAAGGTGACGCGGTCGCTGTTCTTCGACCTTGTCGCGCTTGGCGAAGAACGCGAGATCGCGGATCGGGCGATGTTCGGTGTCGCGTCGATGGGCGTCTTTTTTCCGATGGCGCCTGCCGATCAGGTAAAGGACTTGGCGTGAACGAGCGAGCCGAAAGCGCAGACGCCGCCGCAATCGGCGATTTCTTCGATCGCGCGCGCGAGCGGCTCACCCTCGAAGTGCCGCCGGCTTTGACCAATGCGGCCGCCCAAGGCGCGCGCGGCGACCTCGATCTCAATCCGGAAATCTGGTTGCGCGCAGGCGTCAAGGCGACCAGGCCCGCCGCGGTGCTCGTTCCGATCATCGACCGCAGCGAACCGACCGTGCTTCTGACCTTGCGCACGGCGGAGCTTGCGAGCCACGCCGGCCAGGTCGCATTTCCCGGCGGCAAGATCGATCCGGCGGACGAAAGCCCGGTGGCCGCGGCACTGCGTGAAGCGCGCGAAGAGACCGGCCTTGCGCCTACATTGATCGAGCCGATCGGCTACCTCGATCTTTATCTGACCTTCTCCGGTTTTCGGATTCTGCCGACGGTGGCGCGGGTCAAGCCCGATTTTACTCTCTTGCTCAATCCGCAGGAGGTGACCGAGACATTCGAAGTGCCGCTCGAATTTCTGATGACGCCCGCCAATCACCAGCGCAAGACGCGCGATTGGAACGGTTTTGCACGCGATTATTACGCAATCCCTTATCAGAACCGCTACATTTGGGGCATCACCGCGGGTATTCTACGGAATCTCTATGAGCGGGTTTATGGCGCATGATCCGGCCGATATTGATTGAGCTCGGATTATTTATCGCGCCGTTCGTTATCTATGCCGCCTTGCTCGTGGTGACGCCGAACGGCGCGCTGCAGCCATCGGCGTGGGGCGCGCGCCGAATCGCTGCGCTTGGGATCGCAGGATTTGTTCTGATGCTCGCCAGCTTTGTCATTTTCGCGCAATTTTCCGGAGCGCCGCCGGGCTCGACTTACGTTCCGGCGCATATTGAAAACGGTAAGTTCGTACCGGGGACGACGCGGTGAGCAAGGGCTCCTCTCTGGGCGATGCCGTTTGGCTCGTGCGCGGCGAAGCGGCGCCGCCGCTGCTCAAACTTCTCGACAGCAATGCCGAAGAAGCGCGCATTGTCGGCGGCGCCATCCGCAATTCGTTGCTGCGCCTGCCGGTTCATGAAATCGATATTGCGACCACGGCGCTGCCGGATGAGGTCATGCGGCGCGTCGAAGCGGCGGGCTGGAAGGTCGTTCCCACCGGCATTGAGCATGGCACCGTCACCGTCTTGGTCGCCGGCAAAGCGTTCGAAGTGACAACGTTGCGGCGTGACATCGAAACCTATGGCCGCAAGGCCAAGGTTGTGTTCGGTCGGGACTGGGTCGCCGACGCCATGCGGCGCGATTTCACGATCAATGCGCTGTCGCTGTCGGCGGACGGTCAACTGCACGATTATGTCGACGGTCTCGCCGATCTCGCCGCGCGCCGGGTCCGCTTCATCGGCGATCCGGCACAGCGCATCGCCGAAGATTATCTGCGCATCCTGCGCTTCTTTCGTTTTCACGCTTGGTATGGCGAGGGCGCGCCCGATCCCGAGGGCTTGCACGCCTGCATCCGCGGGCGGGCCGGAATCGACTCGCTGTCACGCGAGCGGATAAGAGCCGAATTATTGAAACTGGTGCTCGCGCCGCACGCTACGCCAACGCTGGCGCTGATGACCGAGACCGGCTTGCTCGGCAATGTGCTGGGCGGGGTCGCGCTGCTGGCAAGCTTCGAAAACATGGTCAAAGTCGAAGCGGCGGTCGCCGTCGCATCCGATCCGGTGCGACGGCTCGGCGCGCTTGGCGTGTGGGTCGCCGAGGACGGCCAGCGCCTTGCGCAACGGTTGCGTCTATCCAATGCCGATGCCGAGAGATTGACCGCGCTGGATCGATGGTGGCGCGTGTCTCCCGAACTCGGCGGCACGTCTGCACGCGCGCTGCTATACCGGCTGGGTCCGCAGCATTTCGCCGACCAGGTGCTGCTGGCGTGGTCGCGGTCCGCTGCGAGCGCCGCGGATCGCGCCTGGCGCGCGCTCGCCGAACTTCCGCGGACCTGGAGCGCGCCGGAATTTCCGCTCAAGGCGGCTGATTTCATGGCTCGCGGTTTCGCCGCAGGGCCGGCCTTGGGAGCGGTTATGCGGGCGGCCGAACAGGCGTGGATTGCGGCTGACTTCCCGGCCGACGCAGCTACGATCCAGGCCATTGCCGACCGTGCGGTGCTGGAAGCAATTGGGACGCGCTGAGCGAAGACTTCAAGACGCTCGCGCGCGCAATGCACGCAGGCGTTTTCGGCTTACCGCGGCGAGCTCCTGTATACGCGGCCGCAGCGGTGCCGCCATCCGGATCGGCCGCATGCGCTCGACCTGCATCGCGTTGCCGCGCCAAATGAAATCATTGCCGCGCAGCGCGGCGACAAAGAGCGCCGGCAGCATCAGATCGCGGATCAATCCATAGAACGGGTGGAGCGGCGAGACATGCCACCCGCTCGCCGCCGCGAGCGCCATTTCGCTGCCATACCAGAGGAGCGCGAACGCCGAGATGAAAAGTAATATCGGCCAGCCAAAGGCGTGGGCCAAGATTGCCGCGCAAATCATCGGCAGCACGCCGCCCGAGAGAATTTCGGGCAAGAAATATATGAAAAAGCTGGCGCGCCGCAGCCGCGCCCAACGCAATTGGCGATTCCAGACCTCGCTGCCATTGCGTCGGCCGAGCGGCTGCGCCAGCGGCCGGTCCACCAGGCGCACCTTGAGTCCCGCGTTACGAACAATTTTAGTCGCCGCGGCGTCTTCGGCGACTTCCTTGCCGAGCGCCTCGATGCCGCCGGCGCGCTCGAGATCGGCGCGACGCCACAGCATGGTCTTGCCCTGGGCGAAGCCCTTGCCGAAACTATCGACGATATATTGCCAGCGCGCCTGATAGGTGTTGAGGAAGGCGCATTCGATCTCTGCCCAAAATCCCTGCGGGTGCGAGCCGATCGGCGGCGAGGCGACAAGCCCGGTATCGGCGCGCCAGCTGGCGAACAGCCTCTGGATGTAATCGCGCGGCATCAGCACGTTACTGTCGGCGATAACGACCCAATCGTGCGATGCGGCGCGCCAGCCCTTGACCACATTATTGAGTTTGGGATTCGCGCTCACGCGGTCGTTGCCGATTAGCAAGCGCGCGGCGACCGTGGGGTAGGTGGCAATCAGGTCTTTGACCAGCGGGAGAACGGGGTCGGCCGTGTCAGCGACGCAAAACAGTATTTCACAGCGCGGATAGTCGAGCTCAAACGTGGAAAGCAGCGTCTCCGCGGCGTAGTTGTCGATTCCGCACAGCGGGCGCACCAAGCTGACCGGCGAGTAGTCGCCGAGATGAGGCGGCGCCTTCCGGCGCAACCTGACGATCGCGATCGCAATACTGGTGATCTGAACCGCAGCAAAAAGAACGCAGAAGGTAGCGGCGGTGAGAATCAGGCTCGGCATCGCCCGCGACAGTTAGTTAACCGCCATGACAGGGTTGTGACTCTGCAGGCGCGTATTCCCGAAATGCGTTAGCCATGCGGAGAGTCGCGCGTTAACGATTGCTGTCATGCTGCTGCAATGGAGCAACTCTATAACCCTGATTCGATCAAACTGGGCGCGAGAATTCGGTCGGTGACATCCGAGCACGGTACAAAGAGCTTCCGTACTCTGTTTATCTCGGATGTGCATCTCGGTGCGCGCGGCTGCCAGGCCGAACAGCTTCTCCATTTTTTGCGCTATCACGACGCCGAGACCATTTATCTGGTCGGCGATATCGTCGATGGCTGGCAATTGCGCTCCGGCTGGTTCTGGCCGCAACATCACAATGACGTCGTGCAGAAACTCTTGCGCAAGGCGCGCAAGGGCTCGCGAGTCATTTATTTGCCCGGCAATCACGACGAGTTTCTGCGCGACTACTACGGCACCCATTTCGGCGGCATCGAAGTGGTTGAGACCGCAATCCATGAAGCCGCCGATGCGCGGCGTTATCTAGTAGTGCACGGCGATGTGTTCGACATGGTAGTCAAGCACGCACGTTGGCTGGCGTTGCTCGGCGACACCGCTTACGATTTTGCGATCCTCATCAACCGCTATTTCAATGCCCTCCGGCGCCGGCTCGGTTTCCGCTACTGGTCGCTGTCGCAATGGGCCAAGCACAAGGTCAAGAACGCGGTGAACTATATTGGCGCGTTCGAGCAGACATTGGCGGAAGAAGCGCGCCGGCATCGCGTCGACGGCGTAATCTGCGGCCATATTCACCATGCGGCCATTCACGAAAATTTCGGCATTCGCTACATGAATTGCGGTGACTGGGTCGAAAGCTGCACGGCGCTTGCCGAGCACGCCGACGGGCGCTTCGAAATCATCACCTGGTCGGATCGCGCCGAACTGCTGCCGCCGCCTGCGGATGAAGACGAGCCGCTCTCGCTGTTCGAGGAGCGCACCGGTATCGCCGCCTGAGCAACCCGCCTGCCGGGTTGCACACAATTCAAATTTTGTATCGCTCGCCGGTCGACGTAGCGGGCGCGTATAATCGATTCCATGAATCTGACGGTACGGATCGAGCGCTGGCCGCTGCAGCACGCCTTCACGATCAGCCGCGGCAGCAAAACCGAAGCCGTGGTGGTGGTTGCCGAGCTCGAACGTGGCGGCCATCGCGGCCGTGGCGAAGCGGTTCCCTATGTCCGCTATGGCGAAACGCCGGAAGGTGTGGCTGCAACGATCGAGGCAATGGGCGCTGCGCTGCGCGGCCGGCTCGACCGCATCGGGCTGCAAACCGTGATGCCGTCGGGCGCGGCGCGCAATGCGCTCGACTGCGCATTTTGGGATCTTGCGGCCAAACAAGCCGGCCGCCCCGTCCACGACTTGGCGGCGTTGCCCGCGCCAAAGTCGGTGGTGACGGCCTACACCATCTCGCTCGACACGCCCGAAGCCATGGCAGACGCCGCGGCACGCGCCGCAAGCCGCCCCTTGCTCAAAATAAAACTCGGCGGCGGCCGTGACGATGCCGAGCGCATTGCCGCGGTGCGGCGCGCCGCGCCCAAGGCCGAACTCATCGTCGACGCCAACGAGGGATGGAGCGAAGACGATCTTGAACACAGTCTCGCCGCCTGTGCGCAAGCCGGCGTGACGCTGATCGAGCAGCCGTTACCGGAGGGCCGCGACGCGGCCCTGGCGCAGATCAGGCGGCCGATCCCGGTCTGCGCCGACGAGAGCGTTCACGATCGGGCTTCGCTGGATGCGATCGGCGGCAAATACGATGCGATCAACGTCAAGCTCGATAAAGCCGGCGGCTTGACCGAGGCGCTGGCGCTTGCGGCGGAAGCCGAACGGCGCGGCTTCGAAATTATGGTTGGATCCATGGTGGCGACTTCGCTGGCTGTGGCGCCGGCCATGCTTGTGGCGCAGCGGGCTCTCGTCGTGGACTTGGACGGGCCGCTGCTTCTCGCCGAAGATCGTCCGCACGGCCTGCGCTATGAGGGCAGCATCGTCTATCCCGGCGAGCCGGTTTTGTGGGGATGAGCCGCCGCCGCCGATGCGGCGGTTCGGAAATTGGCGAACCTGCACTTAGTTTATCTGTTCGGTTGGGCCTGTCTGCCTTATACTCAGCGAATCGCTCAGAGGGATGTCATGTCCAGCGGGCCACTGGCGCGGCAGGACATCGGGGCTCTAACGACAGACGGCATTCCTGCCGCGGCCGCCAATCCGGTTCGGCGGCCGCGGATTGATACGGTGGGTCGATAGACGCTAGGCCATGCTCACGGCTTAGCGTGTGGTTGCCGCGTTGCGCGCGTTCAGTGAGCAAGAGCTCATCGCCTTGTCGGGTAGCTTCTGTGCTGCAGCGGAAACTTTAGCGGCGCTTCGCGTTGCGTCCTTGATGACTCGTTGAGTTCTCGAATCGTCGCGTATCAAACACAACGCTGAATTTGCTGCAGCGGCTTGAAAGTTACTCAGCATAACAGTGCAAGCGAGGTGTAGGCGATGTGCTGAGTTCTCCGGGTCTGCCGGGCCCTCATGTTAGGTCCGCAAACGCGATCATCTGGAGGCCATTATGCACAGACTTACCGCTTTGGTTGCAGTGGCGTTGGGCATGTTTGTGTCTGCTGCCGGCGTATCGGCGCGTGATGACGGTCGCTACGCCAATTCTCCCCTGAAGCCCTGGTTTGACCAGCTCGCCAGCAAAAAGGGCCTGTGCTGCTCGTTCGCCGACGGCGTCAAAGTCGAGAATGTTGATTGGGATAGCCAAGACGGACGTTATCGCGTCCGGCTCGACGGGCAGTGGGTCGTGGTCCCGGAATCAGCGCTCATAACGGAACCCAACCGTTTCGGCCCGGCGGTCGTTTGGCCCTATCGCGATGCCGACGGCGCCACCCAGATCCGCTGCTTCATGCCGGGAGCGGGAGCTTAGCCGCGGCCCAGCGGGAGCCTGTCAGGCGACGAGCCGAGAAAATACCTCCGGATCGATATTGCCGCCGGACAACACGGCGACGGCAACCTTATTTCTGACATCAACTTTGCCGTGCATCACGGCCGCGAGCGCGACCGCTCCGCCCGGTTCGACCACCAGCTTCAATTCGGCAAAGGCAAAAGCGACAGCTGCGGCGACCTCATTGTCGCTCACCGCTACGCCGGCGCCCACCAGCGAGTGATTGATCGCAAAAGTAAGCTTGCCCGGCATGCGCGCCATCAACGCGTCGCAAATCGTGCCGGTCAAGCTGGCGTTCTCTTCGCGCCGGCCGCTGCGAAACGAGCGCGCGTGATCGTCGAAACCTTGCGGTTCGGCGGTGTAGAGCAGGGCGGACGGAACGCGCGATTTGATTGCTAACGCAATCCCGGCGGTCAGCCCACCGCCAGAGGCGGTTACGACTACGATTTCGGGAACAAGGCCGATTGCGCCCAGATCGTCGACGATCTCGCGTCCCGCCGTGCCCTGGCCGGCGATGATCAATGCATCATCATAAGGCGGCACCAGAACCGCGCCGCGGCGGGCGGCAATCTCGGCGGCAATCGTCTCGCGATCGTCGCGAACGCGATCGTAAAGCACGATTTCGGCGCCGAATGCCGCCGTGCGTTCCCGTTTGGCGCGCGGAGCATCCCGCGGCATCACGATCACACAGGGCATCCCGAGAAGCTGTGCCGCGGCGGCGACGCCTTGCGCGTGGTTGCCGGAGGAATAGGCCACCACGCCGCCGGCGCGCTGATCGGTTGGAATCGCAGCGAGCTTGTTGTAGGCGCCGCGGAACTTGAACGAGCCGGTGCGCTGCAAAGTCTCGGCTTTTAGGAAAATGCGGCCGCCGGTCATTGCGTCGAGCGCAGCCGAGGTCAAAAGCGGCGTGTGCAGGGCGACGCCCGCCAGTCGGCGGGCCGCTTCATCGACGTCTGCGGCAGTTGGCAATACGAGCGGGGCGTCCACGGCGCTCATCAGCGGCAACGGTAACGCCGCAATCGCGCCGCAAGCAAGGCCATTCGGCGCCCCCTGGCTTGCCGCCGCATACAGGGGCGCCGCGAAGCTTAATCGAAGCGGCCGGCGGCGTGCGCCAGCATCGTGTAGACCTTGCCGGTATCGGAGGTCAGATAGTTGCGGGCTACGGCCGGGCCGCGATCGCCGCGCGATACGTCGTCAAGCAGCCGTTCAAACTCATGAATGTAGTGTTCGACCGTCTGCCGGAAGTCCACATCGGAACGATATTTGCCGCGTATTTCTTCGAACGCCCGTTGCCCTTGGGCGGTGTAGAGCCGCTTTGTAAAAGCGCCGCGTTCGCCGCGTTTATAGCGCTCCCACAGGTCGGCCGCCGCGTCGTTGTCGATCATCCGGGCGATGTCGACTGAAAGCGCGTCAAGCGACTCGACACTGTCGCGTGCCGAGGCGTCGTCGGTGCGGGGAACCTCCGCCGGGGTGGCAGGCTCGCCCTGCGAACCTGGTTCGCGAGAGGCGCGGGTCAGGAGTTCGGAAAGCCAGCCGCCGTTGCGGCCTTTGCTGTCGTCCTTGCCGCCAGGGACCGGGCTGAGCGTCGGCGGGCTCGTGCGCCGCGTCGGCGCGCCGGTGATATCACGCGCTGGCGCCTGCTGCGAAGCGGCGACGTCGGCGCGCACCGGTCGCGCTTGCGCGCGCCCGCCGCCGGCGGCGTAAAGCGGCTCGACGTCGCGGCGCACGGGCTCGACGGCGTCCAGCGCCCGCCCATGACGAGCGACAATCCGATTGAGTTCGGCGAGTGCTTCGATCTGATCGACGATCACGCGCCGCATCTGCGCCGTGTTCTCCGCCGTTTCCTGCGGCAGTTCGAGGACGCCGCGTCGCAATTGCTCGCGCGTCGCCTCGAGTTCCTGCTGCATTTCCGCCGCCATCTGCTTCATGCCTTGCATGACTTCACTGAAACGCGCAGTGGACTCGGTGAACATGCTTTGTACTTGAGAGAAGGCCTCATCGTAGGCCGTGGTGAGCGCGTCACTGGTGCGGGTGCGCTCTTCCTCCGAAGACTTGCGAACCAGCTCGTATTGCTGCTCGATCGTCTGCACGCTGTCGTTGCTGGTTTGTGCGATCAAGCCGGTGATTTCGCTGGCCCGGGCGGTCGCGGTTTGCAGTGACTCATCCAAAGCCGCGGAGAAGCGCGCTAGCCGCTGCCCGAAGTCTTCGGCGCGGGAGTCGAGAGTGGAAACCAGCGTCTCGACGGTTGCTTGACGCCCCGCGATCGATTCCTCGGTGCGGCGATTGCCGCTCTCCAGCAGCGTAACCGCATCGGTAAGCGTTCGACCATGCGAACTGAACTGACTGGCGAGCTCGCCAAGATCGCCGAGCACCTTGCTAGTGGCCGTGTTGAAGCTGCCGAGGTGCTGTTCCACTTTGGACGTGGTCGCCCCGGTCTTGTTGTTCAGATCGGTCATGGCAGTGACGAATTCCGACACGCGAGTCGCCATTGTGTGCTCAATCGAGCTCATGTTTTCATGGGCGCCGCTGAGCACCTCCTGCAGCAGGATGTTCGCTTCGCGCAGCCGCTCGAACAGGGCGGTAGAGTCAGAGCGCAGCATCGCGTGCGTCTCCATCATCTCCGCCACCGTCGCCGTCGCAGTCTGCTTGGATTCTTCGATAGCGCCCGTCGTCGCCTTCTGCAGCTCCTCGAGCGAGCGTACAATGCTCGACTTGGCCGCTTCGGTGACGCCTTGGGCGCCTTCCTGCATTTGTCCCAGCGTGCGGGTGACCGCTGCTGTCGCGTTCAGGCTGGCATCGTTGATCAACCGGGCGATTTCTTCGCTCTTGTCCGTCATTGTCTGAGTGAAGACAAAGCCCTTGGCATCGATGGCTTTCATCGTCTGTTCGGTGACGCGTTCGACTTGGCCGGCAAACTGGTCGCCCTTGTTCGCGAGCGTCGAAATCAGCGTGCTCGACTTTTCATCGAGGATCTTCGCCATATCATCGACGCGCTGCGTCAGCGCACTGTTGATCTCGTCGGCCTTGCCGACGATGTTGCGCGAGACCTCGGCGCTCATGCCGATGAGCTTGCGCTCGGCGTCGTCGGCGCTGCGGACAATTGCATCGCTGCTCGACTGCGAGGTCTTGGTGAGCATTTCCGCGGTGCCCGCCGTCGCCTTGTTGAGCGCGTCGGTGGCGGATTGCGACGTTTTGGCAAGAAGCTCCGCCGCGGTTGCAGCGGCTTTGCCGATCGCTTCGTTGGCGGAAGTTGCGCTTTTGACGATGGTGTTGCTGAGCGCGCCGGCGCTGCGGTTAAGGGACACCGTCGCTTCAGCGGCGCCGCGATTGAGGGCCTCCGTGGCCGCCGCGCTTGCCGCCGTGCTTTTGCCGAGCGCTTCGGTGGTGTTCGCAGCGAGCTGGGTTAGCGCGCGCTCGGCGGCGGTGGAATTGGTTTTGATCGAGTCGGAAAGCTGTTCGAGCCGCGAATTGAGCAGGTCGGCCGCGGCGCGGCTGCGGACTTCCATCTGTTGAACGACGGCCTCCGCTCGCCCGACCAAAAGCTGTTCTAGATGAGCGACGCGGTTGTCCAGCGCTCCAACAACCTCCAGTGCGTTTTTGCCGAGCGTAGTGTCGATCGTCGCGATCCGCTCGCCGAGCGTATCGCCGAGCTTGGCGGCGCGCGTGTCGATCAGGGTGGTCACGTCGGTGATGCGCTTGTCGAGCGCGGTAATGACTTCTTTGCCGCCCTCGGCAAGGGTTTTGCCGACTTCGCCAACGCGGGTAGACAGCGCATTCGTGAGCGCCTCGGAACGGGTTTCGAGTGTCTCCTGGAAGCGGGAAAGACGCTGATCGAGCGTGCTGCTGACTTCGTTCGCTTTGGACGTGACGCGGCTGTCGAAGCTATCGAGATAGCTGCGCATGGATTCGGAAACGTCCTGGGTGCGCGTGCCGAGGCGCTCGACCAACTCGGCGCCGTAGGTCTTCACGGTGCGATCGAACTCGGCAAGGTGCCGGGTGATGAGATTGCCGAGCGTCGATGAATCGCGCGAGATCTTTTCGCCAAGTGTGGTGCCGGTATGGCTGAACATTTCCTCGAAGGCGGAAAGACGCGTCTGCAGCATCTCTTTGAGCGCATCGCTCCGCGTCGCCACCACGCCGGTGACATGTTCGGCAGCCTCGCGGAGTGCATCGGTGAGCGTGGCGCTCCGGGCGATCATGGCTTGGGTGACCTGACCGCCCGCTTGTTCGAGCTTCGCCGCTACCTCGCTACCGCGCAGGTCGAGGCCGAGCAGCAGTGATTCACCCGACGTCTTGAGCGTGCTGTTGACCTCATCGGCCCGCGTGGCGATGGCTTCGGCGAGCTGATTTGAGGTTTCGACGATGGCATCGGTCAGCTCCTGCGATCTGCCGACCATCAGATCGACCACGCCCAGCGATTTTTCGGAGAAGTTTTCGGCGACGCGATCGAGCCGCGCCGCCATCATGTCTTCGAGGCCGTTGGCGATCTCGGCAAATTCTTCGCCGATGTGATTGGTCTTGAAATCGAGGTTCGACGACAAGCGATCGCTCGCCTGGGCGATAGCGCGCGACGTCTCCTCGCTCGCCGCCTCCAGGCGATCGAGCATGTCACCGCCGCGCTGGCTCAATTGCTGAACCATATTGTCGCCGATTTGCGCGAGCGTAGCGGTGATATTTTCGCCTTTTTCCGCGAGCGACTGGGTAATGCGCTGAGCCGCTTCATTGACCTGCTGGCCCACGAGATCGCTGATCGTGGACAGGTCCTGCGTCAGATCGATCTGCACATTGCCGAGCGCGGTGCGGACGTGCTCGGCCTGTCCCACCAGCGTGTCGCGCTGATTGCCGAGCTCCTGAAGCAGCCCGCGAATCCGCACTTCGTTGTCGCTGTAGGTTCGCTCAAGCGCGGCAACTTCGCTTTGCACCAGCGCTTCCAGCTCGCTGGCGCGCGCCAGCGCCCGCTCGACGCCGTCGCCCATGGCCGCAACCTCGCGCCGGATCGCTTGGCCGACAGTGACGATCGAATCCCGCGCCACGCTCTCCGGTTCGCCGAGCCGCATCGCCACCCGCGCCATGGACTGCGCGATCACGCGCAGCTCCTGCGCGCGCCAAGCCATGTGGGCGACGCCGAAAAAGAAAATAATCGGCAGCAATGCCGCGGCGCCGAGACCGATCACCAGCGCCACTGGCGAGCGTCCGGTGCCAAGCGCGGCATGCAGGTCTGACAGATAGGCCAGCGAAAGGCCAAGGCAGCCGATGATCCAGGCTCCGGAAAACAGCGCGGCGACAAAGTAGGATGAACGGGCCGGACGGCGCTGCAAGGCATGAAGGATTTGGCCGATCGATTGCTGGTCGTCATTGGCGGCGTGTCCGGCAACGACATCGCCCGCGCTGGAAGCTTTCTCGGATTGCTCCTTGGTCGCGACGGTGTCCGCGATCTGCGGCGGGCTCTCGGCCGCAGGAGTGAAAAGGTCTAGCGCGGCCGCGCCGGGACTCGTGGGCTGCTCGTCTTCTTCATGGACGTTAAGCGCTTCCTGAATCGCCGACAGCGCAGCTTCGGTCGGATCGTTCATTTTTTTCGGGTAATTGGCCATTTCGGTCGTCGCCTCGCCTGTTACGCCTGCCCAGGACGGCCCAATCAGTTACAAGGAGCGCTCAGACATGATCTTCCGCCCGCGCGGAAGCGCGTGCTCGGTCGTCGCTCGCTCGTTAAGGGACTCCCCAAAAAAGCCCCATGCCGCACCACCAGCGGGCATCCTATCGGTCTGGCAGATCAAAGAATAACCGGGTCGGTAACGACCTTTTAATCATCGTTAACGGCTTGATCAGCCTACCCCCATTTTGCCGACCACGGCGTAAGCGCCATTGTGCTGACAACAATGAGGCCAGGTTGGGGCCGCGCCTGGGCATAGCCGCGGTTTTGCTGCGGATAGAAGCCCGGCTGGCGCATTCCGCGGCGAGCCGGTAGAACCATGCGCCCGCAATATCGCTATTCCCGCCGGCGTCTCCCAAGCCGAAATCGTCGACCGGTGGTTCCACTATGGTCAAAATCACCTATATCGATTCCGCAGGCACTGCGCGCACCGTCGGCGGCGAGGTCGGTTCCACCGTCATGGAGACGGCCATCAATCACGGCGTTCCCGAGATTGAGGCGGAATGCGGCGGCGCTTGCGCCTGCTCGACTTGCCACGTCTATATCAACGAGGCTTGGCGCGAGAAGGTCGGCGAACCTTCGCCCATGGAAGAGGATATGCTCGACTTCGCTTTCGAGGTGCGGCCGAATTCCCGCCTATCGTGCCAAATCAAGGTGCGCGACGACCTTGATGGGCTGGTCGTGACCACCCCGTCGCGCCAAGCCTAACGTGATCAGGCCTAACGTGATCTTGAAAACGGCTGCCGGCCTATCCTCTTTCCCCGCCGGCCCAGCCACGCTAGACAGACCCCTTTCCCGACATTGCCGGACGGCCGAGCGAGCTTGAATACGACTTAAACGGACTTGGATAAGACATGACCGAACCGATAAAAACCGACGTTCTCATTGTTGGTGCCGGGCCGATCGGCCTATTCGCAGTTTTCGAGCTTGGTTTGCTCGACATGCGGTGCCATCTGATCGACATCCTCGATAAAATCGGCGGGCAATGCGCCGAGCTTTATCCGGAAAAGCCGATCTACGACATTCCCGGCATTCCCTATACCAGCGCGCAGGGACTGGTGGATTCACTGCTGCAGCAGATCAAGCCTTTCAACGCGCAATACCATCTCGGCGAAATGGTCGAGCGGGTGGAGAAGATCGGCGATCCGCTGTTTCGCGTGACGACCGACCAGGGCCAGCAATTCGAGAGCAAGGTGGTCGTGATCGCGGCCGGCGGCGGGTCATTTCAGCCCAAGCGCCCGCCGATTCCCGGCATCGAGCCGTATGAAGGGAAATCCGTTTTCTATGCCGTGCGCAAAATGGAGGCGTTTCGCGGCAAGCGCATTCTAATCGTGGGCGGCGGCGACAGCGCGCTGGATTGGACGCTCAATCTTGCGCCGATCGCAAGCCACCTCACGCTGTTGCACCGCCGCAGCGAATTCCGCGCCGCCCCGGACAGCGTCAACAAGATGATGTCGCTGGTCGGCGAGGGCAAAATCGATCTAGTGCTCGGACAGGTCACTTCGCTTAACGGCGCCGACGGTCAGGTGAGCAAGGCGATCGTCAAGACGAACGATGGTTCGAACTTCGAGATCGCCTGCGACGCGCTGTTGCCGTTCTTCGGGTTGACGATGAAGCTCGGGCCCGTGGCGAATTGGGGCTTTGCGCTGCACAACAACGAGCTGATCCCGGTCGAAACGGCAAGCTTCGAAACCAGTGTCCCCGGCATTTTCGCGATCGGCGACATCAATTGGTATCCCGGCAAGCTCAAGCTTATTCTTTCGGGCTTCCACGAGGCGGCCCTGATGGCGCAAAAGGCGCATCGTTACATTTATCCGGATAAGCGACTGGTGTTTCAGTACACCACGTCCTCAACCAGTCTGCAGAAGAAGCTTGGCGTGGCGCCGGAGCGCCCGGCGACCACCGAGCGCGCTGCCGCGCCGGAGCGCGTGGCGCCCTGATCAGGGCGTTTTCGGCGGTGCGGCCGCTGCGGCCGGTTCGGGCGCCGAGACGCTCGGCGGTGGTAGCGGCTGGGCCTGGATGGCCGGAGGCGGGACCAGACCGAGTACTGCGCGCGCCGCCGGCAGCGCCGCGTCGGCCATGGCCGCGTAACCCTCGGCGGTGGGGTGCACCGCCCCGCCATACACTGCGCTCAAGACTCCCCACAGGGCGTCATGGATGTCGCTCGGCTTGAGAATAGCCGGCATGCCCTCGGGATAAGTCATGGCGGTGAAGTAACTGTCGTTGGCCGTCCTGATCCAGCGCCCGCGCGACGCATAAGGTCGGTAGTTGCCGGCCGGCTCGCTACACGCCATGGGGTCGTCCGCGGCGACGGTCGGATCCGACTGGAAACTCTCGCCGTTGACGGCAAAACAGTTGCGATCGAATTCCGGATCGGTGGCTGCCCGCACGCACATGCCGTGCCTGGCGAAGTCCGCCTCATGACCGTCAACAAAGACCATTCGCTCGGTGAGTGGATCGCGACAGGACTTGTTGCCTTCGCAGGTCGCCAGCGATTTTATTTTCGGCAGAAATTTCGTGTCGACAAATTCCGCGGCGGCGCGCAGCCGCTCGCTGTCGGCGCCGAATGCCGGATGCACGTCCAAGCCGTCGCGTCCGCCCGAGCAGGGTTTGTTTTCCGCTTGCATGGCGGGATTGGCATAGGACACAAAGACAACGCGATTGAGATTGCCGCCGATAAAAGGTTTGAGCGCAGTCCGCAATTGCCCGAATTCATCGGGCAAATCCTGATCGAGCGCCTTTTGCGAATCCGCGACACTGACGATGGCGCCGCCTTGGCGCAGCAACAGCCGCTCGGTCGTGGCGTCGACGATTACGTTTGCCACCAGCCCGGCAAAGTTCACATCATTGGCCCCGACGGTCAGCAATACGAGGTCGAGGCCGCGGTTCGGCTGCTGCCGGTGCAGGGCGGTCATGAGATTCCGCAGCTCACTGAACTGGGCGGGCGCCGTTCCCGAGCAACTCTCGATGCCGACGACCCAGGGACAATCGTCGGCGCGCTGCCCGGCAAATAGCCCGGCGCCGATCGTTGCTCCGGTGCAGGCGAGCGGCAGCAGCGTGACGGCGAGGTGCGGTTGCTCGATCGCGAGCGCCAATGCGGTGCGCACCTGATAGCTGTAGAGCGAGCGGTGACACGCCGGATTCATCCAGCGGGCACCGTGCTTCGCCCAATCTATTCCTGCGGCCGGACTGGCGGGCCCGTTTTCGCAAGAGCGGTCGTCGTTATAGCCGGCGCGGCTCGGACGATAGTACTGGCTGCCGCCGCCGAAGCGTCTGAAACAGAAGCCGCCCTCGAGCTTTACCGCGCGATCCGGATCGCCTTCGCCGGCGGCTATGGAATCGCCAAGCCCGGCAATGAGGACATCGCGCACAGCAATGTCGGCTGTCACGCGTTGTGCGGTCCCGTCGCCGAGTGGAATGTCCACGGTCGCGATGGTTGTTCGGCCGGCGCGCACGCGCAGTTTGACTTCACGATCGCAGGGAGCGGTGCTCTGCCGCGGCGAAGTTTCGCCGTCATTGAAAGTCCACAAGCAATCGAGCCCTTCGGGCACCGCTCCGGAAATCGTCACGCCAACCGGATAGTCGCGCGGGGAGAGGTAGCTTTCGCGTTCGCCATCGCGGTCGCACGTCTCCAGCAAGTTGCCCGAAGTGTCGAGACAAAGCTCAGCGACGACATCCTTCGCCCAGCCGAGCCCGTCGGTATCGCGCGCAAGGCGGCGTTCCGCCGCCAGCACGCCGTCGCCGCGGGCCGCCGCGGCCATGCGCAGAAAATCGGCTTCATGGCGAAACAGGCGAAAGCGGCTTTTCACCTCCCAAGCGATGTGAAAGTCGCCGGTTCCGGCGAGCTGGGCAAATGCGGCGTCGAGCGGAGCCAGCGCCAACAAAACAGCGAGCCAGAAAGCGGGGATTTTGAAATGACGCATGATGCTGGGCAGTGGGCGGGTGACAATCCTTTTAGCACATCGCTTGCGGCGGAAATGTGAGGCTTGCGTGCGGTCGGTGCTCTTGGACGGGCCTTCCCGCAAGCGCCCACATGCCCGATTATTATGCGCGAAAGGCCCCCCGGCTGATTGAATGCCCAACCGGGTGCCGCAAGCTTAAGACGGCCTTTGAACGGTGAGTCTCGTGACGAACGGGTCGCTGACCACGCAATGTTGCATCGCCGGCGGTGGACCGGCGGGGATGATGCTTGGCTTTCTCCTGGCGCGCGCCGGGGTGCGCGTTGTCGTCTTGGAAAAGCATGCGGATTTTCTCCGCGACTTTCGCGGCGATACCGTGCATCCATCCACCCTCGAGCTCATCCACGAGCTCGGTCTGCTCGATGAGTTCCTCAAGCTGCCACACCGCACCGTCGACCGGTTATCGCTGCAAATCGGAAACCGGCGCATCCGGCTGATCGACCTCACGCATCTGCCGACACAATGCCAATACATCGCCCTGATGCCGCAATGGGACTTTCTCAATTTCCTCGCCGACCACGGCCGGCGCTACCGCCAATTCGATCTGCGCATGCGTGCGGAGGCGACCGATCTGATCGAACGGAACGGCCGTATCGCCGGCGTTCGCGTCAAGACGCCGGACGGAGAGTTGACCATCAAAGCGGATCTCGTGGTTGGTTGTGACGGACGTCATTCGACGGTGCGTGAGAAGGCCGGTTTGCAAACCGACGACTACGGCGCGCCGATGGACGTGCTGTGGTTTCGCATCACGCGCCGCGGCACCGATGGCGCCGACGTGTT
>Ga0187816_10000007_pt1 | contig 49030 bp, 38 predicted proteins | sample NC_wetland_sal_i_16_FD_132960 | JGI IMG/M metagenome (GOLD analysis project Ga0187816, IMG submission 132960) | Wetland sediment microbial communities from Neuse River Estuary, North Carolina, USA - SO4_1 | ecosystem: Environmental > Aquatic > Freshwater > Wetlands > Sediment | place: USA... | reverse complement strand
GGTCTGGAAAACGCCATCGGGAAAACCGGCGCGCACAAGGATCTCTTCGATTTTGACTGCGCATTGCGGGACGTTGGAGGCGTGCTTCAGCAGGCCGACATTTCCGGCCATCAAACCGGGCGCAATGAAACGAAAAACCTGCCAGAAAGGGTAGTTCCAGGGCATTACGACGAGAACGATGCCGAGCGGTTGGTAGTGGATATAGCTTTTGGATGCGGGAGTCTCGATGATTTCGTCTGCCAAGAACCGCGCCGCATGCTCGGCGTAATAGCGGCAGGTGCCCGCACATTTTTCCGCTTCGGCGATGGCGGAACCCAGGGTTTTGCCCATTTCGAGAGTCATCAGGTGGCCGAGAGTTTCTTTCTCGGCGTCGAGGATATCGGCGGCCTTGGTCATCCAACGAGCGCGGTCGGCAAAAGAGGTTTTGCGGAAGCTCTTAAAGGCTTTCGCGGCTTTGCTGATTTTCTCGTCGACTTGTGCATCGGTGAGCGCGTCAAACTTCTTGACGACTTCACCGGTTGCAGGATTGATGGTTGCGATGGCCATAAGGAATGCTCCGTCTAGGGATCACTAGATTCTGAAATTTGCCCGGCGGTTATTGTATTCCCAAACCTTACTTTTTTACAGTAGAGATTTTTCTTGGTCTGGACTGAACACCATGACCGAGACACCTTGCATGATCCCAATGTTGAGATCCTTCGGTGATCCTCATCGGATCACCTCAGGATGTCACTGTTTTGCTGAATCTGCGCATCGGGCAGGCAGTAGCTTGTGAGAAGGCGCGTTATGTCCCGTGATCGTGCTTATAGAGCTTTTCGCCGGCGGGAATGGCGATTTGGAGGCGATTGCCTGGCAGCGGCAGCGGACAAGTGGTGTACGGGTTGTAGGCGCAGGGCGGGTTGTAGGCTTTGTTGAAATCGAGATCGACCGCTTTGCCGCCCGGGCCGTCTTTTGGTGGATCAGTATCGATGAAGCGCGAGGCTGGATAGGTCTCTTTCCCGCTGGTGAGATCGCGGAACACGATGAAAAAGCCGCCGTCATTGTTGGATTCTACTTCGAGGCGCAGGTTCTGGCCGTGGAGAGAAAAACTGAGATAGCCCACGACGTTCAGTTTGATGGGATCGCCAAGGACATTTTGGGATTCGAGTTGTTTCGGGGAGTCATAGGGAACATAGCGTGCGGTGACGCGCCAAGACTCGTCGATAGGAAACCAGTGGAGGCCGGTGAAATCTTTGCGCAGCTTGCTGTTCTTGTCCTTCATGCGAATGCCCAAACGATTGCCACTGGCGTGGACATAAAGCGTGAGGTCGCCCAGGATGAGGTGATCTTCGCGGGAATCAGGGTGAAGCTCGGCGGTCTGGACCGGTTTGCCGTTCAAAGTGACGACCACGCCGGGATCGATGCGCACGGTGGTCTTACCGGAGTGAAACTCAAAAACGCCGGCATGAGCGGGCGCGGAAGCAGGAAGGACGAAATCATTGTGAGGATCCGAGCCAAAGCGGTTTGCACCTTCGTGCAGCCAGAAAAGGCCGGAGACCGTGAGCCAGCCGTTCTCCGAAGTCAGGCTGGACTGGTAATCCTGGCGCCATTTTTCGACGGACTGGCGATAGGCCGTGTCGTCCGCACAGGCCGCGGAAGCCAGGAAGAACAGGAGGAAAAGCGAGAACACGCCTCGCCGCGGGAAATCAGAAACGTTCATAAAGAGCTCCCTTGAAATGCCGAGAAACGGAATTAAAAATACAAAACCCGCATACCAGAGGATCTGGCGTGCGGGCTCTCAAACCTAAACGCTGTCGTCACCTGAAAAACTAGGCGCTTGCGAACGCGTCCCGCGCAGCCAGGAAGAGGCCACGGGAACAACAACACGTATTCACGGCAATCAAATTCATGACATAGAAAATACCTTGAGCCGGCTTACAGGTCAATCACCGATGCTCCGGGATTGATTCCGTCGACCCGTTTCCAGGTCGCATCGGGGTTGAATACCCCCATGGTTTCGGCGACTTTGAGCGGGCCCGGACCCAGGTCCTTCTCATACACGATTCCGCCTTGAACCTAGGGAAAGAGACTCAGAGAATATTTACGGCTCGCGCAGCAAGCAGGACAACGATCATAAGGGAAATCAACGACTGAACCATTGTGCCGAGCTTTGCCCAGCGTGATAGAACGGCGGTATCCGTCGGTGAGAAAGCAGTACTGGTATTAAACGCGAGAAACAGATAGTCCACGAAATGCGGCGTCCATACCGAATCCTGGCCTTCCCGGCTCAGCATCTGCGGGAAGAGAAATGAGCCGTTGGAGAGGCCGCCCGGACGCTCGCGTCGAAGTGGACCGCCCGCATCGAGCTTCCAGTACCAAAGCGCGAACACCAGAATATTCGCGATCCAAAGTGCGCCGGCCGAGCGCAGCAATGCTCTCGGTGTCTCAAGATGTTCCGGAATGCCTTGGACCAAATGAATTAGCGAAGCGACCATGGCAATGGTGATGATGCCATTGGCGATGAAGGTGAGGATCCGAGTTACATTGTGATCGCCGCGACGATCGGACACCACGATGGGAATCAAGAGAAGCACAATGACCGCAAGCAGCAGCCAACTCGGGCCCACAGAAAGCGGTTCCGGCAAGGCCAGGTACACCCCAGCGGCAGCCAACATCGCTACGAATGCGGGCCAGCGGGGTTCACGGAGAATGTGCCTGGTCATAAAGTTGGAGCGAAGGAACGCGTGCCCAGTCTAATACAGCTCCCACCTCGTTCGGCAATGTACAAGCCAGAATGGCCCTAGCGAGCAGGTAAGTTCGGCTTCTAACGCCGAAGTGTCAAAGACAGTTCAATGAAAATAAAGAAGTGAGTGGTCGGGGCGCCCGGATTTGAACCGGGGGCCTCCTGCGCCCAAGGCAGGCGCGCTACCAGGCTGCGCTACGCCCCGACATGAAGTGCACTATCATTCTAAAGCACTTTCCAACAATGCTGCTACTCCGATCCGCCGTTTTTGGCTCGACTGTGCCAGAACTGTGCCAAATACCTTTCACTGGACCGTCCCTGTGCCAGAATCCAGTGGCATTTCGTTGGCTTGGCGGTTCATCTTCTCCAAGGCTTCCCGCTTCATCTGCAACTTCATCTGAGAATACTTTTTGAAGACTTTGGCGTCACCTTGCCGAAGGAGTTGGGTAACCCACTCGTCGGCGACACCGCCGGCACTGAGTCGAGTTGCATATGTCGAGCGCAGATCATAGATCCTGAAGTAAGGAACTCCTGCGCGTTTGAGGGTTTTCCGCCAAGCGGTCTTTAGATTCTTCTGGTGACCGGACGGATTGTTGTCGCTTGGGAACAAGAAGGGCCCGATACCCGAGATTCGCATCTGGCTCTTGAAGGCTTCGACGGCCAAAGGCGTTAGGGGAATTTCAGCGATACCGTTCGGAGTCTTGGAATCAGGTATCCAGACGGTGGCATTTGCAAAGTCCACTTGGTCCTTTCTCATGGGTGTCAATTCCTTGTACACCCTGAGTCCTGTTTCCGTGATGATCTGAACGATATTCCGAAGATGTGGCGGAGCCTGTGATTCGATGCGGCGTTGCTCTGACCAGGTAACGTAATGAGGCCGAAACAGGCCCCTCACCGCCACCGGAAATTCAACGCCCCAACAGGGATTAGCTTGCAGGAGTTTTTTTCGTACCGCCACGTTCAGCATTCGCCGGAGAACCCTAAGCTCCTGATGAACGGTGGTTGGCTTGAGAACTCCCATTTCCCGGTAGCCGAGCGCGGTCCTGACGCGGACCGTTTTTCGAAGACGATCACGAAGGTAGAGCTCAATATCATCCACTGTGATTTCCACCAGTTTTCGTGAGGCAAAGGCAGCTTTGAGGTGCTTTGCCACGCGAAGATTGACCTGATGCGTCTTCGCTGCTCGTATGGGCGGTTTCGAGTAGTTTTCCAGAAAGAAATCCGCCCACTGCTCCAGACTCAACTTTTCCCCTTTCCGAATCACATCTAGAACGTTGTTATCTCTAGCATGAAGCCGCTCCCTTAACATCTGTTGAGCTTCGTGCCAGTCTTTCGTGAAAGTGGATTCCCGCTGACGTGACCCATTGCGGTCCCGATAACGAATCCACCAGAACGATGTCTCCTTTCTTCGATACACAACACCATCGTACTTTCGTGATCTAGGCATCCTCCATCTCCTGTTTGAAGGAAGCGCGAAATGTTTCGAGATCCGGTTTGAGAAACCGGATGTTTCGACCCATAACGCGGAGATGGGGAATCTGCTTGCGCTCAACCCAAAGATATACAGTTTGGGGGCTGACACCAAGATATTTGGCTGCTTCTCGGACTGTTAACGGATATTCGTCTTTGGGTTTCCAGATCTGTCGATCGGTATCAACAAGTGCAGCATGAGTCATGGCACTTCCCTCTGATCTTCGCCGAGTTGATGGTCTTCGATTCGTTGTGAATTCCCGTCAAGGCTTCACGCAAGAGCTGAACGAGTTGCTCGGGGTCCCGTGTTTGGAACACCACACACGCGACGACCGTTGGGGCACCAATCTTCTGCTTCTTTGCAGGTTCTCCGCCGTCGTTCATCCGGCCTTGACACCTTCGAATTTAGATGGCCATCTCGAAAAAAAGCGTAAGAAGGGGAATCTTAAGACGCCCGGACATGCTGTCAAATCGCGCTGATCAAGCGAATGGGATTCAATGAATGAGTTGTCAAATAGATGGCCGGATTAGGTCAAATATAACCCATTGGGGGACTGAGATTTCCGTCGCTGCGCCAATGAGGTCCGCGGAACCGCGTGGTTCCTTCTTCTGATTGACCCTCTCTTCGCCAATTCTGAGTTTTATGGCTAACATTCCGGGCTTTCAACCCGCAAGTGCGACTCAACGTAAAGAGGCTATTGAAGATCCCAACGCAACGTTTCGGGAAACAAAGCGATCCGAGCCGTTCTCACCGACAGAGAAGAAGAACTGCGAAGAAAACGACCGTTTTTGGGATGCGAGCGCGCTAGTCCCCTTGTGTGTTCACGAAGCTGCGAGCCGTCATGCTTACCCCAGCTGAGGAGACTCGCCCCCGCGGTCTGCTGGGGAAGCCCCGTAGAAGTTTACAGTGCTATTTGCCGCCTCCATCGCGATGAGGCGCCTAACGCCGCACATCAAATTTGTACGTTCATTCCCAACATCAAAATAGAAGGAGGACACGTGTTCGCAGAACTCATGCCAGTTCTCTCCGATCGAACGGTAATGATCACGGTTGCTCGTCTGAATGACGACGCGATCCGTGTGAACGTTATTCCGCAAAGGATCGGCGAGAACGAGAACGCAGCACTCGCGACCCCATTCAGCATTACAGGAACTCCGGCAGAGCTCGATGCCGAGTTGAGTGCCCATCTACTGGCCTACGTTGACTCACACCGGCAACTCCGGACAACCCTCGCAGAAGCAAAATCCCAGATGGACGCCGCTGCGAAGGCCGCCCAGGAGGAGGCAAGACGGAAGGCGGCGGACCGGAAGAAGAAACTGGAAGAGAAGGGCGCTGAAGAGGAGAAACCGGCCAATCCCACCAACGGAACATCTCCGGATGAAAAGACTGACGCGGCTCCGAGTCTCTTCGGAAACTAAGAAGCATCCGCGCAGTACAACTCAAAATGACAGGAGTCTCAAAACCATGATCGAAGTTACGACGCTCTCTCGCGAATTCACCTACAACGGAGTCAAGCTTCCTGATCCGAACCCGAATATGACGCCGGAAGAGGTTCGGACGGTTTACACGAACCAATACCCGGATCTGGCCACGGCCTCCATCACCGGACCCGAAGCAGATGGCGGGAAACTCCGCTACAGCTTCGTCCGGGCGATCGGCACGAAGGGATAAGAGTCCTTGAAGAAGAGAAACCGCAACCAGCACACGAAACAATCCACAGCGGCGGTCCTCGAAGAGCTGAGAAAGCTCAGAAAGGACCGCTCACGAAAAGGGACATTGATGGGGAGGTTCGCGCGATGCCGTACTTTGCAGGAAGCTTCCCAGCTAATCGCCGTCTCCGTCCAAGCCGACGGGCGCGCGTGCGGTCGATTGCCCTTAACACCGCCCCCGGCCTGGTTGCCGCCCAGTTAATGGGCAACAACAACGGGCTCATCCTCCCACGATTGAACGGCATACCAGGCGAACATCATTTAGTGGTAGATGCCCAGAAGGCGATTGCTCTTGCAACAAATCTTGTGAGACTCCATATCGCCCCTGCCGGGCTCTGGAAAGAGGCCAAACGCGACCCGGTTGCCTACCTCCAACTGGCGCTTGCGCATTGGATCAAGACGCACGGGGGCGAAGCAATCCGGCGCCGTTTCACGTATTGCGCGACGCTGACCTCTTGTCTTGATGAGTTCGCTCAGGAAGACAAGCAGAGCGGTAACCGGCTGTATCTGACCCTCGACCCAGAGAGTGCCGGGTACGCCGTGCTTGGACCCACGCTCGAGCTACTTGAGGCCATCGACCGGCGGCTTCCACACACTTTCTTCCATCTATTTGTGGGAGGGCTCTGCAAATGGATCCGTGTCTATGACTATCGTGATGCGGAAGAGCGAGCCGAAATGTATCGAGAAATGTGCGAAGGCGAGCAAAACGCACAGGAATACGAATTTCCAGATGTGGCCGGATGCCTTCCTACTTCCATAAAGGAAGAACCTCTCGGAAGAGAGGATCTGAGCCGACTTCGTACGAAGTTCGCATCTACTCCGGCCGGTCAACTCCTCGATCGCGCAGTAGAAATTGAGCGGATTTCGAATCAGGCGGAAAGGCCCGCATTGAGTGACGACGTGCGCGCTGCACTGCCCGACGCGAATCCTCCCGTACCGGGCTTGCTTGCGGTTTTTTCCATTTCCGATGCGGTCGAGGCGTGCTTTGACGAGGAAGCTCAGTACGCTCTCGAAGCCCCTCCCGAACCAAACCTGATCATCCCCATCGAACCCAATGACGTGGGAAGCGTACGGGCGGCATTTCATATCTTCGGCACTGTCTGCGACATACTTGCCGCCTCTGTTCGTTTGCTAGAGATGATGCCCGGGAACAGCGAGTGGGTGGTGAGCCCGTAGGAGGTCCGATGGAAGGGCGAGTACGGATCGGCGGCAGTCGCAATTTCACACTGAAGTGCGCGGTGATGATCTACACCGACACCTCAACGGCATTCGCTACACTCCATGAAGTTAGAGTCGACGGCGAAGGATCAGCCTACCTCGCACCAGGCCGTTCGCTGACTACAGCCTTTCTTCGGCGCTTGTCGCAGGGCCTAGGAACCGCGGCTCCAACCGAAGTTCTGCCCGAGTGCGTCCTAATGAGAACTCCGGACAGGATTGTCTGGTGGGCGAGCGCGCAGTCCCGAGTGATGTTCTTTGGCGGGCAAGAAAAAGACGCAAGAGACCTTAACGGCCACCTTTATCCACACCCTCCCCTGGTTTTCAAGGTTGACGGGCGCGAGCTATTTGTCCGTGCGCTCGCGGAAAACGCGCGCCCGGGAGCGGAGACCCAGCTTAAGACCGCACCCTACTGGAACACTGATTCAAGAGGAAGCGTATGTGCGGGGACGATGAGAATTCCTGATCAGATGGCGGCGAATTCGCTTTCGGCATGGGAGGACGCCTACTTCGGCTCGGAATTTACTCATCCCTCCGGGGCTGTTCGCCTCACCAAGCATCGGCGCGGATTTGTTGGGCTCTGGAAGAGTTTGAAGGATAAAGGCGGCACTTTCCCGACCGGCATGCTGACGGATGCAAAGGAAACGCTTTTCGAGTTCATAGAATCCGATAAGGAGTTCTGAAACGATGGGAGTGCATACTATCCACGCCGCGCTGCTGCAGCGGCAGGTGCGGGTGATCGTCGTTGGCTGTGGCGGGGCCGGTAGCGCTCTCGCCTCTGGCCTGCCTTATCTTCACCAGGCGCTCATCGTGCGCGGCCATCCCGGAGGCTTGCACGTAACGGTCTTGGATGCAGAAAAGATTTCAGCTACAAACTGCGTGCGACAGCCCTTCAGCAAATCGGAGATAGGGTTATGCAAATCCGTGGTGTTAGTGAACCGGCTGAACGTGTTCTGGGAATTAGATTGGGAAGCTGTTCCGGAGCACCTGACCGAGAAGCGGCCGCTCACGCGCGCGGATATCGTAATCGGCTGCGTGGATACACGGGCCGCCCGGGCAGTGATTCAAAGGTGCGCCACGGGCTCGAGCACTGTTGGCTACTGGCTTGACATTGGGAACAATGCCGACAGCGGGCAGTTCGTACTCGGTGAGCCGTTGAACTGCGAGAACCGGCGAACCGGAGACCGGCTACGAACTGTCGCGGACCTCTATCCGGAAGTGGTGGACACTGCGCTTGAGGAGCACAGCCTGCCTAGCTGCAGCGCTGCAGAGGCTCTGGACAGGCAAGAACCCTTTGTTAACGCCACGCTGGCCAATCACTCCCTCAGCTTGCTGGCGCACTTGTTCCGCTACGGCGCGATCGAACATCATGGGGGCTTCGTGAACTTGGCGACAGGCCACACCATACCGTTGAGGATCGACCCCGCGACGTGGCGCCGCATCTGGAGGCGAGGGAAGGCCGGCGGCCAAACTCGCGCTCAGTGCTAGATGCAAGTGGCATAGCTCTTGCGCGGCGTTAACGAGTGGCATTTTGCATGCTATCTAGAAAAAAATCGAATAGATAAGCCTATTGCAGTTCGCAGGGGCCGCCGGTACACTGCATCCCATGTCATTGAACCTTCGCCAGTCCCAGATGGATGCGCCCAATTGTTGTCGGTGTCGCGCATTCGTGTGCTCTGGCATCGGGAGGCTAGTGACTTAAGCGTTTAATCTAGCTGCGAAGTTGTCGAACCCACCGCCGGAGTTGAATTGGCAGGTGGGTTTTTTGTTTTTGTGCGGACGATCCCGGCAAGGAGACGAAACCAGTGCAGAGTGCACCGCAAGAGCTGGCAAGCGGAAGGACACCAGCCAACGAAAAGGAAGTGGCGGGACGGATGCTTGCTGAGTCGAGGCTGAGTCATCTCCAGGCGCTCGAAGCCGAAAGCATTTACGTTCTTCGAGAGGCAGCCGCCGAATTCTCGCAGCCGGTGATGCTCTATTCAATCGGCAAGGATTCTTCGGTGATGTTGCGTCTCGCGCAGAAGGCCTTTTATCCCGGCAGGATTCCATTCCCGCTGCTCCATATCGACACGAGCTACAAGTTTCCGGAGATGATCGAATTTCGGGATGAGTATCCAAAACAGATTGGCGCGGAACTCATCGTGCATAAAAACACGCAAGCGCTGAATGCGGGTGCCAATCCATTTGTGCTGGGCACACAAAAATGCTGCGGATTACTAAAGACAAAAGCGCTCCTCGATGCGCTTGCGGAAAACGGGTTCGACGCGGCGTTTGGCGGGGCGCGCCGGGACGAAGAGAAAGCGCGGGCAAAGGAAAGGATCTATTCCTTTCGCGATGTGCACGGGCAGTGGGATCCCAAGAACCAGCGTCCGGAGCTTTGGAATATTTTCAATTCAAGAATCGACAAAGGGGAGAGTATTCGCATCTTCCCGCTTTCGAATTGGACGGAGCTCGACGTCTGGCTGTACATCTACACGGAGAATATTCCGATTGTGCCGCTTTATTTTGCGCGGGAGCGGGAAGCCGTCTTGCGCGACGGCTCTATTGTTCTGATTTATCCAAACGACACGCTTCGGCCTGGAGAGAAGCCTCAGTTGCTTAAGTGCCGCATGCGATCTCTGGGCTGCGTGCCCTGCACGGGCGCAATCCGGTCGGAGGCTGACACCGTTCCGAAAATCATCGAGGAGATGATTTCGTTCCGCAGGTCCGAGCGTGAAAATCGCGCCATCGATCACGACGAGGAAGGCTCGATGGAGATCAAGAAGCGGGAGGGCTATTTCTAATGACTCCTGCCGATAGCGTCGAGGTGCGCGATGAGTTCGCACTTTTCCTCGAACAGAACCTGAACAAGGAGCTGCTCCGATTTACGACCGCCGGAAGTGTGGACGATGGCAAGTCCACCCTGATTGGAAGGCTGCTGCACGATTCCAAGACCGTCTACGAAGATCAACTCGCTTCCGTCAAGAAAAGCCGCATCAACCGCTCCAGTGGTCCAATCGATTTTTCGCTTATCACCGATGGACTGCGCGCGGAACGCGAGCAAGGCATCACCATTGATGTGGGCTACCGCTATTTCGCGACGACGCGAAGGAAATTCATCATCGCCGACACTCCTGGGCATGAGCAATATACGCGCAACATGGCTACCGGTGCGTCGACCGCGGATTTGGCGGTGATTTTAGTCGACGGGACGAGGGGACTCCTTCCCCAAACTCTACGGCACTCCTACATCTCCTCACTGCTGGGGATTTCGACTGTCGTGGCTGCTATAAACAAGATGGATTTGTTGGGGTACGGGGAGGAGAAGTTCCTGCAGCTCGAAGAAGCATTTCTTGCGCTTGCCAAACGGCTGGGGATACGCGAAGTAAAGTGCATTCCGATCAGTGCGCTCGCAGGAGACAACGTGGTCAAGCGCAGCGAAAGGATGCCTTGGTACGCGGGCCCGGCGCTACTGGAACATCTGGAAACAGTTCGAATACCCAGGGCCGCCAGTTCGCAGGGCTTCCGCTTCCCGGTTCAATATGTGCTCCGCCCCGATGCCCGCTTCCGCGGATTTGCGGGACAAGTGGCCAGTAGCGTGATACGTCCGGGTGACGAAGTTACGGCTCTTCCTTCCGGCCAAAAGTCTCGCGTCGAGTCGATCGTCACTTTCGATGGCCCACTGCCCGAAGCCTCCGCTTCGATGTCCGTCATATTGACTCTGGAAGATGAAATCGATCTGAGCCGCGGAGACATGCTCGTGTCGGCTGACAGGCCGCCACGCGTCTCGCAGCGATTCCAGGCGTCCATCGTTTGGATGCATGCGCAGGCGCTCGAAACCGGACGCACCTATCTGATTAAACACTGCGGGCGGCAGGTACGAGGCAAAGCCACCCGAATTCGCCATCGCGTCAACATCAGCACCTTCGAACCGGAAACAGCCGAGCGCCTCCACATGAACGAAATTGCGGCCGTGGAGATCGAGACCAGCAGCCCTCTCTTTTTCGATGCCTATCAAGAGAACCGGATCACCGGGAGTTTCATCGTCATTGATCCGATGACCAATGCCACTCTGGCCGCGGGGATGATTCAGGCGGCCCTCGCGGGAGGTGCCGACGTTTTCGCAACGCGAGAGCGCTTAGTTTCGGAAACGCCGGTCATTCCCCTTGAACGGCATCGCCGGCATGGCCACCTTCCAGCCATCATTTTTGTCAACCAGGGGCCGGCGCTTGTCAAAAAGCTGGAACGGGCGCTTTTCGATGAGAGATTCGAAGTCTTGGCCGTCGAGGAAGGCGATTCTCTTTTCTCAACCAAAGCGGCATGGACCGCGCTCCATGCTGCGGGATTCGTGGTCCTCTACCACAACCCATCGCTTGGAACAGAAGAGCGATTGGAATTGAGAGCCGCGGCGGGAAATCGCTTTTTCGATGTTGCTGAATTGAAACTTCCCGCGGGAGACGCCGAGGCCGTCGAACAAATCTTAAGTTTGGCCGCATCGCTGCGTATTTCGCCGGATACAAAAATTGAAGGAAGGTGATTTGAAATGGGGACAACGTTCATCGCCGATACACTTGAAAATCTCGGACCATCCGAAGTGCTGAGCGCGGTGTTGAGCGCGCACTCGGCCCAACTCGCCTGCCTCACGTGCAGCTTTCAGGCAGAAGACATGATCGTTCTCGATCTGATTCGGCAACGAATTCCTGCGATCCCCGTGCTGTTTCTCGATACCGGTTATCACTTCGCTCAGACATATGAATATCGGGACCGCATCGCGAAGGAATGGTCTCTAAACCTGGTGAACGTGATTCCACCGAGTACGGTGGCAGAGCAGGAGTCCGAGTTCGGGATCTTATACCGCGAGAATCCGTCCAGGTGTTGCCAGTTACGAAAGGTCGAGCCGTTGTTGCAGGCGCTGGAACCGTTCGAGCTTTGGTTCACGGGGTTGCGGCGCGATCAATCGCCCACCCGGAAAAACCTTAAAAAGGTCGAAAAACATCGCTTGCCGAGCGGGAAAACACTTTTGAAAGTGAGCCTCCTCGCCGATTGGACGTGGGGACAAGTGTGGGAGTACACCGCCAAAAATCAACTCAGCTATTTGCCGCAGTACGATCAAGGTTATTTGAGCATTGGCTGTGAACCGTGCACGGCGATTCCCGATGACCCCGCGAACCCTCGCTCGGGCCGCTGGGGCGGCAAAAAGTTGGAATGCGGAATTCACACATTTTCCGAGAACGGGCAGTGATGCATTACCTCATTGGATTCCTGATTGCTCTCGCGGTGGGACTCACGGGAGTCGGCGGCGGAAGTTTCACGGTACCAGCCCTGGTGCTTCTGGCCGGGTTGACCGCGGGAGAAGCCGTCGGAACTGCCTTCTTGTTCGCTGCCGTGCTGCGCTTGATCGCTGCTCCTTTTTATCTCGCCGGAAAGCAGATTCACTCCCGCTACCTGTGGCTTCTGCTGCAAGGAGCAGTTCCCGGACTTCTGCTGGGTACGTGGGCCCTCCGATTGTTGAATCGAGACGTCGGGAATCCAGTTGTCCTCCTGGTGCTTGGAGTTATTTTAGCGGTGTCGTCAAGCGTGACCTTTGTCCGGCGCATACAAAACCCGGCATTCGCTGCGAAAAACCATCGTTGGCTTCCCTGGCTAGCTCTTCCAATTGGAGTGGAATCGGGATTTTCGTCCGCGGGCGCAGGGGCACTTGGAACGGTTCTTCTGCTGAACTATTCCGAGATGACACCTGCGCAAGTCGTGGGAACAGATCTAGTGTTTGGACTGGTCCTGGCGGCTTTTGGCAGTGCCTTTCACTGGAGGTTTGGCTCAATCAGTATGCAAATTCTTTTCGAGCTTCTTTTAGGCGGCGTTCCTGGAGTAGTGCTCGGTTGTCTGCTAGCGCGGAGGGTCCCCGCGGACAAGCTGAAGACAGCGGTAGCCATGGTGGCTATCTTTGCAGGATTGCAGCTGGTGTGGAGCGGCGGTCGAACGCTCGCCCAAAGACGTGCGACGAACGCAGTGAGAATTGCGGCGCGCACGGGAGTTGTCAATGCGCACTAGCCAGTCGAGTTTCACACAAGAAGTTTTGAGCACCGCAGCGTCACGGCCTGGCGCCATTCTCTCCTTTGTTTCTCTCACCGATATACTCCTCTGTCCTTGTTGCTGACCTCACTCTGAATTACCCGCCTGGTTACTGACGGGCTAACCGCCGCTCCTCCAAAAGTAATCCAAGGCCGGCGCATCGCGCAGGCCGTTGCAAGATAAATCTACGTGGGAGAAAAACAATGCGTTCTCGGAGAGCTGGTGATTTCTACTCAAAAAGCGTTTTCCGGTTTGGACTTTTCCTGCTCGGTTTGTGGTTTGGCCTAGCCACGATCAGTTTCGCGCAAGGAGAAGCTTCCATTCAGGGCACTGTCAGCGACTCGTCCGGAGGATCCATCCAGGGTGCGGCCATTCATGTGAAAAATCTGGAAACGGGCGTGACACGAAATGTGCTGACAGACGACACGGGGCGCTACGGCGCAACCTCGCTTCCGGTCGGCCGTTACGAGGTCAGGGTAGAAAAGGCCGGCTTTCGCAGCAAAGAAAAAACAGGAATTCCCCTCGTAGTCGGGGCGCGGGAAACCGTGGATCTGGTGCTTCAGGTGGGAGACGTGAAGCAGACCGTGCAAGTGGAATCCGCGCCGACCGTGGTCGCCATCAGTACGGAAGATGTTTCCGGTCTTGTCGATGAGCAGCAGGTCAAAGAGCTTCCTCTGAATGGCCGCAGTTACGATCAGCTGATGACCCTCAACCCGGGGATCGTGAACTACACCTCCCAGCGAGCAGGAGGAATTGACACGTCCAATTCCGTCGTGGGCAACATGTTCGCGGCTTCGGGCCGTCGTCCGCAGGAAAATCTCTTTCTGCTGAATGGTGTCGAATTTACCAGCGCATCCGAAATCAACAACACGCCCGGCGGCGTCAGTGGACAACTGCTGGGAGTGGATGCGGTGCGCGAGTTTTCCGTCGTGCAGGACACGTACGGTGCCGAGTACGGCAAGCGCCCGGGAGCCCAGGTGAACATCGTGACTGCTTCGGGGACAAACCAGCTCCATGGAACTGTCTATGAATTCCTGCGGAATAGCGCGTTGGATGCCCGAAATTTCTTTGATCGCGGCGATATCCCGGGATTTCGCCGCAATCTGTTCGGAGCTTCGCTGGGTGGCCCGATCAAGAAGGACAAGACCTTCTTCTTCGCGAACTACGAAGGCTTCCGGCAGAATCTGGGACTCAGTGATTTGTCGCTTGTGCCGGATAATGCCTCAAGGGCGAGCGCCGTCGCAAGTATTCAGCCACTGCTCGCGTTGTGGCCATTGGCCAACGGACCGGAGATTTTGACCTCCGCGGGAGCTCCGAGCGGCATTGCGGAAGCGTTCAGCAATCCCAATCAGAGAATTCGCGAGGACTTTGGCACCGCAAGGCTCGATCAGGTATTCAGCGATAAAGATTCGTTCGGGGGGGTGTACACCGCCGACGACAGCCAAGCCCACTCGCCCACGAATAATCCATTCACACTGGTCGAGGTTTCCCTGCGAGAGCAGGTGACCAGCCTGAGTGAAACGCACATTGTTTCTCCGAGCCTGCTGAACAAAGCGACTTTCGGGTTCTCTCGCGGCGCCTTTTATTTCAATAGCGGAACAACGGTCGATTTGCCTGGCTGGGTTAATGCGGACCAGCCTGCCGGTGCGATCGTCGTGGGCGGCGGCACGACGCTCAACGGTGCGTCACAGATTACAAATGGGGGAACGAACGCCGGGAGCAATCTCCGCGCGGCGCACAATCTGTATACCGAATCCGACCAGGTCACACTTACACACGGCAAACACCTCTTCAGTTTCGGTGGATGGTTGCAGCAAGTACAGGCCAACGATGTTCTTCTCCAAGACCAGTATGGCCAGGTTTCATTCACCAACCTGCAGGCGTTTTTGCAGGGCAATGTGAGCACATACACGTATGCGCCAAGCTATACGCCGCTGTTGTGGCGCTCGATCGAGGGAGCATTCCATGCGGAAGACGTCATAAAGCTGCGACCTTCTTTGGAGCTGCGTGTAGGCTTTCGAGGCGAGTCAACCAACGGATGGAACGAGGTGTACGGGCGTGCATCAAATTATGCATTTGGTGCAAATGGTGTGATCGAAACGCAGCCGGTTGTCGGTGGTTCTGCCTTTGCCGTCAACAACGCAAAGTTCCTGCCGGCGCCGCGCGTCGGCGTTGCGTGGTCCCCGTTCGCATCAAGTAAGACCGTGATCAGGGCGGGTTTTGGCACGTATTACGCGCTGCTTGATAATCTGAGCTACCGATTGGACCAGGTTGGCCCCTTTAACACCGTCTATGCGGCCAAAAACATTCCGTTCTCCAGCATTTCGCCGGATGAGGAATACTCAGGCGCGAAAGTGATTCCAAGTGGTGTTCAGCCAGACTTGAAAACGCCGACAGTGGAGTCCTGGAGCTTGAAAGTTGAGCAACAGCTCTCTTCAAACACTTCGTTGGGCGTTAGCTATGTTGGATCACATGGCTACCACGAGCTACTTTCTGCGGATGCGAACTTGCCAACGCCAACGATCTGCCCGGCGTCACCTTGCCCTCCGGGCTATCCAGACGGCGCGTATTACTACCCAACGGGGGCAGCGCTTGCCAACAAAGCGGTGTGGAATACGACGCAATGGTTCTCGGAAGGAATCAGCTCTTATAACGGTCTTTCGGTGGATGTGAACCGCCGGCTCGGACATGGATTACAATTCCGCGGAGTCTACACATTCTCGAAGGCCCTTGACGACGGCGACAATATGAATACGAGCGTGGCAACAAACTCTCCAGCGTTCGTTGCAAACCCGCTACAACCAAAGGCCGATTACGGGAGAGCTTCGTTCGATGTGCGGCATGCGGCAGCGCTTCATGCCACCTATGACCTTCCGTTTGGACGCGGCGACACAGCGAGCGGGCACCCCTGGGTAGACCGGTTGATCGGAAATTGGCAATTGAGCGGAATTGAGACGCTGCAATCCGGGCTGCCATTTACTCCGCAGTTGTCTTACAACCCATCGAATGATGGAGACACGCGCAATCCCGTCCGTCCATCCTGGAATCCCAATTTCACCGGCCAATTGATCGAAGGTGCCCCCAACCAGTACTTCAACCCCAATGCGTTCATTCAGCCGCTGATTGGAACGTACGGAAATGTGGGGCGCAACATTCTGCAAGGCCCGGACTGGCCGAAACGGATCTCTCGCTAACAAAGATATTCTTGTTGTCCGAGCGATTGAATCTGCAGCTCCGCTCCGAGTTCTTTAACGTGTTCAATCACACGAACTTCAACGTACCTAATCCGGTGGTATATGCCGCGGCGACCGGAGGACCATCTCCCACCGCAGGAGTGATCACATCGACCACCACCACATCCCGGCAAATTCAGTTCGGTTTGAAACTGATCTGGTGAGACGAACCGTGGGTTCTGCTGGCATGCTTTCCCGATTCCGGGACAGTGGGTCTCACCTTGCGTGCGTGGTATCGAATGCTTGGATGCTCATCCAGCCGCTTTCGCAATTCTGCCATCTTTTCAACAGCTTGCCTGGACACCGCATGAATACTGGCGATTTCTACGGTCTCGCATTCTTCAAATCCTTCCATCCTTTCGCATAAATAAAATGGCACCAATTTCACTCGCAAACAGACACCAAGGCGTGGACTTCCAAGCCAGTCAGTTCGGCGCAACCGCCAGGCCCTGCCCCTCCTCTAATGACCATATCCCAAAAGCATTCACAACAAAGGCGTCGTCTCGCCGCTTCTTTTGGGCCGAGAGAACGGGCACTTTGAAATCATGACAGGCGCACGGCGTTACCGCACGGCGCAGCGTGTCTGTGTTCTTTCGCCGGGGATCTACGTCGTAATGCCCGGGACGACTTTTCCTGTGTACCGAGTTCGTAAAGACCAAGCTAGCCTGCGGGTGTTATTTGGGTCTTGCCTTCGCTCTGCTGCTGCATCTTCCGCAACTCACGCCAGCGGGCGTATTGTTCGGCCTTCGCGGGATCGGGATCCTCTTCGTTTTTGAGCCAAAATCTGAACCAGTCTAGGTTGCGCTCATATATTTGGTAGCGATGTTTTGGCTGGTTCACACGGTGAAGTTCATTCGGATAAATGAACAACTGCACGGGCTTTCCAAGCTCCCTAAGCGAAGTATATAACGCAAGATCCGGTAGGAATTCGGAATCAGGATCGTTGTTTAACACCGGTGCATCTATTCGGTCCGCGTTTAATTCGGGAGCCATCAGCTTCCAATTTGCCTTAGATCTCCCTTCAGGCCATCCTCCCACACCGTCCTTCGAAAAGTTGTCTTGAACGCGTCTCGGTGCCATGTAGTAGAAGTACGGACTACCATCCCCGGCGGCGCCACTCACAGCGCGGAAGAGTTTGGTGTGTGTTATTGCGTATGCCACAATCTCCGTTCCTCGACTAAATCCCGTCAGGCCAACATTCGTACTATCGGCAATGCCCATCTCTGAGGCTTTTTCGATAGCCATCTCTATGCTGGCTTCCTCCGATTCAAACCACGATAGAAAACGTTGGAAGTCGCCCGGCTTGTTGTCGTAAATCCCCAGGCCCATATCGAAGCTCAAGACGGCAAATCCATGTGCTGCATAGACGTGAATGGGGTTCTCATCCCCAGAAGCACCACGCAGGAATTCACTAGTCCGGTAAGTCGTGACGATCAACGGATACTTCTTGCCCGGCTCGTAGTTCAACGGTTTCACCAAGTGTGCCCACCAGTGATCTCCGTACCTATTAACGCCATCCAAGCGGGTGATTGAACCGAGCTCTAGATTTGCAAACTCGGGATTCAGGTCAACAAGCATTCGCACGGAGCCCGCGGCTAGGTTTACGAGAGCAACTTGAGCCGGCGTGGCTCTGTTCTCCCTTGCGCAGGCCATATATTTAAAACCTCTGTCGGGAGAGCAAGAATACAGTGAGTCGGAACTACCAAAAACTTGCTCCGGCGTTCCGCCTTCAGCGGATACCGCCATCAGCTTGTTAGGCCGACCGTCGCCTAGATTCTGGGAATAGTAAATTCTGCTGCTGTCAGCAGCCCACCAATAGTCGCCCACGAAGTAGACGCCTGGCGCCACATCCACAGGAGTTCCTCCCCGAACGGGCTTAGAAAACAATTCATAAAAAACCTTAGTGCCCCCGGGATCGACGAGATACCGATACGCAACCCTACTGCCATCAGGCGAAACCTTTGCGTCGAGGAGGTGATGACCTACAAAAGTTGTTCCGTCGTAGTATTCTTCACCTATGTCGCTGGCCCATCGACCAAGCAAGTCGGCCCCGCCTTTGGCTGCTTTCCTTTCTTCCCCCGTAGAGACAGTGTGGATCCATGTCTCGAGTTCTGTCGGCTTTGAAGCGAGTACCTCGCTGACCACGGGCCGACCGCGCGTAGCATTAAAGCCGCCGTCGTATTCGATCCCATCTTCAGACAACCTCTGAATCTCCGTGGGGTCTCGCGGTTTCTCAAGCGTGACCACGAGGTTGCTGCGATCGGGAGTCCAGTAATAACTTTGAACATCACCGGGCACATCCGTTAACTGTATCGGATGGCCACCCTCCACGCTCCATCGCCATACTTGCCGCTTAGCAGCCTTATCCATCTGTGCCAGGTAGGTGACGTACTTACTGTCCGGCGACCACTGGGGCGGATCGGGCAACAAGTAGTTGATGTCAGTCCAGCGGGGTGCACCCGCAGTCCCGAGACAGATGGGAGTACTGCCAGATGCGGTCCCAACAATGTACATCCCACTGCGATAGCTGTTCGTTTCATATACAGCCTGAGCGGCTACAAAGGCGACGTATTTACCGTCAGGGGAAATGCTCACCCCCATTTGGTCTCTTATCTCCAGCAGATCCATGCTGGTGACAGGACGTGATTCGCCCTTCTTAATAGACGGGATTCGCACTGGCGTTGAGTCAAAACCCACGACGTCGAAGTTTTGAGCCCCAGTCGATAAGATCGCACTCGATAACACGAAAAAGAGAACGCTCACACCGCGTCGGTAGTTCATGCAGATTCATACCTCACAAGGATTTACGCACTCAAGAATCGTAGACGCCGGACAAGAAGCAGGATCACTTTCGCCCGACTCATCAAAACGTCAACTTCAACGACAGCTGTAGGGACCGCGGTCCGCCCTCTTGGAAAAGAGGGTTCAAACCACCGAGCCCCTGATTCAACATTCGAGTCGAGGTCATCAATATGCCAAACTGGACCAACCCAACTGGATTGGTGAAGTTCGGATGGTTGAGGACGTTGAACGCATCGGCTTGGAATTGCAGATTTAACCGTTCGTTGATGGCGAATTTCCGAGCGACTGACAGGTCCACTTCAGTCAGTCCAAATCCCGGAATGTCATTTCGAGGCTCTGTCCCTTGCTGCCCGGTTGCCGGAATTGTGAATGCAGCCGGATTCAATCCCTTCCCACCGGCACACGGGGGTCCATCCACTGCGATGCATTGCGACCCATAGAGCCAAATCGGCTGCCCGGGGACGAGGTTTGGGCGCGAAAGGCTTGCACCCGCCGGACCACCAAAAAGGAGCACTGGATTAAACTGAAAACCGCTTCGAGCCACGATGACTGCGTCAAGAGACCAATCGCGCGTCAAAGTAGACACGAGACCAGATCGACCCAACGAGGGAATGGAATAGGCCACAGCCCCTGAGAACGAGTGACGCACATCGAAGTCTGAATTGGCATAGTCGTTCGCCGCGGAGATTATTGTGTGAGAAACAGCGACAAGAGCATCGTTGGACGCGTTATCGAGAGAATGGGACCACGTATAGCCTAACAAAGCCTGGAGCCGGGCAGAGAGTGGTCGACGGTACTGCAGCTGCAACGCGTTATAGTTTGATCGAGCGGTGTTTACGGTCAAGAGTAAGTCACCTGAGAAACTGGCGTTTGGCTGGGGCAGGCCTTCCTGCCTCAGGAGATCTCTTCCGGCTTGGCCAACATAGGTTGCCGAAATCACTTGCGTTCCACCGAGAGACTTTTCTAACGCTACATTCCACTGGTAGGAGCGCGGAGCTCTCAGATTGTCCGCGAAGCCATCAACGACTGATGGAAACGGAGGCTGAAGCGAGATAGCAGAAAGATAGGGCGTGAAATCATTTGCAGGCAAAGTTACAGTGGGCGAAACACCTGCAGGAGGACCGAACGCACTGTTCGGGAAAGAGGTTGCGAGCGAGCCAACTTCTCCAGCCGTAGTATCGTAGAAAAAGCCCACTCCGGCTCGAACGACAAAATCTCCTTGTGGCGTCACGCTATAGGCCAAGCCGAGTCGTGGCGCAAAATTCGTGTATGTTGTTCTCCAGACTGGCGTCCCCGTTGGCGCGAGGCCAATCTCCGCAGGGTTTGATGTATTCGTCCACGATGACAGGATCGTGCTACTACGGCCTGAAGGAGCCGGCGCCAACTCCCATCGCAATCCATACGTGATTGTGAGCCTTGGCGTGACTTTCCACATGTCTTGGGCGTATAACCCTAGAGATTGTGCGAGAATCTTCGCGGCGACTGCACTCGTGGTGCTGATGGACGCACTTCCCGCAGTGCCAGGCGAGACAAACTCCTGGATGGTGCTAGTGAAAAGAAAAACTCCACTTTGGTATGGGTTCGCGTCGAAAAAGATGGCCCGATAGTCCCCGCCGAATTTCAATTGATGGGCCCCCAGAGTGAGAGCCAGATCGTCCACAAAGTTTATCTGTGCTGTGCTGTTTCGCGCTTCCTTGCCGAGGTAGAAAGAATTGGTGTCGAAGTCCTCAAAGTTTCCAAGATTGTTAGAGACGGGGAATGACCCGAGAACAAATGACGGATTAATTGGGACCGCGCCTCCGAGTGAATCCATTGCCCATGTCGATCCGGAACTCTGAGTCGAGTAATTACCTCTTAGCGTGTTCGATATCAGTCGACTAAACAGCATGTTCGCACCCACAGTCAGCGTCTGTGTATTTCCCGTTACGGTCTCAGGATTATTGGGGATACTCGCGTTCCGGCTTGTGGTGGAAGAGGGTGCATAGTTGTAGCGACCAAAAACAAAAAAGCGATCACTCAGCTTTTGGTCAACTCGGAGGCTTGCAGCGTTCAGCGTCCCTCGGTTTGAATAAGGCCCAATAAAGGCCGCGGTGTAGACGCCTGGTATTATTGTCTGATCGTTGGGCTGAGGAAACGCATTTAGATAGGGCGCTAGCTGTGCCGGTGCAGTCGAGCGAGCATATTCTGAGGGAACTTGTATGTCTGCCGTCCCTGGCAGGACCAAGCGAGCCCCTTCATAACTGAAGAAAAAGAAGGTGTGATCTTTCCAAAGCGGTCCTCCAAGGAATCCGCCGAAATCGTTGTGATGCTCCGGCGACCGAGAAAGTCCTGCTGCGTTGGCGAACCAGTCGTTTGCGTCCAAGACCGTATTTCGAAAATAATCGAATAGTCCCCCGTGGAAGTCGTTTGTCCCCGAGCGTGTCGTGAGGATGACCTGTCCGCCCGGCGAGCGACCGAATTCTGGGGCGAAAGAAGACGTCTCGATGCGGAACTCCTGCAAGGCATCCACGGAAACCAAGCTGCTTGTGCCTCCAAACACACTGAAGGCTTGTGCCGAGCCCGTACCGGAGTTTCCTGCCACTGTACTTGAAGCAACTCCAAAGTTGGCGGAGACGCCATCCACCGAGAAGCTGTTCGCGTCTGTTCTCTGACCGGCGATGCTGAACTGCCCGGGCAATGAGGGTCCGCCGACTTGCGGTGCCTGAGCAATGACGACTCCGGGGGTCAACTGAAGAAGTGTATTGAAGCTACGGCCATTGAGCGGCAGACTTTGGGCAAGGTTGTGGTCAATCACCGTGCTGACCGAAGCATCCGTCGTGTCGATAACCAGCCCGCCCGCCTCGACAGTAACAGTCTCGTTGACAGAGCCGAGCTGAAGCTCGAAGTTGATCGATGCCACGTCTTGAACATGAAGCTCTATGCCGTTCTTGACGATGCTCTTGAATCCGTCTTTGTCGATGGTCATTCGATAGATTCCTGGCTGGAGAGACGGGAGGTAGTAGATTCCTTGGTCGTTTGTGACAGTTCTCGATGCTACATCGGTACTGAGATTGGTGATGAGGATGGTAACGCCCGGCACGCTGCGGCCATTGGGGTCGGTCACAAGACCCGTAACCGCGGCCAATTCGTCGGCTCGACAGACCGCCAGGCACGTCACACAAGCAAAGAGCAGCACAAACACCTGCATCGCAAATCGTCTCACGGGCGCATCTCCATCAAACTGATTCTGATTTTGGACCGTCAATGAAGCTATTCCCGTTTCGGAGCGATTTGTATCAGCCCCGGATTGCAAAAATCAGGTGAACATATTCCGTAGTGGTGCTTCCGTTTCCGACTGCCGCCCAAATCCCACAGGGCACCCCTCCGCTTTGCGCCAAGATCCAGCCCCAAATCGGGGCACACGATTTCGCTCCTTGCTCTAGCGTCACATCACAAACTAGATTTTCTTCTGAACCCGGGCAAAGTCTGCGCTTATCGTTTGCTCTACAGTTTGCAAGCAGAAAGGTCCACCGAGAGATCGCTGCGGAAAGGAGTATAACCAGATGTTCTTACTTTTCTAGCCGCTCCCTACGAAACAGGAACCCAACTTCTGTTATGGATGGTTCGGAGGGCCGATGAGGCTTGCGTACAATACCTTCTTGCCGCGTGGAGTGGTGCTGCCGCCCGGGGGCTCGACGGTGACGAACACTGCGTCTATGTGCGAAAGCACATCGGGCCGGTTCACGGTAAGAACCCATCGGCTTGTCGGATTGTCATCGATAGCGAAGAGGCCCAAGCTTAACGGTTTGCCGAGGTTGGCTTCGCGGTAGCCCCAGGCTTGGAAAACCCCTCGTTTGCGATTCTGACGGTTTTCCAGGTCAAATGCGTAGAAAACCAGAAGCCGCTTCTCTACGTAATAGACGCGTCCATAGGTGCGCTTCGTTTTCCCGTCACCCGCCACGTCGTAGACATCGACAATGTGCAGATCACGGGCGCCAAACAGGTTTCGCGCTTCGACTTCAGTGGGAGAAGCCGGGCTCGCCCCATTCTCGGGAGAAGGTTGCACGTCAGGTGCTAGCTTCGCCTCCTCATGTGCCGCGCTCTTTGTTGCGGTCTCAACTGGCGCTTGACGAGCTTCATATAGCTCCGCCAGGGCCTCGCGCAGCCTGGTATCGGATTCCTGCTTAAGTTTCGCTAATCTTTCTCTGTCGCCGTCGTTCATTGCGAGTTGCTGCCTGAGCTGTTCTGCCGTTGCAATCGCGCCTGCCAGCTTGGCTTCACTCGCCCTTTCACGCTCGAGCAGTTCCTCGTTCCTTGCCGCAGAAACCGCCAGGGATTTCTGCAATGAGTCGCGTGCTTTTTGGCTCTCTTGCAGAGACCGCAGCACTGCGTCATTGGAACTCGCTCTATCATCCCTTTTTTCTTGCTTCAGAGAATCGACGACCGATCGCAACTCGTGCAAACGTGCGCGCTCGACGGACAGGTCCTTGGCTGCGCGCCAGAAAGCAATCCCGCCTGCTGCTGCGGCCGCGAGCAGAATACCTGCGGCAATGCCGTAGGCAGCGCGGCGATATCCCCCGGGACGTGCACGATGAATTTCCCGTTTTTCCGCCGCGCGAGGGCCTGTGAACGATTGCTCCGCTGAGGCACCAGCCTTCAGTCTGTCCCGAAGACGTCCAAGATGTTCCCGCGCTTCCGCTTCATCCTCACTACCATAGCCGACTTCTTCAATAATCTGGTCGGCTGCGGCGACTACCCCGAGATCATTTGATGCCACGTCTGCGAATGCCTCATACACCGCCCGGCACAGCGAACATTCCGCGAGATGGTGGCGTAGCCGCTCCAACTCAAGCGGGCTCAATTCGCCCACCGCAGCGAGTGCCGCAAGCTCTTCAAAATTTTCGTGCTGTGGGCACGAATTAAAGCTCGATTTCATACTCTTCCCGTCTCTTTGCCGGAGCCACAGCCCGAACTTGGGTTCGGCGTACTCCGTCAGTCAACATCGCTTTCATCGTCTTCAGCCCTCTATAATAGCTATTCCTGATTGCGCCCAATTCTTTTCCTTCCATCTGCGATATTTCCCGCAAAGTGTGGCCCTCAAAATGCACCAGCTCCATAATTCGGCGCTGCGCCGGATTAAGGCAGGCAAGCCCCTGTTCGATGATCTCTTTCTCTTCCGCGCTCCTTTGGATGAATTCCGGCTGGACCAGCGCCGGATCACGGCCATCTCCATCCTCATCCACGTGAGGAGCGTAGAATTGGCGGTTCCACAAGTACGTCCGGCGCTTCATGGATTTGTAGTAGCCGAATTGTATGACCCACGTCCGCGCCGAACCTAGTGAGGGGTCGAAACGTTCGCGCTGTTCGTGAATGGCGAGAAAGACTTCCTGTACTACATCTTCCGCCTCGGAACGGTCGCGAATAATCTTGAAAGCCATGTTCAAAACCGGTCGAAAAAAACGAAGAAAGAGGAGATCGAAACAATCCTCGCAACCATGCGCGATGTTGTGAAGGAGAGCTTCATCCGTGAGCAGTCCGACATGCGCGTGTTCTGCCATTTTGCCCCGCATTATAGGCGTGCACACGGTGCCGAACAAGGCTCAGTTAGGCAAATTATTTTCGCGTTTCAGTGATACAAATTGGCTGTTTTTCGGTATACGCATCCGAGAGCCCAACTTAACTAGGTAGATCCGCCAGCTGGAACAGTATCTGGGTCTGAAACTCTTCGATCGAAACACGCGCGAATTGCGGTTGACACTGGCGGGGAAAGCATTCGCAACGGAAGCTCAGTTAACGCTGTTCCATGCCCACCGGGCAATCATGCAAAAGGAGGCCTCCGATGCGTCTTGCAGGACGTCAGCGTTTGGGATTCTACCCGCTCCCTCTTCCAGAGGCGGAGCGGATCCGTAGGTTTCTGCGATTCCCCGACCAGCAGTATTCAGTCCTCGATCCCTGTATTGGGGAGGGTGCGGCGTTCACTGCAATCACCTCTGACAGAAGGGTGTTGCGGTACGGCGTTGAGCTTGACGCTGGCCGAGCTGAACAGGCTCGTTTTAAAGGGAGCGAAGTCATCCATGGGAACTGCTTCGACGTGCAGTGCCCTGTCGAGTCCTTCTCACTGATCTATTTGAACCCACCGTATGACTTCGAGATCGGCGAGGAAAGATCGCAACGGATGGAGAAGCTCTTCTTGGAGCATATATATAGGTGGCTGAAGCCCGGCGGCATCCTTGTTCTTGTTGTGCCTGCGAAGCGACTTGCTGACTGCACGGTCCTGCTTTCAAATCATTTCCGAGAGATGCGCGCCTACCGGCTCACGGAACCCGAGAGCGTCCGCTACGAGCAAGTCGTCCTGCTGGGAGTACGCCGGACTCGGCAGGAAAGGGACCGAGTGCAGGACAGCGAGATTATCCGGGTGCAGCTATGGCTAGCTTCCTTCGAGAGAGAATTGCAGGGACTTCCACTCCTGCCACCGGAGCCTGACCACTTATACGTTGCGCCTCCGGGCGCACCTGTGCGCATGGTCCACCGCGGGTTACCGTTGGATCAGATAGAAGACCTGTTGGCGAAATCGTCGGCTTATCGTCAGGCTTCAGCCGTGATTTTCGCCCAGCAGGCAGACGTGACTGGCCGCCCGCTGACGCCTTTGCACGGGGGCCACGTTGGTCTGCTCTGCACGGCCGGAATGCTCAACGGTATCTTCGGAGACGGTGAAACGCGGCACATTGCCCACTGGCAGTCGATCAAACTCGTGGACAAGTCGGAAGAGGAGGAGGACGGGAAAACAGTCATTCGAGAGAAAGAGCGGTTCTCAAATGAACTGACGCTAGTTTTCTGCACGGGAGAGATTACCACCCTAAAGTAACCCTTATTCCACGAAAGGAAGTAAAACATGCGTGACCAATTCGAAGAATCACAAGCACTGTCAGCGGACGGGAATGGCCGCCGCAGACGCGGTACACGACACTGCCGCAGGTTTCGAATCGGATATTGGAGAGCTAACCATACCGACGCGTGCTGCGCGGTCTTGAAGGAAGAAATCCCTCGCTTGTGGCAGTTGTAGATCTCAGAGACCGAAAACGATCACCCGGCCATCGTAGGTCGCCAGAAAGACCTTGCCGTCCGCAACGACGGGTGGGCAGAACTTGTCGTAGGTGTAGCGCGTGTCGCCTGGTTGCGAGGTGCCCGGCTTCGTGTTCTGCCACAGGAGCTTCATGCGCGGGTTGCCATTCGGAGTTGTGCCGTCGAACTCCGTGGCGTCGTAGGCGCGCAACACGCCCTCGACAATTTGCTGATTGGCGTTACCCTCGTTTTGCGGCCCGCTGTCGTCGCGATTGTGTTCGTTCCAGGTGCCTTTCACCGGCACGGAACCCCACACGATACCTTGCTTGCCTCCGTCTGCGCTGAGCGCCATCATTCCCCCCGGCATCGCATTGAAAATCCCCGAAAAAGCAGAGGCGGTTTCCTGGCTTTCTCCGAGAAACGTGATTTGTCCATCCGACTTGAGGGACCAGGACCGGAGAGGGGCATTCTCGCCCCACACGAAAAGCATCGTTCCATTGGCGTCGCTTGCCCACGCAACGGGTGAGCCATGCAGATGGTGGGTCTTCCCGTCCGGGAAGCCATTGACGTTCACCAATGGATTGATGGCGAATGTTCCAGGGAAATAGGTGAAGAAAACTGCATTGAGCAACGGCTTGTTGTCCGCCAAAGTGGGTTTATTCTGATCGACAATCTTCTTGCCCAAATGGGCGCGATCAAAAACGTAAAGGACGCCGTCTTTGCCGGATCCCACGAGTAAGCTGGTGTTCTCGGGAAGAACGGGACCCGCTGATCCGAGGTCCTGGTCGGTGAAATCGTACCCGTTGGCGGCTGCCTTTGGGCGTTGGTCGTCACGAAAGGGAGTGAACCAGTCTGCCAGGGTTAGAGAGGTGGCCGTGAAATGGAGCCGGACAAAACTCTCTGCGAAATCGGTCTTGCCATTCCACCCACCGTTGCTGGTCATGGCGTACACATTTCCCTGGTCGTCGGAAGCGGGTCCCTGACCGGCCTGCCAGATTCCTCCGGCGAGTGTGCTGGGAGTCGAAGTCCATGCAGCGATCTGACGGAAGCTGTCCACGTCGAAAGCGATCACCCAACCGTGATCACCCTTCGTGGTCTCACCCGTCATTCCGCAAGCCATAAACAAAGTCTTCTTTACGTGAGGGCCGGCGGGTTGGCGAAGGGGGCTCAGCAAGAGGGCAGAGCGCTGTTTTTGGTTTGGCGAATTGAAGCGCGCGTTAGGGCTTGCGCTAGCCTGGATCGTAAGTGGCACGTGCACTGGCGTGCCTGTGGAGATGTCCAGAGCATTTAGGTGGTGGGACGCTTTTGCACGGGTGCCATCGGGACTGGTCCAGTTCACGACATACAGCGTCTTGGTATCCAGGTCGATCACCGGGGTGCTGAGAATTCCCCACTGGATATTGATTCCCCACGAATCAATCTCGGTTTCATTGAGGCCGAAGATTGTTTTGCCGGTAACTTTTGGAGCAATGGGCGTCCCGACGTTGGCTTTCCAAAGCTTTGCGCCGTTGTTTGCGTCGAAGGCGTAGACATTGTTCGCCATCGTGCAAATGATCACGACATCATGAAGGCTGCCAGACACTTGCAATCGTGGGACGTACAAGGGCTGTGCTTCGATGCGGGGATCGTCGCCCGGATCGATTGCCAACTCACGCAACTTCTTGAGGCCGCCGACGTTCGCCGGTGTGAGAATCTTTTCTGCCGTATTAGCACCAGTGCGGCGATTGTCATACGAACGCGTGAGCACCTGTGCGGAAAGGCGCGGCGTCATCGAAAGCAGGACCAGCATCATAGTCAGAAGGGCTTGTAGAAGCAGAAGGCGAATGGAACATCTGTCAGACTGCATGGCTGTTCTCCTCATGATGAGCGATACTTATCGACTGGCTTGCAAACCGGCGGCCTCGCGCGAAGCAAGATGAAGTCAGATTTTAAATCACAAGCTCGCACAAAACCCCTTCTGCTGTAATGATCTTATTCGGCTCTGTATCCTCGGCATCCCGCAAAAGAGAAAGCGGCGCAATTGAAAGACCCGCCGTCTCCGAATCTGTTCTGACGGTGAGATCAGGCAGACAATTCGTTCGTGAGCGCCTCGATAGAAGGCACAAAGAAATATCCTGCCGCTGTAGGGACGATGAAATCATTCGGCTCGTTTAATGTGCTCCGAACATTGCCGGCGGGATAGTTTGGCACTGGCTCGTCAGTCGTTCGCGCTCGCGGAGGCGCGGCGTTCTGCCCAATGATGGGATCGAAGCCAACAGCCACGGGCGATCCATCTGGATGCTTTTTCCCGAAAATGAATCCTGGGTTGTTCGCCCACTTGATCTGCACGAATTCGAATTGCTCCGGGATTGACGTCTGATAGCAGACAAACATCAATCCCCGATCTGTTACCGTCTTGCCGTTCGCCGCTTCCGCAACGCTTACTTCCGGTCCAAAGGGTATTCCCGCCCGCATTATGCGATGCGGATCCACGGCGGTTGTCTGCGGGTCCACTCCTGCGTTATTGGGCAGGCCAAAATCCGCGCGCGGATTCGCCTTTCGAATGTGTGCTCCAAACGGGCACCTTCTCTCCCCTTGATCGTCTGAAAAATCAAAGTTGTTGTTCCGCTGCGCATCAGGGCCCATCGTTGTGTCGTCCTGCGCGGGCGTCAACTCTATGGGCGCGCCGCTCTTCCACCTGCCTACGAGACGCCCTCCGAGCAGCACGGAGTCCGTGCCCAATGTCTGGGCTTGGGACGTCAAATAGTTATCGAACTCGGGCACCAATTGCTTGAGTCGCCGGAAAACCATGAATGCCCCGTTCTTCATCCAGGGCAAGGGTGGGTTTGCCGTCGGGCCATATCCGAAGGCAAAAAGCCCCGGATCGAGCAGCCTCTGGCCTGGGAAGGGAGTTACCAATCCGTTGATTCCCGGCTGCGAAACACCATCCAGCCATCCAAAGTGCTCGTGCCCCTTCTCGAGTCCCGGCCGCACGTCGCCGTTTTCCCGAAATGACGGAGCAACCGTCGCTCCGAGAATCCCCAGAAGATTGTTCGCTTCTGCATTCACGTCGGCATCGGTACCGCCGGTGATCAGGAACACTCCATCAATGGCGGCGTTCAAGAATTGGGGTACCCACGTGGTTGGATTCCCGGCTACGTCCACGGGGTCCCCAAGCGATTTGGCTTGCTTTTGGGCCCCCGCAGCAAAAGAGGCGTCGCCCAAGGTTTGGCCATTATTCGTTGCCGGGATAAGCTTTCCGATTCCGTTCGCGGTGAAACTAAGATTCACCCCAATGTTCGGCAAAGGAGCAGTGTTGCCCTGGTTCTTGTGGTCACGCAGATGGAACTCCCGCTCTTGCACCGTGCGGGTGGTGGTAATTCGATGGGCTATCTTCTTTCGCAGCAATGCCTTGAATCCGGCAACGTCCTTGATCTGAAAGAAGAGGAAATGCTCGGCAAGTTTTTGCAATCCAATCAGCACATCTCCCTGAATCTGATCCAAGTCAATGTTGGGAACGGAATTGGCAGTTAAGTTTTGGGGTGTCAACGCGTTGGCCATCTTTTCTTCTCCGGTCTTCGGAAGCTCTTGGGCAGCTCTCCGGGGAAGCCGGAATCTGAGCACAAGGCTGGGGTGCTCAGTTTGCTTCCTATGGATAAGTAGTGACCGATTCACCGCAAACGTATCAGCGACCCATTCCCTAGCTGTTCACGGCAAGTTGGCTAATCGGACAAACGCACCTCACTGGCCACATACGGCGTCCAACCCGGAGACATGGGTTACTTTATGTCTCGGGTCGCTCACCAGTCGGTTAACGTTCACAACCTCAGTCCGCAAGGCTCCAAATGGCCCCATTAAAGACACTGCCGACAGCCCCTACTACCAGTTAGCAGTGCGACACTTCCTCGAACCGGACTTCGAGCCCGGAGTGGTTTCCGGATGGCCCGTCACAATCGCGGAGAGAGATCGTCTTGCATCAAGTGGCTGCGAGAATCAGCGGCAGGAGGAACTCTTGCAGGCGAAGGCTTTCCTTGGGCTCGAGGTTTTGGAACTCAAGGGCCATGCGATCCGTCCCGACGGTTCGGATCACTCGCGCGTATAAACGCACGGGCACCGCGCCGGCCTCAACTTCAAGACTGAGGGTGACGAGGGTACCTAACGTAAAGGCGCGGTGCGACTGAACCAGCGCGCCGCCAAGGCAAAGGTCCAGCGTCGTCCCCTCAAGACGGTCATTGCCTGCTTCCATTGAGACTTTGCAGCGCAGCGGCACGCGTGTGGAGCGCCGCCTTTCGCGCTCGATTGGGCCTTCGGCCGCACGGATGAGCTTTAGCAGCTTATTGCGCTCGACTGGCTTGAAGAGGAATAACTGAACTCCAGCTCCGAAAGCGCGCCCCATTAGCTTCCTATCCTGCTCTCCCGTAATCATTACGATGACTGTGGAGGCGTTAACGTGGGAGGCGCGAACTTGGCGGGCGAGCTCGACGCCATCCGGAGCCGGCATGTGCATATCCAGAAAGACCGCATGAAAATTCTCCCGCCTCAGACGCTCTGCGGCTTCGGCACTGTTGGTTAGAAAGCTGGCGTCCATGCCGGCCGAGCGAAGAATTTCACTAATAAGTTCACCGGCGAGTGGATCGTCTTCCACAACAAGAACCTTTGCAGTCATGGTAAAACTCCTGTGGCCAACGCAATTCGGCTGAGGCTACGTTACGGTAGCAAAGCTAAGAACTTATTTGCGACGTTTTCGAATCCTGCAGCCAGCGGTTTAGTTCTCCTCGAAGCAGTGGAAAGTCGATTGGTTTTGAGAGGCAGGCTCTGCAGCCTGCCTTCAAGATCCGCTCCTGTTCCGCTACTAGTGCATGTGCCGTCACGGCAATCACGGGAATTTCACGCGTCTCTGCTTTTTGCCGCATCCACGCGAGAAGGTCGAGGCCTCCCTCTTTACCAAGATTGATATCGAGTAACACGGCATCGGGAAGCCGCTTCGCAAAAGATTCATAACTGGCCTTCAGATCTGTCGCGAACCAGACTTCGTAGCCTTCCACTTCGAGCCAGTCGGAGAGGAGCTCGCGGTTGATCTCGTTGTCTTCAACGACGAGGATTCCGCGCTTCAAGCATCCTCCAGAACCTGAGGAGCTACGACGCGTTCCAACTGTCTCATCAACGGTTCTCGCCAGGAATTCTGCTTAAGGAAGAGCGATTCCGCGTGCGCGTGGATGTATTTTTCTTCTTCCCTGGTGAGATCCTTGCTTGTCAGAACAAACACGGGAAGATCGGCCGTGCGTGGGCTGCCGCGCCACTCGGCCAGCAATTCCAGGCCGCTCATCTTGGGCAGCACTAAATCTAGAATGACAAGTTCGGGCAGAGCCTGAGCCACACGGGAGCGGGCTTGGGCGCCATCGGCAGCGCTGATCACGGAGTAGCCGCGCGCCGTGAGCAACTCTTCGATCATCTCGCGCGTGGACACATCGTCTTCCACCACCAGAATGGACCGAATCGGCGCTGCTCCTCCGCGAGACCTGAGGCAGCGCTCCACGGAAGCCAGCAACGTCGCCTTGTCCACCGGTTTAACCAGATACTCGTCCGCGCCGAGAGCGGTTCCGACGCCCGGCTGATCCACGATTGTCACGACAATGATAGGGATCTTTGAGGTACGTGGATCATTTTTCAATTGCAGCAGAACCTCTAGGCCGTGGACCGGCTGCATAAGGAGATCCAATGTGATGGCATCTGGCTGGTGTTCCGCCGCCATTTCCATGGCGCGTTCCGGATGGTCACAACGTAGGATCTCATAGCCCGAAGAAGCGAGTTGCGACTGGATAAGTTGTCCCGTGGGGGCATTGTCCTCAACGACCAGAATCCGGGGAGTCTTGCCGGCTCTGAATGTGGGTATGGTCGCTTGGGAGTGCTCCTTCGGTGCGATTGCAAGGAGCGGCAGAGAAAAATAAAAGCAAGTTCCCTCGCCGGGCTTGCTCTCGATCTCTAATTTGCTTCCGTGCAGTTCCACAAGCCGCGTAGTGATGGCAAGTCCCAACCCCGTGCCTTCAATGGCCTCGCCTGATTCTCTGCGGTAGAAGGCTTCGAAAATGCGTTGCTGATCTTCAACAGGGATTCCGTTGCCATTGTCACGTACTTCGATTCTGACTTTGCCTTCCACGACGCGGGCGGCCAGCTCGATGCGCCCTCCGTCAGGTGTGAATTTGATGGCATTACCGCTGAGATTCATGAGAATTTGCCGAAGGCGGGTAGCGTCGGCGCGTACGCACAATCTGGGCTCGACTTGGGAAACCAGTTTCTGCGATTTCTTTTCCGCCAGAGGATGCATCACGCTGAGAGCTTCGGCAATGGCGACCCGGACATTGAGGTTCTCCATGGCCAACTCCATGCGGCCGGCTTCAATTTTGGACAGGTCCAGGATGTCGCTGATCAACTTAAGCAGGTGCTTTCCGCCGGTGTGGATGTGATTGACGTAGCGCTGCTGGCGGTCATTCAACGGGCCGTAACGTTCGTCGGAAAGCAGGTCGGAAAAACCCAACACTGCGTTGAGCGGGGTGCGCAATTCGTGGCTCATCGTGGAAAGGAATTGATCCTTGAACTTGCTCTGTTTTTCAAGCTCCTTGTTTAGGGCTTGGTTAGCAGCCAGGAGCCGAGTCTGCCGCCGCATGAGGAGCGCCGCCAACGCTGCGGTTGCAAGATAGACGAGCGAGAGGTACATGGCGACCGAGCGGTTATGGGTTTTCAAACGCACGGCCGGCGCCAACGCGTCGGTTTCGGAACGGGCGTAAAGGACGGCCCAGCCCAAACTGTGGATCGGTGCAAACCCCGCAACCATATTCTTGCCGTCAATCAAATATTGACCACTGCCTTCCTCACCTGCAAGCGCGCGGGTGACCGCGCCGGAGGCAGAAAGGCGTACCGGCTCGCTTGCATTAAGGTCACTGGCAGCAGCAATTACACCGTGTTGATCAACGACGTAAAAATCAGCCTTGGCGCCCTTCTCAAGGGCGCTGAACTCCCTTGCCAGTTGGGAAAGGCTGTAAGTGGCCATCAGAATCCCGGTGGGGGCGCCCTGTTCATTGCGAATCGGGACAGCCACAGCAACCACCAAAGGACTGGAGCCTGCTGCCGTCCGATAAACTTCCGAGACATATGGTTGCCAGTTCGCCGTGACTCCACGATACCAATCCCGGTAGGCAAAGCTCTCCCCTACGATCTTGTCAGGAGGTACGATTGTTCGCATGGTACCGTCCGGTTCATACGCACTTACGAACAAAAAAGAAGGTCCCAGCTTGAGAGTTTCTTCGAGGTTGGCGTTTAGCGCAGCGACATCGCGGTGGGACCACGCGAGGCTTAGGGTGCGACGGTTTGCGATCGAGGTCAGGAGATTCTCGGCTGAGCTAAAGCTTTGCTCCACGATTGCCGATAACGTGCGGGCGCGGAGTTGGTCACTCTGCAATTCCGCTCTCTCGATTTCCTGCTTTGATTGGAAGTACATCCAGTAAGTACCGGCCACTAGTGGCACTATAAACAGCAGGAGTAAGAGGGCAAGCAACCAACTGTTGCGTTCTGGACGACGCAAGGACCCACGATCAGGGGCTATCTCCGAACTTCCCTGCTGGAAGCTAGCGCTCACGGTTCGCCTTGCCCCCGGCTACTGGAACCGCTGACTCGGTGACCAAGACCTCCAGCTCATCGACGAGTGAACCATCCCACCACCCGCGCCTAACTTCTTCCCGCATGATGGAGAGGGCTTTCTCTACGGGAAGCGCCTTGCGATAAGGCCGGTCCGTGGTCAGCGCGTCATAAATGTCCGTGACTTGGAGTATGCGCGCGGTGAGCGGAACTTGTTGCCCTTTCAGACCATCTGGATACCCCGAGCCGTCCTGTTTTTCGTGGTGGTGGCGAATGATCGGCAGCACATTTCGGAACGATCTCAATGGGGCGCAAATCCGCTCGCCCTCCACGGTGTGCTGTTCCATGATTTTTCGTTCTTCCGGTGTCAGCGGTCCGGGTTTCAGCAGGATGCGCTCCGGCACGGCCAGCTTGCCGATATCGTGGATAAGACCGCCTCGGCGCAGAGCGACACGCAGGTGCTCGGGCAAACCCAGCTTTTCCGCTAGCGCCACCGAATATTTCGAAAGGCGATCGCAGTGCCCTTCGGTATAGGGGTCCTTCGCCTCGATCGACAGCGCAAGACTAAACAGCACGGTCTCGGCGTTGTCCAGTTCATCGGTGAATTGCTTCAAGCGCAGCAGGGAATGCACGCGGGCCAGCAGTTCGTGCTTATTCACCGGCTTGCTGAGGAAATCATCGGCGCCGCACATGATCCCGTGGATGCGGTCCGAATCGCTGTTCAGGTTGGTGAGTAATACGACGGGGATCAATCGGGTTTCTGGCCTGGACTTCATCCCCTGACAAACTTCAAATCCGGTTGGCCGGGGCATCACCACGTCCAACAGCGCAAGATCGATCGAGCCACTATTTACATGCTCAAGCGCTTGCTGGCCGTTTGCCACAGAAACGACTTGGTAACCCTCTGCACTCAGCAAAGCGGAGAGCAGTTCCCGATTGGCTTCGTTGTCATCGGCCACAAGGATGGTTCCTTGATGGCGTCCCGAGGCAGGCATATCGCCTCCTTTACAGTCTGCTTATCCGCAGAGGAAGGATTGCACGCGTCAACTTTTGTCAATAGAGAAGAGAATTCAGTTCAGTCGCAGGCATCGAACAGCCGACGCATGAAACCTATTCGCAAGTGTCTCAAATTTACACGTGCCGCCTGCCCAATTTCCACGGTGTGGACCTAAACAGTAAATACCACTGTGGACTGACTCGCAAAGCGGAATTGTCGTGACATCAGTGGCGACATAATGCAGAAGTGCCGTTCGCGCCGGCCAAATTCTGGACGTATCGTCGCCAATCCGGAAGTTGGGATAGGGCCGTCGCCAGGTTTCGAGTACACCGCCGCTCGGAACGAATCGGCGAGGTGTGTCGGCTTTGCGGGTCCCGCGGTCACGGAGTCAGCCAGGAACGCTGGCGCGAATCGGTCGGACTGTGTTTAAATCCGGGAGTTATCCACACCGTTCACTTCAAGACAGGGGGCTTCATGCCGAGAAGACTATTCTCGTTCCTATTCTGCTTCCTGCTACTGGCTATCCCCTGTAATGCCGCCAAACGCGCATTCACCATCGAAGACCTTTACCGCATCCGGGGAATAGACGACTTGCACGTTTCTTCCGACGGCAAGACTGTCCTGTTTACTCTGCAGACGAGCGACTTGGCGAAGGCAAAGAGAGTCAGCCACATCTGGCTGATGGACACTGAGACCAAGAAGGCACGCCAGTTTACGTTTGGCGAAAAGGGTGAATCGTCGCCCATCTTCTCGCCCGACGCCAAGTGGATCGCCTTTATCAGCTCGAGGGATGGCGACGACAATCTCTACGTCATCTCCGCCAGCGGTGGCGAAGCCCGGCAACTCACCAACATTTCGACAGGGGTTTCCGACCCACTTTGGTCCCCGGACGGCAAATGGATCGCGTTTTCGAGCAACGTTTACCCGGAATGCGGTGCCGACGATGCGTGCAACAAGAAGATCGAACAGCGCTGGAGCAAGGGTCCGCTCCACGCCCATCTGGCCGATGCGCTGCTCTACCGCCACTGGACCCAATGGAAAGACGGCAAGTGTACACACGTCCTGCTTGCCGACGCTTCTAGCGGTACGGTGCGCGACCTGACGCCGGGGACCTTCGATTCTCCTCCTTTCCAACTCGGCGGATCCTTGCAATACGATTTCTCCCCGGACAGTAGGGAACTCGCCTTCGATTCTAATCATGACCGCGCCCTCGCTTCGTCCACAAACAGCGACGTGTGGATCGTCCCGCTCTCTGGCAATCAGGCGCCGCGCAACATTACCGCTTCGAACCCTGCCTTCGACGGCCATCCGAAATACTCGCCGGACGGAAGATACATCGCCTATCAAATGCAAAAGCAACCCGGCTATGAATCGGACCTATTTCGCTTGGCCATCTATGATCGCTCCACCGGCACGTCACGTGTGCTTACCGAGTCCTTCCGCAACTGGGTAGACGCCTTCCAATGGACCTCAGACTCGAAATCTCTCTACTTCGACGCTCCTGTTGAAGGCGACAATCCCATCTTCCGCGTGACCCTCGAGTCCGGCTCCATTCAGCAAGTATTGGTGGACCGGACCATCGACTCCTTCGAACTTTCCCATGACAACCGCCGTATCATCTACACTCGGCGTTCCGTCAGCGACCCAGTTGAGATTTTTGCGGTGGACTTGGCTGACGGCAAACCCTCGACGCCACAGCGCCTCTCTCAATTCAACGACGAGGTCGTCAACGAGGTAGACCTCCGTCCGGCCGAGCGCATGTGGGTGAAGGGAGCCGACGGAGCGAAGATCGAAGTCTTTATCGTCAAGCCCCACGACTTCGATCCGTCGAAGAAATATCCGCTCATCCTCAACGTGCACGGTGGACCCCAGTTTCAGTGGCAGGATTCTTTTCGCGGTGACTGGCAGGTCTATCCCGGCGTGGGCTACGTCGTCGCTTTCGCCAATCCACATGGGTCCACCGGCTATGGCCAGGATTTCACGGCTGAAATTTCCGGAGACCATGGTGGCAAGGTTTTTGAAGACCTAATGAAGGTCACCGACGAACTGATGAAGCTTCCTTACGTCGATCCCGACCGCATGGGCGCCATGGGTTGGTCCTACGGCGGCTACATGATGGACTGGTTCGAGGGCCACACCAACCGCTTCAAGGCTATCGCCTCGATGATGGGTCTTTTCGACCTACGTTCTTTTTACGGCGCAACCGAAGAGTTGTGGTTTCCCGAGTGGGACCTCAAAGGTCAGCCGTGGGATTCCGACCAATACGAGAAGTTCTCCCCGTCGTACTTCGTTAAGAATTTCAAGACGCCCTGCCTCGTGATCTCTGGCGAGCGCGACTATCGCGTTCCCTACACCCAGTCACTTCAGATGTTCACCTCGCTGCAAAAAATGAATGTTCCCTCCAAGCTGATTGTCTTTTCCAACGCCGGCCACTGGCCCAGTTGGTATGAAATGGCTCTGTACTACACCGCGCACCTCGAGTGGTTCCATCAGTATCTCGGAGGAGACGCGCCACCTTGGTCCACGGAACAATTCCTGCGTAACGCCGTCTTCGACGCTGCGACGGGTCAACGGATCAAGTAACACATGGCCGCGCTTCGACGACTATGCCACCGGCAGCGTTCCGGAAGGATGGTCGGCAAACAGGAGGTAATTCGGATACTTCCGGATGGCCCGTCACCCACCAACAACCGGAAATTTGGAACCCTTCACCACACTCAATGGGTGTACTAGCGATTTGGGAATCGTCGAAAACAACGTTTTGGGATTTTGGGATCGGTGCACATGCGGAACTCCGTGGGTGGCGGGAACAACGCTGTGTGGATGTCATCCCAAACAAAACTGTCCAACGTTCGGAACAACTTGGGCTCATCCCTGAGCTGGCTTCGCTTCGAGAATCCCGACGTTCCGAACCATAAGAGTGTCGCCCCCGACCGGGCACACCCGGGTCAGAATGAATCCCGCTGCCTCAAGAAGTGCTCTCCACTCACGCTCGCTACGCTCTCTACCGCCGGTAACAGCAAGCATGTTGAGGTCGCTCATCAGGTGGCCTTCCAGTTGCGAATCTGGATGCGAGACGAGCGGAGGAAGGATGAATTCAACGATCAACAAACTGCCGTTCTGCGGAATTACCGCGTGGCAGTTCTTGAGAATAGTAACAGCATCCCCGTCCTTACGCCCGTGCAGTACATGTTTGAGCATGTATACATCGGCGCCCGCCGGGACCGATTGCGTCAGATCCGCGGCAATCAGTTCGCATCGGGAGGAAGGATCTTCATCCGCGAAGCGAGATTTGGCTGCATCCACGCTGGATTCGAGGTCCACAAGCATGCCTCGCAAATGCGGGTTGAGTCCCAGCACTGCAAGAATGAGCGACCCACCGCCGCCGCCGAGGTCAGCGACCACCTTCGCGCGGGAAAAATCCCACGCTTCAGCGATAGGCGCGTAATCTTCTGCCGGAGCCGTGCCCATCACCGCACGAAAAATCGAATCAGCTTCGGCATCCTGCGACCACCGGGAAGGTATTTTCGGATCGCGGACCTGAGAGGCCGGCTTACCGGTCCGAACACAGTCGGTAAGCAGGGACCAGTCGTCGGCAAGCAGATCCGCCCAGAAGATGACGGCTGACCAGACGGACTGAGGCACATCCCTCCGCAGGGGTTTGCCAAACGGAGTCAGCCGAAAGTGTTCGGGCGTTGTCTCCTCTGTCACGCCGATGCTGGCGAGGGCGCGCAACAGACGGTACAGAGCATCGGCATCTGCCTGACACTTTTCGGCCAGGAAGCCAACGCTACGCACCTCGTCTCCAAGTGCATCGGCAACGCCGAGACGTGCAGCCGCGCAAAGCACGCGGCTGCGGGAATACGCCATTGCCATTTCGACGAGCCCCGTATTCATCGTTACATTGCCGATGCCACCGCTGAGTTGAACCATGAGACACCCCAAATTCAGGGAGAGAATATCAGAGGAACCGCAGGAGATGCTGGAGAAGGAGCGCTGTTAGGTAACACGGACAGCATGGCGAGCCCCTGTTTATGAAAGACCTGTACTGGGCTTCAGTTGACGAGAAAAGCCAATGCGCTCTTGGAGCTGCCAAAAGGAAGCTTGTTTTCTGTGTTTAGGGAGGATTGTCGGCTACTCGGATGTTGGACCGAAACGGCGTTCGAGTGGATAAGAACGCAAGCAACCTTCGACAAAACCTCGCTTCACCCAACAGTACCAACCAATTCTGCTTCCCCAGAAGAGGGGCAGACCCCAAACGCTGGGACACCTTCCTCAGCAAGAGCCGGAATTGCGATTCGCCTCTGAACCTCAATTGGAGCGTGAATGCGACACAACTAACAGCTGGAGGAAACTGCGATGCAGAACGCACACGAGCGCTTTGGGTCGTTAGAGTTCACCAAGCGGATGAAGGACGCGACGACCCGTGTCAGGGTTCACATCGACCGAGCAGTTCTGGAACCCGTGCAAAATGAAAGAGCCCAAACCAGCGCCCATTTGATCTCTATGATCGGGGGAGATTCAGAGATCGGCGCCCTATGGGCGGCAGTAACCGAGGGAGCTTTGTTGCAGATTCAACTTCCAGGCCGCGCGTGCATTGCCGCTACTCTTGGCCTCGAAGCACAATGTTTTCGCGGCAGTGTGATGGTTCCGGGGAGGAAGCGTCCGGCCCGGCACTTGGTGGCTGTGTCGGCCGAGTTGGCCAAAACGAAACCTGGTGCGGACCGGGAGGGCGCACGGACCATTCTGTGCGATGACGATCCGATGTTTGTGCTCTATCGTGTTGCATCGCGATATGGCCTTCCAGTGGTGCCGGAGTGGGCTATGTGGTTCATGCGCGAGCTCAATCAGCGAAAAGCGATCCGGCCTTTGATGGGGCTAGGCTGTTCACCAGTGGTGGTGAAAGGAAACAAGCAAACGTTTCTCGTCTGGATTGGCAGGGCGTTGAAGCAGCGGTCGATCGGCATGCCGGAAAAAAACGGAGCGATCCACTGGAAGTTGCCGAAGAATTTTCTTGAACGGCCGACTCTGTCATCAGCGGAGGCGCCGTAAAGCGGGCCGTCAGCCTCATCGGCCACTTAGCCACTCCTGCCGTCGGCCGCGGTCCAGGCCTCCTTGGCATCGAGAGTAAATAAGATCGAGTTCATACCCATGATCGTGTCCTGCCGTTCGACGTGGAAGCCCAACTTCGCCAACACTTGAATCGAAGCAGCGTTTTCAGGGTGAACGAGTGCCGTCAGCCGGTCGAGGTTAAGTTCATCAAAGGCGGCGTGCACCCAGGCTGATGCCGCCTCGGTCGCAAGACCCTTTCCCCAGTACGGCTGTGCCAAGCGGAACCCAAGATCGATCCAGCCGTACTCCTGCAGCACGAGTAATCCCGAATCCCCGATCGAACGTCCCGTACTGCGATCCACGATAATCCACTTGCTGAAGCCGTGCGCGATCTGGTGCTCCTGGTACTTGGCTAGCCGCGTCTTCGTCTGGCCGATGGAAATATCGGGACCGGTCGGGGTGAACCGCATGACGACTGGATCGCCGAACCAGCCGAAAGCCGCCTCTGCGTCTGTTAGCTCGCAGGGACGGAGAATGAGCCGGCTCGTTTCAACCTTGAGGCGCATAGACAGCCCGTTTCCTCTGCCAGTTCTTCAACGCGATTAGGCCTTCACCAAACCTGCGAGTCAAGAACTCCGCCAATGAAAGGTCCTCGAAGCCATGGACAGCATAACCGACATCACCGCCTATTTGCGTGCGTGGGCCCCCGAGCTGGGCGAGAGGATTCTCGAGACCTATCCGCCGCTGCACGGCTTTGACGACGCAGCTTCGCCGCTCACCGGGCAACTCCTCCGCAAGCCGTTTCCTGCACAAACGCTCGCCATGATGGGCGTGGTAAAGCGTTGGTATGAGGCAAGGGGCGCAGCGGTAATCGCGGAGTGCGGGACTGGCAAGACACTGATCTCGCTCGGCGCTGTCCACGTGCATAGTGACCGGAAGCCATTCACTGCCCTCGCCATGGTCCCGCCCCAATTAGTTGAGAAGTGGGCGAGAGAGGCATTTCTAACTCTGCCTCGCGTTCGAGTTTTCTTTATTGATGGTCTCCGAACTCCGACAAGTTCCGTGGGGCATACGGGGGTCAACGAAGTCAGGCTGCGCAATGGCCGAATCATCCGAGAAGGGCTGCGCACCACACTCACAGAGTTGCGGCAGCGAAAGCTGGCGCGCACTGCTCGCCAGCGGTGGGATTCCATCTGCGGATCCCCGGCTCTGTTCATTGTGGGGCGTGACCGCGGGAAGCTCAGTTACTTCTGGCGACACGCCTATGGGCTGGCACACTGCGGCCGGTACCAAGGCTCCGTTGTGAACGCGGACACGGGCTGCCCGGTCTACCTGGGAGAGGATGGGCAGCGACTGCTCTCCGTAGACTTCAAGAAGGCCAAGCTGAGCGAAATACTCGGCGGGCCGAATGACGGCGAAACAAGGAAATCGCGGCGGGCATTATACAGCGCGTTGTGGCAGGCGGACGGAAAGAAAATCCGGCGATTCGCTCCAGTGGATTTCATCGGCCGCTACATGCCGGATTTCTTCGACTATGCCATCGCGGACGAGGTGCACGAGTTGAAAGGAGATACGGCTCAGGGAAACGCGCTTGGCACACTGGCTGGATGCGCGCAACACACCGTGGTCCTCACAGGGACGCTACTCGGAGGCTACGCGGATGAGGTGTTCAACATCCTCTTCCGCATGCATCCCGCGCGGATGGTCCAGGAAGGTTTTGAATATGGAGAAGCTGGCGTGCGAGCGTTCACGGAAACCTACGGGCTGCTTGAAAAAATCACCGTAATCGAACCGGCGGATAACGCTTGTTCGGAGGCGCGTGTAACGAAGCGTGTCCGCCGGCGTCCCGGAGCGTCGCCGCTGCTTTTCGGACGTTTTCTGATGAGCCTGGGAGCGTTCATTTCGCTCGAAGACATCTCGGAGGCCCTACCACCCTACCGAGAAGAAGTCGTCAGCGTAGAAATGGACCCTCCCTTGAAGGAAGCCTACAAGAAACTTGAAGAGGACGTAAAAAGTGCATTGAAGGAGCATCGCGGGAATCAGTCGGTAATGAGTGTGGCGCTGAACGCCTTGCTGCTTTATCCCGACCGGCCATTTCGTCTGGGAAATTTGTTTGGTTGGGAATACGACCCGGAGGCGCAGCGACGGGAAAGATTCCTCATCGCGGAGACGCCAGATCTGAACGAGGACCACGTCTACGCGAAGGAGCGCCGCTTGGTGGAGGAAGTGAAAGCTGATCTGGCGCGTGGCCGCCGGTGCCAGATCTATGCGGTGTATACACAAAAACGCGATGTGACCCGAAGGCTGGAGCGCATCCTTACGAACGAGGGAATCCGGGTCGCATTGCTAACTAGAGATGTACCTCCTGAGGCGCGGGAAGGCTGGTATGACCGTCAACTCCGCGGCGGGGTACAGGCGGTGATCTGCCACCCGAAACTGGTGCAAACCGGGCTCGACCTGATCGACTTTCCGACGATCTTGTTTTACGAGACTGGATACTCGATTTACGTGCTTCGTCAAGCGAGCCGGAGAAGCTGGAGAATCGGCCAGCGCCTTCCCGTGAAAGTGAAATACCTGCACTACGGGGAGACGATGCAGGAGAGTTGCATTCGGCTGATGGGGAAGAAGCTGCTGGTCTCCCTGGCCATGGAGGGCAAGTTCTCTTCGGAAGGGTTGCAAGCGATCAACGACGAAGATGACATCTTGATGGCCATGGCCCGCGAACTCGTCACACAGAAGGGTATCGGCGAGAGAGCCGATGCGGTGTGGGCCACACTTCAGAAGAAGCAAGAAGAAGTACTTGGGACACGAATATCAGAAATGGCAGAGCCACAGAGCGAGTCCGCGGTTCTCGAAATACCTCCAACCATGCCCAATTCGACTACTGATGACCAATGGTCCCCGCTTGCGGCTGTGACGGGCTCGCCCCGCCGAAGAAACTCGCGGCGGCCGACTGCAGTGGCGCCGCAAGACCAGCTCACTTTGTTCTGAACCGTACGTGATCGCGCCAAGAACTGCGCGGTGGAAACTGCCTGACGCAGTGACGATCCAAATCATCCATGAAAAGGAGCGACGCCATGGGAATTCTCGGTTTAACGCATGACGAGAGCGGCGAGGCCCTCGAGAAACTCCCGGTGAGAATCAAAGTTGCCATCGGGGAGGGGCCGGCACCCGATGATCAGAATAGTAGTCCGCGAGCCCTTTTTCATTTCGTTTTCAAGCGAAAAACCATGCGGGGACAATTGGTGCTTTGGGAGCCCGCGCCAGACATCGCAGAAGTCTTCGGGGAGAAGCCGACGGAATTGGCAGTGATCTTCCTGCATGATGATCCCAGGGAAGTATGCCCATCGGAATACGCCCTTTGGACCCGGAAGGGCCGCCTATGTCACGGAGAGCTTGTGCAGATCGCCAGCGGCAGTGCGCCACGTTACGAAATGCAGGCCACTCGAAGGACAACAGAGCACCCGGAGGGGGAATCATGGCCGGGTAATCATAAGTATGAGGATGGGCCGAAGAAAGGGCAGCCAATCGAGACTTGTGGCGAGGGCTGCCCCGAACTGGAGAGTGGTAAATGTGGGCCCTCGGCAGATCTTTATTTCATCCTGGAAAAACTCCCCAGCTTGGGCGCCGTCTGCCGGCTTCACACGGGGAGCAAGACCTCGGTTCCCAATTTGTCAAACGCCGTCGCGCAACTGCAAGGCTGGAACGGTGGGCGATTGAAATGGGTCAAAGCCATTCTGAAGGTCACCCCGGAGTTTCGCTGGCATCCCGGGCCATTCGGGGAGTGGGAAAGTTCGGTTGTCCCCATTCTGAGCCTTGAGATTGGTGGAACGACGCTCAAAAGCTTGGTTACCAACATGAGTGAGCCCGCAAAACTCCATCTTGAAGCGCAGGCTGCGTTTGGCGGTGAAGAGCGAGTCCCATTCGTTGTACGGGAAAGCGAAGAGGAACGTGCTCCGGAGATCGCGGGTGAGTTCTATCCACAGAACAAGAACCTTCTGGAAGAGAAGACCGGTGCGATTATTCAATCCCCAGGGAACGCGGAATTGTGTGCAACAATTTGCGAACTAGCGCGGGTGCTAGGCTACAACGCGGCCAAGACAAAGATGCTGGTGGGACAGTGGAGGCTCGATCTGGTCGGACTCGAGAGGAAGCTTCAACACGAACTCGATGAGCAACCGCAGCTTCCTCCTGAGAACGGCAGAGGGAAGTGCTCCCGGCGTCATAATGACGTGAATGGATGACAATTTAGCAAAAATGCCGGCGTTGGAACACCGTCCGCATCATCGCACGAATTAGCGGGAATGCGCCTGGCTTTTGCGACGCAGATATGACCATGGTGCAATAACCATAGTTATAAAGGAGTTTCAGAATGAAGAAGATGGCAGCGGGTGCCTTCAAGGCAAATTGTCTTGCAATCATGGACGAAGTCCAGGCCAAGCACGAGACCGTCGTGATCACCAAACACGGCAAGCCGGTGGCAAAGCTCGTCCCAGTCAACACGGACACGGACGAAATCTACAATTTCCTCGGTGGCAAGGGTGGTGTTGCAGGCGACGTCGTATCGCCCGCCTTTTCGCCTGAAGACTGGGGCGAACTCAAGTGATTTTCGTTGACACGCATGTTGTCATCTGGCTCGCGTTTGACCAAAAGCAGCTTTCAAAGAGGGCCAGGGCCGCGATCGACGACGCACGCAGGAAGGGCGACGGACTGCCGATTTCCGATATCACCCTTTTAGAGTTAGCAACGCTTGCGAGTAAGGGCCGCATCCACCTTGCTATCAGCCTCGAATCTTTCCTACAGGAAGTCGAGGCTAGATTTGTTGTCCTACCGATTAGCGGCCGCGCGTGTGCGCGCGCCATGGGGCTTCCGACTGCTTATCCCAAAGATTGAGCGGACCGTATTATCGGAGCCACCGCGCTTGTCGAGGGGATTTCTCTGATTACCGCGGACCGTGAGATCCAACGCTCCAAAGTGGTCCATACCATCTGGTGAGAAGAACATGAGAGACATGGCCTAGTCCTTAGTTCTGCTTCTTGGCGGGCCGAAGAGATATCCCCAAAGAATGAATGACCTCATTTGGAGGAATTCGCTCGACCTTTCCGCTGCGCGGCGTACTCGGCATACAGCCCCTTCAGGCACGAGATCGTACCCATCGTCGGAGGAATGGTTACGTCCACCATCCACGTCCTGATCCTCGTTCCTGTATTCTTCGCGCTCATGAAAGAGCGAGCGCTTCGACGGGGACTTTTGACGCCAACATCGCGGTCGCAACTGTAGCGCACCAACCTCATTAGGTTACGGCAGCGCCGCGGCTGTTTTCCAGGCGGCCCGGACGAACGAAACCGCACTAAAGGCCGCCGCCATGAAGAAGGATCAGCATCCTTGCCGCAGCCCCCCGGGCACGATTCGTGATTTCACCTTCGGAAACTCGATCGCGGCCGTACAGGGCATTTTCGAAAATGCCTGCGCGGAGAAGCGCGGTAAACACTTGCGCGGCGGCACGCTCGTTGCTAATCTTCCACTTCTCCACGGGAATCCACCGCGCCAGATAGTGTACGAAGACGTCGTGGGCTCGCTCAATCACCTGCGCCTGGTAACGCCTTCCCAACTCTGGAAAGCGGTGCGCATCCCGGATCACAACCCGATACAGAGCCAGCTGTTCGTCAGAAAGCACATGGTGGAGGTATTCGATCCCGGCGGCGACCAATGCGCTGTGAGGAGGTTTTGCGAACCACGGCCGCTCGGCCTCGTTTTTCGGTTCCTTCCAGCGGCCGCTCACGTGGTCGAAGGCCGCGGGATTACAGGCCGCCTGCATTACGGCACTGAACAAATCGTCCTTATCCTCGAAATGGCGATAGACCGTTTTGATCCCTACCCCGGCTGCCTTCGCGATGCGGTCCATCGAGGTCTGGGCATAACCTCCTTCTAGGAAGGCCTGCCGGGCGGCGCGCACGATCGCGAATCGCTTCCGGGCCATCAGCGAAGCTTTCGGATTGCTGCTCGACCAGCGTCTCAATGTTCCCCTCCTACTCCCAACCCATAGGGATTCAACATTGTACGACAACGACCACTGTCACATGAAACCTCCTGAGGACTGCAAGCATCAATATGATAACGAGCGTTGTCGTATGAACGCCACGGGAGGGCATCATGAACAGGTTCGTCGATAAGGTCATTATTGTTACGGGAGCGGGTTCCGGCATAGGCGCGGCAACCGCCAAACAGTTTCTCAGTGAGGGAGCCGCAGTGGTCCTCAATGGTCGTCGGAAGGGCAGGCTGGAAGAAACAGCCAGGGGATTCCCCGACAACAAGATTCTCATCGAGAGCGGCGATATTTCTGACAGGGAATACGTCTTTGGCCTGGTCGAGCGCACGGCCAACAAATTCCGGCGAATCGATGTTCTCGTCAACAATGCCGCGATCTCACTCCTTGGATCGTTTGCGGCAACCGCGGAAGAAGAGTGGCACAAAATCATGAGAACCAATGTCGATGGCGTGTTCTACGCCATACGCGCCGCTCTTCCCCATCTGTTGCGGTCGAAGGGTTCGATCGTGAACGTGTCGTCGGTTTCCGGTCTTGGAGGCGATTGGTATCAGAGCTTCTACAATGCGTCGAAGGGCGCCGTCTCGAATCTGACACGCTCGCTGGCTCTGGAACTGGCTCCGCATGGTGTGCGGGTCAATGCCGTCAACCCCAGTCTGACGCTGACCGAGATGACGACCGTATTTCAGCAGCATGGGCCGCTGATGGAGAAGATCCTGGAGCGCATCCCCCTGGGACGGGGAGCGAAACCGGAGGAGATCGCGAGCGTCATCGCGTTCCTGGCCAGCGACGACGCGTCCTTCATTAACGGTGTGAATCTTCCAGTCGACGGCGGAGTCACAGCCTCCAATGGGCAACTGAACCCGACGGCATTTCTCGGCGATTTCGGGTTGAGCTGAGTACGATGGTGCCGGTTGAGCTTTCCAGAAATACGCGCAGTCGAGGTGAGGAAATGAAGAACAAGATCGTGGAGAAGTACCTGAACAACTTTGCGTTGATCAACACGGAGGGGATGGAAACCTTTGCAAGGGAGCAGTCCAAGCTGCTCTCACCGAATCTCGTTGCGAAAACTACCGATTATCGTGGCACCCGTACGGAACACGGAATCGACGGGTTCTTCCGCGGCCTCGAGGAGTGGTCGAAGCATTTTCAGTCAAATCATCACTCACGCAAGGAGTTTCTGGAGGACACGCCGACCCGCGTCTCGGTGCGCGTGCTCAATCGGCTAGGGCTGGTTGTGCCCGTCAATGGCCGGACGGTCAGCGAAGAGGACGAGCACGAGTGGACCGAGGAATTTGAGGTCGCACCCGATGGGCTGATTGCCAAGGTGCATGTGACCGTGATCCTTCACGAACAACCGTAACAGGCTCTCTTTCGTCTCGACCGGAATGAAAGTTTCTGAAACGGCTTTCATTCCACAGAGGTCCTATAAGCAGTTCAACACGCAACCCGCAGCCGCCAGCGTCAACGAGACTCGTCTCCTTGGCGTGTCTCCGCGAAAAGATTTGTGACCCCAGTCACCGAATCAGGACGGTCGTGCACAGGAGAATCTATAGATGCTCAAAACGAAACCAGTTTTTTGGATCTAAGCGAAGCCTCACAGTTTCTGGGTGTTTCTGAAACTACCGCGCTGCAATTGGCCCCACGCGATAACTGGTTGTGCGTGCTCGCCGTGGCTCTATGTGCAAAGAGAAGTGCCGTCTCGCGGTATTCCAATCCCTGTGGCTTTAACTGAGCCTAACGGTTTTCGACACCGTTGGGATAACAATGGGATAAAAGAGCTGAGCAGTCGCTCTTTTCAGCGGAAACGAAATCTCCATAACTCCAACGGTGCTTTAGATTTAGTGGCGGAGGAGGTGGGATACTCACCCCGGCCTTTTCGCTATCCCCGCATGTTTTCAAGGACATCGAGGAAAACCGCATGGATACTGACGATTTCTACGATCTCGCCTGTTTCAACCCTTTCTCCCATTTCAACTGTTTAGATTAAATTTCGCCCTCAAACAGACACCAAAGACACCAAGCCGTATGCTGGACGCAAAGTGGGGCTTCCAACTGTCCCGCAGCCAGGTTTGGCCAGCGATCACCACGCTAGGAGCGTCGCCAAGCAAGTTTCACGTTCAGTTCCTCAAAAGCGTTGAACGCGATCGGGCAGATAGCAACATTATCAATCACACCGATCAGCCGAGATGTAAAGTGCGGTTGTTCTAGGTGCGGAAACGACCTGCAAACGTCTGGCCTATGGTCGTAAATGGAACAGAGCTTGCCGTTAAGCATCGGGCAGGGCGGATTCACCTGGCCGTCAGACATCGATTCTCTCTGGAATGCTTCTATCGACTGGCCAAGCGTTTTCGCAATCGCGTGAAGCTCACTTTTCTTGAATTCGATGTGCAATGATCGACAACAATTCGCGCACTGCGTGCAGTCGATGAGGGCGAAGTATTTCTGGCTCAAGCCCTTGACAAGGTCATCGATGTTATCCGGAGCGTACTGCTTCAGCCACGATCAGGGCAATTCCTGGACTCGCGCGCCAGTTCAAAACGCCGAGTAACGCCAAGCCCGCGTACAGAAAATTCAAAAGAGCCAGTCCTAGGGTGACCTCGAAACCTGTCGGACTTTGACGCCAGCCATCGCGGAGTGGCCAAATCTCTCCCGAATAAGGAAGCAAAGCAATTCTCGGAGTGAACCACATGGCGGCAGTGCGTTCGATGGGAATCCAAACGTAGCTTTGAAATGGTCGTCTCCGCGTGCGCTCCCGGGCTAACTTTGCGAACTCCATATCCATTGGACGAGACATGCCGCGCTCGCGATTGTATCGGTCGAGCAGGGAAGCAACGCGATTCCGTTCTTCGGGCGAATCAAAGGTATAGGCAGGAAGATCGTTTAGAGAGATTGGGTCGACAGGTAGCTTCCAACTGAAAAGATAGGCGTCGCGGGAAAGAAACATCCAAGTCTGCGTCCACGCGTAAAATCCCGTGGGCACCATTTCACCGAAGGATTGCGCATAGCGCGGGGCGAGGAACTGGACTCGTCCAAGTGTGTGGGCATTGCGCGACGCCCAGGGAGCCAACGGCACCAAG
>Ga0187816_10000006_pt1 | contig 51748 bp, 47 predicted proteins | sample NC_wetland_sal_i_16_FD_132960 | JGI IMG/M metagenome (GOLD analysis project Ga0187816, IMG submission 132960) | Wetland sediment microbial communities from Neuse River Estuary, North Carolina, USA - SO4_1 | ecosystem: Environmental > Aquatic > Freshwater > Wetlands > Sediment | place: USA... | reverse complement strand
TATTCATTTTTCGAATCCTCTGCAAGGAGTTCCACTCCTGCTTCCGTTATCGGAGGTGCGGTTTCCGATCCTGCACACGCCACCACCGGAAGCCCGCATGCGATCCCCGCGATTGCACTTCCTCGCTGCGAAGAGATGGGGCCACTTGCGAAGAGCAAAACATCGCTGGCACCTAGTTTGCGTACGACCTCTTCGGCGCCCAGTAAGCCGTGAATCACCACTTCTACCTGGCTTCCCGCTAACATTCCTTGCAACAGCTTCCCGCCAATTTCCGAGTTCCGCCCCAAGACTGCCAGTCGCAGGGGCCCCATTTTCTCCGACGCATAATGCATTGCCGCTGCGACACGCCTGACCGCTTCGCCGCCAAGAGCACCGCTTGAAACGGTAATGGAAAAAACAGCGACCGTGAGCATGTCATTGTCATTTTTGTTTTTCAGGTGCCAAGCTTCTTCAGGAAACGGCAAGTTCGCGCCCACGGGAATAAAGGTCACACTTCGCAAATCCTTCGGAACCCACAAAAGTCTTTCCTTTGGCACTGTCAGGATTGTCAGGTCCGCGAGGCGGGTGGCCTTTCGCATGGTATGAAGCTGAACGGTGCGTCTCACCTTGTCCACCAGACGATTCCCAAGATAGGGTCCGGCATCGTGAAACACCACGGCACAGCGCGCACCGTTTTTTTTGAGTGCACGAATAACGCTCAGCACACGTAAGGGAAATCCACGTCGCGACCATGCCAGCGCCGTGTATTGCAACAGGAACCAAGTATTCCGCGCATCGCGAGTCTCCTTGCGCAAATCTTGCAGGGCCCTGCTCCATCCGATTTCAGGCCAGCGCATACGGATTAATTCCAACCGCAACCCGTGCACCGCCAGCGCGCCGCTCAGGTATTGACAGTACTCCTCCACCGCATCGGTCGGCTTATCTTGCCAGCCGAGAACCGCGACGCAACGCTTATTCATTGGACGAAAAGCCTGATGCAATCTTCATTGCAGAAACAGAGTGAGAGCCTGAGATCTTCGCTAGCGAGATTAGCGTAACATGTGGATTACCGCCCTAAAAGCTGGTTCCCGTCTTCCGGCACCGCGTAGCCGGATTCGATGACAAAATTCCTCATGATTTTCAGGCCGCGCGAAGAGCTTCCCAATCTTCAATGCGCACTGCGTGCCAATCTTCATTTCATCCCATGGCAGATTGCGGTCAGTCTAAACCGTGTATACTTTTTGGCGGAGTGTATTTCTTGTTGGGTTTGTGCTGCCGATTCCATCGCCACCGGGCGCGCGTCCCGGCTGAGGTGGCCTTTGCCTGAGCCCCGCTACCGGGTCCTTGCCATTGGGAGTCATCCAGTCCAGTACATGGCCCCCCTGCTCCGCCGCATGGCTCAGCACCCCCAACTCGATCTCTCCGTGGCGTACTGTACGCTTCGGGGAGCACAACCCGCCCATGATCCGGACTTTAACACCACCGTGAAATGGGACATTCCCCTTCTCGATGGTTATTCCTGGCAGGAGGTTCCTAACCACGGGTCAGGCGCTGAATCCTTTTGGGGGCTCTATAATCCCGAACTCTGGAAGCTTATCCGCAAAGACAGATTCGACGCGGTCCTCTGTTACCTAAGCTATTTGCGGGCGTCCTTTTGGATTTCCTATTTCGCCGCCAGGCTTTCCCGCTCGGCTTTTCTATTCGGATGCGACCAAAATTCGCTCGAGCCGCGCGATGGGCGCGCGTGGAAACGCGGGGTCAAAAAAGTTCTTTGGCCTGCACTTTACCGGCTCGCCGATCAAGTCATGGTTTCCTCCGCCGGCGCTCGTTCCTTGATTCTTTCCTTCGGTATCGCGGATCAGAATGTGACACTTACGCCCCTCACTGTCGATAATGAGTGGTGGATGGCGCAGTCTCAAAAGGCTGACCGGGAATCCGTTCGCGCCAGTTGGGGCGCAACGCCGGAGACGACCGTGATTCTCTTTTGCGCCAAACTTCAGCATTGGAAGCGTCCTATAGATCTTCTTCGGGCTTTTGCCCAGGCTAATCTTTCCGATGCCCTTTTGGTTTACGCCGGAGAGGGAGCGCAGCGTCAGGAACTGGAGAGAGAAGCCGCAACTCTTGGAGTCAGCGAGCGTGTCCGTTTCCTGGGATTCCAGAACCAGGCGGGGTTGCCCGCTGTCTACACCGCCGCGGACCTGATGGTATTGCCTTCGGAATATGAGCCGTTCGCGGTGGTTGTCAACGAAGCGTCTTGTTGCGGTTGTCCCGTGGCCGCCAGTGACCGCGTGGGCGCCGCACGGGACCTGATCGCGCCCGTCGATCCGGGCCTTATCTATCCCTGCGGGGACGTTCGAGCGCTCTCGACGCTCCTGAGTGGCCTGTGCCGCGACCGCGGGTGCTTCCGCCAGCTGGGCCGCGCCGCAAAAAACCGCATGGCCAGTTGGTCACCCGAAGCGAACGTCTCTGGGACCGTGGCGGCCGTGAGTGCCGCTGTGCATCGTCGCCAACTGTGACAGCCCGAGCTCCGTTTCCGCAATTGAGAGTGTGCAGAGGTATGATAAGTGGCGCGCAACCGTGCCACTCTTGAGGGAAGAATTGTGAGCAGCGAATCAGGCAGGGAGCGCAATCTACTGTCATGAGGACACTGGGAGCACTCCCGTCACTGAGGACCTCGCGAAATCCGCTGGTGGCACTTGGATTGTTCGCCGTGGTGATTTTTGCTGGCTACAAGGCTGCGGAAGCAATCCTAGCGAATGATCTCACCAGTTTGGCTTATGCCGCGGTCCTGTTTGTTACGGGCGGAGTCGTTATCGCCATCCTGAATGATTGGCGCAGAGGCCTCTATCTCTTTGTTGCGTGGATTCTGTTCGAGGATTTTGTCCGAAAGTATCTCGGCAACAACATGGCGATTTATTTTGCCAAGGATGCGCTGGCGCTTATTCTCTATTTTTCTTTCTTCCGCGCCAGACTCGCCCAGCGGGTTGAGAATTTCCGCATTCCGTTCCGAATCCCATTGTTGCTATTTGTCTGGTTTGGATTGCTGCAAGTATTTAATCCCGCTTCGACCAGCATTTTCTATGGCATTTTGGGCATGAAGGTTTATTTCCTATATGTGCCCCTCATTTTTGTCGGATATGCTCTCATCCAATCCGAACAGGATCTACAACGCTTTTTTTCTTTCAATTGCGTTCTCATCCTTGTTGTCGCGGGACTCGGCCTCATTCAATCCATCGTAGGCCCCTCGTTCTTGAATCCACGCGTCATGCAGGAGGACATCCGCTACCTGGCCGGTCTTTACCGGGTAGCCCCCATCTCGGGTGTCATCGCGTACCGCCCCACCTCCGTTTTCGTCAGTGCCGGCCGCTTTCAGGATTTCTTGATTGTCTCCTGGCTCATCTCTTTGGGTTACGGAGGATATCTCCTGCTCCGCAGCCACCGGGGACGGGCTCTGGCGTTCACAACCGTCGGAGTCGTTGCCGCGGCCTCGCTGATGAGCGCGTCGCGCGGCGTGTTCATGTGGAACGCTGGAATTGCGCTTGTCGTGGCGGCTGGATTTCTCTGGGGAGCGCCCTGGCGCCAGCGCGAAGCCCTCCGCGTGATCCGTGCCATCCAAAGAACCATCCTTGTGGTCGGCATTGGGGTCCTCGTACTCCTGACTCTCTTCCCAGAGGAGGTTGGTTCGCGGTTGGCAATCTACTCCGAAACGCTGCTGCCAAGCAGCCCCACGAGCGAACTCATCCATCGCACCCAGACCTACCCCCTCCAGCAATTGGGATACGCGTTCGACCACCCTCGCTGGCCCTATGGATACGGCATCGGAACAAGTACCCTCGGAGTTCAATATGTTATTCGCATTATGCATGCCACACCTATGTATATCGGCGTTGAAGGTGGGTTTGGCACTTTAATTGTGGAACTTGGTATCGTCGGCCTGGCTCTCTGGATAGTTCTCGGCCTCACTATTTCTCTTTCTGCTTGGAAAGTCACCAGGGCACTCAGAGAGACCCCTTGGTTTCCCCTCAGCTTTGTGATCTTCACGTTTTCCTCCTTGCTCTTCTTCCCCATGACTTTTGTGGGCATCGCTTATCAAGATTTCGTGATCAATGCTTATCTGTGGCTGTTGCTCGGCATCCTCTATCACTTGCGAGTACTCTCGAAAGAAGTACAGGCTGCCCAGCATCAATCGTTTCCGAGGCAGGGCTGAATTGCGTCTCGCCGTCGTCTCTCCCTTTCTTGACCGCCAGCACGGTACCGAACTCTGCATCATCGAGCAAATCGAGCGTTTCGCCTCTCAGCACAATTGGGAAATCCATCTCTATTCGCAAAGAGTGCAAGACGTGCCCGGCCTGCTGCCGGCTCCTCGCCTTGGAGAGAATTCACCGGGTTCCATCTTTTGGCACATGGTTTCCGCTCTTCCTGGGCCACATCTCCTCCGGTATCTCTGGTGGTTTGCGGCCAATCAATTGCGCCGGAAGCGGGACCGAGCTTCTCGCGAGCTTCGCCCGGAGATCGTCTACTCTCCCGGAATCAATTGCCTGGATGCCGACGTGATTGTGGTGCACATTGTTTTTCACGAGTTTTATCGTCGGGTTAAATCAGAGCTTACGTTTCGCACTCTGCCGCTGAAAAGTTGGCCTCGCGCCATCCACCGCAGGCTGTATTACAAACTCATCATGTCCCTCGAACGAAAGATTTACGCTGACCCCAGTGTGCGCCTCGTGGCTGTCTCTCATCTCCTCGCAAAGCATCTGGAATCGCATTTTGGGCGAACCGATGTGACCGTTATCCCCGACGCTGTGGATACAGAGAGATTTTCTGAATCTACGCGGATCGCGAGAAAGTCTGCATCAAGGCAGTCCTTCCATTTTGCAGAGGACGAGTTCGTCCTGCTGCTGATCGGCAATGATTGGAAAAACAAAGGCCTTGGAGCCCTTCTTAAGGCGTGCGCTTTGCTCACGGATCTTCCCCTGCGGCTGTTGGTTGTGGGCAGTGACGATCCGATTTTCTTCCAGCCCCTCATCGAGAAACTCCGCATGCAAGATCGCCTTCGATTTGAGGCGCCTTCCAGTGATGTTCTTTCTTTCTACGCCGCTGCCGATCTCTATGTCGGTCCTTCCTTAGAAGACTCCTTCGGGCTCCCCATCCTCGAAGCCATGGCGTGCGGCCTTCCGGTCATCGCCAGCGCCCATGCGGGGGCCAGCGAATTGGTACGCGACGGGGAAACCGGATTCATCCTCCGCGATCCTCAGGACCATTTGCAGCTCGCCCAATTGATCCGCCGGATTTATGCGGATCAGACGCTCCGCCTGGCGGTGGGACAAGCTGCTTCCCGGTACGCGCTGGGAAACTGCAGTTGGGATGAGAATGCGGAAAGGACCAAGAAGCTCCTAGAGGACACTCTCGAGCGGTTGCCGGAGAGCTGATCCGCCATCATCCGGGAGCTTTCAGAGAAACATCGTGTTCGCTCTCTTCCTTCATTGTTCGGCGGAACTCTTCACCTTGAGAATGACGACCGGTATCTCCACGCGGTTCCCTTCAATGCGCATGCCCCTAAAATCTTGCACAGTCAAGTGGGCCAAGGGGACAAGATCCCCTTTCGCTTCCATTTCCGTGAGTGGTGCCTCAATCGCTTGTGGATAGCTAGGTGACCGGGCCACAAACGTAATTCCCTCCCTCTGAAAGAAAACCTCCCAGTCTCGCCGCGTGCGAAGAAGGTCAGGATTAATCAACCAACTCGTTGTGGGATCGCCGTTAACGAAGGGCACGTCCAGGGAATACATGTGTCGCAGAAACACTAACGTTTTGCCGCCTTTGGCGTAGCCCCCCAGCGCCTGATTGATCGCCTTTGCTTCTTGATAGTCTGGGCGCCTTTGTTCCAGGTAGCTCACTTCACTGGAAACACCGATAGCCGTGGCGATCGGTTTCCAACAGTACATCACCAAACCTGCTGCGCCCATTACGAAGAGCAGGGCCGCCAAACCCATGGCCAAGCGGTTGGTTGTCTTCCAACCGCTCTTTTGGGAGAAATCTATTCCCACCGCCGTGCAGGCAAGCGCAATGGGGAAAATAGGGAGGAGAAAACGAGGCAAGCCCGAAGCATAAAATACCCCGACAGCGGAGACACCCCACACAACTGCAAGCACTCTCCACTTGGGAAAGCTCCCGAGGGCAGGAATCAACAAGGGCGCTAAGGCAAAAACGAGTGGGCCGAAAAAGTCCCAGAAGCCTAGGGAATTCCGACGTATTCCCGCGAAAAAGACGAAAGGAATAAGCTGCCCAAGGTTGCCGGACTGAGACGCGCCTGTTTCGGCCAGCAGGGCGCGCAGTGTGAATAGATTTACGCGCTCTGGGAACAGGGTTTTGGTCAAGAAGGGGAAGATTGGATCCCCGGTCCAGATAAAATTGCGCAAATAAGGCCAGATCCCGGTAAACAAGGAGCCGGCACACAGCAGTAACGTATTCAGCGCTGAACGGTACTCGGTCGCAATCGCTGCTGCCAGTCCTGCAGCTACAACACAGCCCGTGTATTTCGCTCCAGCGACACCTCCTGTTAACAGTCCTGCTAGGAGAGCCTGACGCCACGTTCCAGAAATCTTGCTTTGGCACAGGACAATGACCGCAGCACTGGCAAAGAAAGCCATCCAAATATCCGGGGCGCCCGACGAGGAGATTTGCCAAAACACAACGGGGGTAAGAAGAAAGAGCAGGGTAATAGACAAGGCCGTCGTAGAGGAAGACCAGCGGGAAGCCAAGCAGGCCAATGAGAGTGCCGTCAAGACTCCCCCGAGAAAAATGAGTCCCATCGCCAATTTCTCACTACCCAGGGCCAGGCCAAACAGAACTAATAAATGGTGTTGGCCGCAGAAGAAGCTGAGAGAGAGCGAATAATTCGGGTGAAAACCATTCTCCAGAATCAGTTTTTGCACCGGGAAGTGGTAATTCAAGGCATCAGAGCCAGTAAGGGGCGCGAGACACGCCAGGAATTCGACCCCGAGAACGATCCCAATGATGATGAGCAGGAAGCGGTCCACTCGCGAGACTGGAAAGGCTACTTTCAAAATCCGAACGCACCTTTGCGCGATCGACCTGCATTCCACAAGGAGGAAAATAAAAAGCAAGCCCAGAAGCACGAAGCATCCTGTGCGTATTTGCTGGGTGACCTCGATGCCAAAGAGCAGCATTTCGATGGAAAGCACTCCCAGCGCAGCGCCGATCAGCAGGTGCTGCGCGTCGGTTTCCATTTCGAGACGCCAAATCCGAAGGATGAAATTACCCAGAGAGGCGGCCGCGAGCGAGAATCCGCAAACCGCCGCAAATAGGAGTGCCGCGTGTATTAGTGCCATAGCTTCTGCAGGAGTCTCTTGAGAAGCGGTGAGACGACGGGAGAGAACTGCCCGAAATACCAAATGACGACAGCAACCGCCCAAACGCAGATTGCAGCTTGAATTAGCAAAGCATTCAACTTCTTGGGAGCTTCCGGTTTCGATTCCACGATGGAAGACGAACATAGGGCAGTCGGTCGGTGGCTGTCAACCGCCAGTCCGTGATTGCCCGCGCAAGCACCGTTAGCCGGGAGCTATCACAAAAATATCGCCTTGGGGGTCGGCACCTCCTAAGCCCTGGAGGGCTTTCTTAAGTCCCTCTTTGTCCAGCCAATGTTCGTACTCAAATCGCGCGGGATATCCCCATTCGGGATTGCAGACGAAATTGTAAGCTGAGCCGCTTGCGAATATATCCATATCAAGGCAGCGCATCGCGGCTGGCAAAAAAGTCAGGTGAAATTCAAAGGAAAGTACGCTTGGTTGAACCGAAAGACCGGAGAGAACCGATTCCTCAAATCCCTCGACGTCAATCTTGATGAACTGTGGCATTCCGAAATTCTCAATGAGTGTGTCGAGGGTCAACATGGGAACAACATCCTGGCGGGACCAGATACCACGAAAGCTCCCGTCTTGCTCGCCTATGGTATTCATCCATTCATTTGAAACCGAGCTCCTTCCGTCAAATTCATCAGCCACGTTTAGAACAATTAGACCGTTAGATTGGCCCGCAGCCGCTTGAATGACCTGAATATCCTTCTCCGGGTAAGACAATTGGATATGCCTTACGCAATCCGCATTGGGTTCCACGGCCACCACCCTGGCCCCAAGCGAGGCAAATGTCGCGGACAGCACGCCCACGTTGGCGCCAACATCGAACACGAGAGCGCCGGGTTGGATAAGTTCGCCATAAAATTCCCTCATCTTTTTGCGAGCGAGTGCTGCCTGTCGTCCCAGGGTGGCCGAAAAAAGGGAACGGGCGGGCGCGTGCAGCCCCAACACCCACAACAACTCCTCCATTTTTCTTCTGCTTGCCTTCATCTGCTCTTTTGGTTGTGAGACGCTAAACCCACGTTGCACTGGGGCTTGCGCACCTCAATCTCCGTTACAAATGTACCATTTCGGTTTTTGCTGGTCGTTGGAATTTCCGGAAGTCCATCGAAAGCCGATGTGTTTTATTTTGAGCCCCGTCCGTCAGTCGCGCCATAATGTGTTCACATCCACAGTTTCAGGCGTCGGGCCACATCTGCTAAATTAGGAAGCCTCGAATGCGCATCGCGCTATTCACCCCGTATTCCCCTGAAATTGGCGGCGGCTCGGTTCAACTGCGGAGCCATCTGGCGCAGATGCCGGGCCTCGATGTCGAATGGTACTACCTCTCCGCCGCTCAAGTTCAAGGTGACCACCGGCACTGGCTCGGCAAACCACTTTTCCCCCGGCAATTTGCGGCCGATCTCTCAGCTAGAAGTGGTTTCTTGCCGGGTTCCACTGCTGCCGCTCGTGAGATTGTCAACCAGATGGACGCGGATCTTTATTGGATTGTAGCCCACTACGAGGGCATTTCGGTCGCCGCTGAGCTTCTCTCCAAGGGCAAGTCCGTCCATTTGACGGTTCATGACGAGCCACTGGCTATGTTGATTCGCTCGCGCCGCTTTCGCCCGCTCTGGCCGCTTATGTCCCTCACTTTTCCCCGCGTCTTGCGAGGGGCGCGCTCCGTTGATGTGACCAGCACGAATATGCGGGACTATTTCAAGTGGAAATACGAAGTGGATTGTATCGCCCTCTATAAATATCTTCCTGAGCTGCCCAAAGTGGATTTTCGCCTCTCGGAGAAAGTGCTAACCGTCGGACATATCGGTTCGCTCTATCATCCTGACCCGTTCCGGAAGTTTGTACTGGCTTGTCGCAGCCTGGCCGCAAAACAAAACCGCTCGTTGAAAATTGTGCGGATCGGCGATTCCCCAGAGATGGGCAAGATCGCCTCGGAGAATCTGGCCACCTTTGAAAGTCATGGAGAGTTGCTTGAGAAGAATGCTTTGCCAGTGCTTGCCACCTGCGATTTTGTCTATGCGATGTACCCCGATGGATTCCGTTTCCGGGGCTTCCGCCGAACTAGCCTTCCTATTAAACTCTCCACTTACATTCAGGCGCAGCGCCCTATTTTTGCGCACACACCTCCCGATAGCGGATTGGCCCAGCTTATTTGCAAATATGGCGTGGGCACTGTTTGTTCCAGCAATCGCGAATCAGACATTGAGCAGTCAATCCAGACGATATTGGAAGCCAAGATAAGCAGGGAAAACTTCGACGCTATCCGAGATGGCCTTATGGGTCCCCGGCAGTTACAAGAACTTCGGCGCGTCCTGGAGAGCCCTGCTTCCAGCAGCTAGACGGCCCGGAAACACACCCGATTTAGCCAAGTGCCTTACAGCCCGAATACAGAACATGGGTTAGATAACTTGACAGTATACACAGCGCTGGGCCAGAATAGTAACCAGTCATTGAGCTTATTAGTATGGCAACTATTCTTCAGCCCGCCATCCGGATCCAGCGCCGCTATTACACCGAAACGGCGGCCAGCTATGAGCTTATGCACGCTCAGGAAAGTGGGGATGACCCCGCCATTCGGCGACTTATTATTTCCATCCTGGGCATGGTTGGCACGCAGAGCATCCTGGACGTGGGTTCCGCGACCGGGCGCGGGTTGAAGGATTTTGCCTCGGCGTTTCCAGGAGCCTTGGTCTGTGGGGTGGAGCCGGTCACTGCGCTTGTGCAACAGGGCGTGGCGGCGGGCAACGCGCAGTCGGTTTCGTTACTCCAGGCCTCTGGAGAAGCGCTCCCCTTCGCAGATGCCAGCTTCGATGCGGTGAGTGAATTCAGCATTCTGCATCACGTTTCCAATCCCTCTGCAGTCGTGCGGGAAATGTTGCGTGTTGCGCGGAGAGCCGTGGTCATCGTCGATTGCAATCGTTTCGGGCAAGGCTCGTTGCCCGCGAAGCTTTTCAAATTGTTTCTTTACAAGATGCGTCTGTGGCACGCCTTTAACTTCGTACGTACCCGCGGCAAGCGCTATCAGATCTCCGAAGGGGATGGCCTGTTCTACTCGTACAGCGTTTATGATTCCTACGATCTTCTTGCGGCGTGGGCGGATCGCATTCTTATCCTGCCGAGTGTTTCCACGCATTCACAGAGTTGGTTTCATCCGCTTCTGACCGCCGGTGGAGTTATCCTGGTTGCCATCCGCGAACCTCAGGAAGACGCGAACAATAATTAGCCTTTTCTGCTGTTCAGCACGGCCTTTCGCGTCGCCTGCAGCGTGAACTCAAGCGTCTCCTTGGGAATCTTGATGATAAACGGCTCGATCAGCCAGGCGAGCCCCGTTGGGATATCTCGGGTGAGCGTGACCACCTGATTTTGTACGTAAACGCCGCTGTCCCGCTCTTCCATGCGCCACCACGTCTCCATTCGCCACAGAAACCCGTCGTCTTCGCCCGGCGCCTTTTCTTTTTCGTTGGGTCCGTCGGGATCTTCCACTTGGGCGATCCGAACGGCAGAACTGCGGCTGTGGCCGCGCAGAGGCGAATCGCGGTAGTAGGTCACTTCATGCTCGGTATCCAGCACCACGGTCACGATCTTCTGGCGGCGGAAACGCAGGAAAACGATAAACTGATTTCCATTGCGTGATTCGATCCGAGCCTTAGCCACATCCGGCGCATAATACGTTGCGTGGTGGTCGTAGTCCTGCAAAACTTTTAACACGTCGTCGATCTTCACGCCGGGAATGAAGATGACCCCTTCCCAATCGTGAATCATGCCGCTGGGAACGTCGACGTTCCTGCCAGCGCCGCTTGCGCTTAGGCGTCGAAGTTCCACTTCTCCGGCTTCTAGCCTGGCAATTGCCGCGGTTCGATCCTTGTCCGGCAAGCCGTCTACCCACAGAAAAGGGCCTTGACGCAAGGTTTCGGCATTCTGCGTTTCCGTTTTGGCCACATAGCTGGAGAACGCCTGGATCGTGGCCTCCCGAAGGGAGAACAAGCCTCCGGATTGCGCTTCCGTCACCGCGGCGAGCGTCACAAGCACAGTGAGCCATACCGCGTGGGCCGACGCACTTTTGCACAAAACTGCCTTCACCCGTCGCCTATACCCATCACACCAACACATCCTGATTTCCTTAACTGGTGGCAAGATAACGCGCTATCCAGCCTCGCCAATAAGGTGGATGCAAGAGTAGTTCCGAATGGTGCGCGTTCAAAAGTGGGAGCCTGCTGCAGGATGCGGCGCAGGCGGGCCAGAGAGATTCTGGCGGGTTGGGAAGCTCGCACACGGCCCCTTGCGGGACCGCTGTCCCCGCGCGGCCCCCAACCCGTCGAAGTCCAGCATAGGGAGTGTCGTCCAAAGGCCTCAATGGACCGATGGCCCCAAAGAGAGCGGTACGGGGGTCGTGGTACTGCAGCGCTAAAGAGCCTTGGGGTTCGTGTCTTATGTATACCTATCAAAAATAAGGAGTTATACCCAGCCTATCTTCTTCCTCTGCGCAAGTGGCTTCCCCAAGTTGGTTGCCAGAGCTTTCGCATGGCAGTGGAGCCGTCCCGAGGGAAAATCTGCGCTTGAAGCATCACTGGTGCGCGTGACTGGTGGTGTTGCGTTACGGGCCAAACGGGAGTATACGAGCTTAGAAGTCGGAATAGTATCTAGGGCGCCGGGCGCGCTCCAACCCGGAGCAGCGGGGAGCGGTAATGTCTCCCAGGGCTCCTGCACGTAATGCGTACGTCCTCCTTGCGCCGCCGCAAATCGAGTTGCTGATCCAATCGCTGCTCCGCCGCGGCTACGAAGTTATCGGTCCAACCATCCGAGACGGAGCCATCCTCTACGATCACGTGTCGTCGCTCGCAGCCCTTCCCCAGGGATGGACGGACGAACAAGAAGGCGGGAAATACCGACTGAAGCGCCGCGCGGACGATGCCTTGTTTGGCTACAATGTCGGGCCGCATGCGTGGAAAAAATTTCTGTTCCCCGCGCTTACCTGTCTATGGAAAGCACAACGCACAAACGGCCATTTTCAGATTCTGTCCGAAGAGCGGAAGCCTCCCAAGCTTGCCTTCCTCGGCATGCGCGCTTGCGAACTCCATGCCATCGAAATCCAAGACAAAGTTTTCCTCCAAGGTCCCTATGCCGATCCCATTTACAAATCGCGCCGCGCAGGAATTTTTGTCGTGGCCGTGAATTGTGCGCAGGCGGGTGGAACCTGTTTTTGCGATTCGATGGGGACCGGCCCGAAAGTGGCGTCCGGCTATGACCTCTCGCTGACGGAAGTACTACAGGGCGGCCAACATTTTCTGCTCGCGCAGGTTGGGACAAAAGCCGGAGCGCAAATCCTCGCGGAAATTCCTACGCAGCCGGCGGGTGAAACGGAGATTGCCGCTGCCAATGCGGTCGTCGAGGAAACCGCCCGGCACATGGGACGCAGCTTGAACACGAATAGCCTCAAGGAGCTGCTCTACCGGAATACAGAAAGTCCACGTTGGGATGCCGTGGTGGGGCGGTGTCTGAGTTGCGCCAACTGCACCACGGTTTGCCCCACGTGCTTCTGCTCGACGGTCGAGGATCTGACTGACTTGACCGGCCAGCAAGCAGAACGTATCCGGAAGTGGGACTCCTGCTTCACGACAGATTTTTCCTACATCCACGGCGGGAGTGTGCGGGCAACGCCGCGCTCGAAATTCCGCCAGTGGATGATGCACAAGCTGGCTTATTGGATCGACCAGTTCGGAACTTCCGGATGCGTCGGCTGCGGCCGCTGCATCACCTGGTGCCCCGTGGGGATTGACATCACGGAGGAAGCGTGGGCCATTCGCGATTCGGAGAGCTCAGTTAGCAACATGGCGTGAGGAGGGAATGAACATGATTCAGTCACTGGAGCCGGTTCTCAAAGGGCATCCCTTCTTTGCGGAAATGCCCGAGAAGCATCTGGAGTTCATCACCGGTTGCGCCAAGAATGTGGCATTTCCCGAGTTGCACACGATTTTTCACGAAGGGGATCCTGCCAACGAATTCTATTTCATCCGCGAGGGCTTGGTGTCCGTGGAACTGTTGGTTCCAAACCGCGGCGCGACCACGGTTCAGACGGTAGCAGAAGGCGAAATTCTGGGATGGTCGTGGGTTTCCCCACCGTATCGTTGGCATTTTGGCGCACGGACGCTGCAGCGCACGCGAGCGCTAGTGTTCGATGCCAAGTGCCTGCGCACCAAGTGCGAGGAAGACCATGATCTGGGATACGAATTGCTCAGTCGCTTCGTGAACGTTATTTCCGCGCGGCTGGATGCGACCCGGCTGCAATTACTGGATATATATGGGCGCAATGATTGAAACGGAGATTGCCGAACATAGGGTAAGCGAGCCGATGATTCCGGAACTGTTCCGGATCGAGCGGCTGAAACGTGAGACGGAAGACACGTTCACGCTGGAACTTGTGCCCGTGGAGGAAACCACCAAGATTTCATTTCTCCCGGGACAGTTCAACATGCTGTACGTGTTCGGCGTGGGCGAAGTGGCGATTTCCATTAGCAGTGGCCCTGCCGAAACGTCGCGGTTAGAGCACACGACGCGCAGAGTCGGAGTAGTGACCAAAGCCATGGGGATGTTGAAACCGGGCGATACCATCGGCGTTCGTGGACCGTACGGGACCCACTGGCCGGTGACGGAGGAAAACGGCCGGGACTTTGTCGTGGTCGCGGGGGGCATCGGGCTGGCGCCGCTGCGTCCGGTGCTGTACCACCTGATGGCACAGCGGGAAAGATACAGGAACATCGTCTTGCTCTACGGTGCGCGATCGCCAGAAGAAATCCTGTACAAACGCGAATTGGAGCGGTGGCGCGGAAAATTCGATCTGGAAGTGCAGGTGACAGTGGATCGCGGGGCGAGTGGGTGGCGGGGCAACGTGGGAGTAGTAACGCCATTGATAGCGCGAGCTCCCTTCAATCCTTCCAACACCGTGGCATTAGTGTGCGGACCAGAAATCATGATGCGCTTTGCCGCGATGGAACTGCAAAAGCGCGGAGTTCCCGCGGAGCGTACCTATCTTTCGATGGAACGGAACATGAAGTGCGCCGTGGGGCACTGCGGCCACTGCCAGTTTGGGCCAACGTTTGTATGTAAGGATGGCCCCGTGTTCCGCCTTGACCGCATTGCGCCGATCTTTGGCAAAGGGGAGATTTGAAATGGCTCCCAAGCGTAAACCGAAAATTGCCGTCTGGAAGTTCGCTTCCTGCGATGGATGCCAGTTGAGCCTGCTGGATTGCGAAGACGAGCTGCTGGCTGTGGCGGGTGCGGTGGACATCGCCAATTTTCCGGAAGCCTCACGTGCCGTGGTGGGCGGGCCTTACGACATTTCGCTTGTGGAAGGTTCGATTACTACTCCGCATGACGAGGAACGAATCCACACGATCCGGCGGGCGACAAAGACGTTGATCACGATTGGAGCTTGCGCGACGTCCGGAGGAATTCAGGCGCTGCGAAATTTCAAGGACGTGGAGGAATACACTTCGCTTGTTTATGCGCGACGGGAATACATTGAAACATTAAATAAGTCGACGCCGATCACAGACCATGTATTTGTGGATTACCAGCTGCGAGGCTGCCCCATCAACAAGTATCAACTGGTAGAAGTGCTCAGCGCGTATTTGAATGGAAGAAAGCCAGTGACTCCAGCACACGGCGTGTGCCTGGAGTGCAAACGGCTGGGCCTGGTTTGCGTGATGGTCGCGGAGGGTATTCCTTGCATGGGTCCGGTCACGCAAGCGGGTTGCGGCGCGCTTTGTCCCGCGTACAGGCGCGGGTGCTATGGATGCTTCGGACCGAAAGAGACACCCAATACGGCTGCGTTGAGCACGTGGTGGAACCAGCTCGGCGTCAGCGATCCCGAGATCGTGCGTGCCTTCCGTTCCTTCAACGCGTGGGCCGAGCCGTTCCGGAAAGAGAGCGAAGCGCGTGAACGCTAAGAGCTTCAAAGTCGATATTTTGGCCCGCGTGGAGGGTGAAGGCGGCTTTGGCGTCAAGATCAAAGACCAACACGTGAAAGAGGTGAAGCTGAATATTTTTGAGCCGCCGCGTTTCTTTGAGGCGTTTTTGCGCGGACGGAAGTTCAGCGAAGCGCCCGACATTACCGCCCGGATTTGCGGAATTTGCCCGATTGCGTACCAGATGAGCGCGTGCCACGCCGTGGAGAACGCCTTTGGCGTGCAACCAGAGAGAGCGATCCGCGAGATGCGCCGGCTCATTTACTGCGGCGAGTGGATCGAAAGCCACGCGCTGCACATTTACCTGTTGCATGCCCCGGATTTTCTGGGCTACGAAGACGTGATCCAGATGGCCAAGGATCATCTGGAAGCTGTGCAGCGGGGACTGCGGCTGAAGAAAATCGGCAACGCGATCATGACACTGGTGGGTGGAAGGGAGATCCACCCGATCAATGTACGCGTTGGCGGATTTTATAAGGCGCCGACGAAACAACAGCTCCAAGCACTCGAGGAAGACCTGAAATGGGCGCGTGACGCGGCACTGGAGACAACCCGATGGGTGGCGGCGTTCACCTTTCCCGATTTCCAACGGGATTATGAATTCGTAGCCCTACGGCATCCCAGCGAGTATGCCTTGAACGAAGGCCGGCTGGTGTCAAACAAGGGGCTAGACATTGCCATTAGCGAATACGAGCAGCATTTCGCTGAGGAGCATGTCCAACACTCGAATGCGCTGCATTCGACGATTCAAGAGCGCGGAGCTTATTTCGTCGGGCCACTGGCACGGTACAACCTGAATTTTGAAAAGTTGTCTTCCTTGGCGCAGGAATCGGCGAGAGAAGCCGGACTGGGACGTGAATGCCGGAACCCGTTCCAGGGGATCCTGGTGCGCGCGGTGGAAACGGTGTACGCCTGTGATGAAGCGCTGCGGATTATTGCTAATTACGAAATGCCGGAACCGGCCTCGATCGAAGTGACACCGCGGGTGGGCACGGGGTATGGCTGCACGGAAGCACCGCGGGGAATTCTATACCACAAGTACCGCTTCGATGAGCGCGGAATGATCCTGAACGCAAAGATCGTTCCACCCACGTCGCAGAACCTGAAAACGATGGAGGATGATCTGGGAGAATTTGTGTCCACAAGGCTGCATCTGCCCAACGACCGGCTGCAATGGCAATGCGAGCAGGCAGTCCGGAATTACGATCCGTGCATTTCCTGTGCGACCCATTTTCTGAAAGTCCGGATTGAACGCGAATGACGACGCAAGTGCAAAAAACGGTTTTTATCGGCGTGGGCAATCCCTTTCGGAGCGATGACGGGGCGGGAAGGGCGGTCGTGCGCCGCCTGCGGGCGGAAATTCCACCGGACGTAAAGGTTCTGGAAGAAACCGGGGACGGCGCGGAATTATTCGAAGCGTGGAAGGGGGCCGATTGCGTGATTTTGGTGGACGCAGTCCAGTCTGGAGCGCCTCCAGGCACCATCCACCGGTTGGATGCGCGGATGGAGAAACTGCCGACCTGGTTTTCGCATGCGTCGACGCATTCGTTTGGGGTCGCTGAGGCGATTGAGCTGGCACGAAAGATCGGAGACTTGCCCGCCCAGCTGATCGTGTACGGGATCGAAGGGCTTGATTTTTCCGCGGGGACGAGACTGTCCCCCGAAGTGGCGGAGGTGGTGCCGGCCGCCGCGAACCTCATCCTGCAGGAAATTCTGCACTTGCCTACGGCGCGGTCCGCGTCGCCATCCTGAGATCCACGAATCGCTCGAATTGACGGCTTAATTCTTCTGTTTTGCGGGCAATGTGCCGCTCAATGCCGTATTGCCATTCAACAGGCGCAAGGTAATCTCCTTGGTCTGTCCCTTGCGCAGTGGAATGTTCTTTTCCCAATCGGAGTAGGCGCCGTTCGCAGAGGCCCGGAGGTCGTAGGAATCCTGTTTCAACCCGGTGATGAGATAATGTCCCTTTTTATCGGTGTGCACGACACGCGGACGAATGCCCGCCGAGGATTGGCAGGCCACGGCCGCAGCAGGGACGGGTTTTCCATCGGCACCCAGGACAACCCCCTTGATAGTGACGTTGGAACTGTCCATCTTCTGCGCCTGGAGTCCGGCGGCGAAGAGCACCATGAATGTGAGCAAGAGCGAGAAAACAAGTTTGCGATTCATCTGGAGGATGCTCCCCTGGCAACAAATCCAGTCTAGACCGGCCAGGGGAATAAGGGTTTAAGCAGAAGAAAGATGTGTCTGAGAACCAACCTGTCAGGGCGAACAGGCACAACAGAAGGTCAAGGGAGCTTTAGATCCACGGCATAAACGTCGACGTCACCGTGATCGACGGTAACGTAGACAGAACCATCGGGGCTCAGACCGGTGAACATTCCGCGAGCGGCGCCAGAACTAAGGAGATCTCCGAGCCGGACGACGCGCTCGGTTTCCCGTGTGGCCATCGGAACGCGATAGATGGATTCCTCGACTTCGTCGACGTCCTGGTAATAGAGCGCATCACCGCCGGGCGACCAACGCAAGGCAGCCGGAAAATTAGCTTCGGAGAGCACCGACCACTTTTCCAATTTGCAGTCGTAGAGCAGGACCTGTTTTTTCTTGGGATTAAGCGCGGCAATATATCTTCCGTCAGCAGACCAGCGCGGTTCGATGAGTCCGTCGGAATCGAGCAACTTGGTGAGTTTGCCGCTTTCGAGATCCAGGATGCGAATGTCCGGTTCCCTGCTGGATTCCATCTCCTGAACGTCCAGGACGATTTGTCGTCCGTCGGTTCTCCAGTCGCCAGAGACAGAAGCCCATTTATTGTTGGAGGGCAAAACGCTCTTGGGCGAACCCCCTTCCGCGGAAACTACGTAGAGCCGCGGCTGGCTGTCGAGCAGAAATCCGGTAAACAAGATCTGCTTCTGATCAGGCGACCAATGCGGGGCGAAGGCGCCGGTGGCTCCGGCGGTCAACTGCACCTTGCCGCTGCCGTCGATACGGCTCTTCCACAAAGTGCCGTTTTCGCGCGCGGCGTAGACGACCCATTGTCCGTCGAGGGAAAAATCCATGTCCGTGGCGCCAGATTCGGCAAGCATGGCGGTCTTCGCGGAAGTTTTCGGGTCGATGCGGAGCAACTGGTATTCATTGTGCGAACCAATGGCGAAAATCCGGCTGCCATTGGGAATGGCATTGGGATGATCAAAGGCGATCGGCCCGGCGGTGAGTTGGATGGGACTACCCGTATGCCTGCCGAACAAGCCGCGGTTCTCTTCCATGATCCAAAGACTCGCCTGCGTGTCCACGGCAAGGCTGGCGCGCAGGTCGACGCCAGAAGAAAAAGCAAAATATTTTCCACCCGCCAGCCAGGTGCCGCTGCCTTCATGAGGCCCGTGCTGGCCTTCCGGGAGCACACGGCGAGGAGAGCCACGGTCGAGATCCATCTCCCACATCGAATCGGTGCCCTCCAGAAGATTTGTTTGCGTAAAGCGAAGGCGCTTGCCGTCTGGGGACCACACCAGAGAGTGAGGCGCAGGATGAAATCTTGCGAGCTCGCGCACGTGGTTGCCCTGTGCATCGGTAAGCTGAATGCTTTCGCCCTCGACGTAGGCAATCAAGTCACCCTTGGGAGACCAGACCGCTTCCTGAGCGGTCACATCGCCGAGCCGGCGTGGCGCTCCGCCCTGAACGGGCCAGAGCCAGAGAGCCGTCTCTTCTCCGCGGTGGGTCAATTGGCCGATAAGAAATTCCGAATGATCCGGAGAAAGATCGAAGATGCGGGTGTTGTCAAATGGAGTCGGGGTCCGCTGAATGGTTCCGCCTTCCACGGAGGTCTGCATCAAGTTCCAGCCGGTCACGTCACGAACCACGAAGTAAATGCGGCTGCCATCAGTGACCAGTTTGCCCCAGGGATCGACCTGCCCGGAGTGCGTAAGCTGCCGGACGCGCACAACGCGGGCCTCCGGCCGGGGCCACAAACCGTAGGTGAGCAAGGCAGTCACGCCCACCAGAATCATCAGAGCTTCCCACCAGTGAGGGCCGAGACGCCGGTCGGAAATTTCCTTCCGAGCCGGCGGCCGCTGTGGGGAAGTGGTGTCGATATGCAAAGGAACTTCGAGGTCTTCGAGCGCTTGCTCTTCCGTCTCAATGCGGATGGCCGTTGTGATAGCGGGGGATTCGACTTTGCACAATTCCGCGGGAGCGATGAAGCGGTAACCTTTGCGCGGAACGGTTTCGATGAAGAGGGGATTGTCCGCGCTGTCGTTGAGTGCCGCGCGGAGTTTCATGAGCGCCGTGTTCATGCTGCCGTCGAACTCAACGTAAGTGCCGTCCGGCCAAATTTTCTTGCGCAGCTCTTCACGGGTGAGGATCTCTCCGGAGGATTCGAGCAGCAAAGCGAGGATGCGGAAAGGCTGTTCCTGGAGCTTTACAGGTACACCTTGGCGCGCAAGAGTGCCCAGATCGAGATCGGCTTCGAATAAACCGAAACGATAGAGTCGGCGAATTGGGGTCGATCGAGTGTCCACAGCAGCACACCAAAGATATGGGGTGGAATAGTACACCAAAAAACCGGTTGATAAAAGACCATAAGTTGAACGAAGAACATGGCTTAATTGTTGATGAAAGAAATAGACGGAGTTCGTTTGACGATGCTGCCCTGGTGCCCGATGCTCATGCCAGTAACCTTCTCGTCTTGGGCGGGTACCCCAAATTCCAGCCCAAGGCGACCCCAAAGAGGGGGCAGGCTCCATTCATTTGGAGCGGGCCTCCGCTCTGAACCAACGGGATAGTCCGCGTCCGATGTCCTCCGTCAGAAGCACTGGACACGGACGCGGCGACTCCCCCTTAGCTTAGTCCTCCCGGATTCGTGAATCTTGAGGTTAAGGGTGTCTTTGGATGCCTCGAGCGTAAATCCTGCATGACTGATAGACAGGTAATATTTCTACGGTTCAGTACTTCCGAATAACCCTGGGTTCAGCGGCAAAACTCCAGCTATCTCGTTAAACCCTCAAGACGTTACGAGCAGCCAGGAGCATTTGTGCGAGTTTGGCTGTGATCTTGCCACTAGAGAGGACCCCAGTCGAAATCGTGGAGGTGGAGGTCTATCCATTTTGCGATTCCGAACTGCGGTATCGGTCGCAGCTAACTGATGCGCCAAGCCACACTGCGGCTTTCCAGCGCGAAAGGCACAGCCGATCAAGTCCATGCATGGAAGAAATGAAGGAATTCGGTTAGAACGGTGAAAAAGTACGGCAAGTGAGATTTTCCTCTTTGTGCAGGAATGCCTATGCGCACGACGCTCAAAATCGTCATTCCATTGGCGGTGAGCGTACTCAGTGTGTCCTTGCTGTATGGGGCCTATCAGATCCGAACCGAGCGGCGGAATCTGCGGAATGACCTTTCCCATCGGTCTGAAGTTCTTGCGGAAAACCTGCAGGAAAGCCTGGAATCCTCGCCCAGCCGGGCCACAGACCGAAATCTAAGCCACATCGTAGAGAGGTACGGCCAACGGGAACACCTCCTGGGAGTGGCGGTCTACGACAATGCCGGAGAGGTGATCGCGATTACTCACGGGCTTTCGCCATCGTTCGCGTCTCAGCCACCTTTGGCGGCACAAGCAGCCCAGATGAACAAAGGCTTGGGTGAATTCCGGGAGATGAGTGGTGCGCCGCTGCACTTATACGCTGTGCCGCTTCACAAGGAAGGCGAAGCGAACGGCAGCCTGTTGGTGATTTACGATTCCAGTTATATCCAGACGCGGATGATGCATTCATTGCGCGATTCTCTGCTAAGCACGCTGCTTCAGACGTTGTTGATAACGGGGCTGGCGCTGTTTTTGGTGCGCTGGACGTTTACGTCGCCGCTGGCGAAGACCGCGAAGTGGCTGCGAGGCCTGCGTGCGAATCCTTCGGATACAGCACCTGCACTGCCTCAAGGAGAAATCTTCGACCAGATTCACACCGAAGCCCGACACCTGGCGCGTGACCTGAGTACGGCAAGAGCGGTGGCCCAGGAGGAAGCGCAGTTGCGCGAGACACAATCGTCGTTGTGGACGGCGGAGCGGTTGCGCGTGAGCCTGCAAACGAAATTACATGGAGACGCGGTTTTCGTGGTGTCTAACCGCGAGCCATACATGCATGTGTACGACGAAAAAGAGCACACGATCCGAATGCTGGTGCCGGCGAGCGGGCTGGTGACGGCGTTGGAGCCGGTGCTGCAGGCTTGTGAAGGTACGTGGGTGGCGAATGGTTCGGGCAACGCGGACCGGGAGGTTGTGAACGAACGCGATCAACTGCGCGTGCCCCCGCACCACCCGACGTACACGTTGCGGCGTGTGTGGCTTTCGGAGGAGGAAGATCGCGGCTACTACGAAGGATTTTCGAATGAGGGGCTTTGGCCGCTGTGCCACATCGCCCATACGCGGCCGCTGTTCCGGCCAGGAGATTGGATGTACTACCAGCGAATCAACCGGCGATTCGCGGATGTGGTGTTGTCTGAGATGGAGGGATCAAAATCACCGGTCCTTCTGGTGCAGGACTACCACTTTGCGTTACTGGCCCGGATGGTGAAAGAGGCGCGACCCGACGTGCGGGTGGCTGTTTTTTGGCACATCCCGTGGCCGAATGCGGAGGCGTTTGGAATTTGCCCGTGGCAACGGGAGCTGGTTGACGGGCTGCTAGGCGCGGATCTTGTCGGGTTCCACATTCAAACGCATTGCAACAATTTTCTGCAGACGGTGGACCGAGCCGTAGAGGCATTGACGGACTGGGATCGTTTTGAGGTGAGCCGCAAGGGCCATATCACGCGCGTGCGGCCCTACCCGATCAGCGTGGCATTTCCACAGGAACGTCCCGGCGGGCAGGTGATCCGGATAACGGGAGAAGGGCGAGGAGCGCTCTTTGCGGAATTAGGCATTGAAGCGTCCCTGCTCGGCGTGGGTGTGGACCGTCTGGACTACACGAAGGGAATCATCGAGCGATTTCGAGGGATCGAACGATTCCTTGAACTGTATCCCATTTACCAAAGGCGATTCAGTTTTGTGCAGATCGGGGCGCCGAGCCGCACAGACATTCCCCGTTACGCGCAGTTCATGGCGGAAGTCACCGCCGAAGCCGAGCGGATCAATGCGCGATTACAAGCCGGGCGATGGAAGCCGATCGTGCTGCTGAAAAGGCACCATTCGCACGAGGAGATCGAGCGGTATTTTCGGGCGGCGTCCGTGTGCCTGGTGACCTCGCTGCACGACGGGATGAACCTGGTGGCTAAGGAATTCGTGGCCGCGCGTGACGACCATCGCGGGGCCCTGATTCTGAGCACGTTCACCGGCGCGGCGCGCGAACTGAGCGATGCGCTGCTGGTGAATCCCTACGACGTGGACCAGGTAGCCAACGCGATTCATGAGGCTCTGGAATTCGGTGAGGAGGAGCAGGCTCTGCGCATGGACCGGATGCGCAAGATCGTTTACGAGCACAACGTCTACCGATGGGCGGCGAATCTGCTTTCCGACCTGACGGAAATTCGCGTGGAGAACGGGGAAAAGAGCGCCATAGCGCGGGCTTCGTGAGTATTGCGGAACTTGACTGATTAAGGCGGGAGAGTCATGGAACGGAAAGAAGGAAGTGCAGGATTGGAAATTGCGGATACTCCATTTGAGTTTTTTACCGTCGCGTACCTGACCCGCATTGGCAATCTTTCGGCGGGGACGCTGGCCGAACTGCTCAGCGGCCTGGAACAATGCAGCGATGCTTCTATTTTTCACCACACCTATCAGACATTGAGCAGCCACCACTTTTTGACCGAGGGGTTTTCGAACGACTTTGCACAATGGGTGCTGGCGGACGCGAACCGGGATGCCCTAGCCGAGCAACTCGCAGCGCTGGACATCCGCGACTATACGTCCATCGCCGCACTGCGCGCCGATTTGTGCCACGCCGTGCGGGAATATACCGAGCAACATCCGGAATTCGCGCATCAGCAGGCGCTGGAGCGTTTTTATTTTTGCGAGAGCCTGGAAGTTACGCTCCCTTTTGGAGTGACGGCCCGTACCCTGCAAGAATTTCATGACGGCGTGAAGCGGCTTAGCCACTCGGCATTTTATTTTCATTTCATATCGTCGCGGTTGCGCCTGCATTTGGGCACGAACGATTTCTCACACTGGCTGGCCAATTCGCTGGGGCTGAAGACGCTGGCGGACAATATAAATCGCATAGACATCTATACAAATACGCTGGACAGCGCGCGAGCTAAGTTGTTGCGGCTTGTGGAGCGCGAAAGGAGAAAGCATGAGCCCAGTACAGTTGGCGAACCGCATCCCGCTGTCTGACTATGCGGGGGTGATTGGAGAGGGAGAGATCGAGGAGCTGCGGACCCTGGCGAAGCCGCTGGCCGGGCGCAGCGTGGAGATGGTCAATTCCACGGCGGTAGGTGGCGGCGTGGCGGAAATGCTGAACCGCCTGGTGCCTCTGGCCGAGGAACTTGGGCTGAAAATCCGCTGGGAAGTAATGACCGGAGGGGAAGATTTTTTCGAAGTAACGAAAGCCTTTCACAACGCCCTGCACGGAGAACCGTATCACGCCGATCCAAGTCATTTCGAAGTGTATCGCTCGTACAACGAGCAAAACCTGAAACGAATTCCGTTGGATGCGGAGTTCGTCGTGATTCACGATCCCCAGCCCGCGGGCTTGATCCAAGCGCGGAAAAACGGCGTGGGGCACTGGGTCTGGCGATGCCACATTGATCTGTCGCACCCCAATCGCTCGGTGTGGGATTTTCTGGAAACGTACGTAAAAGGTTACGATGGCGCGATTTTCTCATCTCCGGAGTTCGCCCGGCAACTGAAGATTCCGCAGTATCTGGTGCATCCGGCGATCGATCCACTCTCCGAAAAGAATCGGGAATTGGAGCCGGAATTCATCATGGAAGTCCTGGCGCGCTACTCCATCGATCCGTTGCGTCCGATTCTGACGCAGATTTCGCGGTTTGACCGGCTGAAGGATCCTGTGGGAGTCGTTCGCGCGTACCGCATCGTACGGCGCTATTTCGATTGCCAACTTGTGCTGGCCGGAGGATCGGCATCCGATGATCCGGAAGGCGCGGAAGTGTTGCGAGAAGTGAAAGGCGTTGCGGAAGGGGATCCTGATATTAAAGTGCTGGAATTGCCGGCGTGGGCGCCGCTGGAGGTGAATGCGCTGCAGCGCGCCTCGACGATTGTCATCCAGAAGAGTTTGCGCGAAGGATTTGGCCTGACGGTTTCCGAGGCACTATGGAAAAAGAAACCGGTCGTGGCGTCGGCAGTCGGCGGGATCCCCACGCAGGTGATTCACAAACACACGGGTTTGCTGGCGCACTCGGTGGAGGGGACGGCCTACCAAATCCGTTTTCTGCTGTCCCATCCGGAGATTGCCGCGCGACTGGGCGAGCATGGGCACCAGCACGTGAAAGAAAATTTCCTGATCACGATTAATTTGAAGCGCTATTTGACGTTATTTCTGACGCTGAATAAGGCGTCGAAAAACTGAGCGGGTTCCTGCGGCGGTTCAGGCAGAGAGTTTCGGCAGGGCTTGTTCGAGATCGAGAATGAGATCCGCGGTGGCCTCAAGGCCGATGTTGAGACGCACGATGCGGTGTTCGTAAGGCGGGCGGCCCGGAATGCGCCCGATGTTGTAAGCAACAGCCAGACTGGCAACTCCTCCCCAACTGTATCCCACCCGAAAGAGTTTTAGCGCGTCGACAAAGGCGAAAACCTGTGGCTGCGTCGGGCCCGGTTTCAAGACGATCGAAAACACGCCCGAAGAACCAAGAAAATCGCGCTTCCAGAATTCGTGGCCGGGGCAGGACTCCAGCGCGGGGTGAAGCACGAGTTCGACTTCGGGGCGCGAAGAGAGCCACCTGGCGATGGCGAGAGCGGAAGATTCGATGGTGGAGAGGCGCACGGCGAGAGTCTGCAACCCGCGAAGGGCGAGGCTGCAATCGTCCGGAGAGACCGCGCAGCCGATGACCTGCTGGGCGGCGCCGAGACGTTGGTAAAGCGAGTCATCGCGAACGGTGATGGAGCCAAGCAGGAGATCACTGTGGCCGCCGATGTACTTGGTGATGGCTTGCATGGTGACGTCCACGCCGTGGGAGAAAGCATCGAGCAGGACTCCGGCGGACCAGGTGTTATCCAGGACCACGCGGACATTTCGCGCATGGGCTGCCGCAACAATAGCGGGGAGATCCTGGATTTCCATGGTGATGGAGCCGGGACTTTCGCACCAGATCAGGCGAGTGTTCTCCTGGATGAGCGAAGAGATATCCGCGCCGACGCCGGGATCGTAGAAATCCGTGGTGATGCCGAAGCGCGAGAGCAGGCGCGTGGCGAGCTTGCGGTTCGGGTAGTAGACGCTGGCAGGAACAAGGATGTGGTCGCCCGATTGGAGGAGAGCGAAATTGATCAGCGAGATGGCGGCCTGACCACCGGGGGTAAGGATGGTATGCGTGCCGGATTCGAGTTCGCAGACGCGCGCGGCAAGCTCAAGGACGGTGGGGGTGCCATAGAGCCCGTAAGTGTAGCCAACGTGCCACTGGTCCCAGGTGTCTGTGATTGAGGCAGCGGAGGGGAACAGCGTGGTGGAACCGCGAAAGGTGGGGGCGGCAAGGGAGCGGTAACCCTGCGGTATTTTCGCGTCCGAATGGATGAGTTTTGTCTTCCAGCTTTTGGTCATGTGGGCCCCCGCGAAACCATCCAAAAGGTAACGCACTGGGTTTGCGGCAAGCTCATCTACCCGAGCTACTTTGTGGACATGCACGCGTCGCAATGGGTGCGACCGTTCATCTGCGCTACGATCCTATCATTCCGTTGTGCCATGCTAGCATTCAAAATTGCCCAATATCCAACCGCGAGTAGTGGTGTCATTTGCTTTTGATAACTCCTGCTATGGCTTCTGGCATTTCGACTGAAATCTGGCCACTGGAAAGACTCCTGTATTAGTTCATTCAATTGGCTCACAGCTGTTAACCAACTTACCTCCAAATTCACGAACATCGGCGGTGCGCTTTATTCGAGAGATGTCGCCCTTTTTGGGGAACAGGAAAATCGTATGCCACAAGCTGGAAGGTTGTGGTGGATTTGAAGTAGCCAGAGTCTTAAATTTATCAAGCAAAATAGAGGGATACGTCGCTTTGATTGCGATTGGGTCTTTTGCGATTGTAAATGGCGAACTAATAGCAATTTCTGTATCTTGCCCTTGATCGAGGGCTGGATTGCTGAGGCCACATGCCAGGTAAATGTTGTATTTCTCACTATAATGCTGAAGCTTGTTCCCATCCACAACTACATAACATCCATCCGGCATGCCGCCCCATGCTTGCAGCGCCATCACTCGCTCTGGTTCGCCGATACGCAAGAAATATGGAACCCAAGCCGCAATAATCAGTACAGCCATTCCAGCCAGAGGCCAGTATCTAAACCGAATGCGCTGTTGTGTCTCGGGGTTTGCTGTTTCTGCGGCTCGCATCAGAGACATTTGTTTAGTCCCAAACCACCACATCAAAATGATCTGAGCCGCCCCAATTACAGCCTGTAAGACATCCATTGCACACACCTCTCCAGAGCTTAGAATTGACTTCAAGCTCTAGTGAGCGACATGTTACGTTTTTGCATATATGAGTGTCTAGGATCTTGTTCTTCATCATTCATTCCCAAATGACACCACTACCCAACCGCGCGCTGCGTTGACGGCGAGTTGTGGCGGGTGTTATAAATGAGAATTCTGTGAGGCAGCACTAAGCCCACCGTACGCTCCTACCGGGTCGGGGAAACGGCGTGGCTGCCCACCTGAAATTATAGGCGAAACATCTTAATGTCACCTTTGGTTCTCCAAGTAGGCGAACTGTTCCTTCGCGCTGTGCCTGTGGCACTGATTGTCCTGGTTTTCTACTTGATTCTACGAGCCTTATTCTTCAAACCCATTCTGCAGGTGATGGCGGAGCGCGAAGCCCGGACGCTGGGCGCGCGGAAATCCGCGGAAGCGGCGCAAGCGGCAGCGGCCGAAAAGCTAAGGGAGTACGAAGAAGCTCTAAAGCAGGCAAAGGCCAAGGTGTACGCCGAACAGGAAGCGGAGCGGAAAAAACTGCTGGACGAGCGCGCCGCAATTCTAAAGGATGCACGGAGCAAGGCGTCCGCGGAAGTCGGCAAGGCCAAGGAGCGCGTGGCAGGGGAGTTGGAGGCGGCGAAAAGGGACATCGAAGCGAGCGCATCCCAGTTGGCTGCGGAGATCGCGGTACGCGTGTTGCAAGTGCCGCCGGGACCGGGAAGTCCCGCGAGAGAGGCACGATGAAGCGGAGCCTGACAATTCTACGAGGAATGCTGGCGCCGGCGATGGTGTTGGTATTCGCGGCGATAGCGCGGGGCGCGGAAGAAGGCGCGAGCGCAGCGGAACGACCCATCGGGGAAGTCTTCAAGTGGGTTCACTTTGCCATTATCGCGATTGTGGCGTACTGGTTGTTCAAGAAGGTGTTGCCGCCGGTGTTTCGGCACAATGCAGACTCGATCAGCGCGGCGATTGCAAAGGCGACTGCAGCGAAGGCCGAGGCCGAGAGGAAGTTGAAGGAAGCGGCGGTGAAGTTGGCGAGCCTGGAGCACGAAGTAGAGCATTTCCGGACACAGGCGCAGAAGGAAGCCGCGGCGGAGTTGGAACGGCTGCGGGCAATGACGAAAACTGATATTGAAAAAGTCGGTCTGGCAGCGAAGGCGGAAGTGGATGCGGCGGAACACGCCGCGCGCGTGGAGTTGAAGGAGCTGGCGGCAAAGTTGTCGGTGGATCGCGCGGAATCGCTGGTGGCCAAGCAAATGACGCCGGCAGTGCAGGAAGCGATGATCACTCATTTCGTGCAGAGCCTGCAGGGGAGGCCGAATTGAAATCGGCAAGCCTGCAATACGCCACCGCGCTGACGGATATCGTGCTGCAGCAGGGAGCGGCCGAACCCGCCAGGAAGCAGTTGGAGGAGTTTCGGGCCGCTTACGCGGAGTCTGCTGAACTGCGGAATTTTTTGGCTAGCCCGGCTGTGCCGCGGGAAGCGAAGCACGGAGTGATCGAAAAACTGGCGGCGCGGATGGGCGCGAGCAAGATTATCCGGAACTTCCTGCTTGTAATCGTGGACAACCAGCGCATTCAGCTTTTCCCGGAGATCGTGGCGTCGTTTGAGCTGGTCCTCCAGCAGCGGCAGGGTGTGGCAGAGGCAGACGTCGCGTCCGCGGTAGAGCTGAACGACGTGCAGAAGAAGGCGCTGCTGGGAACGCTGGAACGCCTTACAGGGAAACACATTCAGGCGAAATATTCGCTGGAACCAGGGCTGCTGGGCGGCGCAGTGGTAAGAATCGGGGACACGATCTATGACGGGTCGGTGCGGAACCGGTTGAACGAGTTGCGGGCGCGCCTGGCGGCGGAATAGACATTCGGGATCGGAGCAGGCATGGCACATATCAAGGCAGACGAAATCAGCAAGATTCTGCGAGAGCAGATCGCGAATTACGAGCAGACGGTGTCCGTGGATGAGGTCGGCTCCGTGATCAGCGTGGGCGACGGGATTGCGCGCGTGCACGGGCTGGAAAAAGCGATGTACGGCGAAATGCTCGCGTTTCCCCACGACATTTTTGGAATTGCCCTGAACCTCGAGGAAGAGGAAGTGGGAGTGGTGCTGCTGGGTGAATCGTCGGAATTGGCGGAAGGCGACACCGTGCGGCGCACGAATACGATTATGTCCGTGCCGGTCGGGGAGGAACTGATCGGACGCGTGATGAATCCGCTGGGCGAGCCGGAAGATGACAAGGGACCAATCGTATCGAAGCAGCGGATTCACCTGGAACGGATTGCGCCGGGCGTGCTGGACCGGCAGCCGGTGCGCGAGCCCTTGCAGACGGGCATTAAAGCGATTGACTCCATGATTCCAATCGGGCGGGGCCAGCGCGAGCTGATTATCGGCGACCGCCAGACGGGGAAAACCGCCGTCATTCTGGACACGATCATCAACCAGAAGGGCGGGGACATGATCTGCATTTACTGCGCGATCGGGCAGAAACGCTCGACCATTGCGCAGGTGATCAAGACTTTGACCGATGCGGGAGCGATGGATTACACGATTGTCGTGGCGTCTTCGGCGGCGGAGCCGGCTTCGCTGCAGTACATTGCCCCGTATGCCGCATGCGCGATGGGCGAATATTTTCGCGACAACAAACGCCATGCGGTGGTGTTTTACGATGACCTTTCGAAGCACGCGCAGGCCTATCGCGAAATTTCCCTGTTGTTGCGCCGCCCGCCGGGGCGCGAGGCGTTTCCGGGCGACGTCTTCTACCTTCACTCGCGGTTGCTGGAACGCGCCGCAAAATTGAACGACAAGCTGGGTGGCGGTTCGCTGACCGCTTTGCCGGTGATTGAGACGCAAGCGGGCGACGTCTCTGCATACATTCCGACCAACGTGATTTCGATTACGGATGGACAAATCTACCTGGAGGCGGACCTGTTCAACGCGGGCATCCGCCCTGGGATCAACGTGGGCATCTCCGTGAGCCGCGTGGGCGGGAACGCGCAGATCAAGGCCATGCGGCAGGTGGCGGGCACGCTGCGACTGGACATGGCGCAGTTCCGTGAGTTGGCCGCGTTCGCACAATTTGGCTCGGACCAGTTGGATAAGGTAACGCAGGCACAGTTGGCGCGCGGGCAGCGCTTGACGGAAGTTTTGAAGCAGGATCAGTACGTACCGCTATCGGTCGAGAAACAAGTTCTGGCGATTTACGTGGCCACGAGCGGCGCGCTGGATTCGATTCCAGTCAACGAAGTGCGGCGTTTCGAGAAGGAGTTTCTGCAGTTTGCGGAAACCAACTACGCCGGCGTGTTGAAAGAGATCGCGACAAAGAAGGCGCTAGATGATGGGATCAGGGCCAACATCAAGACGGCACTGGATGCGTTCAAGGACCGGTTCACGGCAACGATTGCGGCGGTGGCGAACTAAGAGCGTCGGATAACGGGAACCAATGCCCACCTTACTTGATTTTCGGCGCCGCATCCGTTCAGTGAAGAACACGCAGCAAATCACGCGTGCGATGAAGTTTGTGTCGGCGGCGCGGCTGCGGCGGGCGCAGGAAGCTGCCTTGGCCGCCAGGCCGTATGCGAAGGAACTGGCGCGCGTCTTGCGGTCCACCATGGCACGAATCGAATCGCCCCAGCACCCGCTGCTGGCGAGGCGGCCGGAAGAGCGCATTCTGGTGTTGGTGCTGGCGGGCGAACGCGGCCTCGCCGGAGCGTTCAACACGAACATCCTGAGAGAAGCAATCAAGTTCTTCCGCAGCAAGCAGGGAAAGAAGATTGTGGTGATCCCGGTCGGGAAAAAGTCCCGCGACGCGCTGCGCAAGGCGGGTATCGAGTTTGCGGGCGAATACGTGAACGTGCTGGCGCGCGTGGACTTTGGGGTTGCCCGGGAAATCGCGAACCTGATCACTTCGCTGTATACCGAGGAAAAGATCGACGCGGTGTACGCTGTATTCAGCGAATTCAAGAACGTGATTGCGCCCAATCTGGTGACGGAGAAGTTGCTGCCCGTGGAGAAAATCGAAGCAGGCGAAGAAACCGAGGTTGAAGCGGAATCTTCCCAGATCGACTATATCTACGAGCAGCCGGAGGAAGAGATTCTGAACCGGTTGCTGCCGCGTTACGTCGAGACGCAGGTTCTGCGCACGTTGCTGGAATCGTCAGCAGCAGAGCATGCGGCGCGCATGGCGGCGATGGAAGCGGCGACCAATAACGCTGGCGACGTGATTGAGGCATTGACGCTGTATATGAACAAGGTTCGGCAGGCAGCCATTACGAAAGAGATCATTGAAATTGTGAGCGGAGCCTCGAGCACGGGATAGTGGCCAGCGACCGGTGACCAGCGACCAGTGAAGAGCTTTGAAGAACTCGATGTTTGGCGCAAGGCACATGAACTTGTTCTTGCGGTGTATCGAGTGACCGGGCAGTTTCCAAGGGATGAGCGGTTCGGGGTCGTGAGTCAATTAAGGAGAGCATCGAGTTCGATTCCCGCGAATATTGCGGAGGGTTTTGGTAGGAGGTCCACAAAGGATTTTGTTCGGTACCTGGAGATAGCTGGTGGATCATTGGAAGAGACTCGCTATTTCTTGCGGTTGAGCAAGGACCTGAACTACCTCGAAGAAACTGGGTTCAAGTCCCTGCGAGGACTATGCGACGAGGTTGGGAAATTGTTGGGGGGACTTGGACAAGCTTTGCGGTGCAGATTAGGGTGAGGCGGGGCCTACTGGTCGCTGGGCACTGGCCACTGGTCGCAGTTAGCTTAAGAAGGAAAACATGAACAAAGAACAACAGGGAGCAATCGGGCACGTGGTGCAGGTCATCGGACCCGTGCTGGACATTCAGTTCGAGGCCGGGCATCTACCAGCCATTTACAACGCCGTGCGGATTACGAGCGAGGGCTATAACTCAGCGGAACCGCTGGACGTGATCGCGGAAGTGCAGCAACACCTGGGCGAGGGACGCGTCCGCGCGATCGCCATGGAGCCAACCGAAGGCATGGTGCGTGGGATGAAGGCAGTTGATACGGGTAACCCCATCGAGGTGCCGGTGGGACGGGCGACGCTGGGGCGCGTGCTGAGTGTGTTGGGCAAGCCCGTAGACGGATTAGGACCGGTCAAGTCAGATACGCACTATCCCATTCACCGGCCGTCACCGGCACTGGACGAGCAGTCTACGACATTGGAGATGTTCGAGACGGGAATCAAGGTGGTCGACCTGATCCAGCCGTTCTTGAAGGGCGGGAAAATCGGCTTATTCGGCGGCGCAGGCGTGGGAAAGACCGTGCTGATTCAGGAACTGATCCACAACGTGGCGATGAAACACGGCGGTGTCTCGGTGTTTGCGGGCGTGGGGGAACGGACGCGCGAAGGCAACGATCTGTACCTGGAATTTCAGGAATCGGGAGTCATTGTGCCCGGGCAGCCGGACAAATCGCGAGCGGCGCTGATTTATGGACAAATGACCGAGCCACCCGGAGCGCGTTTGCGTGTGGGCCTGACAGGTTTGACGGTGGCGGAGTATTTCCGTGATGAGGAGCATCTGGACGTTCTGCTCTTCATCGACAATATTTTCCGGTTTGTGCAGGCGGGGTCGGAAGTATCGGCGCTGCTGGGCCGCATGCCCTCGGCCGTGGGGTACCAGCCAAACCTGAACACGGAAATTGGGGAATTGCAGGAACGCATTACTTCGACGAAGACCGGATCAATCACGTCGGTGCAGGCGATTTACGTGCCCGCGGACGACTATACGGACCCTGCGCCAGCCGCGACCTTTACGCACCTGGATGCGACGACCAACCTGAGCCGGCAAATTGTGGAGCGCGGTATTTACCCGGCAGTGGATCCGCTGGCCAGCAGTTCGCGCATCCTGGATCCGCGCGTGGTCGGGCAAGAGCACTACGCGGTGGCGCGAGGCGTCAAGTCCGTTTTGCAGCGCTATAAGGACCTGCAGGACATTATCGCGATTCTGGGTATTGAGGAACTTTCGGACGATGACAAGCGGACCGTGGCGCGCGCGCGGCGAATTGAGAAGTTCCTGTCGCAGCCAATGTTCGTGGCGGCGCAGTTTACGGGCCTCGAAGGCAAGTACGTGAAGATCGAAGACACGGTGCGCAGCTTTAAGGAGATCGTGGAAGGCAAGTACGACGAAATTCCGGAGCAGGCGTTTTACATGGTCGGCACGATCGAAGAGGTGCTGGAGAAGGCCGAGAAGATGAAGGCGAACGTTTAAGGAAAAAATGCTTCCCGAAGACATCGAATTGATCGTGGTCACGCCGGAGCGCCAACTGCTGCGGGAAACCGTGGTGGAAGTGACCGTGCCGGGTCCCGAGGGAGCTCTGGGGATTTTGCCGGGGCACGCGCCATTGATGACGGAACTGGGCATCGGCGAACTAAGCTATCGCACGGCCACTTCCATCCAGCCCATTTCGCTGGCGGTAATCCGGGGATTCGCGGAGGTTTTGCCGGATCGCGTCACCCTCCTGGCGGAAACGGCGGAGCGCGCCGAGGAGATCGATCTGAACCGGGCGGAAGCAGCCAAGGCGCGCGCGGAGAAGCGTCTGGCTTCGAATGACACGAATATTGACTGGGACCGGGCGACGGTGGCACTGCAGCGGGCCGTGATCCGGATTCAGGTCGCAAAGAAATATCGTGGCGTCCCCGTAGCATCTCGTTGAAGCGCAGTTTGCCCACGAAATCTCCGGAGGCGGCGAGGAAACTCCTTCAAACATACAGCGGAGCGGAATACAGCATGGAGTGCATCACGATATACAGCTCAGACTGGTGCCCGGATTGCCGGCGGGTCAAAGCCTTCCTAAAAGAGCGCGGCATCGAATTTGAGGAAGTGAACATTGAGGAAGATCCCGAAGGCGAGGAAGTCGTCCTTCGCGCAAATAACGGCAGGCGAAAGGTGCCCACTTTGAAGGTGGGAGAGCGCTACGTTGCGTGCAGCCCCTTCAACGCGCAGAAACTTGCCGACGAGCTGAAAATTCCCCTGAACAAGTAAGAGGCAGAGTGCTCGTCACTGAACGGGCAGTCCACGGGTGAAGACCTGGGTAACCTCCAGGGCTTCATTTAGCAGGACGACGTCCGCATCGGCATTCGGGCGCAGCGTGCCTTTTTTGTGCTCGATGCCGAGCAGCGTGGCGGGATTAAGCGTCATCATCCGAAGCGCATCGCCGACAGAGGCGCCAAGATTCACGATGTTGCGGAGCGCACGGTCGAGAGTGAGGGTGCTGCCAGCCAGCCTGCCTTCCGCACTGCGGCACACGCCCCCGCTGACGGTGACCTCAAAGCCCCCGAGAGTATATTTTCCATCGGGCATGCCGGTCGCGGAGGTGCCGTCGGTGATGAGGATGACACGACTTGGACCTTTGGCCTGGAGCAGAAGACGCATGGCGGTCTCATCAACGTGAACGCCATCCGCGATGAGTTCCGCGGTGATCTCCGGAGAAGTGAGGACGGCACCGATCACTCCGGCGTCGCGGTGAGAGAAGGGGCGCATCGCGTTGTAAGTGTGGATGGCATGGTGCGCGCCGCGAGCCAGAGCTGCGCGCGCCTGTTCGTAGGTGGCATCCGTATGGCCAATGCCGACAACCATGCCGGACTTGTGGGCGGCGTCGATGCACGGCATGGCTCCGAGGAGCTCGGGAGCTATAGTCAGAATCAAGGCATTGCCCTGGGCCGCGGTGACGAACTTTTCCAGCAATTCGGCCGAAGGCAGCTTGATCCATTCGGGGGGATGAACACCGCGGCGCAACGGGCTGATAAATGGTCCCTCGAAATGAATGCCAAGAACCTCCGCGCCGGGCTGGGACTTGACGTGCTGCAGGCCGATGTAGCGCGCGATGCCTTCGCTGCTTTTGCAGATGGCGTTGGGATCCGCAGTCACGGTGGTAGCGACAAACGAAGTTGTTCCGTGGGATCCGATTAAGGAAGCGATCGCATGCAAGGCCTCTTCCGTGCCCTCCATGACGTCATGGCCACCGGCGCCGTGGATGTGAACATCGATGAAACCCGGCGCGGCGATTTTGTCCGTGGCAACGATTTCCTGAGCGCCGGCGGGCAAGGCGAGGGAACTTCGAGGAGCAACGGCTTCGATCACGCCATCGCGCAAGAGAATGCCGGCATCGCGAAGCTCGCCGGTGGGAGTAAAAGCACGGCCAACGTGAAGAAGGGTTGTGGTCATAGGCAAAGAATCATCGTAACGGAAATTACAGCCGGCGCAAAAACAAAATGGGCAGGACGGAAGTCCTGCCCACGGGAATGAAACGGATTGGCGCGTGCCTTACTTGGCCATGTCGATGCTGGCAAGCTTCAGGGTGTCGCCATCGACCGTGCCCTTCACGGTGACGTGATGGCCGGCGTGAGCGGCGACTTTATCCTGAGCGTCGATGGCATAGACCTTGTGGTCTGTGTCATTCACGAAGACATACTTCGCGTCGTGTTCCTTCACGCACTTTGTGGCGCACTCTTCGTGGCCGGGCTTGGCCCCCTTCGCCCCACAATGGCTGTCGGAGATGTACCCCGTCAAGGTGCTATCGGCGGCGAAAGTGAATGCTGCCGAACAAAGTAAAAGCGTCATACTTGCTACAAATTTGCCTTTCATATTCCTCCCCCTCCTGATGATTCATACCAAAATAAGCCCCGTCAGTTGACTTTTAGGGTGTCACAGAGATGCGGTGGAGTCCAGCACTCCCCGACCATGGAATAGCCTCACCAGTTCGGCGGGTAAGTGAAGAAACGAAAAGGGAGGAATCTCGCGATCCTCCCTTTCGCCTGTGCTCTCTCAAGAACTGTGGACTTCTTCGCGGCGAAGCCGTACGGATTACTGCCCAGGCGTGTTGCTCGCGGAAGTAGCTGCCCCTGCCGACTTCGGTGTGGACAGGTAACCTGTTACCTGGTTCTTGCCAACGTCGAACACGACGATCTCGTACGGAGAATAGCGGGCCGTACCTTTGACGTAGAATTGCACAGGTTCGCCCGCGGTTTTGTCCTTCTTTTCGATGGACTTGTCATCCGCCAGAACGGTCATCGTGTACTTGGACTTTTTCTGGTCGGTCTTATTCAGCGACATCTGGACAGGTCCGACGCGTTGCGGCGTTTTGGACTTCGAGAGCGTGAATTCATAGTAGTTGCGGTCGCCCTTGCGCTTCAGTTCTTCCAAGTCGTCGTGGTTGCGAGCAATCAAGCCGCTCATCACGCCCATGTCGCCGGTGGCGCGCTCCAATTTGCCCTTGGTCTCTTCCAGGTCGTTCTTCACGCCGGTCACGTCGCCGCCGAGCTTGTTAACGTCATCGGCACTGGCTTTCGTGGCGAGTTGTGTGTTGACGTTGGTTTCGAGGCCGGTGAGCTTCTTATTGTAGGCAGCCACGGAAGCCTTGGTCTGTTGACGAGCTTTCTGCAAGTCTTCCTGCGTGACGTTGAGCTTGTCCGTGACGACCTTGAGGTCGCTCTGCAATTGCTGATTCACATCTTCGGACTTGGCCAAACGCTGCGACAGCGCATCATTCTGCTGCTTTAGCGAGGCCTGGACAGACTGTTCGACGGATTTGGACTGATTCAATGCGCTCCAACCCACGCCCAGCCCAAGCAACGAAATTCCCCCTAGAGCAGCAACGGCAAGGCCTACCCAGCGAGGTGTGGCTGCACTGCTCTGAATGTTAGGTTCCTGAAACTCACTCATGGACATGATCTCCTTCTGGCGGTTACGCCCTGTGCTGTGGAAAACGGGCACACGGAACGCCAAAGTTTGTAAAATGGACGTGACAGTCGTAATGCAAAGAAAGAAAAGGTGTTGAGGTCGATCAAAGGGGGACGTACAAAGCCTTATAAACGTACTAGTACCAGTAAAGATTACTTTCTACGGCGTTTCAAAGTAAATTTTGCAGGATTTTTGTGCGGGCGATTTTGAGAGAAAAAGGGTGGCAGAGAAACCAAAAGGGCGCGAACACCAGATTGTGTCACGCCCTTAACTCTTTCAAGGTAAATCGTTTATAAGTGGAATCCTAAGCCGCTTGAGAGTCTGACGTCACCTTGGTGGGGCTAAAGTAACGGTCGAGTGTGCTGGTGGCCGCTTCCAAAACCAAGCGGCAATCGGGGCAGGAGGTCAAATGACGCTCAATCTCCGCTTGGACAGGGGCAGAGAGCTTCCCTTCTAAGTACATACAAATCAGATGAATAGTGTCTCGACAGCTCATACTGGATCTCCCCAAGTCCCCGTTCCCTGAAGACTATTTCGTCACTAATTAGAGCATTTGGCGCGCCAAAAGGATTCAGTCTGGAGAATGAAGCTAAGTATTTGAAGAAACAAAACTTACTTGCAAAGGCATCGAAGCCTCTTACGGCTGGAAGAGAACTAGAACCGGAAAAGTTTACCGCGATGTGAACGTTTGCTGCATTAGCTATAGTACTTGGTGCTCCCCTAAGTCAGGCACAGAGTAGCCGAAGACTGGCTTAACGAAGCGGCGTAACAACCATCTGTTTGAGAGCGGCGATGCGGTCCTCCAAGGGAGGATGGGTGCTGAAGAGAGAGCTGAGCGTGCCGGCTCCAAAAAGCGGCTTAACGATGCAGAGCGACGAGGTGCTCGGGGAGATCGCGGAAGTAGGAATGCGGCGATTGTACGCACCGAGCTTTTCCAGAGCGCTGATCAAGCCCTGCGGATGGCCGACCATGCGAACGCCGGTCTCGTCCGCGGAATATTCGCGGGTGCGGGAAAGAAAAAGCTGGAGAAGAAGCGCGGCGAAGGGCGCGAGAAAGATCATCAAAAGAGCAGAAAGCCCGCCTCCCTCATGGTCATCATCGCGATTGCCACCCATGCCGCCGAACAGCATGGCCCACCGCCCCATCTGCGCCATGTAAGTGATAGCACCGGCGATCGTAGCGGCAATGGAACTGGTGAGGATATCGTAGTTGCGGACATGAGAAAGCTCGTGGGCGATGACGCCCTCAAGTTCGTCGTCGTTCATGATCTCCAGAAGGCCCTGCGTGACGGCAACTGACGCATGATTCGGGCTGCGGCCAGTGGCGAAGGCATTGGGCGCGGCGTCTGGCACCACATAGAGCTTCGGGACCGGGATGTTGGCCTTGGCGGCAAGACGTTCCATCACCTGATAGAGGCGTGGAAGCTGCTCGCGCGTGACGGGCTGAGCGCCGCTGGAGGCCAGCGCGATCTTGTCTGAAAAGAAATAGGAGATAAAGTTTATGACCACGGCGATAAGGAGGGCAATCTGCATGCCCCCACGCCCACCGATGGCGCCGCCGGCAATCACCAGCAGGACGCTGAGAAGTACGAGAATGGCACCGGTACGAAGAACTTTCATGCAATCGACCTTCCTGGCGGAAAATTTAGTCTAAAAGGCAGGTGAAAGAGCGTCAAGCCGCCACACTCTCCGCCTGCCGGATTTCCTTTACTGTGTTGCGGCAGCCGCGGGCTTTTTTGCCGGAACGCGCTCAAAGCGCACGGCGTCTTTCTTGCCGTCGCGGTCGACGCGAACATGATCGCCCGGCAATATGGCCCCTTCCAGGATCTGCATGGCGAGCGGATCCTGAATCAGCCGTTGAATGGTGCGCCGCAACGGACGCGCGCCGTAAGCCGGGTCGTAGCCTTCGCGGAGGAGCAGTTCATTGGCCGCAGGCGTGAGCTCCAGAGTGATCTGACGTTCCGCCAGCAGTTTTTCAACGTTCTTGAGCAGAAGAACCACGATGCGTTCGAGCTGTTCCTTGCCCAGTGGATTGAAGATCACAATCTCGTCGATACGGTTGATGAACTCCGGCCGGAACGACTGGCGCAGCGCTTCCATCGCCTCTTTGCGCGCGCGTTCGGGATCTTTGCCGGCAAGTTCAAAAATGGCGGTAGAGCCAACGTTGCTGGTCATCACGAGAACGGTATTGCGGAAATCGACCGTGCGGCCCTTGCCATCCGTGAGCCGGCCATCCTCCAGAATCTGCAGGAGGACGTTGAACACATCTGGATGCGCCTTCTCGATTTCGTCGAAAAGAATGACGGAATAGGGATGACGGCGGACCTGCTCGGTGAGTTGGCCCCCTTCTTCGTAGCCAACATAGCCCGGAGGCGCACCAATGAGGCGGGAGACGCTGTGCTTCTCCATGTACTCGGACATATCGATGCGGATCATGAGCTTTTCATCGTCAAACAGGAATTCGGCCAACGCCCGGGCAAGCTCGGTCTTGCCGACGCCGGTGGGCCCAAGGAAAATGAAAGAACCGATGGGACGTTTGGCGTCGGAGAGACCAGCGCGGCTGCGGCGAACAGCGTTGGCTACACGGGCGAGAGCATCGTCCTGGCCGACTACCCGCTGGCGGAGCCGTTCTTCCATGTGCACCAGTTTCTGGGCTTCGCCTTCGAGCAAGCGGCCAACGGGAATGCCGGTCCACTTGCTGACGAGCTTGGCGATGTCTTCTTCGTCGACTTCTTCCTTCAGCATGCGCGCACCCTTCTGCATGGACGCAAAACGCTCCTGGGCTTGCTGAGCCTCGCGTTCAGCCTGAGCGATCTTGCCGTAGCGGATCTCGGCGACCTTCGCCAGATCGCCGGCGCGCTCGTAACGGTCAGCTTCGGCTTTCAATTGCTCGATTTGCTCCTTGAGCTTGCGAATTTTGGAGATGGCTTCCTTTTCGGCCTGCCAACGGGCCTTGCGTGCGCTGGAGTCCTCTCGAAGCTTGGCAAGTTCCTTTTCAATCTGCGCTCTGCGCTCGATGGAGTGCGCGTCGGTTTCCTTTAGCAACGCCTGGCGCTCGATTTCGAGCTGCAGGATGCGGCGCTCAATCTCATCGATTTCCGTGGGCAGAGAGTCGATTTGCATGCGCAGGCTTGCGGCAGCCTCGTCGATGAGGTCGATAGCCTTATCCGGAAGAAAACGATCGGAGATATAGCGGTGCGAAAGAGTGGCGGCGGCGAGGATGGCCGCGTCCTTGATGCGCACGCCGTGGTGCACTTCGTAGCGGTCCTTCAGGCCGCGAAGAATAGCGATGGTATCTTCGACCGTGGGTTCGCTGACCAGCACGGGTTGGAAACGGCGCTCTAGTGCGGGATCCTTCTCGATGTACTTTTTGTATTCGTTGAGGGTGGTTGCACCAATGGCGCGCAACTCTCCGCGCGCGAGCGCGGGCTTCAGCATGTTGGAGGCGTCCATGGAGCCTTCGGCGGCGCCTGCACCAACGAGGGTGTGCAACTCATCGATGAAGAGAATGATCTGGCCCTCGGCTTCGGAAATTTCCTTGAGGACTGCTTTCAGGCGGTCTTCGAACTCACCGCGATACTTCGCGCCAGCAACGAGAGCGGCAAGGTCCAGAGCGACCAGCCTTTTGGTTTTTAGCACGTCCGGGACGTCGCCGGAGACGATGCGTTGTGCGAGCCCTTCGACGATCGCGGTCTTGCCGACACCCGGTTCACCGATGAGGACGGGATTGTTCTTGGTGCGGCGGGCCAGAATCTGCATGACGCGCCGAATCTCTTCGTCGCGGCCAATCACAGGATCAAGCTTGGAGCGGCGGGCGAGGTCGGTGAGGTCTCGGGCATATTTCTCGAGCGCCGCGTAGGTGGTCTCCGGGTTCTGCGAAGTGACGCGCTGGCTGCCCCGCACGCTGGCCAGGGCCTGCAGAATAGCTTCGTGAGACGCGCCATGTTTTTTCAGGAGCTTGCCGGCGGGATCGCGATCCGCTCCCGCAATGGCGAGGAACAGATGTTCCGTGGAAACGTACTCATCCTTGAATTTCGTGGCCTCGTCAAACGAACTCTCCAGAACGTCGTTCAGCGCGCGACCAAGATTCTGCTGGGCAAAGCCCTGCACTTTGGGCAAACGGCCGATTTCGCGCTCAAGGTCTTGGGAGAGCAGTTCGCTGCGGATGCCAAGGCGGGCGAGCAGCGGAGGCACGACCCCATCCTGCTGCTGGACCAAAGCTTCCAGCAGATGAAGTGGCTCAACGGACTGGTTTTCATGACGCGCAGCAATTTCCTGCGCTTCCTGAAGCGCCTCCTGCGCCTTCACGGTCATTTTGTCGAATCGCAGCATAGTTCCCTCTCTCGGATGAATCTTTGCAGAAAAGGGGCTGGCATTGAGCCAGCCCCTTATGCTAACGCACGACGGCTTTTGCAGCGTGGACCTTTCGCAGTTTACTTTGCCGCCGCTGCAGCCGCGGCCTGGCCTTCAACATGAACCTTGATCTGCTTGGGCTTGGCTTCCTCGCGCTTGGGAATGCTAAGCGTAAGGACGCCGTTCTTGTAGTCGGCCTTTATCGCCTCCGTGTTCACGGTGTTGGCCAGCGAGAAGCTGCGGCTGAACGAACCGTAGGAGCGCTCCACGCGCAGGTAGTTATCCTCGTTCACTTTCTTCTCGAACTTGCGCTCACCGCGAATAGTGAGAATGTTGTTCTCGACACGGATGTCGAGTTCCTCCGGTTTGATGTCCGGAAGGTCGGCCTTGACGACAAGCTCCTGCTCCGTCTCGTAGATATCGACGGCCGGCGCCCAAGGCGTCAAGTTGGCCTCGCTCGAGGAACGATCAAATGCCTCGCCAAGGAGGCGGTTGACCTGATCCTGAAAGGTGGAGACCCCGCGAAAAGGTTCAAAACGACTAAGAGTAGACCTCATGATGCACGCTCCACAGGTGATTTCGATAACATCATAAAATATGAGCACAGTAATGTCAAGTATAATTTGGTCCCCGCGGCATCTTGTAAGACCATGTATTTCAGCAGATTAAAGCTACGAGGCTCTGCCTGGCTCGACTTCGTCTGGTGCCGAATAGCAAGTTGGATGTGGGCAGTTCCCAGGTCGCCTGTTTTGTTATAGTTGGGGTGCTTGCCAATGAAAGTGGATGAATTCAATTACGACCTACCTGCAGAGTTGATTGCGCAGCGTCCGCTAAGCGAGCGGGATGCTTCACGAATGCTGCTTGTGGACCGCAAAGGTGGAAGCTGGGAGGATCGACGCTTTTCAGAGCTTCCGGAGATGCTTCGCGGGGACGAGTTGCTGGTGTTCAACAATGCGCGGGTTCTTCCAGCGCGGCTTTTTGGACGCCGGGCCGGGGTGCATGCGCAGAGGCCTTCACGGAAAACTGCTCGACAGCATTTGACGGGAACAGTGGAGGTATTCCTGAGCCGGCAATTGGGTGAGAGCCTGTGGGAAGCGCTGGTGCGTCCCGGGCGGAAGATGCAAGTTGGAGAACGTGTTGTGTTTGGAGCGGGGGAACTCGAAGGGGAGATTCTGTCGCGCGGTGAGCTCGGCCTGCGCACCATCCGTTTTCAGTCCAAGAACGGGCAAAGCATCGAGGCAAATATTGAAAAGCTCGGACACGTGCCGTTGCCTCCGTACATTGACCGGCCGGACGAAGAGGCCGATCGAGAGCGTTACCAGACGGTCTTTGCGCGGCGACCCGGCGCGGTTGCGGCGCCAACGGCGGGGCTGCATTTCACGGCAGAAATTCTGGAGCGAATCAAGGCGCGAGGGTGCGAAACGTGCGAAGTCACGCTGGATGTAGGCCTGGGAACGTTTCAGCCGATCCATACAGAAATTCTTGAGGAGCACAAGATCCACTCCGAAGCGTACGAGATCAGCGAAGAAGTTGCGGAAAAGATTTGCATTGCGAAAAGAGAAAAGCGGCCGGTGCTGGCTGTAGGCACAACCGTCGTGCGTACTCTTGAAGACGCGGCGGCGCGTGCAGTGGATGCAGGAGAGGGAAGACAACTACGAGTCGGGCGTGGAGAAGCGCAGTTGTTTATTATTCCCGGGCACAGGTTCCAGATCGTGGATATGCTTTTGACGAATTTCCATTTGCCGAAATCGACGCTATTAGCGCTGGTAGCATCGTTTGCCGGCAAAGAAAATATTCTGGCGGCGTACCATCATGCGGTGGAGGCGCGGTACCGTTTCTACAGTTATGGGGATTGTATGCTGATCCGTTAGCGGCGAATGAGCTGCAGAGCCGACGGCAAGAAGGCGGAACGAAAAAGAGCGGCGAGAAGAGCAAGTTTCTCTCCGGCAGCAACGACAGGGAATTGCCACTTCAGGAGCTCACCTGAGAGGAAGAAAAGGAGGGAAGCTGAGATAGAAAACAGCTTCCCCCGGAAATGTTCGTTAGCGTACACAGAAGCTCCTCTTACTGAGGCAACACGAAGACGTCTTTCTTTCCCTCAAAACGAAGCTCGACGAGTTTGCCATCGGCTCCCGAGACGACGCTGGTGTACGGAGATTTGGTGTCGCGCTGCTCCCAACGGCCGTCGGCTTGGGCGACCTGCTTCTTGCCATTGAGGATGGTCAGGTGATTGCCGTCGATCAAGAAACGGTAATCGCCAGCCTTCACCTCGGTTTGGCCAACTTTAACGTCGTGGGTAAGCGGAAGATTGGTGGACATGGGTTTGGCGAACACGGGTATTGCCACGGCGAGAGCGCCGAGGAGAACGAGATTCGCCAGGAGCGATTTGGTTTTCATGAGAGTCATAATCCTTTCCACGTTCGAGTCAACCGGAAGCATGTTGCCTGGAGGGAAGAGTTGACACACAGGTGGGAGAGGAGTAGCCTCACGAACGAGACACCTCTTCGTCCTGCTTCAAGAGGCGGAACAACTGCGTGTCATTGGCCCCGCGGCTGCCGCCGCGGGGTTTTTTCTTTCCAAATCTCTATCCATCCCGCTACAGCCCGAATACCGGTTGCACTCGTATAGACGAAAAGACCTACGCATATGTTTCGCGGGCAGGCGCATTTTTTTTGTGTCAATTTTGCATTCGGGGAAGTGTGAGGACAGTCCCTGTGGAATGTTCACTTTGCGTTGTGCATCGCCCCCCCTGTTCATCTATACTCTTTGGCGCGGTCCGGAAGCAGGATGCGAACTCTAGTCCTAAGCGATCTCCATGCCAATCTGACGGCTCTCCAAGCCTCCCTTAAAGCAGTGGGGGGAAAGTGGGAGCGCGTGGTGTGTTTAGGGGACGTGGTTGGGTACGGGCCCGATCCGAATGAAGTGGCCACCGAGGTTCGGGAAATGGGAGCCGTGACGATTCGGGGCAATCATGACAAGGCGGTTGCAGAATTAATGGCCACGGATGACTTCAATCCCGTGGCGAAGGTGGCGGTGAATTGGACGCGAGCGCAGCTTTCCAACGAGAACCTGGATTGGCTGGCGGCCCTGCCGCAAGGGCCCTTGGAAGCAGAAGGGTTAATGTTAGTGCACGGCGCGTTCCAGGACGAAGATGAATACGTCTTTACACCCTCTCAAGCACTGGAGGGCCTGCTGGATTCGACGGCGCAGGTAACGTTCTACGGACACACGCATCACCAGGGCGGTTTTGCCTACCAGGACTCTCAATTGGAGGTATTGCAGTTGCATCCGCGGAATCATGAATTGCATTGCGCCCTGCGGATCGAGAAAGAAAAGCGGTATTTGCTGAATCCCGGATCAATTGGGCAGCCGCGGGACGGTGATCCGCGAGCAAGTTTCGCCATCGCGGATCTGGAACACAATGCCATTGAATTCTGGCGCGTACCCTATGATATTGGTCAGGTTCAGGCACGCATGCGGGCAGCAAAATTGCCGGAGCCCTTGGCCCACCGGTTGACCCTGGGACGTTAAGCGAATCCCGGCAGCGGATGAACCAGGACTTAATCATGTCATGCAAGAAATAACGCAAAATCCAGAAACTCAGCCAAACAAGCCGAAACTTTCCCCCCTGACCATTGGGATGGGAGTAGTGGTGGCTGTGGCGATTTTGGTTAGTTTGTGGTTCTTGTTCGAGCCACTGCAGGAGCGGAGGGGCATTTCGGTTCAAGAAACCGTGAACGTGAAGATGAGCCCGGCAGAGTTGGAGTACATAAAAAAGATCGAAATCGGGGGAATCGCGCTGAGCCGTGCGGAGAACTTTCTGCACCAGGAAGTAACCACCTTGAGTGCAGAGGCGTACAACGGGGGAACTGAACCGGTCTCGGCGTTGAACCTCACGACGGAGTTTTCGGACGAGATGAATCAGGTCGTGCTGCGGGAAACGCGCAGAGTCCTGGGTGCTCCGGATGCGGCGCTGGCTCCGGGCGAGCGGCGCGCGTTTGAGATTTCTTTTGAGCACGTACCCACCACGTGGAACATGCAGACGCCAGCGGTGCGCGTCTCTTATTTGAAACTGCCTGCCCGAAAACAGTAGTATATTAATTAGATAGTTAGATTATGATTGTGGCATGGACTTCGCGGAAGAGCTGCGCGCCAGCCTGGAGGACTTGCTCGCTTCGGGCGCGATCGAAATCCGGGAGAGCGGCGGACGGCTGACACCGGCAACGCCATTATCGTGGGAAGTGCGCGGCGCGGCGCAGAAACCGCTGTTGCATCTGTGGGCGGAGAACTGCAACGTGACCCGGCGAGTCGTTGCGATCACCGATCAATCGGCGGAGCGGCTCATGCTGGCGGTGGAGCGCTTCGGGCGGACGGGACCGGCGCGAATGGAAATTGTTCGGCTGGGCTTTAAGCGCAGCGCGAAACAGATTTCGCGGGAGGATTTTTGCGAACAGTTGCGGCGCATCCTGGCGGAAGGGTTTCCCGACGAGACAGTGGAAAAGCTGTCGAGCGGGGCAGACCTAGAGCATTCCCTCTCGCGCGTGTATGCGCGAGGGATTTCACGGAAGGGCGCCACGAGCTGTGCGTTTCTCGCGGTACCGGAAGGAGAAACGCCGGATGCCATTGAGAGCAGCCTGACATTTGCACTGTTGTGGCTGGAACGGGCGCGACAGGCCGGTGGGCATGGAAATGTGTCGTTTCTCCGGCTGATTCTGCCGGAAGGCAAGTCCAGATTGCTGGCGCACCAACTGGGCGCGTTAAATCCCCGGCTAGCGGTCCAGATCTATGAACTGAACTCGTTGCATGAGCGGGTCGAGCGTGTGGATCCTTGCAGCAATGGAAACGTGAGCAGTTGGCTGGTACCGCAGCGGGAATCAGAGCTGCTGAAGGGCCGCGCCAGCGGAGCCCTGGCGCCCCTTGTGGCGTTGGCGCCGGAAGCGGTGAGCGCCCACGTTGTTCCACAGGAGCAAGAGGTGGTGCTGCGCTTCCGCGGGTTGCCGTTCGCGAAGTGGAAGGATGGACAGGTCTATTTTGGGAGCGAGGCAGATTGGGAAAAGTTGTGCCGGGAAAATGAACATGAGATGAAGCAATTGATGCTGAACCTCAAGAATTTTCGCAATCCGCTCGCAAGCAATCCACGGCACCCCTTGTACCGCGCGCAAGCGGAACGATGGATGCAGTCCTTAGTGACGCAAGATGTAAGCCGGGTGGATATTACGTTGGACCCGGACCGCGTCTATGAGCAGGTGTTCGCACAGGCGGGCGGGCAGCATGGGGTTCTCGATCTGCTGACGGTGACAAGAACGACGCGGCTGGCGATTCTGGAATTGAAGGCCACGGAGAACCCGGACTTGCCCCTGCAGGCAGCGGATTATTGGCTGCGAATCCGGCGCCACCAAGCGCAGGGTGACTTAGCGCGGTATGGATACTTTTCCGGCTCGCAGTTGCAAGACGCTCCGCCAATTGTGTACTTGGTGGCGCCTGCGCTGCGTTTCCACCCCACCACGGACACGATCTTGCGATATTTGTCTCCGGAGATGGAGATTGTCCGCGTGGGCCTGGCCGAAGGCTGGCGTCGGGGGTTGCGGGTGGTGTTGCGGCAGTGAAGGGAGTACGCAAAGTTTTTCCGCTAAATTGATCTGAAGAGTCTTGCCTTCCACAAGATTCGAGGTAGAATCTAGGCCACCTTAGAGGTGGGTAGGTTCCAGTGGATTTCTCAGTGAACGTGCGGCAAGCAGATGGAGTTTCTCTCGTCGATGTGACCGGGCGCCTGACTTCGTTTGAATCGAAAGCGTTTCGGGAAATGATTTACAGTTTGCTGAGGCGGGGGCATACCAACATCGTTTTGAACCTGACCGGCTTGGAGTACCTGGACAGTTCCGGAATCGGCGAACTGGTGGGGAATTACCTGAGCGTCGTGAAAAAAGGCGGCGCGATGAAGGTAGTGGGGCTTGCACCAAAGATCGAAGAGATTCTGAAGATCACCCAGCTTTACCAGGTCTTCCCGGAATTCCCGGACGAGGCCTCCGCGCTGGAGAGTTTTTCCAGGCCGCGAAGTGCCGCAGTTTGACGTTTCCAGTCCCGCCCAAAGCACATTCGAAGTTTTATTCTCCATGGTTAAGCTACGGCCAAAAGAGTGAAGCGAGTCTTGCTCGCCGGGGAACGCGCCAAGGCATACGTGTGCCCTCATGCGCCCGGTGTACAATGCACAAAGCATCTGAATTCTGAAGGCGAACTCCATTTCCAGATTCCCGAAATCAGGGTCCGCGTATTTTCTGGAGGTCCGCATGCGCCTGTTCCTCAGCGCCTTTCTTTGTGCTTCACTGTTTGCTGCGACAATTTGTTCCCGGGAGAACGCGATGTTGTCCGTTGCCATTGACGACCAAGCCTTGCCCTGGATGAAAGACGCAACAGAGAAACTGGACAAAGAGCTGATTGCAAAATATGGCGAGGGCCAGCGCGCACGGGTGGAACGCGGGCTGCGCCAGGTGGCGGAGTTCTGGCGCGCCGAAGATGGCGACGCGGCGGTCTTCGAAGAGTTCGTCCGCGCTAATTTTGCGGGAGATCAAGCCACACTGGATACGATGTTCAATCGCTACCAGCGGCTGCTGGAACAGCTCTACGGCCACATGCACGAAATCAACCGGGAGTTTCGCCAGCAGGCGGATCTCGACGCCGGGCCCGTCCTGCCCTTCGATGAAGTGTTTGCGGGGTACGACCCCCTGGCGCATGTCGTGGACGATTTCTTCAACAACAAGCTGGCATTCGTGGTGCTGCTGAACTTTCCGCAGACCACATTGGAGGAACGGCTCGAGCAAGGGCCGAGCTGGACCCGGCGTCAGTGGGCCGAAGTTCGGCTGGCGCAGGTTTTTTCTAAGCGGATACCGGCGGCGGTGAATCTGGATGTGGCGCGCGCGGCTTCGGAAGCGGATTCCTATATCTCTCAATACAACATTTGGATGTTCCACCTGATGGATCAGAACGGGCAGCGGCTGTTTCCGCCGAAGCTGCGGTTGCTAAGCCACTGGAACCTGCGCGACGAAATCAAGGCGGATTATGCGGATGCGCAACATGGCTTGGCCAAGCAGCGCACCATCCAGCAGGTGATGGAGCGGATCATCACACAGACCATCCCTGAGGTGGCGATCAACAACGCCACTGTGAATTGGAATCCTTGGACGAATGAAGTGAAAGCGGCGGGGGAAAAAGACAGCGACGCCGCGCCGTCAACACAAATGAGAATCACGAATGCGGCAGAGCCGTCCACGCGCTACGCCATGCTGCTAAAGACGTATCAGGCTGCCAGGAAAGTCGACCCGTATTCGCCAACGGCGCCAACGTTGATAGCGCGGCGCTTCGACGAAGATCGCGAGATCCCAGAACAGCGGGTGCGGGCGATGTTGGAACAAGTGGTGACCTCGCCACTGGTCCCGAAGGTGGCGAAATTGATTGAGACGCGGCTGGGGCGGCCGTTGGAGCCGTTTGATATTTGGTATGACGGGTTCCGCTCGCGAGGAGCGTACACGGAAGCACAGTTGGACGCGATCGTTTCGAAAAGGTATCCCACGGCGGAGGCGTACAAGAAAGACATTCCGAACATTCTGGTCAAACTGGGATTCACACCGGAAAAAGCGCAATATTTGGCGGACAACATCGTCGTGGATTCGGCGCGGGGATCGGGTCACGCGATGGGCGCAGCCATGCGAGGCGAGAAAGCACACCTGCGGACGCGCGTGGAAAGTACCGGGATGAACTATAAAGGGTTTAACATTGCGGTCCATGAGATGGGCCACAACGTGGAAGAGACGTTTTCGCTGAACGAAGTCGATTACACGCTTTTGCAGGGTGTGCCTAACACCGCGTTCACAGAGGCGCTCGCAATGGTCCTACAGGGGCATGACCTGGAAGTGCTAGGCCTGGCTGCGCCGGATGCGCGGAGCGACGCGCTGAAGACCCTCAATGATTTCTGGAACACTTACGAAATCAGCGGAGTGGCGCTGGTCGACATGAGCGTCTGGCACTGGATGTACGACCATCCGAATGCAACGCCGGAACAGTTGCGCGATGCAACCGTGGAGATTGCGAAGCAAATTTGGAACAAGCATTACGCGCCAGTCTTTGGCAAAAAAGATGTGGTTCTGTTGGCGGTTTACTCGCATATGATTGATTCGTTCTTGTACTTGCCAGATTACCCCATCGGGCACCTGATCGGGTTTCAGGTGGAGGAGCAGATGAAGAAGGCGGGCGCGATCGGGCCGGAATTTGAGCGCATGACGAAAATGGGCAGCGTGACGCCGGATATGTGGATGATTCATGCAACGGGCAAGCCTGTCGGAGCGGAAGCGCTGTTGACAGCGACAGAACACGCCCTTGCCCAGGTGAGCGCACAAAAGTAGAGGCGCCTCTGGTTGGCGGAAGATAAAGCTAATTATGTGGGCTATAAAGGAGAGAAGCAGCTAGGGTATGAACCCTAGCTGCCTCCCGGGGTGTGTCCTCGAAGTGGTTGTTACTGATTTAGATGCACCACAGCGAAAAAGGTTTCTTCAAAATGGAGTAAATCGATTAACCAATCAATTGAGGGCAACAGGGATTGCCTAAAGAGCCCTAAGTTTCAATAAAACAAGTACTTACGCCACCGCTCATCGCGATGGCCGATCAGCCTCATGAGCTGCCGAGAAGTGTGCAAGGTGAAGGGACGCGGACGCCGCGCGAGCTTCAGCCCGGCTTCTTCCGGAGTACGGTCGCCCTTGGCATTGTTACAGCGGTAGCAGCAGGCCACCAAATTTTCCCAGGAAGAGCGGCCTCCGCGCGAACGCGGTACGACGTGATCGAGAGTCAGCTCCGCACTCGGAAAGATCTTGCCGCAGAACTGGCAGGTATTGCGGTCGCGCAGCAGGATATTCTTTCGCGAAAGCGCCCGGCTCTGCTGCGGGATGTGGCGGTAGGCCAGCAAGCGAATGACAGACGGAACTCTGTGAGAGTGAGCGGCCGAGTGAACTTCAGAGCTGTGTAGTTCTTCCGCCTGAGCGACGCCCTTCAAGAGCAGCACCATGGCGCGCCGCACGGCAGTGACGTTAATAGGCTCATAGGTGGCGTTCAGGACGAGAACAGGTTCCTGCATCAGGGAAGCGCGTTGAGGAGAGAGCGGAGAGAGGTGGCGGCCCCCAATGTTCCCCGAAGCGTTGGACGCAAGCATTCCGACCGCTTCGGGGGTATGTCGCCCCCGGGGGTCGATCGCCTCTGGTCGTCTAGCGCTCATCGCGCGTCCTTCAAACTACAAGCGTTCGGCGAAGGAGCTAAGCGGCCGGCCAGCCCGGGCGATGGTGAGTCCCAGTACTGATTCTGCGCCAGCTTCGCGCAGCGCGCGTGAGCACGCGTCTAATGTCGCTCCTGTCGTCATTACATCATCTAGCAGCAAGATTCGTAAATTGTCAACCCGACCCCCCTTCCGGATTGCAAAAGCGCCACGTACGGCATCCCAGCGTTCGTCACTCCGGAGAAGGTGTTTTTCCGGTCGTGGGTGGGACCGCGTCAGGAGAACCGGGCGATAGGGGAGCCGGAGACGTCTGGCCAAGGGGCGTCCAAACAGGTCCACCTGATTGAAACCGCGTTCACGGCTGCGCTGCCGATGAAGCGGCACGGGCACGATGACGTCGGCGGCAAGGCGTTCGGCTTCCTTCTGAACCAGTTCAGTCAGACGGCGGGCAAACCAGGTGCCCAGCGGCTCAATTTGCTCGTGCTTGAGCAAGACGATCGCGCGGGCGAGAGTGCCTTCGTAGAAACCATAGCTGCGTGCGACCTGGAATGCGAATCGGTGCTGCTGGCAATCGGGGCAGAAGGAGACAGCCTTGGGAAACTCTGGGTCAAATGTGCATGGCTGTCCGCAAAGGTCGCAACTTCCCGGTGGGATTTTCTGGAAGGAAGACAGGCAGTTGTCGCAGAGAGGAAGCCGGCGGGCATCCGTGAGGATCTGATCGCAAAGTCGGCAGCCCGCGGGAAACAGCACGCTGGTGAGCGCGCCGGAGACATTCTCCAGCCAACGCAGCAGAGATCGACAGGATGAAGGAATAGGCATGGCGTAAGCCGCAGGACTGAGCCATGCCTATTATAGTTCCGTTATCTATCTGATGGATAAAATAACTTCAGGTGGGGGACTACAGCTGGCCCTGTTCCATCTTTTCCTGGCACGCAATGCAATGTATGGCCCAAGGTACGGCTTCCAGTCGCTTCTGCTGCATTTCTTCATGGCAGATGGCGCAGTTGCCATATTCATTGCCACGGATACGCTTGAGCGCTTCATCAATCATATTCAAAATCTTGCGATCGCTGCTGGTCTGACCGAAAAGAAATTCCTTGGTGTAAGAATTTGCGGCCTTATCGGCGAGATCAACCGTGGGATCGTCATCGGCCTGACGGCCTTCCTCTTCGGTCCGGGTAATGGTCTTCACCAACTCGTCCCGGCGGGTCAACAGTTTCTTCTTGTAGTACTCCAGACGCTTCTTATCCATGTGTATCCTCCCCCAGATGGCTCCAGGGGCCACCTAAAAACTCCGTAGTGTAGCCCGGGAGCGCCGAAGTGTCAAGGCAACCTGCACAAAGTCACTACTCGCTGCGCGATTCAGATGCGTCTGGTGCGGAAATTTTTCACCTACGTTGCATCGACCTGGGAGTACACTGGGCGATAATCAACGTCGCCCAAATTGCTTAGGCTCGAGAGCTGCGAGGGCGGCGCTGGCTGGAGAGGCAGAGGGGAAGGGTATGAAGAAGGCACTGGTGGGAGTGATGCTGCTGCTGGGGACGACCTGTGGAGTGGGCGCGCAAGAAGACGGTTT
>Ga0187816_10000005_pt1 | contig 55090 bp, 48 predicted proteins | sample NC_wetland_sal_i_16_FD_132960 | JGI IMG/M metagenome (GOLD analysis project Ga0187816, IMG submission 132960) | Wetland sediment microbial communities from Neuse River Estuary, North Carolina, USA - SO4_1 | ecosystem: Environmental > Aquatic > Freshwater > Wetlands > Sediment | place: USA... | reverse complement strand
GTCTTGAACAATGATCATGTCCGTGTCACCCGGAGCAAGTATCGCCTCCACGTTGGTATAACCGGTGTTAACGTGGACCGCCCCCGGACCGCGGTTATGCATCACCACGACGCCTTTAGGCAGATGCTTGCCGAGGTCCTTAGGCTTTTCCGGGTCGACGCGCACCGTCCAAAATTTCCGATTGGCTAATGTTGCCTCTCTATCTATAGCCTCTCGATCAGAAATCGGGGTTTGAGTCTTTTTCTTCGATTTAGACATTTTCTTTTTCTCCTATTACGTTTTTACTCGCACCGACGTCTGTCGATGCGCTGATACTTTACAAGTATCCTCAGCTGGCTCCCTGCGACCCGAAATCGCTCAGAAGAAGGGCGCTAGTTTACAAGTTTCGCAATCAAGCTCCGCGCCGGCGGCACGAGCCCATCTCGAAGGGGCACCTATTTACATCATTGCGATTTCTGACTTGCGAAGGAACTCGTCGCAATCTTGTAAAATTGACCCCTTTCGATCGGCGAGCCCGAAACGCGAAATCGCACCCACGAAAAAATTCGCCATTTTACAAGTCCCGCTACCGCAAAATGCCGAGTTCGCCCTCATAAGTTGCCAAACTCATTGCAAAACCGCCGCCGCAAAATCAGCTACGTATTGGAGCGGGCGAAGGGAATCGAACCCTCGACATACAGCTTGGGAAGCTGTCGTTCTACCACTGAACTACGCCCGCGCTGAACCCAGCATAGCGAAGGCGCGCCGCCAGCAGCAAGAAGCGAAAGCGTGACCGCGGGCGATCAGTCGCGGCCGAATTGTTTGCGCAATTCGCCCTTGGCGCGTTCCAATGTTTTTCGCCGGCCGGCTGGCAGGTTCTTGCCGGCGCGATTGATGTAGAAAGTCAACATCGACAGCGCCGAGCGGTATGGATCAGCTTTGCGGCGGCGGCTGCGTTCCGCCGAGCGCTTCAACGATGCCGCGATCCGCTTCGGATCGCGTTTGGTGAAGACGCCGCGGTCGAGATCGAGCGCATCGCTTTCGCGCGTCACACGCGCCGACCAGCGCCGGCCGCGCGATCCGCTCCGCGCGGATTTGCGGCGGGAGGTTTTTCGTTGCGATCGCGGCGACGATTTTGCCGCCGATTTCCGAGCTGATGTTCGCGTCATAGCAAGCATCCGAAGCTAAGTGGCTTTCAAAAAGCAATCACCGGCGTGGCGGCTTTGTTCCAGCCGATGTTGCGGTCGTTATTCGGCGGCGATGGCGTGCGCGGCTGGGTTTGCCAGGCCGGCGAGACACTTTGCCAGGGCCTCGCCCTCCGGATCGAGCAATGCCGCGGTGCGCGCGCTGGCAACGCCATCGATCGCCTGCCGCAGCGGCATGGCGTCCGCGAAGGCCGGCATCACCACGTGCTTGACGATCTGATCGTAATTGCCGCTGCCGCGCCGATGGGTATCGCCATAACCTTTAATCAGCCCGGCGCATTCGGCGATTTCGATCGCGAGTTCGGCGGAGCGCGACAACGCCTGCACGATCAGCCGCAACCACGTCTCGATCGCCTCTTGCTCCTTTTGGAAGCGGAATGTCTTGCGCCGGAACGCACGTAGCTTGGCGAGCGTGGCGAAGCGCAAGTAACCGGAAATCGAGCGGCTATTGACGGCCATGGCGAGATGGAGGCGCCCAAGCGCGGGATAACGATGTGCAAGCTTTAAGATCGCAGTGGCCAGCCAGGGCGGCAGAATGGAGCACAATTCATCGACGCCGGGTTTCAAAAACTCGGTCACCGCGACCGTCTGCCCCGGCTTCACCGCAAGCTCGCGCGTGATGCGCGCCAGCCGCGCCGGATCGATCTTGACCTCGGCGACGCGGACCACGTCTTCGTAGGACATGCGCAGCGCGAGCTGCCGCGCTGTTGCGGCGAGCAATCGCCCGTCGGTTGCTGCATGCGCATCGGCCTCACGGATCGAATTGAGCCGATCGAGATAGAGGCGCGCATAGTCGCGGTCCTGATAAGCAGTCAAACGGCGCACACCTTCGGCGATGACATCTTGCGCCGCGGCGGGCATGGCGACGATTTCGGTTTCCAGATCAGAGGTCGCCGCCACCGGCGCCTTATGGCGCGTGGCCGGTTCGGCGGACGTTTGTGACCCCGCCGTCGCGGCGTCCCATCCGGCGCGGAAGCCGCGCAGATTGGCCTCGACCGCTTTGCCGTCGGCGCGGATCGCCGCTTCGAATGCCTCCGCCGGAATGGGCAGTGCGCGCGCGCCAGCGATCGCGCCGAGCAACACCGCATTGATCATGGCATTGGCTTGCCGCGCGAGTGCTTCGAAATCGAGGAGCAGCGCCTGGCGCGAATTTTTCTCTACCGCCGCGATCAAGCGCTGCGGATCGTAGCGGCCGTCGCTCATGGCGATCTTTTCGACCACGAGATAGGAGCGGCTGGTCGACGCGATCGCCATGGTGCGATCGGGCGCGGTATAGCCGCCGGCGACGGCACGGCCCGCCTCCATCAATTCGCTCGCGACCAGGAGGTCGACGTCGCCGACTGCCGGCGCCAGCGCCAGAACCGGTCGTCGGGCGGATCCGTTACCGCTTCCTGACATCGGCGCCGGCACCATCTCGATATGATAGGTGGTTGCGCCGGTGCGCTGCGCGACGCCCGGAATCGAGGTTGATTGCACCGGAAAGCCCTGGCTCGCCGCCGCCGTTACGATCCAATCAGTGAGCACGCCGCCGCCTTCGCCGCCGAGCGCGGCGATCAGGATCGTGATCGGGCGCATTTGCTCACTTCCCCCACCCGGGCCGCGCTCACGCGCGCCGGAGTGCAAGCTTGACTGGGGAGGGTTAGGCAGGGGGGTCGATTGGAGCTCGCCTGCTTTAAGACCCCCCTCCCGGCCGCCTTCGGCGGCCGACCTCCCCCTCAAGGGGGGAGGTGAATTGCTGTTGCTAATCCAGCTAATGACGCCGGTGCGCAACCGGTGCAGCGTGCGATCCCACCAATTGGGATTGGTGACGATGTCAGCGCGATAAAACGACGGACACAGCACGGCGGCATGGGCCACCTCGCCGCACAAGCCACAGCCGACGCAGCTTTCGACAACGGCGGCAATCGGATCGCGGCGCAGCGGGTCGGGATTGGGCTTCACCGTCAGCGACGGACAACCCGAGAGGCGGATACAGGAATGGTCGCCGGTGCACAGCTCGTCGTCGACGCCATAGCGCGTCTTCACCACCCGCTCGCCGCGCTTGAGTTTGTCGGCTTGCTCGACGCGGATGCGGCGCTGCCGCGCCAGCATGCATTCGCCGTCGGCAATGATCACTTTGAGCCCGCGCTCGGCGCTGCGCATGGCCTCTTTCAGCGTCGCCGCCATTTTGCCGACGCTGTAGCTGCGCACCGTGCGCAGCCAGCTTACGCCGAGCGCGCGGAGCGTTTTCTCGATGCTGATCCCAGTCGACGCGCCGGTGCGATGCGCACTGCTCGACGGCAAAAATTGCTGGCCAGTTGCCGAGGCGTAGCCGTTCTGCATGATCACGAGCACGCCGTCGCCTTTATTGAACACGTTCGAGACGACGCCGGTAATCAATCCATTGTGCCAAAATCCGCCATCACCCATCACCGCGATGGGACGCTTCGCCATGTTCGGAGCGACGGCGGCCGCGCTCGCCAGCGACATGCCGTAGCCAAGAATGGAATTGCCGAGCGAGAACGGCGCGAAAGTCGCAAACGAATGGCAGCCGATGTCGGCGCTGATATGGATCGGTCCGAGTTCGCGCTGCGCCAATTTGATCGCGGCAAAAACCGGGCGCTCCGGACAGCCAGTGCAGAAATTCGGCGGCCGCGCCGGAATATCGTCGAGCGCGGCAAGCGCGCCGGCGCGATGTGCAACGACGTCTTCGACGCGGCGCGAAATGACTTCGGCATCGACGCCGGCCGGCTGCGCCGCCGAAACGAAGGTTGAGATTCCGCGCAGCAGCACCTCCGACGTGTAATCGCCGCTCGCCGGCAGGCAGCTCTTGCCATAGATGCGCGTGTCGGCACCGCCGCCACGCAAAATCACGTTGATCTGCTGTTCGACGTAGTTGGGCGAACCCTCCTCCACGACCAGCACGGCACGTCTGCCGGCGCAGAATTCCTGCACTTCTTCCGGCACGAGCGGATAAGCGACGTTGAGCACATAGATCGGGATGCGCGAAGCACCGTAGAGATCGGCAAGATCGAGCCGCGCCAAAGCGCGCAGCAAGCCATTGGTCAGTCCGCCGAGAACGATAATGCCGATTTCGCCGATCTCCCCGGCAATCAGCTCATTGAGCTTTTGCTCGCAAATAAATTTCTGCGCCGCCGGCAGGCGCTGTTCGATTTTCAGCCGTTCCTGCGCGAAGGTCGCCGGCGGATGCGCAAGCCGCCCATATTCGAACCGGACTGGTCCCGCGAGCCGGTGTTGCGCGTTGTAAAGCCCGGGTTTGTTGTCTTTGGCGATGAACTCGCCGGTGAGGTGACAGGCGCGCACGCGGAGGTCGAGCATGACCGGCGCGTGGCTCGTTTCCGACAGCTCAAAGCCCTTTTCCACCATGTGCACGATGGTCGGTAGATCGGGCCGCGGATCGAGCAGCCAGATCGCGGACTTCATCGCGTAGGCGTAGGAGCGTTCCTGGATCACGCTCGCGCCCTCGCCGTAATCCTCGCCGAGCACGATCAAGGCGCCGCCAATGACGCCCGGCGAAGCGAGGTTCGACAGCGCATCGGCCGCGACATTGGTGCCGACGATCGATTTCCAGGTCACCGCGCCGCGCAGCGGATAATTGATCGAGGCGCCGAGCATGGCCGCGGCGGCGGCCTCGTTGGTGCAAGTCTCGACGTGCACGCCAAGCTCGGCGAGCAAGTCCTTGGCTTCGACCATGACATCCAACAGATGCGACACCGGCGCACCCTGATAGCCGCCGACATAACTCACGCCGGACTGCAGCAGCGCCTTGGTGACGGCAAGGATGCCTTCGCCGCGAAAGCTTTCGCCGGCGCCAAGCCGCAGCGCCTCGACTTCTTTGGCGAACGAGCGTTCCATGGGCGACCGGGGCCTGTCTTTGCGCCAGATATAGCTGCTTTTGGCGAACCGCAGCAAACGCAAGCGGACGTTTGTATCCGCTATGGCTCCGGCTAGGGTGCCGCCTGCGGCGCGCCAAGCGCCGGATGGGCCCAGACGGCAGACGTGAGCGGGCACAGGCATGGACGGGCAAAGCCAGATCGTCATCGAGCGCGTCAACCACACCTATCGGCCGCCGCGCGGCCGGTCCGTGCTGGCGCTGTCCGACGTTTCGCTGGAGGTGCGGCCGCGCGAGTTCCTGGCGCTGCTCGGCCCCTCCGGCTGCGGCAAATCCACGCTGCTGTATCTCGTCGGCGGTTTTCTGCCGATCGAAGCCGGCCGTATCGCGGTGAAAGGCAAAACGGTCACGGCGCCCGGGCCGGATCGCGGCATCGTGTTTCAGCATTTTGCGCTGTTCCCGTGGAAAACGGTGCGCGCCAATATTCTCTACGGCCTCGAGCGGCAGGGCATGCCGCGCGCCGAGCGCGAGCGGCGGGCGCAAGCTTTTATCGATCTGGTCGGCTTGAGCGGATTTGAGGACAGCTATCCGTCGCAGCTGTCCGGCGGCATGAAACAGCGCACCGCAATCGCGCGTACGCTGGCCTTCGATCCCGACATTCTCCTGATGGATGAGCCGTTCGGCGCGCTGGACGCGCAGACGCGCGCGCTGATGCAAACCGAACTCCTCAGCATCTGGAATCGCACGCCCAAGACCGTGATCTTTGTGACCCATGACGTGCAGGAAGCGGTGTATCTGGCGCAACGGATCGCGGTCATGTCGGCACGGCCCGGACGTATCAAGGCGGTGATCGAAACCAAGGTCGACCATCGCGATCCGGGCGTCACCCGCAGCAAGGAATTTGTGGAAAAGGTCGACGAAATTTGGAACTTAGTGCGCGAGGAAGCGATCAAGGCCGAAGCAAAAAAGCCGAGCGCCTGAGCGCATCGAACGGGCGAACGCGCTAACGAGCAGGATGCATCATGCAAGCCGTTATGCGGGCAGGCCTCCGCTATCTGCCGCTCGTGCTCCTGGCGCTGGCCTGGGAAGCGGTCACTTGGCTCAACCTGGTCGACACGTCGGCGCTGCCGCCCTTAAGCAAGGTGGCGGTCGCTTGGATTGATCTGATCCGAGACGGCGAACTCATCGACAACGGAAAGGCTTCGCTCTATCGCGGATCAGTCGGGCTTCTCCTCGCTGTTTTTGGCGGCGGCGGACTCGGGCTCCTGATGGCGCGCTGGCGGCTATTCGATAACTTCGTCAATCCGTTGGTGGAATTGTTTTATCCGCTGCCAAAGTCGGCGCTCATCCCGGTCACCGTGCTCTGGCTCGGCTTCGGCGACGGCTCGAAGATCCTCCTCATCTTTCTCGGCTGCATGATCCCGGTCACGATCGGGGCCTATAACGGCGCGCGCGGCAGCGATCATGCGCTGGTGTGGTCAGCCCGCAGCATGGGGGCAAACCGGCTGCGCATGATGTGGGACGTGATCTTGCCCAGTGCGCTGCCGGAACTGCTTAACGGCATCCGCACGGCGCTCGCGCTCGCCTTCATCCTGCTGGTGAGCTCGGAGCTGATCGTGTCGCAACAGGGCTTCGGTTATTTGATTGGTTATCTGGGATCGACGGGGTCTTACGAGGGCATGTATGCCGTGGTGCTGACCGTCGCATTCCTCGGCTTTGCCGCCGACCGGATTTATCAGCTCTTCATCCAATGGCTGCTGGCATGGCGCGAATAGACGATACCGCTTCGCTTGCGGGCGCTGAAGCCCAGATTTCCCGGGATGCGGCGCGGCGGCTTGATGTCATCTTCCGCAGCGGCGCCGGAATTTTCTCGATTCTGGTGCTGCTGATCGCCTGGGAGGCGTTTGCCCGCAGCGGCAAGGTCACTGCGTTCATGCTGCCGCCGTTTTCGGCGGTCGCACAGCGCATCTACGCCGACGCCGTCACCGGCGAGCTCTGGCGCAATCTCGGCCTCACCATGTTTCGCGCCCTGACCGGCTTCGTCATCGCCGCAATTGGCGGCGTCACGCTCGGCGCGATGATGGCACGCAGCAGATTCGTGCGCTGGTTCTTCGACCCAATCATTTCGGTCGGATTTCCGATGCCGAAGATCGCGTTCCTGCCGATCATCATCCTGTGGCTCGGCCTCTACGATGTTTCGAAAATCTCCGTCGTCGTATTCGAAGCCATTTTCCCGGTGGTGACGGCGACGCTTGCCGGACTGGCCGGCGTGGAAAAGGAGCTGATCTGGTCGGGACGAAACATGGGCGCGAGCGAACGCGAATTGATGTGGCAAGTCGCGCTCCCAGCGGCATTGCCGCAAATTTTGACCGGGCTGCAGGTCGCGCTGCCGATTGCGCTGATCGTCGCCATCATCGCGGAGATGGCGATGGGCGGCTATGGACTCGGCGGCGCCATGATGAGCGCCTCGCGTTTTGCCGATTCCCGCGGCGTTTTTGCTGGCATCGTCGAGATCGCCATCGTCGGCTACGCGCTGATCAAAGCCATGGCGCTCATCCGCCGCCGGCTTCTGGTCTGGCATCAGGAGAGTGCCGAGCAGCACTAGTCGATTTGCCGCGATCCCAGCAGGCTTGCCTCGCACCGCCGTTTCCGCCCACAATCGCACCACGATCCGCGCTCGACGCGCCAATAGAAGTGCATCCTGGAGGACGACCATGCGTGGGAAAATCATCTCAGCTCTCGCTGCGCTTCTCGCCTTGGGCGTCGGCGGAGGGTGTCTCAGCGCACAGGCAGAGCCGCTGAAAATCCGCGGCGCCTGGGTGGCGCCGCTGGCAAATCTCTCCTCGGTCTGGCTGCAAAAGAAGGACCTCGCCGTCCATTTCGGCCAGTCCTACGTGTTCGAGCCGGTGCGCTATGCCGGCACACCGCCAATGATCACGGCGATCGCCAATAACGAGCTTGAGATCGGCAATCTTGCGTTTTCGACCTTGCCGATCGCGATCGAAAACGCCGGCATGGACGACATTCGCGTCATCAGCGACGACTTCCAGGATGGCGTGAGCGGCTATGTGTCGAACGATTTTGAGGTGCTTGCCGATGGTCCGATCAAAAAAGTCGAAGATCTCAAGGGCAAGGTAGTGGCAATCAATAGCGCCGGCGCTGGCGTCGACATTGCCATGCGCGCCATGCTGCGCAAGCACGGACTGGAAGCGAACCGCGACTATACCATCATCGAGGCGCCGTTCCCGGGCATGAAGTCGATGCTGATCGAAAAGAAAGTCGATCTCATTCCGGCGGTGTTGCCGTTCATGCTCGATCCCGAGCTGAAGAAAAACGCACGCTCGCTGTTCAACATGGAAGCCGCCATCGGAAGATCGCAGTTTGTGATGTGGTCCACCCGCAAACAGTTCATTGACGCTCACCGCGCCGCACTGGTCGACTTTCTGGAAGATTCGCTGCGCATCCTGCACTGGTATCTTGATCCCAAAAATCACGATGCCGCGGCCGAAATCGCTTCCCAACTTACCAAACAGCCGCCGGAGCGGTTTGGCTGGATTTTCAGCAAAAATGATTACTACCGCGATCCGAACCTGATGCCGGACCTCGGTGCGCTGCAGAGAAACGTCGACATGACGCATGAACTCGGCTTCGCGAAGGCGAGCTTCGACGTCAAAGCGCATTCCGATCTAAGCTTGATCCAAGAAGCGGCCAGTCGACTGAAGTAAAACTCAGCACCGAGGCGCGAACTGCTTTGCTTCGCGAGCGCACGAAAAGCGATGTTGGATGACCGTCGCGAATCCGCGCTTGCGGGCCTGCGCGCTTTTCAGCCCACGAGCACGTTGCTGAACTGCCAGGGATCGTCGCGGTCCACGTTCTCTGGAAATAGCCGGCCGCGATCTGAGAGCGGCGTCCAATCCGTGTACTGCCCGATCACCGGGCCCAGATACGGCAGCTGGATATCAAGGCAGCGGCGGAAGTCCATCTCGTCAGCCTCGACAACCCCACGATCGGGGTTCTCCAGCATCCAGATAATGCCGGCGAGCACCGCCGAGGTGACTTGCAGGCCGGTCGCATTCTGGTACGGCGCGAGCTTGCGGGTCTCTTCGATCGAGAGCTGGGAGCCGTACCAATACGCGTTCTTGGCATGCCCGTAGAGCAATACGCCAAGTTCGTCGATGCCGTCGACGATGTCGTCCTCGGTCAAGATGTGCCAGGTCTTTTGCGGCACCCAGCCGCCACCGGCCATCTCGTGCAGCGACAGCACTGCATCGTCGCAAGGGTGGTAGGCGTAGTGACAAGTCGGACGGTAGATCACCTTGCCGTTCTCGCGGAGCGTGAAATAGTCCGCGATCGAGATCGACTCGTTGTGCGTGACCAGAAAACCGTGCTGGGCTTGCGCGCTCGGCGTCCACGAGCGGACCCGCGTGGCGGCGCCGGGACGGGTCAGATAGATCGCCGCGTCGCAACCGAATTTATGATGGTGTGCGCCGGGCGGCATGGTCTTTTCATGCGTGCCCCAGCCCAGCTCGGAAGGCTGCAGGCCTTCCGAGATGAAGCCTTCGACCGACCAAGTATTGATGAACTTGCCGCGCGGTTTCGGCGTATGGGCGCGCTGCGTATCGCGTTCGGCGATGTGGATGCCTTTGACGCCGACGCGCTGCATCAGTCGGCCCCATTCTTCCCGAGTCCCCGGTTCGGCAAAATCGAGTTTTAGGCCCTTGGCGATGTCGACCAGCGCTTGCTTGACCATCCATGACACCATGCCCGGATTGGCGCCGCAGCAGCTCACGGCGGTGATGCCGCCGGGCCGTCGTCGCCGCAGGTCAAGCATGCCTTCGCGCAGTGCGTAATTCGACCGTTCTGACAGCGAGCGCGTGCCGTCGAAATAGAGACCCGGCCAAGGCTCGACCACGGTATCGATGTAAAAAGCGTCGATGTCCTTGCAGAAGTCCATCAGATCGACCGACGACGTATCGACCGACAGATTGACGATCATGCCGCGGCCGGGACCGCAGGTCAGGAGCGGCTTGAGGACGTCGCGATAATTGTCGCGCGTGATCGCCAGATGCAGAAACCTGATCTGGCGCACGTCAAGCAGCTCGCGATCGGCATCATCTGGTGCGATGACGACAAATTTTTCATGGTCGAATGCAAGGTGCCGCTCGATCAGCGGCAGGGTGCCTTTGCCGATCGAGCCAAAGCCGATCATCACGATGGGGCCGTCGAAGCGGGCGAGCAATGCTGAATCAGTCATCGTTCTATCCAAAATGAATTGGACCAATACCGGCCGTCAAGCGGACATCGCCGCCGACGCTGTGTAATAGTACGAAACCAAATTCGCAAATCCCCGGAGTGCCACAGATGCCCGCCCTGCCGATCAACTTCGCCTGCGGGCTCTACGACCGGATGCTGGCGCTCTATACCGGCGACGTCAAACCGGACGGTATCGATCTAAATTTTGTCGTCCTTGATAATCCGCGGGAGATCTTCGATCGCATGACCAGCCGGCTCGAATTCGATGTCTGCGAGATGTCGAGCTCGGAATATGTCAGCCGCTTCGCGGCCCAGAAGTTGCCCTTCGTGGCGCTGCCGGTATTCGCATCCCGGGTCTTTCGTCATGGCTTTATTGTCGTGAACCGCCGCCGCGTGAACGCGGCCAAGGAACTGGCCGGCAAGCGCATCGGCGTTCCGCTTTACACCCAGACCGCCGCAATCTTCGTCCGCGGCCTGATGCAGCACGATCTCGGGATCGATCTGTCCGGGATCGAATGGGTGCAAGGCGCCGTCAACGAGGCTGGAAGCTACGGACATCCTTCGCTGATGCCGCTGCTCAAGCCGGTCAAAATCACGCCGAATACCACCGGCAGATCATTGAGCGATCTCCTCGAAGTCGGCGAGATTGATGCCATTATCGGCTCCAATCTGCCGTGCGCGCTCGGCCGCCATCCCGACGTGGTGCGGCTATTTCCGGATTTTCGGACGCGCGAGTACGATTACTTTCGGCGCACGCGGATTTTCCCGATCATGCATTTGATCGTCATCCGCAAGGACCTATACGAGCGGCATCCGTTCGTAGCGACGAGCCTTTATGACGCTTTCTGCGCAGCCAAGGACTGGGCATGGCAGAAGATGCGCTACCCCGGCACGCTGCGCTACATGCTGCCGTGGCTGCCGGCCGACATTGAGGAGATCGACACGCTGTTTGGCGGCGATTGCTGGCCCTATGGCGTTGAGCCCAATCGCCCGACGCTTGAGGCGCTGGTGTCTTACATGGCCGAACAAGGTCTTATCGCCGAGCCGATTCCGATCGAAAAGCTTTTTGTGCCGACCTACGGCTAGGTCTCGTCGTCCGCTCAGCCCCGCGGCAGGAATTTCCGTCTACCCCGTTTTCAAGTGTGCGTCCTTGCGCTGGTAAAGCTCGTCGTCGGCGTAGCCCATCGTATCCGGCTTGCCGCGGCCGAGCATGACCTGGAAATAGACCGGTTCAAGCGAGTCATTCTGATAACCATGGATGACCCCGGCCGGGCAGGAAATGCACTCCCACGGCCCAAGCCGGGTCGTGACGCGCCGGCCGCTTTCGTCCTCGACGAAGACATCGAGCAAGCCTTGCAGCACGAAGAAGCACTCTTCGACTTCGTGGGTGTGCGCGGCGTTGCCCTGGCCCGGCTCGACATACATGATCGAGAGCGTGAAATTGCCCGCCGGGATAACGGTCGGATCGCCATGCTTGCCGGAACCGCCGGCGCCAATGAAGCGACGCTGCGCCCGTTTGTAACCCTCGATCCTGGCATCCTCGAAGGCGGCCCAGTCCGGCTTCTTGTCTTTGAACCGGCCGACATATTTTTCCATGATCTCTTCGAGCGGAACGCCCTCAAGATCTTTGGGGCGCGGATGCCGTGCGACACTCATGAAACGATACTCCGTGCTGGTTACCGCAAAGTCAGACGGCTTCCGGTGGCGGACTAAACAATGAGCCCGCCGATGGCGTCATGCAATGCACGTTCGACCATCACGCCAATCAATGTCTTCCGATACGCCCCGCTGGCATGAATATCGTCGGGCGGATCGACCGCGCTAGAGGCCGCAGCGGCACAGCCGGCGACAGCGGCTTCCGCAATCACGCCGCCTTCGAGCGCGCGTTCGGCCGCGTTAAGGCGAACCGGCCGGTCGCCAACGCCAATGGCGCCGACGCGGACATTGCAAAATTTCTGCTCCGTCTCGTCGAATGCCACCGCTGCCGCCGCCAGGGCGAAATCGCCACGGCGGCGAGCAAATTCCCGGAAGCCGTAACGGCGCCGGCGCGGCCAGGCCGGGAAACGGATTTCGGTAACGATCTCGTCGGGTCGCAGCGCGGTAACAAGCGCGCCACGGAAGAAATCGGCCGCGGCAATCACACGCGGCCCTGCCCCGCCGCGTGCGACTATCTCCGCCTCGCAGGTGACGGCGATGCCGGGTAGCTCGGCGGCCGGATCGGCGTGTGCGAGGCTGCCACCGACCGTGCCGCGATTGCGGATCTGATAATGGGCGATGTGTTCGACCGCCGCGACCAGAAGTGGATGCGCCTGCCGCAGCCGCGGCGCATCGAGAATATCGCGCCAGCGCACCATGGCGCCCAGCGCAACGCCTGCATCGGTGATCGTGATTTGCCGCAATTCGGAAAGCTTGCGCAAATCGACGAGCAGCGTCGGCGCTGTAAGCCGAAACGCCAGCATCGGCACAAGACTTTGGCCGCCGGCGATCGGCTTCGCCTCGCCGCCATGCGCGGCCAGAAGCGCAATGACTTCGGCGATCGTGGCCGGACAGGCGTAATCGAAGGATGGAAGCTTCATGAGCGTTCCAAAGCCTGAACTATGGCGTGGACGGTGGCATGGACCATGGCGCGGTTCATAGCGCGGTCCAATCCGCCGAAACGGCGGAAATTCGGTGATTTCCGTAGCTCTCGCGCCGGGGCCGGTCAATGACGGCCTACGCGATGCCAAAGCCTCCGGGTTCTGCTAGTTTTGGCGCAACAGCGAGGGCTTCAACACGCCCGCTCCGCTCCAGTGGAGGAAACCAATGCTCAAGCGAACGCCGCCCAATGGCAAGAACGGCAAGAAACCCAACGGCAACGGCGGCAAAAACGGAAAAAAGGCGGCGCACGTCAGAGAGCTGCCGAAAATCACCATCCAGACCGACACGCGCGAGATCCTGGCTCATGCCGCCAAGGAGAAGCGCGACGACTACTTCATCGTCGACGTCGATGCGCATGTCACCGAGACCGCGTTCTGGTCGGAAATCATCGACCGCATGGACAGCGACGTCTATCGGCAGATGGCGCGCGCGTTTAAGGATCGTGGCGGCTCGCCGCCCGGCCTGATCAACGCCACACCCGGCTTTTTGCATCAGGACGTGTTCGGGCGCATCCCGCACCAGCAACGGCTCGCTGAGAGCGTGCCGGGTGGGCGGACCCACGCGCAAGTGACGCTGGTGCAGCGCGCGATGGATTCGATGGGCATCGACTACATGGTCGTGTTCCCAACACCGATGCTAGTGCTGGGCATGCACCCGCAAGTCGAAACCGAGGTCGTGGTCGGCAACGCCTTCAACAAATGGCTGGCGGAAGAAATCCTGCCGCAGGACCATCGTATCAAGGCGATGCTGTACCTGCCGTTCAATCATCCTGAAGCATCACTGAAAGCGGTAGAGATGTATGCCGATCATCCCGGCGTCATCGGCTACTCGGTCACCTCTACGCGTTTTCGCGCCGTCAATCACGACAGCTACATGCCGCTCTATTCGGCGATCCAGGCGACCGGAAAGCCGCTTGCCTTCCATTCTGGATTCCACTGGGGTGACCAGTCGATGCAGCAATGCAATCGCTTCATCTCCATGCACTCGATCTCGTTCGTTTATTACAATCTCATTCATCTCACCAATTGGATCATCAACGGGCTGCCGGAGCGCTTTCCCAAGCTCAAAGTGTTGTGGATCGAAAGCGGACTCGCGTGGGTGCCGTTCCTCATGCAGCGACTCGATTCCGAATACATGATGCGATCCTCCGAAGCGCCGCTGCTTAAGCGCCGGCCGAGCGAATACATTGCCGAGATGTATTTCACCAGCCAGCCGCTCGAACGTTCGAACCTCAAGCTCACGGAGGCGGCATTCGATGCGATCCACGCCGAGACGCAGCTGTTGTTTGCTTCCGACTGGCCGCACTGGGATTTCGACCTGCCGAATTCAATCACCAGCCTGCCGTTCCTGAGCGAACGGGCCAAGCGCAACATTCTGGGTTTCAATGCTGCTCGGCTGTTCAACCTGGAAGTTCCCAAGCACAAGCTTGCCAAGCCGAAACCGGCACCAGCAGGCCGCGTGCCGGTTACCGCCTGAGCCGGCAATGCCTGCAGCAATAAAGCGAAGAGCCGCCAACCGCGCGCTCAAGCGCGCAACAAAAACCCCCAGGCCCGCAACCGTGGCTGACTTCTGCGCCCGCGCACGCGAGGCGCTCAAGCGTGGCACGCCGGATGCGATTACCGACAAGGCCCTGCAGCGGGTGTTGACCGCCGCGGTCAAAATCTATGCCGCCAAGGTGGAACGGCGCGGCCACGATGTGGCGCCGTTTACGACCGGTACGGTCACCGCAACCGAAACCGTAGTGACCGCGTGCGGCATGATTCGTGCTGCGGATCTCAACATGTTCGACGTGGCAATCTGGTTTCATCGACCGCGGGGGATCGAGTAGCAGCAAATAGCCGAAGCGCGGCCTGCTTCGGCGCTGCATAACTTTGAAACGGAGAGGCGGATGCAAGAAGTGGCAATTGGCAAACTGGCGGATATCGCCGATGGCGACTACCGAATCTTCGCACTCGATAAGCTCGAGGTCGGCGTCTTTCGCACCGGCAGTAAGGTGCTTGCCTACGAGAACGTTTGCCCGCACGCCGGCGGGCCGGTCTGTCAGGGCAAGATTTTCAACCAGGTCGAGGAAGTGATCACGCCGGAGAAGAAAAGCGCCGGCCTGCGGTTCGGCAAGCAGCGCCACATCGTTTGCCCTTGGCACGGCTATGAATTCGATCTCGCCACCGGCTGCCATCCGGGCGATCCGGCGATGCGCCTGACGCCGGTTCCGGTCGCCGTCCGCAACGGGCACATTTATGTCAGCATCGGCTGATCGTGTCTGATTGCGTGCCGCCGCCTCTGCGACCGCAACCTGAATGATGGCGCGCCCCGCTGGCTCGCTGCCCCGACGTCACGTTTGCTCGCGTAACATTTCGGCGGCAAGCTTTTCGGCAACCATGATGGTCGGAATATTGGTGTTGCCGCGCGGGATCGTCGGCATGATCGACGCATCGATCACGCGCAGGCCGGCGACGCCGTGAACCCGGCCCGCGACATCGGTCACCGCGGCACGATCGCCGGCTCTGCCCATGCGGCAGGTGCCGGTCGGATGAAACGTGCCGGCGACGTTTTGCTGGATATGCTCGGCCAGCGCGTCATCGTCGGCGACCAGCGCGGCAAGATCCACTTTGCGATCGGCTAGCGTGGCAAAGATCGGCGAAGCAAGCGCCGGCACGGCATCAATGAGCGCGGCAATGGCCGCGCTCTTGAGCTTGTTTGCCGGCGTGATGCGACTAAGCCGCCGCAATCGATCGTCGAACTTTACCGGGAACGTCAGCCGCGTAATGGCGCGCACCGCGTCGTGCGCCAGAATCTGCAGGCAGCGGCGAAAGCCCGCCATGAAGCGCTTCAGATCAAGCTCGTGGCCGGTGAAATTGAACTCGACCAGCGGATGAACCGCGGGATCGGCCGCCAACAACGACACGCGCCCGCGTGCCATCGGCTTGAGCAGTGATGGCGCCAGATTTGCGACCTGATGCCCGAGCGGACTCCACGATGTCTTGCACTGCACGTTGATGTACATGTCCGCCGCCGGCGCGCCGGGCAGCCCGGAGGAGTAACGGAACGCCGTCATTGGATGCGGCCGGATATTGTTCGATTGCCGCGCGCCGGGCTTTTGCAGAAGCCCGACAAAGATGATGGCGTGGTTCGCCAGCCGACGGCGGGCAAATCGGCGCGCACCGCAATTCCGAGATCGCGCAGCGCGGCCGCAGCTCCAATCCCGGCGCGCATCAGAAAGGCCGGCGAATGGATACCGCCCAGCGCCACAATGATCTCGCGGGCAAAAAAATCCTTTTGCCCGGCGCCGATCCTGGCCCGCACGCCGGCGACGCGGCGGCCGTCGAACACGAGCCCGGTCACGAACGCGTTGCAGGCGATGCTGAGATTGCCGCGGCGCCGCACATTGGAATCGAGATAGCAGATCGCTGTTGAGGCGCGCTGCCGCGGCCAGTTGCTCATCGGAACCGCGCCATAGCCGTCGCGAAAATCACCGTTCATATCGGCGATGAACGCGATCTGCCGTTCCTGCGCGAAAGCATGCACGGCTTTTGCCAGCGGCGCCCATTCTTCCGGTTTGGTGCGCCGGATCGGGACCGGACCGGTTTTGCCATGTAGCGACTCGTCAAAATCCCAGTCGTTTTCCAGCTTGCAGTAGTAAGGAAGGACGCTGTCCCAGCCCCATCCTGCCGCGCCAAGCGCTTCCCATTCGGCATAATCGTCAGGCGTGCCACGATGGGCCACCATGCCCATCACCGTTGAACCGCCGCCCATGACGCGCGCTTGAGAAAAACCGACCGGCGGCGAGTTGCCCTTGCGCCGCCAATGCACCTTGAGGTCGGGCCAGAAATAAGCGTCGTTGTAATAAGACCGCGGATAGGAATCGAGCACGTCAGCGGGCTCGCTGCCGGGCAGCGTGTCGCGCCCGGCCTCAAGCAACAGGACGTTCGTTGCGGACCGCGCTGAAAGCCGGTTGGCCAATACGCAGCCGGCCGCCCCGGCACCGACAATGATGACGTCGAATGCCGCCGTCATTGCAAGACCTCTCCCGGCGCCAATCCGGGCGTGATCCGATTGAACATGCTCGCCTCATGCTTTACTTGGTCAGGCGAGACAAGCCACTTGAAACAACAGCGGTAGGATCAGGAACATGGCGGGCAAGCTTGGGCGGGCGGAGCGGGAGCTCCATGGCGTGATCGCGGCGATCGCGACCGCCGTCGACCCCAGAGGCGAGCCCGACTGTGCGCGATCGATTGCGCTGGCGCGCTTTCTTCTGGCCAATGGTTGCGATGGCCTCAACGTGCTTGGCACCACGGGCGAGGCCACATCGTTCTCGCTCGATCAACGGCGCCGCGTCATGAACGCCTATGCGGAGAGCGGTCTGCCGCTCACTCGGATGATGGTGGGAACCGGAGCCGCCGCGCTCGCCGACGCGATCGCGCTGACCAGGCACGCCGCCGAGCTTGGTTTCGCCGGTGCGCTCGTCCTGCCACCTTTCTACTACAAGGGCGTGCCGGATGACGGTCTTGTCGCGGTCATCGAAGCTATTCTGTCGGCAACCGCCGCCCGACCCATTCCGCTTTACCTCTATCATTTTCCGGCACAATCGGGACTGCCCTGGCACGTCGCGCTCGTCGGCCGGCTCGTTCGGAGCTTCGGCGACCGCATTGTCGGTCTGAAGGATTCTTCGGGCGACATGGCTTATGCCCGTGAGGCGGCCGCCATTGCCCCGGGCTTTCTCGTGTTTCCATCCACTGAAGCGGCCCTGCCGGAAGCGCGCTCGGGTCCGTTCGCCGGCTGCATTTCGGCGACCGCTAATCTCAATGCCGATCTTTGCGCGCGCGCTTACCGCTCTGGCGACACCGCAGCTCTCTCCGAAGCGGTGGCGATCCGCAAATTATTCGACGGCAAACCCTTGGTGCCGGGAATAAAGGCGCTGCTCGCGCATATTCACGGCGACTTGCAATGGGCGCGCGTCCAACCGCCCTTGTTCGGATATCCTGCCGCCGACCGCGCGGCCGCAATTGCCGGCTATGACACCCTACGCGCTAAACGCGTCGCCTGACCGGCGCGCTGGATAGATAAGAAGCGCGCCGCTTCGCAGCCGGCGGCTCCCCACCCTCCTTTTGGCCGGTGCCGTTGACGGTATCGCGCCAGAACCCTATAAGCCCCGCTCTCTCTGTCACCATCTCTTGTGTCCAGCACGTATGGCCAATACGAAATCTGCAAAGAAAGCCGCCCGCCAGGCCGCACGCCGAACCGTCATCAATAAATCGCGGCGTTCGCGCATGCGCTCCGCGATCCGTAAGGTCGAGGAGGCGATTGCCGCTGGCGATCGCGGCCGAGCGACCGCGGCCATGGCGGAAGCCGAGCCGGCTTTGATTCGAGCGGCGCAAAAGGGCATCGTGCATCGCAATTCGGCGCAGCGAAAAGTGTCTCGGCTCTCGCACCAGATCGCGAAACTCGAAAAGAAATAAATTTTTTTGCACCGGCGCGGACAATTCCCGCAATCCAAATTGTGGATTGCAATCAATCTGTTGCATTATTGTCACGTGACTTCGGAAAATCTCCAAGCGCGATCGTGCTGCGACTTGCGCGCAGCGACGACGAAGATTCTTGTTTGCTCGCGTTCCGCGCAGCGACGGGTACCCCGTTTCTGCGCGCAGAAGAATTCATGCACAATGAAAGGGTTATCGCACATGGCATCGCACGGACTTTGAGTTTGCGGCATGACATTGTGCGTTTTTTTATTTGTTGCTTTACTGCATGAAATCGATTTCGCGCGCGTGTCACATATTGCAGAAATGTGAATCATCAAATTGACTCAATATCTTGCTCGCGCACGCGCGTTGCAGCCTGCTTCCTGCCGTAGCCGCACAATGCAGAAAGTCCAATGTTGACGCGGTTTTTGCGGTTGCGGGCCGCAAACCGCATGCTAGCCTTCAAACTCCCTTCCGCTCTGAAGGTCTTCAAAAACGAGGCAGGCGGAAACCCATCGAAGAATGGGCGCGGGAGAGGTGTGTCCAATTTATCGAGTTAAACCGCAGCGTATTTGTATAGCGGATCGTACAGCCGCAGTTTGCCAGCGGCTGAAAACATAGAGAGAGCGGGTCTCGTTGCGAGACGCTCCGGCAACCGCCGCGGCGTTGAGGGGGTGATACGAGTCCGCGAGCCTAGGAGGTGGGGGGCATGACAACTGTAATTGCAACCGCGAGCGAGCGATCGCTAATCGCGCCTAGCGCGTCTCGGCCTGAAGCTCACTGGCCTGGAGTGTACCAGCCCGGGGTCCCGTCAAGCGGCTGAGATTGGCCGCGGCGGCCCCGTCAGCTCGTTTCGGCGGCTACGCGGCCACTTCCCTGCAGCGGATTGTAGAGCGTCTTCGCGAAGTCGAGAGCGTCTGCCTGACGTGCTCGCTTCGGTTCCTCCTCGAAAAGAAAAGCATCGACATGACAAGCACCGATCAGGAGCGATGGCGAAGGGTCAAGGATCAGTTGCGCTCTGAACTTGGCGAGGATGTCTTCAGCAGCTGGTTCGGGCGCATGGAGCTCGAAGCCGTGGAGCAGGGATCGGTGCGGCTCTCGGTGCCGACCCGTTTTCTCCGCAACTGGATCCAGTCGCATTACAGCGAAAAGGTACTGCTCAAGTGGCAGTCCGAAGAGCCGGACGTCACGCGCCTGGAATTGACCGTCCGTTCCTCGACGATTCGGCTGCCGGCCGCGAAGCCGAAAACGCTGGAGCCGCCGCTGCCGGCACGCGATGGCCGCGAGACCTCGTTCGAGATCGCCGGCGCACGCGCCAGCATTCCCTTCATGAACGTGCACGAGGCACTTGGCGGTTCGCCGCTCGACCCGCGGCTGAGCTTTGAAACGTTCATTGTCGGGCGTTCGAACACGCTTGCGCACGCCGCAGCCAAACAGGTCGCCACCAGCCGGCGCGGCGAGCCGCTGATGTTCAATCCGCTATACATCCACGCCGCGGTCGGATTGGGCAAAACCCATCTGCTGCAGGCGATCACCTGGGCCGGTAACACGGCCGCTGACCGCAAACTGCTCTATCTCACAGCCGAACGTTTCATGTATGGGTTTGTCTCGGCGCTGCGCAGTCAGAACACGCTCGCTTTCAAGGAAGCCGTTCGCGCCATCGACGTGCTCGTGATCGATGATCTGCAATTTCTGCAAGGCCGTTCCACGCAAGCCGAGTTTTGCCACACGCTCAACACGCTGATCGACGCGGGCCGTCAGGTGGTGATCGCCAGCGATCGGCCGCCCGCCGATCTTGAGAGCCTCGACGATCGCGTGCGCTCCCGGCTGGCCGGAGGCTTGGTGGTCGAGATCGGCTCGCTCGGCGAAGAACTCCGCCTTGAAATTCTCAAGAGCCGGATTGGCGCCGCGCGGGTGCATCACCCCGGCTTTGAAGTACCCCAGCCGGTGCTCGCTTTCATCGCCAAGTCGGTCACCCACAACGGCCGGGACCTTGAGGGCGCGGTCAACCGGCTGTTGGCTCATAGCAAGCTCACTGGCCAGCCGGTCACCCTTGAAATGGCGGAACGGGAGATGCGCGACCTGATCCGTCCGGCCGAGCCGAAACGGGTGCGAATCGAGGACATTCAGCGCGTCGTGGCACGCCAGTACAATGTGAGCCGCGCTGATTTGCTGTCGTCGCGACGGACCGCCAATGTGGTGCGCCCGCGGCAAGTGGCGATGTATCTGGCGAAGGTTCTCACGCTGCGGTCATTGCCCGAAATCGGCCGCCGCTTCGGCGGACGCGACCACACCACCGTGCTTCATGCGGTCCGCAAAATCGAGAATTTGGCCGGTAATGACAGCGCCCTTGCCGAGGAGATCGAGTCGCTCAAACGCCAGCTGCAGGACTGAGCCCAGTACTGGTCCAGGCCTGATTGCTTGGCATCCAGCAAGCCCAGAATCCGGCAAACCCATAAAAAGACATGGAAAAGCCCCGCGTGGTCGCGGGGCCGGGCTTGCCGAAAGCCTCGCGGCGCGCCACCCTTATTGTCCGCATTTCGGGTTCTTTTTCGGATTGGGCGATGAAAGTCACCGTTGAGCGTTCGGAATTGTTGAAGTCCTTGGGCCATGTCCATCGCGTGGTCGAGCGCCGCAACACCATTCCGATCCTCGCCAATGTGCTTTTGCACGGCGACCGTTCCAAGCTTTCGTTGAAGGCCACCGACCTCGATATCGAAGTCATCGATACGATTGCCGCCGAGGTCGCCCCCGGCGGTTCGACCACGGTGCCGGCGCACATGTTCTTCGATATCGTCCGCAAACTGCCGGAAGGCGCGCAAATCGCGCTGGAATCGTCGGGCGATCGCGCCGCCTTGGCGATACGCGCCGGCCGTTCCCGCTTCACGCTGCAGACGCTTCCAGAGAGTGACTTTCCCGATCTGTCCGCCGGCGAGATGACGCACAAGTTCACGCTTAAGGCGAGCGAGCTCAAGCGTCTCATCGACAAGACGCAATTTGCGATCTCGACCGAAGAGACCCGCTATTATCTGAACGGCATCTATTTGCACGCGGCCGGCACCGCGAAGGCGCAGACGCTTCGCGCCGTCGCCACCGACGGTCACCGGCTCGCTCAGATGGAAGTCGAACTGCCGAAAGGCGCCGCCGGCATGCCGGGCATCATCGTGCCGCGCAAGACCGTCGGCGAAGCTCACCGGCTGATGGAAGACGGCGAGACCGAGGTCATGATCGAACTTTCCCCCGGCAAGATCCGATTCACGATCGGGCAGACCGTGCTGACCTCGAAGCTGATCGATGGCACCTTTCCCGATTACGCACGCGTAATCCCCGTCGGAAATGACAAGGAATTGGTGGTCGACAAAAAAGAGTTCGAGGCGGCGGTCGATCGCGTATCCACCGTTTCGAGCGAGCGCGGCCGTGCGGTGAAATTATCCGTCAATGCCGGGCGGCTATTGTTATCGGTTACCAATCCGGACTCGGGCAGCGCCAACGAGGAGCTCGAGGTCGAATATGAAGCCGATCCGATCGATATCGGTTTCAATTCGCGCTATCTTCTCGATATCGCCGCGCAGATCGAAAGCGAAGCCGCCGTGCTGAAGCTTGCCGATCCGGGATCGCCGACCCTCATCCAGGACAAAGAACAGCGCGGCGCGCTCTATGTCCTGATGCCGATGCGCGTTTGACAGGGATCGGCAATCGGTCGTCAGGTATCGAGGCCGCCGGAGGCCTAATTCCGAAGCGATGCCCGCACTCGTCCGCCGCCTAAACCTGCATAATTTCCGCAACTACCACAGCGCCGCGCTCGAGGCCGGTGCCGGGACGATCGCGCTGGTTGGACCGAACGGCGCCGGCAAGACCAATTTGATCGAAGCGATCTCGTTTCTTGCGCCCGGCCGCGGCCTGCACCGCGCCACTCTCAACGAGATCGCGTTCAATGAAGGCGACGGCTCCTGGGCAGTCGCTGCGGAAATCGAGGGCGTGCTCGGATTGGTCACGCTCGGCACCGGCATCGACCCGCCGCCAGAGGACGGAGCAACCTCGCAGCGCCAATGTCGCATCGATCGCGAACCGGTGCCTTCGGCCGCGGCTTTCGCTGATCATTTGCGGGTCATATGGCTCACTCCGGCGATGGATAGCCTGTTTACCGGCGCGCCGTCGGAGCGCCGGCGTTTTCTCGATCGTCTGGCGCTCGCGGTCGACGCCGAACATGCGAGCCGCGTCAATGCGCTCGAGCGATCGCTGCGCTCACGCAACCGGCTCTTGGAGGAAGCACGCGCAGATAGCCACTGGCTCGAAGCGGTCGAACACGAAACCGCAGAGCTTGCGGTGGCCGTCGCGAGCCTGCGGGTGGAGACCGTTCGCCGCCTCGCGACAGTGCTGGACACACGCAAGGACTCGCCGTTCCCGCCGGTCGAAGTCGCAATCGATGGCTGGCTGGAGCAACTCATCCTGGCGTATCCGGCCAGTGACGTCGAAGTGCGCTACCGCGCGGTGCTGCGCGACAATCGCGGTCGCGACGCCGCCGCCGGGCGTACCCTCGACGGACCGCATTTGAGCGATCTGAAAGTGGTCTATGCCGCAAAGGGCATCGTCGCCGCGGATGCTTCGACCGGCGAGCAGAAGGCGCTTCTGATCGGGCTTGTGCTGGCGCATGCCCGATTGCTGAGTGAGATGGCCGGAGCGGCGCCAGTCCTGTTGCTCGACGAGGTTCTCGCGCATCTCGATCCTGCGCGCCGCCTGGCGCTGCATCGCGAACTCGCCGAGCTCGGCGCGCAAGCGTGGATGACGGGCGCGGATCCCGCGCTGTTCCGCGAAATCGACTCGCTTGCCGGCGTGGTCGAAGTGAAATCCGGAACACTGACCGCGTCCCCTAACCGAAGCTGAGGTGGAACGGTCCGCCAAACGCATTTCAACCATGCGAGCAGTCGCGGTCTTCGGGAACAAGACCGCGTGCCGCCTCTTAACCCGAGAGAAGCCGCAACGTCGGATACAAGACAGAGGGCATCGCAATGCCGGAACCGGCAGCAGATGCGATCGTGCGAAACTTGATCGAAGCGCTCGAGCGCCTGCGCGGGGATTTGGATCGCATGGAACTTTGGGCCGCGGCACTTGACCGTTTTCAACATCCGATTCCGGACTACCACCCAGGCGACCAGCATTTGCTAACTTCGGACCCGAAACGGGGACGGCGCTCGCCGGCTTGATCAACACTTTCGACCTTCCGCACAGCGGCGGCACGTGATTTGTGCATTGGCCCGCGAAGCGCCTTGGCGACGGCCAATTTCGGGCCAAAAGGCGGTTGCTTTTTTGCCCCGCCAAAAGCTTGAAAAACAGCGATCTGACAATACGTTAGTTCTATCCCTTTTGTCCTGTACGGATCGCCTTTTTGGTGTACAAGATTCACCGATTCACACATATTTTTTGAAAGTGATTCGAAAGCCCCAACATGGCTGAACCCGTCCGCAAGCAGATTTCCACACCGTCCGATTACGACGCTGAATCGATCAAGGTCCTCAAGGGGCTCGATGCGGTTCGCAAGCGGCCGGGCATGTATATCGGCGATACCGATGACGGCTCGGGCTTGCACCATATGGTCTACGAGGTCGTCGATAATGCCATCGACGAGGCGCTTGCCGATTTCGCCAAGGAAGTGACCGTCATCCTCAATCCGGACGGTTCCTGCACGGTCCGCGACGACGGCCGCGGCATTCCAACCGACATCCATAAGGGCGAAGGCGTCTCGGCCGCCGAAGTCATAATGACGCAGCTCCATGCCGGCGGGAAATTCGACCAGAACTCGTACAAAGTTTCGGGCGGCCTGCACGGCGTCGGGGTCTCAGTCGTCAATGCGCTATCGACGTGGCTGCGGCTGACGATCTGGCGCGACGGTCAGGAACATTTCATGGAATTTCGCGACGGCGAGGCGGTGGCGCCGCTCGCGGTCGTCGGCGCTGCGCGCGACAAACGCGGCACCGAAGTGACGTTTCTGCCGTCCAAAAAAACCTTCAGCATGACGGACTTCGATTTTGCCACGCTGGAGCACCGGCTCCGCGAATTGGCATTCCTCAATTCCGGCGTGACCATCGTGCTGTCGGATATGCGCCATGCTGTCGAAAAGCGCGAACAACTGCGCTACGAGGGCGGCGTCGAGGCGTTCGTCAAATATCTCGACCGCAACAAAACGCCGCTGGTGCCGCAGCCAATCGTCCTCAAATCCGAGCGCGACGGCGTCATGATCGATTGCGCGATGTGGTGGAACGACGGTTATCACGAAACCGTACTTTGCTTCACCAACAACATCCCGCAGCGCGACGGCGGTACCCACCTCGCCGGCTTCCGCGGCGCGCTCACGCGCCAAGTCACTGGCTATGCCGACTCCGCCGGCGTTGCGCGGAAGGAAAAGGTTGCGCTGACCGGCGACGACTGCCGCGAAGGTTTGACCGCGGTTTTGTCGGTCAAGGTGGCGGATCCGAAATTTTCCTCGCAGACCAAGGACAAGCTCGTCTCGTCCGAAGTCCGGCCGGCGGTCGAGGGCATCGTCAACGACATGCTCAATGCCTGGTTCGAGGAGCATCCGTCCGAGGCCAAGATCATTGTCGGCAAAGTGATCCAGGCTGCCGCCGCACGCGAGGCCGCGCGCAAAGCGCGCGAGATGACCCGCAAGAGCGCGCTCGGAGTCACTTCGCTCCCGGGAAAGCTTGCGGATTGCCAGGAGCGCGATCCGGCAAAATCCGAACTGTTCATCGTCGAGGGCGACTCCGCCGGCGGCAGCGCCAAGCAGGGCCGCAATCGCGAATTTCAGGCGGTGCTGCCGCTGCGCGGCAAGATTCTCAATGTCGAGCGCGCGCGCATGGACAAGATGCTGTCCTCGGAGCAGATCGGCACGCTGATCACCGCGCTTGGCACCGGCATCGGCACCGACGAATTCTCAATCGACAAGTTGCGCTACCACAAGGTCATCATCATGACTGACGCCGATGTCGACGGCGCTCATATTCGCACGCTGCTGTTGACGTTCTTTTATCGGCAGATGCGCGAGATCATCGATCGCGGACACCTCTATATCGCGCAACCGCCGCTCTATAAGGTGACCCGAAGCAAGTCCGAGCAATATCTTAAGGACGAGCACGCACTCGAGGACTACCTCATCGACGCCGGCCTCGAGGATACCGCGCTGCGATTATCGTCCGGCGAAGTGCGCGCCGGCAACGATCTGCGGAATTTGGTCGAAGAGGCGCGCAGCATTCGCAATCTGCTGCGCGGGCTGCACAGCCGGTACAATCGCCAGGTGATCGAGCAGGCCGCCATCGCCGGCGTGCTGCGCTCGCAGGTCACCGGCGATTTGATCAGCGCGACTGCGGCGGCGGAATACATCGCCCGGCGGCTCGACGCGCTCACCGAAGCGGCGGAGCGCGGCTGGAAAGGCCAATTCAGCGAGGCCGAATTCCAGTTCGAGCGCACATTGCGCGGCGTCAAGGAAGTCGCGATCATCGATCAGGCGCTGCTCGGCTCCGCCGACGCGCGCAAGCTCGACGAATACGCGCCGTCCCTGCAACAGACTTATCCCCGGCCGACGCCGCCGGCCATGCTGCGGCGAAAGGACGAGGAGGTGCCCATTCACGGCCCGGTCGGATTGTTTGAAGCGGTCACGGGCGCCGGCCGCAAGGGCGCTGCGCTGCAGCGCTACAAAGGTTTGGGCGAAATGAACCCGGAGCAACTCTGGGAAACCACGCTCGACACCAATGCGCGCTCACTGCTCTGCGTCAGCGTGAAGGAAATCGACGAGGCCAATACGATTTTCGACGAGCTGATGGGTGACAAAGTGGAGCCGCGCCGCGAATTTATCGAACAGCACGCGCTGGCCGCGAGCGTCGACGTCTGAGCGATCAAAACCGTCCCGGCAACACCAGGACCTTGGGCGCGGCGGGCAATGTCGCCTTCGAGACCACGACCGAAGGAATTTCCGCCGTTTCGACATCCCAGAGCTTGCGCGCCCGGTCAAGAAACCGGTCGAGGATGTACTGGCCGTAATAGTGCATGGGGATAATCAACGGCGTCTTGAGCGCGGTCAGCACTTCCATCATGCCGTCGAGATCAAGCGTGTAACTGCCGTCGACCGGCGCCATGACCACATCGATGCGGCCGATCTCGTTAAGCTGCTGTTGCGTCAGCGTATGATGCAGATGTCCGAGATGTGCGATGCACAGGTTGGCAATCTCGAAAATAAAGATCGAAATTGCCGTAACGCTCGGTCGTGGTGCTGCCGTAGAAGCTTCGGATATTGGTCGGCACGTTGCGCACCCGCACGTCACGATATTTCAGGTCCCAGATCGCGGGTTGCTCGGGGCTCATTCCCCAGCCGCGCAGCACGTATTTGATGGCCGGACTCGGATGCTCGGTATAATGCGTGTCGTGCGCGTGATTCATCGTCACGATGTCCGGCAGCACCGGCGGCTTCACGTAATCATTGTAATCGGTCGCAATGCGCACGAGCTGCGGACTTTCAATCAGGAAAGTCGCGTGGCCGAGAAAGGTCAGGCGGACCTGATCTGAGTTCAGCGCTGCCAGATTGAAGGAGCCGGAATTTAGCCCGCCAAGATTCGCCGCACCCATTTGCCACGCCGCGGGAATCGCCGTTGCGTGGTTGCCGGCAACCAGCCCGGGACAGGCTTGCGTCATTTCCGGATTTGACGGCGCCGCCGGTTGCGCGATCGCAAGCGAAGGCAAAATCGAATGCGCGATCGCCGCCAAAACAAACCGGATGATCCATCGCGAGATGTTCATCCTCACGCGTCCTGCTTCAAACGGCAGATGATAGCAAATCGGACGGCACGGCGCGCGCGAGTACCTGCGTCGCCGCGCGATTTGCACTCGCGATTGGTTGAAATCGCCTCAGCGCACCGAGGTGATGGTGCCGCGGGCCGTCAGCACGACCCAGTGGCCGTCCTGGCGTTTGATCATATCGACCCGCCCGATACCGGGCAGGACACTGCCGGCACTAACCGCAAACAGTCCGCCGTAGCGGCTTTCGATCAACGCATGGCCGTTCTGCACATCATGAACGATCCAATCCTGCAAAATCCGGTCATTCAGTTTCGGCGGTTCTGCAGGCTGGGCAGCGGCCGCCAGCGCAGCAGTTTGAGCCGACGGCGGAGCCGCCGGACTGGCGGCCGGCAATGAAGCCGTCGTCTCGGCCGCGGCAGCGCTGCGCTGATCGATCCGGTCCAAACGGTCGGCGATCCTGGCATATTGATTGCTGGTGTTGCGGGCCGCGTTGTCGAGACCGGATTTGAGCCCGGCGATGTCGAGGTTGGATTTGAGCGCGGCGACCTTGGCGAGTTCAAGCTTGATATCGCGCATTGCAGCGATCGTGTTCTCGATGCCGCTTGTCGGAGCCGGCGGTGGCGGCGGCGGATAAATGAACCGCGCCAATCCCGAGCCCGACACCGAGCCGACGAATGAACCAAAGCCTGCGGCAAAGGCTACACTCGCCGCCAGCGCGACGAAACGCTTGGAGCGCGCCGTCGCCGCTGCAGTTTTGGTTTGCTCCGGTTCGTCTCCCGCGCTGTTCTTGGCTTGATCTGCGGCAGCGCTCAATTTCGGCGCCACGACCGCGGGCAAATTGATGCGCATCGTGCCGGCGTCGGTTGCGGCTGTCTCGCCGCCTCCAGCGGCATGATCGGACGGCTCGGCCATTTCGGTTCTCCGGCGTTTACGGTCGATCAATCGTTAACCAGTTTTGGTTAGCGATTGGTTACCGCTCGCGCTTTCCGAAACGAGGCCGATCCGGTCTAAATCTTTAAACAGCAAGACCGTTTTCTTCCGCCAGCTCGCGCAGCGAAGCCTCGGGGCGGGCGCCGAGATGCTGGATGATTTCCGCCGCCGCTAGCGCGCCAAGCCGACCGCAGCTGCGGTCGTCGGCGCCGCGCGCAAGCCCGCACAAAAAACCTGCGGCGAACAAATCGCCTGCTCCTGTCGTATCGACGACCCGCTCGACCGGGAATGCCGGCACCGCCTCGATCCCTTCCGGACTGATAACGAGGCAGCCCTTCTCGCTCCGCGTCACGACCGCGGCGCCGATATCGGCGCGCAGCGTGGCGATAGCGCCGTCGAAGTCCGACGTTTGATACAGGCTGTGCAGCTCCGCCTCGTTGGCGAAGACGAGATCGAGAGTGCCCGAGCGCATCAGCTGCAGGAATTCGTCGCGCCAGCGGTCGACGCAGAAGGCGTCCGACAGTGACAGTGCAACTTTGCGGCCGCTGCCGTGCGCGATCTTGGCCGCTTTGAGAAAGGCTTCCTTGGCGTGTTTCGGATCCCACAGATATCCTTCGAGATAAATGATGGCGCTTGCCGCCACCATCGTCTCGTCGACGTCCCGCGGATGCAGGTCCTGCGCCGCGCCCAAATAGGTGTTCATGGTGCGCTCGCCGTCCGGCGTCACCAGCACATAGCAACGGCCGGTCGAGGGGCCGTGCGATGCCGGCGGCGTGCTAAAGCTCACGCCGGCGGCGCGGATATCGTGACCGAACGCGCGGCCGAGCTCGTCGGCTTTGAGCTTGCCGACAAACGCCGCTCGTCCGCCGAACCCGGCGACGCCGACCATCGTATTCGCCGCCGATCCTCCTGATATTTCGACCGCCGGACCCATGGCGTCATAGATCGTTTGCGCGCGCGCCTCGTCGATCAGCGCCATGCCGCCCTTGCGCATGCCCTGCGCCAGCAGAAAGTCCTCATCGGCCCGGGCAAGGACATCGACAATGGCGTTGCCGATGCCGAGGACGTCGAAACGAGCGGAGGTCATGGCTGGCATTGAGTTCGGTCGGCTGCCGCGGGTCGCGCACTATAGCGGGCGCCTCTTGCACGGCAAGCTGACGGATGGCATGGGGACGCTATCGAGCGGCATCAACACCATCAAGCCGGATCGGCCGCGCTCGGGCGAGGTCCCCACAGATGAAGTTTAAAGAACTGATTTTCTCCGGGGTGCAGCCGACCGGCAACCTCCATCTCGGCAATTATCTCGGCGCGATTAAGCGTTTCGTCGAGCTGCAGGATCGTTTCGATTGCATTTATTGCGTCGTCGATCTGCACGCCATCACGGTGTGGCAGGAGCCCAGCGAATTGCCGCGCGCGATCCGCGAGGTTACGGCCGCCTTTCTCGCCTGCGGGATCGATCCGAAAAGAAATATCGTATTCAACCAGAGTCAGGTCGCCGAGCACGCCGAGCTCGCCTGGATATTCAATTGTGTGGCGCGGCTGGGTTGGCTCAACCGCATGACGCAGTTCAAGGAGAAGGCCGGCAAGGATCGCGAGAATGCCTCGGTCGGCCTCTACGCCTATCCGACGCTGATGGCCGCCGATATTCTGGTTTATCGCGCCACCCATGTGCCGGTCGGCGAAGACCAGAAGCAGCATCTGGAATTGTCGCGCGACATCGCCCAAAAATTCAACAACGACTTCGGCCAATCGATCAGGGAAAAAGGCTATGGCGATGCTTTTTTTCCATTGCCCGAGCCGCTCATCACCGGCGAGGCAACGCGGGTGATGTCGCTGCGCGATGGCTCAAAAAAGATGTCGAAATCGGACGCTTCCGATTTTTCCCGTATCAACCTGACCGATGACGCCGACGCGATTGCGCAGAAAATCCGCCGCGCCAAGACCGATCCCGAGCCGTTGCCGAGCGACGAAAAGGGGCTGGCGGCGCGGCCTGAGGCCGATAACCTCGTCGGGATTTATGCTGCGCTTGCGGGCGTGGATCGGGCCAGCGTGCTCAAGCAATTCGGCAATGCCCAATTCTCGACGTTCAAGGCGGCGCTGACCGACCTTGCGGTGTCCAAGCTGGGGTCGATCGGAGCGGAAATGAAACGCCTTCTTGCCGATCCGGGAGCGATTGACGCGGTGCTGGCGGATGGGGCGGCCCGCGCGCAAAAATTGGCGCGTGAAACCATGAACGCGGTCAAGGACGTGGTCGGTTTCGTGCGCTAGCCGATTGCTTCGACGAAGGTCTTGGCCCGCTCTTCGATATAGGACCACAGCCGATTGGCGATGGGCCCGTGCGGCACCTCGCGCCGCCGCGCCGCGACGATTTCGGCTACGCCGCCGCGCAAATGTTTGCCGCTGATATCGAGCAAACATCTTTTGCGCAAATCCTGGTCAATCAGGAATTTCGGCATATGCCCCCATCCCATGCCCTGCAAAATCAATTCGCGTTTCATCAGCTGATCGCTGACCGTCCAGCTGCGGGCGCCTTCGACCAGAAAGTAATCTTGGGGCGATGAATGGCGCGAGGTGTCACGGATTACGCATTGCACATAGTCCCGCATCTGCTCCGGCGTAATCGAACGCGAGATCGGAAACCGCAGGAAACCGGGCGCCACGACGGGTATGACGCGCACGGTGAACAGATCCATGAACTCAAAGTGCGGGTCCGCCTTGTTGACGTGATGGAGAATGAGATCAGCCTCGCCGTCGAACAGGCGCTCCCACGGTCCGGCAATCGCTTCGAAATGTAGGTGAAGCCGTGTCCCCGGGCAGTCGTCAAAGAAGCGCCGCAGCAATGCCAGCGTCTGCGGCAACGGACACAGATCGCCGATTACGACGCTGAGCTCGTTTTCCTCGCCCATAACAAGCTGCGCCGCATGATTTTTCAGCGCGCGCAGATCGTGCAGAAAAACACGCGTACGTTGGTGGAATGATCGGCCGGCCTCGGTCAGTGCAACGCGGTATCCGCCGCGATCGAGTAACGCCAACCCCAATTGGCTCTCGAGGTTTTTCACCGCCGTCGAAACCGAGGGCTGGGTGCGCCGCAGCTTTTCAGCTGCTGCTTGAAACGTCCCTTCGGTGACCACGGCGTCGAAGCATTCGAGTTGGTGCAGGGTGAGATGGTCCATAGAGTAATTCTATCAAGAATATCGAAATTTAATTCTTTTTATCAATCAAGCACGCGCGTATCAATCCCGTCCGTCAACGTCCACACGGAGCGGCTCAAATGCGTGCAATTGTCATCAAGCAATACGGCGGTCCTGAAGTCCTGCAGATCGAGGAACGTCCCGATCCGGAGCCGAAACCCGGCCACGTGGTAATCGATGTCAAAGCCTTCGGGCTCAACCATGCTGAAATCTATTTCCGCAAAGGCGCATGGGGCGATGTGGCCGAAATCACCGGCATCGAATGCGTGGGAACGGTCAGGTCCGACCCCGATAGTCGCTTTGCGCCTAGCCAGAAGGTGATGGCCCTGGTCGGCGGCTTGGGGCGCAGCATGAACGGCAGCTACGCCGAACAGGTTTGCGTGCCAACGACCAATGTCGTCGCTGTCGACAGCAACCTTTCGTGGGAGGACCTGGCGGCCATTCCGGAGTCCTATGCCACCGCATGGACAAGCCTGATGGGCGTCCTCGCACTCGGCAAAGGCCGGATCGTCGCCATTCGCGGCGCGACCTCCGCGCTCGGTCAGGCCGCGGTGAATATCGCAAACCAAGCCGGCGCGCGTGTCGTCGCAACGACGCGAAATTCTTCGCGGGCAGCGATGCTTGATGCATTGGGCGCCAAGGAGGTGCTCTTGGAATCGCCGGAACTTGCCAAACGCATTCGTGAGCATCATCCGCAAGGCATTGACGCCGTACTCGATATCGTCGGCAACACCACGATGCTCGACTCACTGGCGATGCTCAAACGCGGAGGTCACGCGTGTCTGGTCGGCTTTCTTGGTGGCGGTGGTCCGCTGTCACTTGAGCCGGTATTTCAGATCCCGAGCGGCCGGCATCTCACGGTCTTTGCAAGCGCCGTGGTCACCGGCACGCCGGAATTCCCGCTCAGCGAAATTCCTTTCCAGGCGATCGTCGATCGCGCCGCCGCGGGCCTTTACAAGACCAAGCCGGCCAAAGTCTTTCGCTTCGAGGATATCCAAGAGGCGCATCGGCTGGCAGAGTCGAGTGAAGCCGGCGGCAAAATAGTCGTTCGTGTGTAGGAGGGATATCGCCGCCGCCCTTGAACTTTCGAGCAAATTCGCCACCTAATAGGGGAGTTTGACACGAGTCACGGGGCAGCTTCGATCCAGTGGAGCGCGCCGTGATGGAGGGTACGATGTTCATTCAGACTGAAGCTACGCCGAATCCAGCGACGCTGAAATTCCTGCCCGGACGCCCGGTGCTGGAACACGGCACCCTCGATCTGCGTGACGCCGCTCAAGCCGAACAGTCGCCGCTCGCCGAACGCTTATTCGGCATCCCGGGAGTGAGCGGTGTATTTTTCGGTTCCGATTTCATCACCGTGACTAAAAGCGCCGGCGAATGGCATCAGCTCAAGCCGATGATCCTCGGCGCGATCATGGAGCACTTCATGTCAGGCGCGCCGCTGCTGACCGTCGGCAGCCATGAGATCACAGACGGCGAAGAATTTTTCGACGAGGCGGACGCTGCCACGGTCGCCACCATCAAGGAGTTGATCGAGACCCGGGTTCGCCCCGCGGTTGCCAATGACGGCGGCGACATCACCTTCCGCGGTTTCAAGGATGGCGTCGTCTATCTCAACATGAAAGGCGCTTGTTCCGGCTGCCCATCGTCGACCGCGACGCTGCGCCACGGCATTCAGAACTTGCTGCGCCATTTCATTCCAGACGTTACCGAAGTCCGTCCGATGTGATCGGGCACAGTTGGCGCCGGCGATTCACTCTATCTTTGTGACGCTCCATGCGTGTGCTTGCCATTGATACGGCGCTCGCGGCTTGTGCGGCTGCCGTTCTGGACACCGACCATGGGATCGTCGCAAGCGAAAGCCTGCCGATGGTCCGCGGCCATGCCGAGGCGTTGATCCCGCTGATCGCGCGGGTCATGAAGCGGTCCGACGTGCCTTTTCGCAACCTCGGCCGCATTGCGGTAACCATCGGGCCGGGAAGTTTCACTGGCGTGCGCGTCGGTCTGGCCGCCGCCCGCGGATTTGGCGTCGCCACCGGCGTGCCGGTCGTCGGCGTTTCAACGCTGTCGGTCTATGCCGCGCCTTATCTCGCCGGCAACGGCAAGTCTCCGGTGGTCGCCGCGATCGATGCCCGGCACGAGCATGTGTTTCTGCAGGTATTCGCACCCGGCGGGCAGACCGTCGTCAGCCCGCGACTGGCACGTTTGAGTGAAGCGATACGCGCAGCATCCGCCGCGCCGGCTTATCTGGTCGGTTCGTCGGCGCGAGCGATCGCCGACGGATTGGCGAAGAACGCAGCACCGCCGCGCGCCGTCGATCCGCGCGAGGCGCCTGACATCGTGTGGGTGGCGCAGATCGGCGCCGTTACGCCGCAGGCGCATTCAGCCCCTAATCCGCAATATCTGCGCGCGCCGGACGCGCAGCCGCAAAATGCCGTGCAACTGCCACGCCGATGATGCGGTTCGTATCGCGTCTCTTTAGCCGCAAAATGCCGACCATTGCCGAAGCGCGGCCGACCGACGCGGCGGCAATTGCGGCGCTGCACGGCGTTTCGTTTCGGCGCGGCTGGGGCGAAGACGAAATTCTGCGCCTGTTGCTCGAACGCAATGTGGTGACGCAACGCATGACGGTCGGCGGCAAACTGATTGCGTTCATTATGTCGCGTCTTGCCGCAGGCGAAGCGGAAATCCTCTCGGTCGCGATCGCGCCGGCGTGGCGCGGGCGCGGCCTGTCCCGACAACTGCTCGATCTGCACCTGCGGCGCCTCGCCGGTCTTGGCATCCGCGCCGTCTACCTGGAAGTCGGGGAGCACAATATGCCGGCTTGCCGGCTCTATCGTCGCGCCGGATTCAAGGACGTCGGCCGCCGGCGCGGCTATTACGACGACGGCGCGACCGCGCTGGTGCTGCGCCGCGACTTCGGCTGATGATCCGTCGCTCGCGGTTTGGAATGACCGTTGCAACGGTAGCTGCAAGGCGCCGGATGCCTATATGACATCCGCCGCCGTCAACAGAGGCCGGGGCATTGGATTGGGCGTGTATATTGCGCGAATATCGGTAAACCGGCTAAGCCGCCTGATGGCCGCCGCGGAAATTGCCGGACCCGAGGATTTCGTCATCTGCAACAGAGGGTTAAGTTAGCGATCGCCGCATGACGAAAGCCCGCAAGCTCTACGTCAAATCGTTTGGCTGCCAGATGAACGTCTACGATTCGCGTCGGATGGCGGACACTCTGGCGCCCCACGGCTATATCGAGACCGGTACGGCCGAGGATGCCGATCTCGTCATTCTCAACACCTGCCACATCCGGGAAAAAGCCGCCGAAAAGGTCTATTCCGAGCTCGGCCGCATGCGCCAGTTGAAAGAAGCCGCGGCCGCCGAAAACCGCCATGTGCTGATCGCAGTTGCGGGCTGTGTGGCGCAAGCCGAGGGCGAAGAGATTGTCCGCCGGGCGCCTGCGGTTGATTTGGTTTTCGGGCCGCAGAGCTATCACCGGCTGCCCGGCTTGTTGGCGCGCGCGGCGGACGGGGCGCGCGCGATCGATACCGAATTTTCAACGGACGACAAATTCGTGGCTCTTGCTGCGCCAACGGCAGCGGCAACCCGCGCGCGCGGCGCTTGCGCCTTCGTCACGGTACAAGAAGGCTGCGACAAGTTTTGTACGTTTTGCGTCGTGCCTTATACGCGCGGCGCCGAACTGTCGCGTCCGGTCGATGGCATTATTGCCGAAATCGAATCGCTCGCTGGGGCCGGCGTGCGCGAGGTGACGCTGATCGGACAAAACGTCAATGCCTACCACGGCATGGGTCCGGACGGCCGTGTCTGGTCGCTGGCAAGCCTGCTGCAACGCGTCGGGCAAGTGCCGGGCGTCGAACGCCTGCGCTATACGACCAGTCATCCGCATGACATGGATGATGATTTAATAGCCGCGCATCGCGATTTGCCGAAGCTGATGCCGCAACTGCATTTGCCGGTGCAATCCGGTTCGGACCGAATCCTCGCCGCCATGAACCGCCGGCATACGCGAGCCGACTATCTACGCATCGTCGAGCGTCTGCGCCGCGCCTGCCCCGCGCTTGCACTGACCTCCGATTTCATTGTGGGCTTCCCCGCCGAGATGGAGGAGGACTTTGCCGCAACACTGGATCTGGTCGCCGACGTCGGTTTTTCAGGAGCCTTCTCGTTCAAATACTCGCCGAGGCCCGGCACGCCTGGCGCCGAAATGACGGGACAGATCGACGAAGCGATAAAATCGGAAAGGCTGCAGCGCCTGCAGCAAGCGATCGATGAGAGCCAAGCGAAATTCAATCGCAGCTGCCTGGGCCGTACCTTCGAGGTGTTGTTTGAACGGGGAGGCCGCCATGCCGGCCAGCTGGTCGGCCGCTCGCCCTATCTTCAGCCGGTGCAAGCGACCGCGCCGGAATCGCTGATCGGTGAGATGGCGGCGGTGACGATTACCGAGATCGGCAGCAACAGTCTGTTCGGCACGCTTGCCGACCGCGTTGCCGCAACCACGCCGCCGGCGCCCGCCGAGACGGCCTTGGTCGCAACAGGAGTCTGAATGCGCACGCCCGAAACGGAAGAATCGGTTTTTATCGCGCCAGACAATACGGCACAGATCGTTCTTACGTTTGACGACAATCGGCTCGCTTCGACACTGTTCGGCCAATACGGTCAGAATCTGGCGCTGATCGAGCGACGGCTCGGCGTAGTTGCTAATTCGCGCGGCAACCAGGTGACGGTCGAAGGCGCGCGCGAGGCCTGCGATCAGGCGCGGCGCGTTCTCGAAAGTCTCTATGACCGGCTCAAGCGTGGCGACGATCTCGTCCCTGGCGATGTCGAAGGCACGATCCGGCTGGCGCTATCGCAAGGCTCGCTGTTCGACTTCGACCCGACGGCGGCTCGCCTGAGTTTTGAGGAAATCAACCTGCGCAAGCGGCGCGTGCGCGCACGAACCGCCGCGCAGGACGCCTATGTTCGCGCGCTCAAACGGCACACACTGGTGTTTTCCACCGGGCCCGCCGGCACCGGCAAGACGTGGCTCGCGGTCGCCTATGCCGTGCAATTATTTGAACGCAAAGAAGTCGATCGCATCATTCTGTCGCGCCCGGCGGTGGAAGCGGGTGAACGGCTCGGCTTTCTGCCCGGCGACATGCGCGAAAAGGTCGATCCTTATCTGCGGCCGATCTACGACGCACTTTACGACTTGATGGATGCGCGCATCGTCGAACGAGCTTTGCAGACAGGCGAAATCGAGATTGCGCCGCTCGCCTTCATGCGCGGGCGAACCCTGTCGAATGCCGCGGTTATTCTGGATGAAGCCCAGAACACGACGGCGATGCAGATGAAAATGCTGCTGACGCGGCTCGGCGAAAGCAGCCGGATGGTGGTGACCGGCGATCCCAGCCAAGTCGATTTGCCGCCCGGCCAGACTTCCGGACTCGCCGACGCGGTGCGCCTGCTCGCGGGGATCGAAGGCATCGGACATGTCAGTTTCACAGCGGCGGATGTAGTTCGTCACGAGCTGGTCGCGCGCATTGTTGCGGCTTATGACGAGGAGGCCGGACGCAAGCGCGAGCGCCGGGAATGAAGCGGACGGCAGTCGCCGGACTAAAAATCGACGTGCTGGTCGATTCGGAACATTGGAAAAATGTCGCTGCGGCAAAAGCCGTGGTCCGGCGCGCGCTCAAGCAAGCCGCCACTACGTTGTCAACAAAAACTGCCGAGCTCGCCATTGTTTTGACCGACGATGCTGCGATGCGCAGGCTCAACCGCAATTGGCGCGGGATCGATGCGCCGACCAATGTACTGTCCTTCGCAACGAAAAATCCCAGCGACCGGCTGGACGAACAGCTTGGCAGTCACCTGGGCGACATCGTGCTCGCCTACGAGACCGTCAAGCGCGAGGCCCACCGCCAGGGCAAACCGTTCGATCACCACCTCGCCCATCTCGTGGTGCACGGCTTTTTGCATCTTCTCGGCTATGATCACGGAAACGACGCCCAAGCGCACCGCATGGAGACGACCGAGCGCTCGATCTTGCGTGATCTCGCGGTGCCGGATCCCTATCGTCCAACCCGCTCGACCGCCGGGCATGCCGGCCGGCGGCCAGCAAAGCTCCCTGGCAGAGATCGAGCGCGCGCCGCGCAGAACGCGTAAAATAGCCTTCCCGATCCTGCTCCCGAAGACGCCCAATGGCTGAGCCTTCACCCCGAACAGAACCGACCGAGGGCGAACGTCATTCGCTTCCCGTCGTGGTGTCGGCGCAAGCCGACCAGCCGGAAAGTTGGCTCACGCGCATGACGCGCGTGCTGTTCGGTTGGCGAGCGCCGTCGCCGCGCGCGGATCTCGAACTCGTTCTGACCGCTGAACCAGCGCAATCGGATTTTTCGCCCGAAGAAGCGGTGATGCTCAAGAACATTCTCGGTCTGCGGGAAACCCGAATTGAAAGAATCATGGTGCCGCGCGCCGATATCGTCGCGGTCCAGCAAGACATTACACTCGGCGAGCTCGTCAAAGTATTCGAAGTCGCCGGGCATTCGCGCCTGGTGGTCTACAACGACACCCTCGATGACCCGGTGGGTATGGTCCATATCCGCGACTTGATCGCGTTCATGGCGGCGCGCGCCTCCGATGACGAGGCCTCAGCGGATGGATCCGCCAAACCAAAACCCGCAGCGCTTAATTTTGCGAATATCGATCTTTCTACGCCGTTGACTGCGGCGAACATCGTCCGCGAAATGCTTTACGCGCCGCCGTCCATGCCGGCGCTTGACCTGCTGGCGAAGATGCAGGCTACTCGGATTCATCTTGCACTTGTGATCGACGAATACGGCGGGAGCGACGGACTGGTCTCGATCGAAGACCTGGTGGAGCTCATCGTTGGCGATATTGCCGATGAACACGATGAGCAAGAGAGCCCGGGGATCACCAGGCAAAGCGACGGCTCGTTTCTGGCCAACGGCCGCGCCAGCCTCGATGATGTGCGCGCCGCAATCGGCAGCGAATTCGACGTCGGCGACGTCGCGGAGGAAGTCGAGACGCTCGGCGGTTACCTCGTCATCAAAGCCGGCCATGTGCCCGTTCGCGGCGAACTGGTGCCGGGGCCAGAACCGTTTGAGGCCGAAGTCCTCGATGCCGATCCGCGCCGGGTCAAGCGCGTCAAAATTTATCTGCGCAAGGATCGCCGGCCGGCAGGTCCGCGCGAGGCGGTGTTGCCGCTGCGGGCGGTAGCGCCTCGCCCGGCGACGCAACGCGACGAGACGGCCCGGTCCAATCCAAACCCCTCGCGTGGACCGTGAAGCCGAACAACCTGGTCCACAGCATCGTTCTGGCCTGGGGCTGGCGGCGCCGATCGATCGCGTTCACCGCCGGCGCGGTGTCGGTTCTGGCGATGGCGCCGTTTAACGCCTGGCCCGTCTTGTTTTTGACCTTCCCCGTCCTCGTTTTCCTCATCGATGGCGTCGCGAGCCGCGGCTTTAGTGGCTTGATCGCGGCGGCCGATATCGGGTGGTGGTTCGGATTCGGTTATTTTCTGGCCGGTCTGTATTGGCTCGGCTACGCGTTTCTCGTCGATGCCGCGACCTTTGGCTGGCTCTTACCATTCGCGGTCTTAGGTCTCCCGGCGATTCTTGCGATCTACACTGCGCTAGGGGTCGTGCTGGCCCGCTTGTTGTGGCAGCGCGGTGCGATGCGCATCTTAGCCTTGGCCGTCTGCCTCACCGCAATGGAGTGGCTGCGCGGCCATGCCTTCACAGGCTTTCCGTGGAACGCTTTCGGCTATGCACTCACCGCGCCGTTGGCGCTGGCGCAAGCGGCTTCGGTGCTCGGCCTGTGGGGATTGACCTTCATAGCCGTCGCCGTCTGCGCCAGCCCAGCGACGCTGCTCGATCAGGATGCGAAAAAACGGCGGCCGTTGTTGCCGTTCACATTGGCTGCGCTCACGCTCGCCGCGCTGGCCAGCTTTGGCGCCGTGCGACTGGCGCGCACGCCAACCCGGCTTGTTGACGGCGTTCATTTGCGCATCATGCAGCCGAATCTGCAGCAGGACGTTCGCTTTAATTACGCCGCCAAGCACGAGGTGGTGGAACGATATCTCGCGTTATCGGCGCGGCCAGGTCTTGATCAGGTCACGCATCTGATCTGGCCGGAATCGCCTTTTCCGTTCTTTTTGACGCGCGAGGCGGATGCGTTCGCGCAGATCGCGCAGGCCTTGCCGCAGAATACTTTGTTGTTTACCGGGGCGATGCGGCTTGCCGATCCAAACAATCCAACGCAATCCGGCGTGTACAATTCGATCTATGTGATCGATCACCAAGCATCTATTCGCTCCGTCTACGATAAGGTACACCTCGTTCCATTCGGAGAATATTTGCCTTTCGAAGATCTCCTGGAGCGCATCGGCCTGCAGACGCTGACCGAGCAGCGCGGCGGGTTTCTTGCTGGCGACCGGCATCGGCTTATCACCGTACCTGGCGCGCCGAGCGCGTTGCCGCTCATCTGTTATGAGATAACCTTTCCTGGCGAACTGAGGTCGTCCGACGAGCGGCCAGGCTGGATCGTCAATGTCACCAATGACGGCTGGTTTGGCAATTCCAGCGGACCTTACCAGCATTTGCAGCAGGCGCGCGTGACCGCGATCGAGCAGGGTCTGCCGCTCGCCCGCGCCGCCAATACCGGGATCTCGGCCGTAATCGATCCAGTCGGGCGCATCGTCGGCTCTTTGCCGCTTGCCAGTGAAGGCGTGTTGGATGCACCATTGCCGCGTTCGATCGGCGCGCCGATCTATGCGCGCTTTGGCGACGCACCCGCTGCCGCCCTGATTTTGATCGCATTTGTTCTTGCCATTCGCGGTCGACTGCGCGCCGGCGCCGCGATGACCTGAGCCGGACCGAACCAGGGAGCAAACAAACTAGGGATCACAGCGGTGATACTTTGGTGATACCTTACGCTGCAACCAACGCGAGCAAATTGGGCGATCTCACATTCCGTGAGAATTGGCGCGATCCCAGGAAAAAACCGCTGCCTGTGGGTCCCGCCAACAGGAAAGCAGTTTCAATTGCGACAGATTTGCTATCTATCGGCATTGAGCTAAAAGGGGAGAAGCCCCATGGCTACGCTGGCAAAAAAGGCGCCAAACCCGACCGACAAGCATGTCGGAAGCCGGGTTCGCATGCGCCGGATGATGCTGGGAATGAGCCAAGAGAAGCTCGGCGACTCGCTCGGCCTGACTTTCCAGCAGATTCAGAAATACGAGAAGGGCACCAACCGGATCGGCGCCAGTCGTCTTCAGCAGATTTCTCACACTCTCCAAGTCCCGGTCGCTTTTTTCTTCGAAGGCGCCCCCAATGTTCAGACCGCAGGCCGCCATGAAGGCTTGGCCGAGGCCCCCTCGCCTGCTTACGTTTCCGACTTCCTGGCGACTGCCGACGGCCTTGCTTTGACCAAAGCCTTTATGCGGATCGAGGATTCAAAATTGCGGCGCCGCATCGTCGATCTCGTCGAGCAAATTGCCAGCCGCGACAAACGCTGAAGAATACTCGAACAGTCGCCGCAACACCGCAGGCCAAAATCGAGGTAGCCGCCCATTTTTTCGCCCACATCTTGACCGCGCACGGCGACGCTGCAACAACCCTGTCAACCAACCGACCGCGCGTATCGCCACCGCGCCTACTGGCAGAGACTGGCACATCACATCAGTTTTGAGGGGGAGTGTTTCGCCTTGCGCCGCGCCAATTATCTGTTCACCAGCGAGTCCGTGTCAGAGGGGCATCCCGACAAGGTTTGCGATCAAATATCAGACGCCGTTCTCGACGCGTTTATCGAGAACGATCTCAAGCTCGGCATAGCCGACCAAAGCGCCGTAAATACCCGTCTCGGCTGCGAGACGTTGTGCACCACCAATAAGATCGTCATCGCCGGCGAGGGCCGTGGTCAAGCCCCGCTGTTTCACAAACACGGCGGCAAGGCCGTCGTGAACCGGGAAATGATCACCGAAATTGCGCGCGGCGTGGTCAAGAACATTGGCTACGACCAGGATGGCTTTTCGTATTACGGCGCCGACGTCGAGGTCCTGCTGCATGGCCAATCTCCCGACATCGCCATGGGTGTGGACGCGAAAAAGAAGAAGGATGGCGAGCAGGAGGGGGCCGGCGACCAGGGCATGATGTTCGGCTTCGCCTGCACCGAGAGCGAAGTCTACGAAAAGGGCTCGTTCATGCCGGCCCCGATCTATTTCGCACACAAGATTCTCAAAGTGCTTTCGGAAAAACGCCGCTCGGGCGCGCTGTTTGACTTGCAGTCGGACGCCAAAAGCCAGGTCACTATCAGGTATGTCGACGGCAAGCCGGTCGGCTGCACCAAGGTCGTGGTCTCGACCCAGCACAACGCGCAGAATCGTAACGGCAAGAAATATTCGCCCGGAATGATCCGCGATATGATCGAGGATACAGTGACTTCGGCGCTGCCGAGCGGCTGGATGCCGAAGCGTCCGAGCGATTTTCTGGTCAATCCCACCGGAAATTTCGTCATCGGCGGACCGGATGGAGATTGCGGTCTCACCGGGCGGAAAATCATTGTCGACACCTATGGCGGCTACGCCCCGCATGGCGGCGGCGCTTTCTCCGGCAAGGATCCGACCAAGGTCGATCGCTCGGCCGCTTATGCGGCGCGCTATTTAGCGAAAAATGTCGTCGCGGCCGGACTCGCCGAACGCTGCACGATTCAGATCGCTTATGCGATCGGGGTAGCCGATCCGATGTCGCTCTATGTCGACACCCACGGCACCGGCAATATCGAAGAAGCAAAGCTGCAAAAGCTTTTGCCTGAATTATTCCCGCTGCGGCCGACCAATATCCGCCGCACCTTGAAGCTCAGCCGGCCGATCTACCGCCGCACGGCCGCTTACGGCCATTTTGGCCGCGCGCCGGAAAAGGACGGCGGATTCTCGTGGGAACGAACGGATCTTGCCGATTCGCTCAAGCGCGCTTTGCGCTAAGCCGCCACACATGCGCCGGCACTGCGGACGTCGTGCCCGCTGCCGGCGCGTTTGCTATACCAGGGCGTAACCAGGAAGACGTCGATCGTCGCGGTGAACCGCGATCAGGACGGCTATGGATCCCGCACTCCACAATGTCCGCGCGTTCTTCGGGCGCCGTAAAGGGCATAAGCTGCGGCCGCGGCAAGCTGGGCTGTTCGAAACGCTGCTGCCGCGTCTTGCCCTTGATCTCAGTAAGCCGGCACCGACCGAGCTCGCCTCGTTGTTTGTCGAGCCGGTCACGGCGGTTTGTCTCGAAATCGGTTTTGGCGGCGGCGAGGCGATGCTTGCCGAAGCCAAAGCACATCGGCGCGTCGGCTTTGTTGGCGTCGAACCGTTCGTCAACGGCATGGCCAAGGCGCTCGCGGGCATCCAAGCCGAAGGCCTTCAGAATATTCGGCTGCATTTTGATGATGCGATTGGCTTGATCGCGTGGCTCCCCGAAGCGTCGCTCACTCGGATCGATCTCATTCATCCTGATCCCTGGCCGAAGCGGCGGCATTGGAAGCGCCGATTCGTTCAAGATGAAACGGTCGGACAGCTGGCGCGCATTCTGCGCCGCGGCGGCGAATTTCGTTTTGTCACTGATATCGCGGATTACGCGGCCTGGACGCTGCAGCGGCTCATGCGCTCTCCCAATTTCGAATGGATGGCGCAGTGCGCCGATGATTGGCGCAATCCTTGGCCGGGCTTTACCGGCACCCGTTACCACGCCAAGGCTGCGCGCCAGCAACGTTCATCATGTTTTTTGATGTTCCGCAGGATTTAAAGCCGAAGCGATGGGCCAGCCGATGATAAAGTCGGCGGCCTAGGCACTTTTATTTGCTGGTCGTCTGCGGGCTTTACCCTTGCAACGGACTGGCAAAACGCTATATTTGCGTCGTCCGCCAATGGATACCTCATAACGGTCGGATTATCCGAACGGTTTTGAGAGTGGGCCCCCCGGGACCCGCTCTTTTTTATTACCTGAGGCCAGGCGGCTTTGCGAAGAACATGGAATGTGGATCGAGCACCTTTGAAGACGTGGCTTTTGCCGAGGAACCCCGGCGGATAACCGAGCCGGGGCGAGCGGCGCGCGTCGCTGTACTGGCCGAGCCCGTGCTCGCCAGCCTCGGTTATCGTCTGGTTCGTGTTCGGATTTCCGGCTTTGCCGGTTGCACCGTGCAAATTATGGCCGAGCGTCCCGACGGAACGATGAGCATTGAGGACTGTGAAGCCGCCTCGCGCGCGCTATCGCCGGTCTTCGACGTTGCCGATCCGATCGAAGGCTCGTATCGGCTGGAAATCTCGTCGCCTGGCATCGATCGGCCATTGGTGCGCCGTTCCGACTTTAACCGCTACGCCGGCCATGTCGCCCAGATCGAAATGCTGGTGCCGATCGACGGACGCAAACGGTTTCGCGGTGAACTGCACGGCACCGACGGCGAATGTGCCCGCATTTGTTGTGACGAGACAAACGACATTTTGCTGCGCATCGACGACATGGCGGAGGCCAGGCTCGTTCTTACCGACGCGCTGGTTGCCGAATCGCTGCGCAAGAGCAAACAGAGATCTAACCAGGGAGACTGACCAATGGCGACCGTTAGCGCCAACAAACTCGAACTGCTGCAGATCGCCGAGGCGGTCGCCCGTGAAAAGGCGATCGATCGCAAGATCGTGCTCGGCGCCATGGAGGATGCGATCGCCAAGGCTGCGCGCTCGCGATACGGCAGCGAGACCGAAGTGCGTGCGGAAATCGATTCGAAAAGCGGCGAGCTGCATCTGTCTCGCCACATGCTCGTCGTCGACACGGTCGAAAATCCCGCGACTCAGATCAGCCTCGACGATGCGCGGCGCCGGCATCCGGCGGCGCAAATCGGCGACACCATCGCCGATCCGCTGCCGCCGCTCGAATATGGGCGAATTGCCGCGCAATCGGCAAAGCAAGTGATCGTGCAGAAAGTCCGCGAGGCCGAGCGCGATCGTCAATACGACGAGTACAAGGATCGCATTGGCGACATCGTCAACGGCATCGTCAAACGCGTTGAATACGGCAATGTCGTCGTCGATCTCGGCCGCGGTGAAGCTATCGTGCGGCGCGATGAAATGCTGCCGCGCGAAGTGTTCCGCAACGGCGATCGCATCCGCGCTTACATTTACGACGTTCGGCGCGAACCGCGCGGTCCGCAGATTTTCTTGTCGCGCACGCACCCGCAATTCATGGCCAAACTGTTCGCGCAGGAAGTGCCGGAAATCTACGATAGCATCGTCGAGGTCAAGGCGGTGGCCCGCGATCCGGGCTCGCGCGCGAAAATCGCCGTCGTGTCCCGCGATTCTTCGGTCGATCCGGTCGGTGCCTGCGTCGGCATGCGCGGCTCGCGCGTGCAGGCGGTCGTCAACGAGTTGCAGGGCGAAAAAATCGACATCATTCCCTGGTCGCACGATATCGCCACCTTCGTGGTCAATGCGCTGGCGCCCGCCGAAGTTGCCAAAGTAGTTCTGGACGAAGAGCGTGAGCGCATCGAGGTGGTCGTCCCCGATCAGCAGCTCTCGCTCGCCATCGGCCGGCGCGGCCAAAACGTGCGGCTTGCGTCGCAACTCACCGGCTGGGACATCGACATCCTGACCGAGCAGGAAGAATCCGAACGCCGTCAGGCCGAGTTCGAGAATCGAACGCGGATGTTCATCGACATGCTCAATGTCGACGAGGTGATTGGGCAATTGCTGGCTTCGGAAGGCTTTAACTCGGTCGAAGAGCTGGCGGTGGTCGACGTCAAGGAAATTGCCAACATCGAAGGCTTTGATGAGGACACCGCGGGTGAACTACAGACCCGCGCACGCGAATATCTCGCCCGGATCGAGGCCGAGCTCGACGCCAAGCGCCGCGAGCTCGGCGTCGAAGACGCCCTTACGGAAATCGAGGGCGTCACCACGGCGACGCTGGTGCGTTTTGGCGAGAACGGCATCAAGACCGTCGAGGATCTCGCCGGCTGCGCGACCGACGACCTCGCCGGCTGGACTGAACGCAAGGACGGCGAGGCCGTGCGCCAAGCCGGCATTCTCGACGGCATGGACTTAGGCCGGGATGAAGCGGAGGCGCTGATCATGCGTGCTCGCGTTAAAGCCGGCTGGATCAGCGAGGCGGATTTTGCCGCGCCTGCCGCCGCTGAGGAGCCGGCGGCGGAGGCGACGGAGCCGGCGCAGCCTTAAAGCGGAGAGAGAGAGGGATCAAAGCTCACGGATGCTGGCACAGTCGGACGCTACCGAACTCGACGATGGACCGCGATCGCGCGGCGCTGAGCGGTTTTGCGTGGCGACCCGCGCTGTGCGGCCGGTCGAACACCTGATCCGCTTCGTCATCGCACCGAATGGCGAAGCCGTCGCCGACCTCAAACAAAACCTGCCCGGGCGCGGCGTGTGGGTAACCGCGACACGCAGCGCGCTGGATCAGGCCCTCAAGGCCAACGCTTTCGCACGCGGTTTCCGGCGCGAGGTGCGGCTTGCCGGCGATCTCGTCCCTCGCACCGAACGGCTGCTCGAAAACGCCGCACTCGGTGCCCTGGCGGTGGCACGCAAAGCCGGATGGGTTGCCATGGGCTTTGCCCAGGTCGAGACCGCTCTGAAGCGCGACGCCGTCATTGCGCTTCTGCATGCGGCCGAAGCAGCCCCGGACGGAGTTAAAAAGCTCGATTCCGCGCTAAGGCAAAGCCGACAAAGCGGATCGGTGAGGACCATCCGAATACTGACGACCGGCCAATTGGATTTGGCATTGGGCCGCCCAAATGTGATACATGCAGCCCTGCTTGCCGGCCGGGCCAGCGAGACGTTTATGGCGCGTTTGCGGCGCTTGGAACGATTTCGGAGCGCCGAGCTCGGCGAAGATGCGGAACTTGATGAAGCAGGCCGGGGCAAGGTTAATGTTCGAGGCTAGTGTGTACGGAACCGGATCGGAATGAGTGAGACCACGAAAAATAGCGGCGAAAAGCTGAGCGTGACCCCTACCAAGACGCTGACGTTGAAGCGCGGCAGCGTTGAGCAGGGCGTGGTACGCCAGAGCTTCAGTCATGGCCGCAGCAAGGCTGTTGTGGTCGAGAAGGTTAAACGCCGCATTCCCGGACCAGGCGAGGCCAAGCCCGAGGCGCCGGCGGCCGATCGCGGCGCCGCGCCCAAACGTGCCGGGGCACCAGTCAAGGCTGCCGCTGCGCCTGCCTCGGCGCCGTCTGCGGCTCCGGTGGTGTCACCGAAAGCGTCTGGCGTCGTGCTGCGCACCCTCACCGAGGACGAACGCAACGCGCGCGCACATGCGCTCGCCGACGCGCGTTTGCGCGAACACGAAGAGCGCGAGCGCGCCGAAGGAGAGGCCCGGGCGCGGCGCAGTCGAGAGGAAAGCGAGCGTGCCGAGCGCGCCGCGGCGGAAACCCGCAAGCGTGACGAAGAAGAGCGCCGCAAGCACGACGAAGAAACCCGGCGCAAAGCCGACGAAGTCGCCAAAAAGCGGTTTGGCACCGATGCTCTGACGGCAAAGCCCGGTGCGCGGCCGGCGCTGGAAGCCGACGATGACGAGGCGCCACGCACGGCCCGACGCGGCGCCGCCGCTCGGCCCGCCGCGGCGCCCAAGCCGGCGCGCGGCGGCGGCGGCGAAAAACGGCGTGGCCGACTGACCGTCGTCAACGCTTTTTCCGCCGATGAGGTGCGCGAGCGGTCCGAGGCCGCGTTCCGGCGCCGCGTTCTGCGCAAGACCGGCCATCGCGACGCGGAGCCCAAGGAAAAAATTGCGCGCGAAGTGATAATCCCCGAGACGATCACGATCCAGGAGCTCGCCAACCGCATGGCCGAGCGGTCGGTGGATGTCGTGCGCATCCTCATGCAGCAAGGCCATATGGCGAAGATCACCGACACGATCGACGCCGATACCGCGCAACTGATCGCCGAGGAACTTGGTCACACGGTGCGGCGCGTTGCCGAGTCCGATGTCGAAGAAGGCATGTTCGACGCTTCGGATTCGCCGGAAAGCCTGCAGCCGCGCGCGCCGGTGGTGACCATCATGGGCCACGTCGATCATGGCAAGACCTCGCTGCTCGATGCGATCCGCTCGACCGAAGTTGCCGCCGCCGAAGCCGGCGGGATCACCCAGCATATTGGCGCTTATCAGGTCACCTCGCCGTCCGGCGGCAGAATCACCTTCATCGACACGCCCGGCCACGCCGCCTTTACCGCGATGCGCGCCCGTGGCGCTAAAGTCACCGACATCGTCGTGCTGGTGGTGGCGGCCGATGACGGCGTGATGCCGCAGACGGTCGAAGCAATTCATCACGCCAAAGCTGCCAAAGTGCCGATCATCGTCGCGATCAACAAAATCGATAAGCCGGACGCCAAGCCAGAACGCGTGCGCACCGAATTGCTGCAGCATGAGATTCAGGTGGAATCGCTCGGCGGCGATGTGCTCGAGCTTGAAGTCTCCGCCAAGGAGAAAACCAATCTCGACAAGCTGCTCGACACTATCGCGCTGCAAGCCGAAGTGCTGGAACTCAAGGCCAATCCAAACCGGCCGGCCGAAGGCACGGTGATCGAAGCCCGCCTCGACCGTGGCCGTGGTCCGGTCGCCACGGTTCTCGTGCAGCGCGGCACACTCAAGCCCGGCGACATCGTCGTGGCCGGCAGCGAGTGGGGCCGGGTGCGCGCCTTGGCCTCCGACACCGGACATTCGGTGGTCGCCGCCGGGCCGTCGATGCCGGTCGAGGTGCTTGGCTTCAATGGCACGCCGGAGGCCGGCGACCGGCTCGCCGTTGTCGACACCGAAGCGCGTGCGCGCGAGATCACCGATTATCGCGCCCGCCAGAAGCGCGAAAAGATGGCGGCCCGGCAAACCGGCATGCGCGGTTCGCTTGAGCAGATGATGAATCAGCTCAAGACCGCCGGCCGCAAGGAATTCCCGCTGGTGATCAAGGCCGACGTGCAGGGTTCGATCGAGGCGATCGTGGGCGCCTTGGAAAAGCTTTCGACCAGCGAAGTGGCCGCCCGAATCATCTTTGCCGGGGTCGGCGGTATTACCGAATCGGACGTTACACTGGCGGAAGCGTCGGACGCGGCCGTCATCGGCTTTAACGTCCGCGCCCACAAGGAAGCGCGCGAAGCCGCCGAGCGCGAGGGCATCGAAATCCGCTACTACGACATCATCTACAATCTTGTCGACGACGTGAAGAAAGCGATGTCGGGACTGCTGGCGCCAACGCTGCGCGAAACCATGCTCGGCAACGCCGTCATTCTCGAAATCTTCAAGGTGTCGAAAGTTGGCAATATTGCCGGCTGCCGCGTCACCGACGGCACAGTGGAGCGCGGCGCCAACGTTCGGCTCATCCGCGACAGCGTCGTCGTGCATCAAGGCAAGCTGTCGCAGCTCAAGCGTTTCAAGGACGATGCGCGCGAGGTCGTGGCCGGGCAGGAATGCGGCATGGCATTCGAGAATTATCAAGACATGAAGGTCGGCGACATTATCGAGTGTTACCGCGTGGAGACGATACAGCGGACGCTGTGACAGCCGTCCTGCCTGGTTTTGTGCCGGGCGTTCCACCGCAAATTTCAAAGGCACTGGGACGTAGATGGCCCTAGCAAAGCGGCCCTCATAAAAGGGTATCCGGATTCACCCATGAGCCGCCGTCAGCATCGCGATCAAACGGCTGGAGCTTCGCAGCGGCAGCTACGCGTTGCCGAATTGATCCGTCACGAAATGGCCGACATGCTCGCGCGCGGCGAGGTTCATGATCCGGTGATTGAGCATCACATGATTACGGTTCCCGAAGTGCGCGTGAGTGCCGACCTGCGATTGGCGACGATTTACGTCATGCCGCTTGGCGGACGGGACGAAAAGGAAGTGCTCAGCGCGCTGGACCGCAACAGCCGATATGTCCGCGGCGAGATCGCCCGGCGCGTTAACCTCAAATTTGCACCTGAGATCAGATTTCGCATCGACGAACGATTCGACGAAGCGGAACGGATCGAGAAGCTTTTGCGAACACCCGCGGTCCAACGCGATCTCAGGAGCCGTAACGAGAAATAATGGACAACACCGACATCGTTCCGACCAATCCCGACCCGTTCGCGCGCGCACCAAACGCCGCTCAATTGTTGTCGGCATGAATTATGGTTTCCAAAATATGAATGCGCCGACCAGTTCGCTCGTTAATCCCGATGGCAAGGATGCGCCCGCCGCCCGCGTCAAGCGGCAAAAGCGAGACATTCACGGCTGGCTCGTGCTCGACAAACCCGTCGGCATGACCTCGACCCATGCCGTTTCGGTCATCAAGCACCTGTTCGCGGCGCGCCGCGCCGGCCACGCCGGAACGCTCGACCCGCTGGCGTCGGGATGCCTGCCGATCGCGCTCGGCGAGGCAACGAAAACCGTCCCGTTCGTCTTTGATGGGCGAAAGACCTATCGCTTCACCATCCGTTGGGGCGAAGAACGCGATACCGACGACGCCGAGGGTCGGGTCGTAGCGACCAGCGACAAACGTCCCGATCGCAACACGATCGAAGGGTTACTGCCGCGTTTTACCGGCACGATCGAGCAGGTACCGCCACGCTTCTCCGCCGTGAAACTCGCTGGCGAGCGGGCCTACGATCTGGCCAGGGACGGTGAAATCGTTGAACTCGCCCCCCGCACGATCACGGTCCACCGGCTTGAATTGATCGAAATTCCCGACCCCGACCACGCCGTTTTGAGTGCCGAATGCGGCAAGGGAACTTACATTCGCTCACTTGCGCGCGACCTCGGCCGGGAGCTTGGGGCGTTGGGGCATGTCTGCACCCTGCGCCGCAGCCGGGTGGGGCCATTCGGCGAAGCCGTCATGATACCCCTGGAACAGGCGCAATCTTTGTGCCATAGAGCGGCCGCCGGCGAGGGACACCTCGCCGACGCGTTACTGCCGGTCGAGACCGCGCTGGACGACATCCCGGCGCTGGCCGTGAGCCCGGCAGACGCGGCAAGGCTCCAGAGGGGTCAAGCCGTATTATTGCGCGGACGGGACGCTCCCATTGTCCGCGGCATGGTTCAGGTCGCTTGCAGCGGCCAACTCGTGGCCATTGCCGAGGTCGAACAGGGCGAGATCGTTCCCCGGCGCGTGTTCAATTTAGCCGGCATCGCTGGTCGTGCCGGCAGAGAGACAAAGGTTGGTGACGATGTCGATAACAGCCGCGCGTAAAGCGGAGCTTATCAAGACGTATGCCGTCAAATCTGACGATACCGGTTCGCCCGAGGTGCAAGTTGCCCTCTTGTCGGAGCGGATCAATAATTTGACGGAACACTTCAAGACACATGTCAAAGACAATCACTCGCGGCGCGGGCTGTTGAAGCTTGTGTCGCAGCGACGCCAGGTTCTGGATTATCTCCGGCGCACCAACGATGCGCGGTACAAGGAGCTGATCGAGCGACTTGGTATTCGTCGTTGACGATTTGCGCGCGGCAGAAGCCGTGCGCTCGGCGGCGCGCATGATGCGGCCGCCATTGCCCGGCAGCGAAGCTGCCGATTCCGGGACGGGCGAGCGCCCGTCCGTATGTAGGAAGGTCCGAAGGCCATGGCAGGATCGCCGGACGCTGAACAAGCATCGCAGCTTCGCTGCGGTGATGACAGCCTCTCGCCGTCTTGCTTTTGGCTTTCGACCTTTCGCGAAAACCATGAAAGACAATCGCAATGTTCAATACTCATCGTGTGCAACTTGACTGGGGTGGCCGCCAACTCACGCTAGAGACCGGCAGACTCGCGCGTCAGGCCGACGGCGCGGTATTCGCCTCGTACGGCGACACCACCGTGATCGCGACCGTGGTCGCGGCCAAGCAGCCGAAGGAAGGTATCGATTTCCTTCCGCTGACCTGCAACTACCAGGAAAAATACTACGCGGCCGGCCGCATTCCCGGCGGCTATTTCAAGCGCGAGGCGCGCCCGACCGAAAAGGAGACGCTGGTCTCCCGCCTGATCGACCGTCCGGTACGCCCCCTATTTGCCGACGGCTGGCGCTGCGACACCCAGGTAATCGTGACCGTGCTGTCGCACGATTTGGAAAACGATCCGGATATTTTGGGGATGGTCGCGGCCTCGGCGGCGCTGACGCTCTCAGGTGCCCCGTTTATGGGACCGATCGGCGCTGCGCGCGTCGGCTTCATCAATAACGAATATGTACTCAATCCGCAGATCGACGAGATGAGCGAAAGCCAGCTTGATCTCGTGGTCGCCGGCACGCAGGACGCCGTGCTGATGGTCGAATCGGAAGCCAAGGAACTGTCCGAGGACATCATGCTCGGCGCGGTGATGTTTGGCCACCGTCATTTTCAGCCGGTGATCGATGCCATCATCAAGCTCGCCGAGATGGCGGCGAAAGAGCCGCGCGAGCTCGTGGTGGCGGACAACGCCACACTCGAAAAGGAGATGCTTAAGCTGATCGAAAAGGATCTGCGCGCCGCCTATGCCATCCCCGAGAAGGTGGAGCGCCACAAGGCCGTCGACGCCGCCAAAGAGCGTGTGATGGGTCACTTCTGCCCGCCCGATGTCGCGGAGCCGAAATATCCGGCGCCGCGAGCCGCGAGCGTTTTTAAGGATCTCGAAGCTAAAATCGTCCGCTGGAATATTCTCGACAGCGGAACCCGGATCGACGGACGCGACGTCAAAACCGTGCGGCCGATCAACTGCGAGGTCGGCGTGCTGCCGCGCACGCACGGTTCGGCTTTATTTACTCGCGGCGAGACCCAGGCGCTGGTGGTGGCGACACTCGGCACCGGCGAAGACGAGCAATACGTCGACGCGCTGCAGGGCACGTATAAGGAAACCTTCCTGCTGCATTACAATTTCCCGCCGTTCTCGGTCGGCGAGACCGGCCGGCTGGGCGCGCCGGGCCGGCGCGAGATCGGTCATGGCAAGCTCGCCTGGCGCGCAATCCATCCGGTGCTGCCGCCGCATACCGAGTTCCCCTACACGATCCGCGTCGTCTCGGAGATTACCGAATCGAACGGCTCATCTTCGATGGCGACCGTGTGCGGCACGTCGCTGTCGCTGATGGATGCCGGCGTTCCGCTCAAGCGGCCGACCGCGGGCATCGCCATGGGTTTGATCAAGGAGGAGGATCGGTTCGCGGTGCTGTCCGACATCCTCGGCGACGAGGATCATCTCGGCGACATGGATTTCAAGGTCGCCGGCACCGAACGCGGCGTTACTTCGCTGCAGATGGATATCAAGATCGCCGGCATCACAGAAGAGATCATGCGGATCGCGCTTGCCCAGGCCAAGGACGGCCGCATGCATATTCTCGCAGAGATGGGCAAGGCGATCACGTCGGCGCGCGCCGAGCTCGGCGAACACGCGCCGCGTATCGAGGTGTTCTCGATCGCGGTCGATAAGATCCGTGAGGTCATCGGTTCGGGCGGCAAGGTCATTCGCGAGATCGTGGAAAAGACCGGCGCCAAGATCGACATCTCCGACGACGGCACCGTAAAGGTCGCATCCGCGAAGGCGGAATCGATCAAAGCGGCGATCAACTGGATCAAGTCGATCGCCTCGGACCCCGAAGTCGGCCACATCTACGAAGGCACCGTCGTTAAGGTCATGGACTTCGGCGCTTTCGTGAACTTCTTCGGCGCCAAGGATGGCCTTGTGCACATCAGCCAACTGGCGCCGCGGCGCGTGCAGAAAACCACCGACGTCGTGAAAGAAGGCGACAAAGTGAAGGTGAAGTTGCTCGGCTTCGACGAGCGCGGCAAGGTGCGGCTGTCAATGAAGGTGGTCGACCAGCAGACCGGCGAGGATCTCGAAGCCAAGCAAAAAGCGGAAGGCGGCGAGCCGCGCGAGGCTGCGGCAGGCGGCGCAGCCGAGTAAATTCGCCTCAATCGAAGTAAACCGAAGAGCGGCGTTCTCGGACGCCGCTCTTTGTTATTTTGCCGAAGCGCTGCGAACCAATTTAAGAACCGTATCAGGCATAACGCTGTTCTCAAGCGACGGTGCGTTGCGCATTGGCGTGCCGCAGGTTCTCTTTCATGGTCGCAAGCTCGGCGAGCATCCGCTCGACGGTGGCGCGGTCCACGCCCGCCAGCGCCGTTGCCATCAGCTCCTCGCCGAGCGCGCCGAAGCGCTCAAGGAGCGGGCGAGCCGCCGGGGTGAGGTGAACGCGATTGGCGCGGCGATCGTTCGGGTCGGGCCGGCGTTCGATCAGTCCACCCGCGCTGAGCCGATCCAAAAGGCGCGTCAGCGTGATCGGCTGCACGTCGAGCATTTCGGCGAGCTCCGATTGCTTGAGGCCCTCGAACCGGTCGAGCCTTGCCAGAACCGCCCACTGCGCCCGTGTGATGCCAAACTGGGCGGCTTTGTAGTCGGCATGGGTCCGCAGCATGCGCGCTACATCATTGAGTAGGAAAGCGAATTCTCGATTGAGCGAGCGCGGCGCCACTGGTCGAAATCCTGTATAAGGCCTACCTAATATAAGTCAGCTTATTAATTCTGCGAGCAAATTCTCGCGAAAATTAGCCGCAGACGACCGAAAACCTGAAATTGCGCGGGCTGTCAGGCCAGACCGAGATCTGCAAATGCCGCCAGGTGGTGATCGGCCGCGCCCTGGGCGAAGCAGCAGAACACGACGTGTGAGATGCCGCGGTCAGAGGCGCCAAGCTCCGCGGTAACGGTGCCGACCGCGATGCGCGCTGCCCGATCGGCCGGGAACGCATAGACGCCGGTCGATATCGCTGGAAAAACAATGGACGCGAGGCGGTACGCCGCTGCAAGATCGAGGGCAGTGCGATAACAGGACGCGAGCAGCTCCTCCTCGCCAGCGTGTCCTCCTCGCCAGACCGGGCCGACGGCATGGATGACGTGCATCGCCGGCAAGCGATAGCCGCGGGTGATTTTTGCCGAACCGGTTTCGCAGCCGCCAAGCGTTCGACATTCGGCCAGCAGGTCCGGTCCGGCGGCACGGTGAATGGCGCCGTCCACCCCACCGCCGCCAAGGAGCGTCCGGTTGGCGGCATTGACGATGGCATCGGCGGCGAGCGTTGTGATGTCGGCGACGCAGACGTCAAGCCGCGTCGAGCCGATCGCGGCACCGGCAAGCGAAGAGATATTGGCAATCGAGGAAGGCACGAGCCGAGTTTATCACGCCCATTCGGCCTGCGCTTCGGCGCGCAGATCGACCGTGCTCTTCACGCCAATATCGTCAAAGTGCTCGTCGAGGAAACGCCGCGCCGCGCGCTTGCCGCTGACGTGAAGCATGTCGAAGAAGTCGTAATCGGTCGAAAGCCTGCTGAATGTGTCGAGATGCGTACCGAAGCGATCGAGCACGATGCGATGCACGTTGATGCGGCGATACTCTCCCGGGCCGATGCCGCGCGGCAGCCGGTCTTGATCGATCAGCCGCGCGACAAAGTCGATAGCGCGGTACTCGGCAAGAAGCGACGAGTTGAACGTGATCTCGTTGATGCGATTCATGATCTCGCTCGACGACATCGGCGTCGATTGCCGCACCAGCGGATTGATTTGCACCACGAGCACGTCCTCGGTTGCGGTCGTGCGGAAGAACGGAAAAATCACCGGATTGCCGAGATAGCCGCCGTCCCAGTACGGCACGCCATCGATTTCGACGGCGCGGAACAACAACGGCAGGCAGGCCGACGCCGTGACTGCGTCGGCCGTTATCTTATCGCGCGGAAAAATCCGCACATGCCCGGTCTGCACATTGGTCGCCGAGATGAAGAGTTGCAGATCGGTATTGGCGCGCAGTGTTTCGAAATCGACAAAGCGCTCGATCAGATCCTTCAACGGATTGATATTGAG